>ERZ827450.1662-NODE-1662-length-21698-cov-8.096983_pt1 | contig 21698 bp, 17 predicted proteins | sample MGYA00519773_ERZ827450 | MGnify/ENA primary metagenome ERZ827450 (study PRJEB31778, sample SAMEA3449306) | human gut metagenome | biome: human gut; feature: human-associated habitat; material: faeces | place: United Kingdom | collected 2010/2012 ...
CAACATCTCAACGAAGAACAAAACCGAAAGTGCGCAGGAATTCGGACGTTATCAGTGGACAATTTTGTATATTTTGATATGGCGATGCAGGTTGTATGAAATCAAGAAATCGACGTCTTGCACAGCCGGATTGAATATAGTGGATGGCATTGCGATACGTACAGGTTTCACTTTTGGTCGGAGCAGTATCCATGTACAAAGGCGATTTATCAATCGCACGAGGAGCTGACTGAAATGGCAGCGTTCGACAGGCCGGAATATGACCGTTATGTACGTCTTGCGGAAATGATGATTTCATTTCTAAGAGATCATGGATACAACTACGACGCCAATCTCGATCAAGACATCCTTGACCATGATGGACCGGGAGTGCCAGTCGAAAATGGCGTTGACGCCATCATCGAGTTCAACCTCACTCCTCCGAAGGATATGATCACCTTGTTTGGACAAGTTCATGATGAAAATCCTTGGTGCGACGAGGAATACGAACAATTTCGCGATTACCTGCGAGAACGCGAAGATGAGCACCAATCGGGTAAATTGATTCCGCCATCCGCAGATTAGAACGCCGACCCACACACACAAGTAATAATCGTTTGCACTGTTCATCGTAGCGGGCGCGGAACTCATTCTCACTTCCCGCAGTGACACCGTATGCCAGATAAAAAACCGGGAACGGACGCGACGTTTGAATTACGACGAACCCGACTCCCGGCATCGCGACTGCTTCTCAAAAGATGTGTGCTTGACTCACATGGATGGTACTGAGAACCATTCGCTTGCGATCTGCTTCCGCACACATGCTGGCGCGATGTAAATACAACGCAGGCACACGGCAGATACAAATCAAGTCTGTGCAAAACTTCCAGCCAGCAAAGAAGCCGAACGGAAAGCCACAGGCCACTCTAGTCGTATGGTCGAATATTCACAAATTAACTGACCAAACCGACATATGTCATGTGAAGTGAGCGATAAATCAAAAAACGGCAGTTCAAAAGCGGACCATCTCAATACACGTATCCCATATGGGATACGACCGGTAGTGAAGGTCCGGTCGTACACGCTTATCGTATTTCAATCCACGCATCCCGTATGGGATGCGACTTCCCCTTTTTCTGGTTGCCCTACGGCAGCATCATTTCAATCCACGCATCCCGTATGGGATGAGACAACTGCTTAACCTGTTTTGCTTCAATTTTTCTTAAGCAATTTCTGCACTATTTTTCCGCAGCATAGGCTGCTGGTTTCCAGCGGAAACTGCACCATATGACCGCCCAGACGAAAACAGGCACCAGCCCGCCGTGCCTGTATATTCCCGAGACGCAGCCCAAAAACAAATCCGCCGGCTGCAGCCGGCGGCGCTCGGGAAGGAAAGGACGATGGCGATACCGATGCCAAACCGCAAGATATCAGGAGACTGGACCGTCAGGGAGTGTCCAGGTCGGAGATCGCAAGGAGGCCGGACGTGGACCGCGCCACTGTCGCGAAATACGCCGATATGGACGACATGACGCCGAAACCGCCCATGGACAGGCGCCAGGGCTCCAAGATCGACCCGTACGCGGCGTTGGTCGACGGATGGCTCGAGGCCGACCGCAGGCCGCCACGCAAGCAGCGCCACACCGCCAAACGCGTGCACGACAGGCTCCGCGCGGAGACCGAGTACGACGGCGAGTACACGACGACGCCGGGGTACGTGAGACGCTGGCGCGAGGCGAACCGGAGAGGTTCCGACGGATACGGCGAGCTCGTCTGGGCGCCCGGCGTCGCGCAGATCGATTTCGGCGTGGCGAAGGCCCGCATCGCCGGCGAGCTCGTGGACGACCACTGCCTGGTCGTCACGTTCCCCCATTCGAACATGCGGTACGTGACGAGCCTGCCCGGGGAGAACGCGGAATGCCTGTGCCACGGGCTGGTCGAGGTGTTCGAGCACATCGGCGGAGTCCCGCCAGTGATCGTCATGGACAACGCCACCGGCGCGGGACGCAGGAACGCGAGGGGCGAGGTGACGCCCGCCGCGGTGCTCGACGTGTTCGACATCAAAAAATCGCTGTCACACAAGGGCAACCCCTACGACAACGCCGTGGTCGAATCGACGAACAGGCCGCTGAAGAAGGAGCTCGTGTACCGGAACCACTACACCACGATCGAGCAGCTGAGGCATGACCTCAACGACTACGTGTGGTGGTCCGACAACCAGCGGCTCCACTCCACCCTCGGATACCGGAGCCCGAAGGAATTCACCGAACAGGGACTCGTCCTCTAAGAAACCGTCCAACACGCTGTTGCCAATCCACTCGTGCTCTACGAGCCCGTCGGCACCGGCAAGACGCATCTCGCGGTCGCGTTGGGCAGGCTCGCGTACATGCGCGCGATACCTGTCAGGTTCTTCACCGCGACCGGGCTGCTTATGATGCTGCGCCGCGCGAAACGGGAAGACCGGCTCGACACGGAGCTCCGGCAGATCGCCAGGGCGAGGCTCCTGATCATCGACGAGTTCGGCTACATGCCGATCGACAAGGAGGGCTCCAGGTTCCTGTTCCAGGTCATATCGGATTCCTACGAGACCCGGAGCATGGCCCATATCATGAACATCGAGTTCTCCGGCTGGGGGCGCGTGCTCGGCGACAAGAACATGGCCGCCGCGTTGATCGACCGCACCGTGCACCACGGAAGGCTCGTCAGATTCGAGGGAGGCTCCTACCGTAGCGAGCACGCCCTCATGACCAGATAGCTAGGAAGAAAAGGGTGGCGGATTCCGACGTCGCAGTTTCTGTTGGAGACCAGCTGCCTATGCTGCTGAAAAATAGTGCCTATACTGTGGATGCCAACTTGCAGAAACACACCAGAGCGCCGCCGCGCACCCGCTCCGGTCGATTTCAATCCATGCTCTCCGTAAGGAGAGCGACCCCTCTACTGGTAAGGAGACTGATTATGGTCGATATTTCAATCCACGCTCTCCGTAAGGAAAGCGACCCGACCGCGAGGTAGTCGGATGATTGCATGGCGATATTTCAATCCACGCTCTCCGTAAGGAGAGCGACCACCGCGCCATGCAGTATTTCAGTACTACCCCGTTATTTCAATCCACACTCTCCGTAAGGAGAGCGACATAGCGAGGCCGTCAGATACGAGCTTCCCAAACTCATTTCAATCCACGCTCTCCGTAAGAAGAGCGACACTCCAAAAACCACTGCATACACTGTTACACCTAATTTCAATCCACGCTCTCCGTAAGGAGAGCGACGGCAAGGCTGGTCGGCGTTGTAAAGCTTCAGTTGATTTCAATCCACGCTCTCCGTAAGGAGAGCGACGCAAATCGGCGTCGCTCACGTCCGCATCACATCATTTCAATCCACGCTCTCCGTAAGGAGAGCGACCCGCACCGTCCTTGATGCCGTTGCCGGCCTTCTGATTTCAATCCACGCTCTCCGTAAGGAGAGCGACTCTAACAGTCAGCAATTGTCTAACACGCTGGCAACATTTCAATCCACGCTCTCCGTAAGGAGAGCGACTCGGCGTCACTGACTATGCGGATAACGTGCCACTATTTCAATCCACGCTCTCCGTAAGGAGAGCGACGTTGACGGTGCGGAGATTGTTTTTTGTCTAGTGTATTTCAATCCACGCTCTCCGTAAGGAGAGCGACTGCTTACCATCGCATTCGAGACGAAAAACGGTATTTCAATCCACGCTCTCCGTAAGGAGAGCGACGATATGTGCCGGGGTATACCGGACGATTGGACTTATTTCAATCCACGCTCTCCGTAAGGAGAGCGACACGGTTGACTCCGCCAATGATATGGCCGTGAGGATTTCAATCCACGCTCTCCGTAAGGAGAGCGACTACTTTCGAGTGCAATTATAATGCAGTTATAAACATTTCAATCCACGCTCTCCGTAAGGAGAGCGACTTCATGTCAAGGACGGTTTTCAACGCGGCTTGTTATTTCAATCCACGCTCTCCGTAAGGAGAGCGACGGTTGAGTACACTACTCTTGCAGTGACTCAGACATTTCAATCCACGCTCTCCGTAAGGAGAGCGACCGCCGAGGCAGAGGAAATCGGAAGTCTCCTGCTCATTTCAATCCACGCTCTCCGTAAGGAGAGCGACCAAAATCAGACGACAAGCCGAACTTGTCATGGAAATTTCAATCCACGCTCTCCGTAAGGAGAGCGACCGGTGTTGTAGGAGTCGAGGCCGTCGCCGACGTTATTTCAATCCACGCTCTCCGTAAGGAGAGCGACATGCAAAATCGGCCGAGTATGGAGTTTTTGCCGAATTTCAATCCACGCTCTCCGTAAGGAGAGCGACACCACCCCCAAAAGGGGCTAACTCGCCCCTTTTATTTCAATCCACGCTCTCCGTAAGGAGAGCGACTCGCCCATCCGCCGCTCGATTGCCTGTTCGAGTGATTTCAATCCACGCTCTCCGTAAGGAGAGCGACTGGATATTCATATCGGACCATCTCTGAGATGATATTTCAATCCACGCTCTCCGTAAGGAGAGCGACTGAAATGGGATACCGCAACATGCTGGCAGTCGAAATTTCAATCCACGCTCTCCGTAAGGAGAGCGACCGTGCAGCTGGACATTTTTGTCCACTTTCTGAGACGCAAGCCAGCTGCTTGGCTTTAAGCATATCAAACAACACCACCGGTACGACGAACAACATGCCTAAAACGAGCAGCTGTCTTTCTGTCTCATTTTAATGTCCACTATTTAGTTTTCAAACGCCCACGAAAATCACAATTCGGATTTCGACAGTTTTTCAGGTGCGAAAGGCACCCCTCATCATGAGCGCTTCCACTTCGCACAAACACCATTTCAAGACCGGCCACCTTGCCGAAACCACAATACCGCCGGCTAGAGAACACGCTCCAGATGCCGGACGTCACACGTCACACTCAAACACTCAACCCGGCATACCCCACACCATATCGTTATGACACCATGCCATTTTACCCTGTGCTATATCATCATCACATCATTAACCGGCAAACTCCGTTCACGCCCATAACGCTCAATCCTATCCGCATATCGAGAGCCAAGTTTATAAAAGCGCAGACTGTCCTCATCAATATTGGCAATCTTCAACAAATCGTGTACCAACACCAGATAATCGGAAGGACTCACCGAGCATTCGAAAACACTGTTCTGTACACGCTGTCCGTATTTCATGCATGTCTTCGCCACCAAACGAAGACGACGCTTCCCCTCAGGGGTTTCCGTACTCACATCGTACGCAACCACAACCATCATGGTTTTTCACCTCCAATAACACATCACCACGAATCATCGCATACCGCCACACACAGCTACGCACCTTTTACTTCCACATAAATGGCGGGTAATCATCAAGATCACCCCGCAACGATCGAGCTAGCAGCAGCGCTTGCACATACGGAACCAATCCCCACGAAATTTTTTCTTGCAGGAACGGATGAAGAATCTGATCACTCTTCTTTTTCTGCCACGCCGTAAGCACTTTCTTCCGCCCGAAATCAGACAGCAGCACCCCGCCATTCTCCCGTATTTCAAAATCCCCCGGCTTAACAGCGCCTGTATTAACCAATGTCAGAACGAAGCGGTCAGCCAACACCGGGCGAAACTCTTCAACCAGATCCAATGCCAGAGAGGCTCTCCCCGGCCGATCCGTATGCATAAAACCAACATACGGATCCAACCCCACACCTTGCAAAGCCGCAATGCAATCATTCGTCAATATGGAGTAGCAAAAAGACAATAATGCATTCAGCCTGTCCAGCGGAGGTCTCCTCGACCTACTGGTGAAAAAGAAATCATCTTTATTCTTCAGAACCAAATCGTCAAAAGCGTAGAAATAATCTTTGGCAGCAAGCCCTTCGACACCCCTCAACTCATCAATCGTCAAGCTTTTTCGAGCTTTTGACAATGCCGCCGACAATTTGCCGCTCTGCTCGGCAAGTCGGTCGATGTTCACCCGCAAAGCATGATCACGTTTCGTGCGTTCGAGCACCCATTTCGCATTGTAAAGCTTGCCAACAATGAAAGATTTCGCATAACGCAAAGATTTTTGTTCGTCATCCGCGACTCGAAATTGTTCACGGCGAAGTAGCACATTACGATTCTCCTCCCCTAACACGGAACAGTAATAATGACCTCTCGGTGAATAGAATGCCATAGAAACGCCCAGTTTGCCGCAGCGCCCCATAAGAGCAGGCGAAGCACCCTTATACGAGAAACACATGATTCCTTCAATTGACCGTAATGGCACTTTCGCCAAGGTTTGGTCATTCTGATAAATCACAACATTATCGTTCTCCAAGGCAAGATAGGCATCTTCTGTCATCACAAACAACGTGTTTAACAGCTGCTTCATCACTCCCCGCTTTCCTTGAGCCGTTCTTCGATATATGCTTTTGCCGATTTCATCTTCCGTAATTCAGGCAGGCACAAATCCCGTAGAGAACATGCCGAACACGATCTGGTCTGTTTCACTTTGGGAGTCCATCCACGGGAGAAAAGATCATGCATTTGCAAGAAGTCAGCTTCGACCATGTTGCGAAGATCTTCGTCAAATTTTACCCGCTCACGACGTTTTGTCTGCTGATAGAACAAAGCACCTTCAGGAATATCACACGCGAGCATTTCTTCCAAGCACATCGCTTCCGCGCATAGCTGTAAACGATCAGCATCAATCGTTTTGGATTTGCCGTGTTTGTATTCAATCGGATATGGCAACCACAATTCATCTCTTCCGTGAAGCGGAACACCATCATTAGACTTATGGAATTCCACAACATCACAGGCTCCAGTTATGCCGAGCGCTCGCGAATAAACTCTCAAATCCCGCATGATCAGCATATCGCCGCGAGATTCAGAAGCCGCATAATCGTGGGCGCGTTCATGTTCCAGATGCCCCGCTGTGGTCAGATAATTTTCTGACCACAGCTGCTCGATATGAATAAGCGCCCATTGACGCTTGCAGAATGAGAAATGCTGAATACCCGAAAGGGCCAGCCAATCTTCTTCTGAATAACCATCTGGCCCTTTCATATAAGCACCTCTCATCTAGGCTTGGACGTTGTAATCAGCGGCCTTCGATTACTTCGTAGCGAAGGCCTGGAATGGAAGCGTCATCTACATTCACGGTTCCATCCGCGTCAACGGAAACGGAACGATGAACTTTGGCCGAAGAATACTGCCCCCCCTTGCAGTTATGTGCAAACCAGACGACATCCAGCACTTCCATCGATCCCGACGGACGTGCCGAACTCTCATCATTCTCGAAAAGCGTGACCAGAGCTTCCTTGATTTTCTCTGCATCTTCTGCGCTGAAACCTGTTCTTTCCGCCAGCTGGGGGCTAATGCTTCCATAAGTTACATATACGGCGCGTCCAGAGACGCGATACTTCATGCCCATGGTGTCGGATGATTTTTTACCGGAATCCGTAGTCTCGCTGTTGACCGATTTAGTGATTTGCACATCGTCAATTGCAATGGGATTAATGGAGAATGCCGGCTGAATCGAGACCGGTCCGCGTACGCCAATCGAAACCTCATCGGTATCCTTGGCCTTCTTAAAGGCGAAAACCTGACCAAAGGACCGCACATCAAGCCAACGCTCGCACACCTTACCGAAGACTACATTCTTCTGCTTCTGCTCATCCTTCGGCAAGGTCTTCAGATATGTATTGAACCTGTCCGACAGCGATTTGGCACCATCATCGGAACGATCATCAGACTGTACAAAGACTGATTCTCCTGCATCCTGCAGACGGTTGCGGATCTTCCTCTTCAAGGCGACGTCGGAAACCTCACCCAGCCCTTCTGACGTCGTTCTCGGACGATTACCATTCAACGGATCACCATTGGGATTTGCGTTATTCACCGCAAAGGCAATCGCAAAATCAATCTTATTTTCCAAAGCTGCCATAATCACATACTCCTTACTTATAGGCGATGAATCGACTCTGATAATTGCAAAAGTCAGTTGTTGCTATTATTTTTTTGAGAAATCTCTTGCGCTTTACGCTTAGATGCCCTCCGCTGACATGAATATCCCAGAAGAAACATTGGCGAAAGCGCCTTATTATCTTCAAAATCACCTTCCTTAAACAAAGCCATAACATCATCGACCTCATTACGGAACCAGGAACCACCGTTTGCCGATTTAAGGTATGGCGTAAGCTGCTTCCACAATGTGCCCCACGTCGTATAGGGCTTCGCCGTGAAATTGCTCATCAATTTGATTGCATTGGTTGGACGGTCCTTGACTCCCTGCTTACGCAAGACGCTTTCCTCGAAATTGTCGGCAAGCGCCAACAACCTTCCATACAGGTAATCACGATCATCTCGATTCGGTTCAAGATACATGGTTATTACATCCTCCTGTCTATGCTGTTTTCTTGTTTCATCGATATAGTGTTTTTTCCATAGGCTGCAAGCGATTTCAAAATCACGACGCCAGACCCTGATATTGTCGTATCCCATAGGCCTGGTGACCTTATGGAATGCGGCATTCAAAATCGACATGGGAAATTGCGCTCCGCCAAACATACATTCAATAAGCCGTTCCTTCACATCTTTCGCGAAGCGTTTATAGCTCTTGCTGCTCCTATCAGACGTGCCACCAGCACAGTTGATAATGTCAGTGAACGATGGGGCCCCTTCATACTGAACGACATTAACCCGCTCAGCTCCCCCCACGATGTTTTTTTTGAAAAATGTAAGAGGCCAAGCTGCATCGACATGCCATTGCAGTATGCGCTTAATGTATTCGTCCTTCTGAAGCTCGCAGTAGAACGTTACACCTAAACGCCCCGTTGTAGCAGCATCCAAGATGACGACAACCATCGGATCATTGTGCTTCTTCAGATCCTCCGCACCCTCATATCCTCTCAGAACCCTTGAGAAAATTTTTGCATACTGAACATTTGTCGCATTTAGCGCATCGCTGATGTCGTCATGAAGCGCTTTGGATTCGTCAGCTATTGGCGAGAGGAAATCATCAAAATCAAAAGATCCTGACTGCGGATTCAATACGGGCTTTTCCTCAGGTCTTTTTATTGCCCAGACAACGATAGCCTGATTGCCTGTCAATGTTCCATGATTATTCACCAACCACCGCAAAGTGGAGTTGATTTTCTGAGAGGACGCACTATCAACCAGCAAAGCTTGTTCCTTACTGGAAAAACGTCCACGAAAAGTAAAATTCGTAGAATCATTAGCAGACAATAGCTTGGCATTGGCATCGGAGCTAACTATCTTTTTAGGGAAATTAGTGGTTGGCGTATAAAGATCCTCACCAAAAACATCCTTCCCCAGCTTGTGTTGGGAACGCTGCAGATACGCAATCCAACGATTCCGAATATCAACGTCATTCGACAAGTCAGAATCTTCGAGTCCGATTTGAACCTCGAAACGAACACCGGCTTTATCGTCCTTATCCGTTAGCTCCACGCCATAATGCGCAGCAGCCTCGCTGATGCTATGCTCCGACACGCACTTGAAAACAGCTTCAAGCTTGGCGTCATCACCTTTCCATTTTGCGAGCTGCTGCAAATACATGCTCGTCTTCTCAGGACTGCGCTCACTATCGACGTACTGTAACTGATCAAACAGCGGATGCGGGACTGGCTTAATGGTCCTTCCCATCGATTCCTCTGTACAAGGAATGATGATGGTGCTCTTTATCTTGGCAACACCTCTGATACAACCATTCGCGTCCAGAAGCACCGACAGTGAAACCGGAAGAGTCGTATGCCCGTACGGAATCAACGCCTTCTTCGCAGCGTCAGCGTCACCATCTTTCTTCGCGCTATGAGGAGTCTGACCAGACGCCCCCTGTATCATTGCGTAGGTAGTAAGCAAATTACCAAACAGACTCATCGTTCACTCCTACTCTGCTGATGTAACGTTCTTGCCTAAGTTGAATTCTTTAACGTTCAAACCATGCCTAACGATGTGCCGATCGAGAAGCGGCGAATCCGGTGATTCGAATCTGATAACGCCATCCTCCATAACCGGCGTCCAGAAGCGCGAAATCAGATTATGGTCAGGATTCTCATCCGGATACGAGAATCCATGAAACATATATCCCATGTTCCATTCTCCGTAAGAGTCGTAGAACCCTTCTCCCCCGCCGAATTCACATGGTTCGATATAAGCTTGGCATTCCCTAGCACCCAGGAAAATATCGCGACGGCCTCCTTGGCGCACGGACCTCATCGCAATATTGTGATGTTTATTCTCATCACGATCACCAGCGAGTTCCTTTCTCTGATCATTCCATTCGAAATGCGCAAGAACCTGATATCTCACATCCTTTAAATATGTGTAGTATGAAAGGTCATTTTTAACATTTTTTTTCTTGGGCTGGTACACAATAGTGCGAACGCCTTTGCTCTCCGTCTGAATCTTATTCATGACTCGCACAGCATCAATGACCCACTTAAACGTGGGCTTCCAATAGATGCTCTCCGTAATCCCTTTCAATGCTTGATATGTTGGCACCTGATACGAGCACTTCTCTCCACCAACACGCGTGGCGACTTCCGAGAACAATGCGTATCTACCCCAAACTTCATATTCGATTGAATTCCGATGCCGTTCCATATAACTCCTTTGTAAACGGTCTTCCAAAGCTATTGGTTAATAGCGTACCACAAAAAAAATTTTCTATGCCATATATAGAATTTAATCGGTATTTCGCGGCATACGCTTTATCGACTATCCTTGTGCCTGTGGGATTCCCACTGTCATCGCGCCAAGAGCGATGTGGATTGAAAATATATTTGGCATACGTGTTGCCCCCCAACTACGGCTCTCTCGCATACTCCTTGGAGCTTGCGAGAGAGCACTCATCCTTCCTACATCAGCAGGAGAGGCATCTCCGCCTCCCGTACTACGCCGTACTTGTCGTTGTAGTATTCCTCATTCAGCAAGAAAACTCCAAAATCCTCATTTGCTAACGAGATTGCATGCTTCCTGGCCAAACCACGATAGTCATCATCGAACAGGGAAACCGTATATTCCTGCAACCGCCTTAGCACTGAGATTTTCTCGGGTAATTCTCCCCTGTGGAGCATATCAAGTAACTCAGTCGCCTGACCATACGGGACCACAACATTGTGCGTGACATCCGGAATTACATGGAAGTTATCGCTAACCGTCTGAAAAGCCTGAGCAAAGCACAAACCGTACTTTCCTCCCGTAGTATTCGTGAATTGAGATCGATCACATTCGTTGAAGGACAACAGATCATAAGCAGTCGTCGCTCCCTCCGCTCTTCCCCGAATTGGGCAATCCGTATAGCCTCCTTTACCATTACCGTCCTTCTTACGGAGAAGCATGTCATAGTACTGTTCCAGAATATTCGAAGACAGCAAATCCTTTCCTGGGTAGTTCTCCATAATCTGTAAAGTGAGCTGCTTACCCATTGCGATATCCGGCAGATACCTTTCCATGCTGTCTTCAGCTTTCAATGGATAGACATACACATTCTTTGGTTCTACCGATTCACCATTCCTATTGCAGCGCCCAGCGGCCTGCATAATACTGTCCAGACCAGCCATCGCCCTGACCACGCAAGCAAACGAAATGTCAACACCTGCCTCAATAAGCTGTGTGCTCACACAAATCACAGGTTTCGGATTGCCTGGATCAAGCAGCGCACCGATTCTGTCCAGACAATCCGTTCTATGCCTTCCACACATGGCAGTACTGAGATGAATCAGCTCAAACTCATGATTCACATCAAGTCGTTCCAAGCATTGGAAAATCTCACGCGCTTCCTTTTTCAGGTTGACGATTGCCAAGCAATTGCCGTTCTCCCGCGCCTGCTGATAAATAATCTGCCCTAGTTCATCGCAGCTTTTATTTTCAGTTGAAGCAACGATTCTTGTACGTCGAAGCTTGTCTTCATAGCTTTCCGTTTCAGCAATAAGATCAGGCTTTTCCGAAAGGAGCAGATTCTCTCGTTTGGTTTTTTCAAGTAATGGCTGCGTCGCAGAGCACAAAAGAATCGTTGAATTGGTAATCTTCGATAGGAAGCTGACGATCTCATTGAACAGATTGATTGTGTTCATCGGCAACGACTGTATTTCATCAAAAATGATGACACTGTCGGCCATATTATGGAATTTCCGGAGTTTGGTTCCGCGAGCAGACATGACAGTCTCAAGGAATTCCACCATAGTGGTAACAATTATCGGATTGTCCCAACGCTCTGCCGCCAACTTGCGCTGATGCTCCCCGGCATCCTCAAACTCACTCAACGCATTATCCGCTACATCAGCGGAACGTTGCATACCTGCAGTGGAGTAATGCTCCAATAGAACATCGCTATCGGCGTTCAGACCAAGTACATCTCGGAAAGTCTTTGCCGTCTGAGTTGTGATAGACAAATATGGAATCACGTAAATGATCCGGTGCTTTCCTGTCTTCAGCGCATGATGCAACGCAAAATTTAGCGACGCCAACGTTTTACCGCCGCCAGTCGGAATCGACAAACGATAAATCCCGGTTTCCCGCGCCCCCGCCAAACAACACTGTTCATTAATCTGACGTCTTATCCTGTTTATTTCCGAACTCGAATCAAAAGATCTCATGCTTTTATCGAGTCGACTAATCAGATTCTGCCAATCAACCGTATTAGGCCGATACTGTTTTCGGGTCTCGAAACAAGCAGCATCCGTCCTATCCGCATCTACTAGTCGCGAATAAATCAGTTTAACGAGCAAACCTAGATAGAAGTATATGCTATCTTTCGACAGCCCCAGCGATTTAATTTTCTTCAGGAAACAAGCGATATCTTCCGCTGAACCTCGGAAATTCGATTGCAAATCGAGCGCCAAACCGTTAAGCCCCCGCTTGATTTCTTGATACGCATACTTCTCGTTGCTTTTGTCCGACTCCGTGAACCCAAGAAGAAAAGCTCTATTCCCGGACTCGTCAATGCAATCAGGAAGACCTCCGTGATGTTTAGAAATGGCAAGCTCAAGAATTTCCTTTGCTATCTCTTCAATTTCCCCTTTCGACTCGAAAAAATCATTGACGACAAACGCCCCTTGACGGGCATGCTGCACATCTCCCCTATGCCCATCATCCGATAACAGATATGTTTGAAACTGCTGAGCAACCTTCCCGACATCATGCAAGACGGCTGCCGTACGTGAAATATCAGCGAATTCATCCTCGAAACCACTAGCCAATCTTCCTGCACCATGAAGATGGTCATACAAAGCCTGAGTATTGCCTTCCTCATCTTTACGAGCTAATAGAACCATAACCTGCTCCTTTACAGATACCCCCCTGAATAGTCTTTACTCTACCGCATTCCAGCAAAAGATAAAAACGAAATGATTGATTCGAAGATTACCGTATGATTGATTCGAAGATTATCGTCGCCAAATACCTGTGCATACGTAGTACGCCCCAACACAAATAGTAGTAGGGGGTGTGTTTCTCCTGCCAAACTCGACAGGAGAAACACACCCCCACATACTATCGTCAGTCAGCCACCCAGCCAACCACCTCAGACCTTAGCAACCTCCACGCCCAGCTCGTCGCCGGCTTCGACGCTTACACTGTCGGACGAGGTGTCATGCGCCACGAGGTCCTTGAACTGTTCGACCTTGGCCACATCGTCCGCGGGCACGGTCACCTTCAGCGTGATGCGGTCGGAAATTTCCAGGCCAGCGGCCTTACGGGCCTCCTGCACGGCGCGGATCACGTCGCGGGCGTAGCCTTCGGCAACCAGATCGTCGTTCAGCTCGGTGTCGAGGATCACGAAACCGCCGGTCGGCAGGGCCGCGGACACGGAGTTGGCGGCCTCTTCGGCGTTCTGTTCCTCCACGCTGTTGATCAGCTCGTACTCGCCCTCTTCCAGCGTAATGTCGCCGTTCGGGGTCTCGCACACCGGAGCGCCGGAAGCGTCCACATGCCATGCGCCGGACTTGGAGGCCTTGATGGCGAACTGCACGTCCTTGCGCAGGCGCTTGCCTGCAACGCGGGCGTTCACGCGCAGCTCGTGGATGATCTTCAGGCCCTGGGAGCCCGCATCCTCAAGCGTGCACAGCTCCACGTTCTTGACGTTGAGCTCGGACTTCAGAATCTCGTCGTACGCGGCCACGGCGGCGGTATCCTCCACCACCACGGTGAGCTTGCTCAGCGGCTGGCGCACGCGGATCTGCTTCGCCTTACGCATGGACAGGGTGCTGGAGACGACCTCGCGCACCTTTTCCATGGCGTTCACCAAAGCCGGATCGTCGACGAGCACGCGGCCAAGTTCGGTGGCTTCGCCGGTCTTCTCGTCGGCCAGGAACGGCCAGTCGGCCAGATGCACGGATTCGCCTCCGGTCAGGCCGCGCCACACGGATTCGGCTTCCATCGGGGCAAGCGGCGCAAGGACGCGCATGAACACCTCAAGCACGGTGTACAAGGTGTTGAACGCGTTGGCGTCCTCGTTCCAGAAGCGGTCGCGGTTGTTGCGGATGTACCAGTTGGTGATCATGTCGATGAAGTCGGACACGGCGTCGCATGCATCGGAGATCAGGAACTGGTCCAGCGAGGACTGGGTCTTTTCGACCAGTCGGTGGGTACGGGCCAGCAGGTAACGGTCCATTTCCGGCAGCGATGCAACTTCGTCGGCGCGAAGCTTGCGCGCGTCGTACCCGGCCGCGTTCGCGTACAGCGTGAAGAAGTAGTAGGAACTCCACACCGGCAGCATGACCTGGCGGACGGTGTCGCGGATGCCATCGGCGGTGACGATAAGGTTGCCGCCGCGCAGGATCGGCGAGCTCATGAGGAACCAGCGCATGGCGTCGGAGCCGAAGTCGTTGAACACGCCGTTCACGTCCGGATAGTTGCGCAGATGCTTCGACATCTTCTGTCCGTCGGAGCCGAGCACTATGCCGTGGCAGATCACGTTCTTGAACGCCGGCCTGTCGAACAGGGCGGTGGCCATGACGTGCTGCACGTAGAACCAGCCACGGGTCTGGCCGATGTATTCCACGATGTAGTCGCACGGGAAGTGCTGTTCGAAGGTTTCCTTGTTTTCGAACGGATAGTGGTACTGGGCGAAGCTCATCGAACCGGATTCGAACCAGCAGTCCATCACGTCGCTGATGCGGTGCATGTGGCTCTTGCCGGTCGGATCGTCCGGGTTGACGCGGGTCAGCTCGTCGATGTACGGGCGGTGCATGTTGATGTTGCCCTCATGATCGCGCGGATAATCGCCGAAGTCGGCCTTGAGCTCATCGAGTGAACCGTACACGTCCACACGCGGGTACTTCGGATCGTCCGAAACCCATACCGGGATCGGAGAGCCCCAGAAACGGTTGCGGGAGATCGACCAATCGCGTGCGTTCGCCAGCCACTTGCCGAACTGGCCGTCCTTCACGTTGTTCGGAATCCAGTTGATCTGCTGGTTGAGTTCGAGCAGGCGGTCCTTGATCTTGGTGACGGCCACGAACCAGGAGCTCACCGGCTTGTAGATCAGCGGGGTGGCGCAACGCCAGCAGTGCGGGTAGGAGTGCACGTAGCTCTTCTCCTGGAAGAGGATGGCGCGCTGCTCCTCAGGAATGCGGGCCAGCGGGCCGTCGCCGGCGCGCAGGTTGCGCAGGATCGGCTTGTTGGCGTCGAACACGTACAGGCCTTCGTAATCCGGGCACAGCGACGTGAACTTGCAGCCCGCGTCGAGCACGTCGATGCTCCTGATGCCCTTGGCGTTGAGCGTGTTCATATCGTCTTCGCCGTACGGTGCCTGGTGCACGAGGCCGGTACCTTCAACGGTGTCGACGTAGTCGGCGGTGAAGATCTGGTAGCCTTCCGGCCCCGGCACCTTGCCTTCGACGGCGTTCTCGTCGCCCGCGAAGTACGGGAAGACCGGGTAGTAGCGCCAGCCTTCCATTTCGGCGCCCTTGAGCTCGCGCACGATCTCGTAGTTCTCGCCGAGTTCCTTCTCGTAGGAGCCGAGCAGCGGCTTGCCGAGGTAGAACTTCTTGCCGGCGAACTTGCCTTCGGTCGGGCGCACCTCGACGTAGTCGATGTCGGCGCCGACCACGATGGCGAAGTTGGTCGGAACGGTCCACGGAGTGGTGGTCCAGAAGACGGCGTAGGCATCCTCCTCGTCGCGCAGCTTCACGGCCACGGACACGGTGGTGTCCTGACGGTCCTGATACACGTCGGCGTCCATGCGCAGCTCGTGCGCGGACAGCGGCGTCTGGTCCTTCGGGCAGTACGGCAGCACGCGGTAGCCCTGGTAGGCCAGACCCTTGTCGTACAGCTGCTTGAAGGCCCACATCACGGACTCCATGTACGTGATGTTCAGGGTCTTGTAGCCGTGCTCGAAATCGACCCAACGGGCCTGACGGTGCACGTAGTCCTTCCACTCGTTCGTGTACTTGAGCACGGACGCGCGGCAGGCGTCGTTGAACTTGTCGATGCCCAGTTCCTTGATCTGGTCGACGGAGTCGATGCCCAGTTCCTTCTGGGCTTCAAGCTCGGCCGGCAGACCGTGCGTGTCCCAGCCGAACACGCGGTTGACGCGGTGGCCCTTCATGGTCTGGTAACGCGGGATGACGTCCTTCGCGTAACCGGTCAGCAGGTGGCCATAGTGCGGCAGGCCGTTGGCGAACGGCGGACCGTCGAAGAAGACGAATTCGTTCTGGCTGTGATCGCCGGAAGGACGGCGTTCGATGGACTTCTGGAAGGTGCCGTCCTTGTCCCAGTAGTCAAGCACGGACTCCTCAAGCTTGGGGAAGCTGGGGTTCGGCGCGACATTGGCGCTCTGCTCACCGGCAGCAGCCTTCGGATACACATGATTGGTGGATTCGCTCACCGTATGCTCCTCGTTTGGCGGTTTCATTACTTACTTTACGAGGACGATGATTTTCGTGCGATTGCGCACGTCCGACACCGCGGTACCACCTCGCTTGCCGCACTCCCCTGTTTTCTTACGCAGGCTTCCCTGCACAGGTTTCATACGACCGCTTGACGTTCGGCTGTTCGGGCCGATCCCGCCGGTTCTACTAGGCCGCACCCAAAAGCGCCGACCGTTCTTCCGGAAGCTCCCCGCTGATAACGGATCATTGCTATACGTTTCAAATCGTCAGCCTAGCACTTACCACGAACGTAGGAAACGCGAAAAGCCGCATGGCGTCCACCATGCGGCTCCTTCAGCGCGACGATTGAAATTCAATCGCAATCAAAAGCGAATCAGCCTTCGTTGAGCTGAGTTTCCAGCTGCTCGACAATGTCAGCATGCATCTTCTCGCTGATCTTCACCTTGAGCAGGAACACAACACCGCTCAGGATGATGACAGCCAGCGGCACATAGAAGGCGCAGACCTTGAAAGTGTGGATGTTCGCGGCAGTCATGTCGGCGGCGGTGGCGTCACCAATCATGCCGGCGGCGATGGCGACAGCACCGACGATACCGTTGGAGCAGGCGCCTGCGATCTTATCGAGCATCGGACGCACGGACAGGGTGACGGCCTCGTTACGTTTGCCGTTCTTCAGCTGGCCATATTCGATGGAGTCGGTCAGGGAGAGGATGGCAGTCATCTGGATGAAGGTCTGCGGCAGGTAGAAGAACACCAGGCCGACGGTGACGACAGCGAGGTTGTTGGTGCCGACGATGAACAGCAGGTAGCCGAGGACCATGAGCACCATACCGCCGAGGTACAGGTAGCGACGCGGTATGCGCTTGTTCAGAATCGGGTACAGCGGCGCCATGATGATGCCGGCGATGACCGAGACAACGCCGACGATGGAGTAGGCAGCGGAGTTGTTCAGGATGAACTTGAACATGTACATGAGCACGCCGGTGGTGGCCACGTTGGCGATGGCGTACAGCAGGTAGGACAGGGCGACCCACAGCAGCTGGTCGTTCTGGGCGAGAGCCTTGAACGCGGCGAGTGGACCACCGTTATCTTCGGCCTTGGCGCGCAGGGTGCTGGTGCTTTCCTTGGTGCCGAACGCGACGGAGCACACGGTGAGGACGCCGAGAATAGCCACGATGATGGCGAAGCAGGTCCAGCCACTTTGGCTTTCCTGGTGCTTGCCGGTGAAGATGTAGCTGAAGTAAGTGACGATCGGAATGACCACGATGGTCAGGCCGTTGTAGCCGATGGAGCCGCCGAAGGAACCGAGGGCGGTGTAGGTGGAGCGCTCATGGGAGTCGGAGGACAGCGCCGGGATCATGCCCCAATAGGAGATGTCGCGCAGGGAGTAGAACACGTCGAGCACGATGAAGGTGATGACGAACAGCACGATGAACAGCGTGGTGTTGACGTTCACCAAGCCGAACAGGCCGGTGTAGACCAGCACGAGCAGAACGGCGGAAACGGTGCCGCCGATGAGCTGCCATGGCTTGAAACGACCCCACTTGGTCTTGGTGTTATCGATGATGTTGCCCAGCAGCGGATCGATGAAGATCTCCGCGATACGGATGACAACCACAAGGCCGGTGATAACGCCGATGAGCTTGGTAGCGAGCGCCTTGTCAACGCCGGAGAACAGCGAGCTGGTGACGTAGACGATGAAGTAGGTGCTCAGCGCGTTGTAGAAGGCGGATTGGCCGACGTTGCCGAATGAATAGGCCACGCGGGACAGCAGACTGCCTTTCCTGGTTGGCTTCGCAGACTGCTGCGTCTCCTTCGGTGCGGGTGCGACATTGGATTCTGCCATCGTACTTCTCCTTAGAAGTTGTGATTGAAGCTGTAATCGGAAATCATCATTTGATTTCGCATGAGTTAAGTATATCCCTTTACCCCTGTTTAGTAAAATTTAACATCTGCGTTGTGCACTGTTGGGCGTGTCGCATTTTGTGCGATTCTGCACATATACATGTCATATTGTGTGCGATTCGCGGTATTTCGCCGACAGTAGACAAACAAAAGGCGATTGATGACATAGCATCATCAATCGCCTTTCATATTTTTCCGCACATACGTACGCTAAGCAGCCCGTTTCGACCGGGCAGATCGCTTCGATCGGGTCTGCAATTTTGGCCGCGATTCACGTTTCGGCTGCGCCGGCACGAAACTATCTCGCACTTCCAGCGTCGTCGACAGGTACGCATGCTGCCGTACTGTGCGCTTGCTGGCAATCGCATCAGCCAAGGTGAGAATCGCAACGCGCGCAAGCTCGTTCTGATCGATTGCGAAAGTGCTCAACGGCGGCGACGTCAGCTGGGCAATCGTCTGGTTGTTGATGCTGATGACGCTGATGTCGCGGGGCACAATCACACCAACCGCGTTGAACGCCTGCAGCACGCCGACCGCGATGATGTCCGCCGAAACAATAACTGCGTCAGGCAGTGCGCCGTTGTGGTCACGGATAAACTGCTCCCCCAGCTTGCGACCATTCTCCACGGTGAACAAGCCGTCAGAATACACCAGTCCACGCAGGTCGAGACCATAACGGCCCATTTCACGCCGAAAATATGTGGCACGCCCCTCTTCGTCCACCTCATAAAAATTCGTCAGCCTCCCCTTGCCGCCGATGAATCCGACACGCTTCATGCCAGCCTTCGCACATGCTTCGACCGCGTCATGCGCGGTCTGCTGTAGGTCGGGCTGCACGGAATCAAACAGGTTCGGTGCGGGATTCACATCGATGAACACACCGTATGGCATGACCTCATGCAACTTCTCAAGGTCGCTTTCGGCTATGACATTGGCGCCGATAGCCATGAAACCATCGAATTTCCCCTTCTGATTCAACATCTCGTCAAGACTGTGGAAAACAGTGAGCTCCATACGCTGCTGTTTGGCGTTATGTTCCAGAGCCGAACGCAAATCGGCAAAATACGAATCACGCAGCGTTTCGTCGGACTCCTCGTTGTCCAACAAGGCTACTTCGTGCGGAATGACGATACGCTTGGCCTGGGCGCTGTATCCCAAATCCTCGCTGGCGCGGATGATCGCGCGACGCGTCTCCTCACGCACGGACAGCGTCGGATCGCCATTCAACAGACGCGACACCGTGGCCTGCGAGAATCCCGTACGTTTCGCAATCTCCTTGATGGTCGCCATCGCTCCCTCGCCCTCCCATGGATGCCTCATCAGATTTTAGTAAAAGCATTACTAAATCCATCATACTACATTACCGAACGTATTCTTATAGCCATGACACAGCCAGAGCAATCACGGAAACCGCGAATCGCGCATCAGTCCACGGAACGGATGAACGAACTGCGTGCACAACAAAAATCCTTTGCCCTGCAGAACATGCGGAGCAAAGGACTCAGCAACGCCGGTCTGCCTTTCAAAGCGACCGGTCATAAAGGTGGCATCAGTCGGCAGGGTTCCAAACGCGGCTGACACCGTGGAGAAACGCGGTCACCGTCAGCCCCACGGGCCTGCGGCTGGAAGCGCCCGCCCTTCTGCGTGGCCGACTTGCCATGTGAGCCACCCCTCGATGACGCCACGCTCCGCATCGGTTCTACCGGACGCGTATACATCAGGCCTCTCCCCGGTGATGCTGCGGATGGAACCATACACATATCCACATTTTTCACGGAGACGGTTGCGGGGCTGCTGGCTTTCCATATACCGTCAGCGCATGGAAAGCTTCGGACACAATACATTTTTCACATTAGAGCAGGCACGGGAGGAGGCGGCGAGACGGCATCTTGAATGCAGGCAGGTGTTGTCGCGGATAAGGTCACGCTCCTCGGTTCCACTCTATGTAAGCCACGGCACAGCGCTGGAGCTGCATGGCATGATTGCCACCATGAATTATTTACCCGGATATGGTTCGGAGCTCGTTCACGTTTCGGTGTGCCGGCAACGTGACCTGCGGAAAATCCAGGGGATGAAATTCCATTACGCAAGGCATGGCGTAGACGTGGCGCACGCCGACGAATTGGTGTCAAGCGTCTCCGCGATGCAGGCGGTCTGCCAGATTGCGCCCTATGTCGACGAACGGAGTCTGGTGATCGCCATGGATTGGCTCACTTGCGCCAATCCCGATTTACGCGTCTGCACTCACGATGAGCTCTCCGACTACATCCGGAGTGCGCCGCGATTCATTGGGAGCGCCAAATGCAGAAAGGCCTTGCGCCTGTCCAAACCAGGTACCGATTCTCCGCAGGAAACGGTGCTTCGTTTGGAGAGCGATGCCTACGGGCTGCCTGAGGCACATGTCAATTATGAGATCATTGACCACATACGCGGCTCGGGCACGATGAAGGTGGATATCGCCTACCCGGATGACCGCGTCTGCATAGAATACGACGGAAATTACCACTACACCCATGACCGCTGGATGTATGACCTCGATAAGCGGAACCGGCTGAGGGATCTCGGTTTCACTCCTTTTGTCGCCACCCGCGAGCATCTGGCTTCCAAGCAGAAGCTGAACGAGCTGTTCGGCATGGTCGCCCGCGCAATAGCCAGTCACCGTTACGGCTTGGACTAGTTCCGTAGGTGGTTTTTCGCTTCCGTAGGTGGTTGGGTCTGAATACCCGGCATGAAAACGGCCAGAATAAAGCCTTTCTCCAACCCCGATACTCTGACCAACCACCTACGGAACACCCAAACCGCCTACGGAACCGCATGAGTAGTCCCCGCAATGGATTTTTCGCCATTGATTCGGGGAATCCATGAAAAGCCACAGCGGGCGCACCCTGCGTAAAAGGTCATGCCCGCCGATTCATGGGAGCCATATGCGCAAGGGCCGTGCGGAAGCCACATATGTGGCTTCC
>ERZ827450.1683-NODE-1683-length-21505-cov-4.276224_pt1 | contig 21505 bp, 18 predicted proteins | sample MGYA00519773_ERZ827450 | MGnify/ENA primary metagenome ERZ827450 (study PRJEB31778, sample SAMEA3449306) | human gut metagenome | biome: human gut; feature: human-associated habitat; material: faeces | place: United Kingdom | collected 2010/2012 ...
ATGGCGGTACCACTTGGACCGTAGCCTTCATATGTATTCACTACGTAATTTACTGAGTTGGCATCTCCTGCTGCTCTCTCGATACCACGCTTGATAGTATCATTAGGCATGTTGTTTGCCTTTGCTTTGGCAATTACATCACGAAGCTTGCTGTTATTCTCAGGATTTGCTCCGCCTTCCTTAACAGCAACCACGATCTCCTTACCTATGATTGTGAAGATCTTTCCCTTTGCTGCATCATTTTTTTCCTTCTTGTGCTTGATGTTTGCAAATTTTGAATGTCCTGACATCGTTAATTCTCCTCTTTTTCTTGATTACTAATTTCGTATATTAACACTATTGCTGTGTTTTTTCAACCTTTGTGATCTTTACTTCCCCTATCATGTTGTTACTTACAGACAGCGAAGTAAATTTATAATTCTGATATACTATCTCTATCTCCTCATCCGCGTACGGCAGTCTTCCCAGCTCATAGAGCAAAAAACCGTTCATCGTCTGGAAATCTTCATCAGGGAATTCTATACCCAGCACATCACTGACCTCATCCAGTTCAGCCTTTCCGCTGACTATGTACACATCCCCTCTTTTCTTGATATCATCGCTGGCATCATCATATTCATCGAGTATGTTTCCCACTATCTCTTCCAGTATATCTTCCATGGTCACTATACCCTCAGTCTGGCCGTACTCATCAACAACTATAACCATATGTATCTTTGCCGTCTGCATCCTTCGAAACAGCTTCGCGATATTATATGTAGGATGCACAAATGTCGCCTCAACCATAATATCAGCAAGCTTCTTCTTTTTGTCCTTTAAATATTCCTTGACGAAATCCTTGAAATATATTATACCGACAACATTGTCAAGATCACCGTCTATAACCGGGTATCTGGAATAGTTGTTCTCAAGCATTATCTCCATGACTTCATCCAGCTCTGCATTCTTATCGATCGCCATGACGTTAAGTCTTGCCGTCATGACATCCCTGCTCTCCTTATCAGTAAACTCAAATATGTTCGTGATGAACTGAGCTTCGGAATCCTCTATAAATCCCTGCTCATTTCCCTCGTTCACCATCGATATGATCTCTTCCTCTACCTTCTCCTCATCCGACTTCTTGTTAAAAATCTTCATACTTTAGCTTTTATCACCTCATATATTTATTGATTCGTATATCATACCAGCTCCAGGCTGATCTTCAGCGCCTCATCTACCTTTTTCAGTACATCTGAATCCACATGACATACCTTTTCCTTAAGCCTCTGTTTATCTATGGTCCTGAGCTGCTCAAGCAGTATAACGGAATCCTTTGCAATATCGCATCTCGCAGAATCCAGCATGATATGCGTCGGCAGCTTTGGTCTCTTCATCTTACTCGTTATCGCTGCTATTATGACAGTTGAACTGTGTTTATTGCCTGCCTCGTTCTGGACCACGATCACAGGTCTGATTCCGCCCTGCTCTGAACCCACAACAGGTCTTAGATCTGCATAATATATGTCCCCTCTTCTTATAACCAAATTTATCACCCCATAAATACTTTATAAATGTGGCTTTATACATATTATGTATTCCACTCTAAAAAAAGTATTTCCAGTGTCATTATTGGTTATTCATCAATCCAACAGATAATTCACCTGTCCAAGAACTTTGCCATCTCTTATGTACTCTCTCGGAACTCGTCTTGATATATTACATACAAGCTCATAATTAAAGCTGTTCGCTGGCTCTGCAACCTCTTCAACTGTGATAACCTTGTCTCCAGCTCTGCCAATCAGTATGACATCATCTCTGACTTTTACATCATCTATATGACTCACATCGACCATGAACTGATCCATGCAGACGCGTCCCAGGATCCTTGCGCGCTTTCCGGCAATCAGAACATCGCCCTTGTTGGAAAGCCCACGCGGATAGCCGTCCGCATAACCCACTGGAATCGTCGCCACACGCATAGGATTCGCTGTACAGAACGTCCCGCCGTAGCTGATTTCCTGCCCTGCATCCAGCTCCTTGATATAAGCGATACGGCTCTTTAAAGACAGGAGCGGTTCTAACACGATGCCGTCGCGCTTGACTTCATCTGACGGCCACATGCCATAGAGAATGATTCCGGCGCGCACCGCATCCATGTGCATGTTGGGCAGCTCCAGGATGGATGCACTGTTGGAGCAATGCCGCAACGGGATTTTCAGGGAAAGTTCCTTTTCCACACGATCGGTAAAGCTCGAAAATTTTTCATACTGCACATTCGTTCTGGATTTATCTGCTTCATCCGCTGTTGCAAAATGGGTAAAAATCCCCTCAATGGAAAGATTCGGACACTGCATCGCGCGCGCGACAAAGGAAAGTCCCTCATCGTCCGGGCGGATGCCGATTCTCGACATACCGGTGTCTACGGCGATGTGAACATGCATTTTTTTGCCGGCTTTTTGGGCAGCACGGTTCATATCCTCCAGCATCTGATCGGTGAAAACCGTCGCATGGACACCCCGAAGCGCCATTTCCTCATAAGCCTCCGGAAAGGTATAGCCGAGCACCATCGCGGGCTTTTTGATTCCGGCATCTGCCAGCAATACTGCCTCTTCCTCCGTTGCCACTGCGTAGCCGATGACTTCCGGGATTTCATCCATTTCCCGCGCCAGCATCACCGCGCCGTGTCCGTAACCGTCCGCTTTGATGACCGCGATGATTCCGGCATCATTTTTCCGACAGGCTGCAATCTGGCGCAGATTGTCGTGCAGTGCGTCCAAATTTACGCAAGCCCAAACTCTTCTATATGGATTTCTGATCATTTCCTCACACATAATTTTTCTCCTGCTTCACAAGTACCGCCCAGACCGCTTCCGCGATATCATTGGAGGTCATACTGTATTCGCCCTTTGTATGGGCTGCCAAGTCGCCTGCCAGACCGTGCAGATAGACGCCGATACACAGCGCCCAGAACGGATCGTCGATCGTCGAAAGCAGTGCCGTCACAATTCCGGTCAGTACGTCCCCGCTCCCGGCTACCGCCATGCCGCTGTTGCCGCTGCGATTGATATAAATGCTGCCGTCCGGCGAAGCTGCAATGCTTCTCGCACCCTTACACAGAACAGCTGCCTGCAAACGATTCGCCCACTTTTTTGCATAGAACACGGGCTGTTTTAAAATTTCTTCAATCGCGCAGCCCTCCAGCCGGGCAAGCTCCCCGGGATGCGGCGTTAAAATCAGCTTCCGGCGCGTCGCCGGATTCTGCTGGTGTTCAATCAGCTCCTGTAAAAGTGCTTCGTCCTTTGCGATAAGATTGATTGCGTCCGCATCCAGCACAAGCGGCTGCAAGGTCTGCTGCAGCACAAACAAAAGCTTCTTCCGGGCGCGATCAGATAAGGATAGCCCGGGACCTGCGCCGATCACATCCGCCCAGCTGGCGGATGCTTCCACAGAATCTGCGGTCATTGCCTCCGGAAGCGCCGTCTGAATCACCGGATGTATCAATGTCGGGCAGGAAAGCTTTACCATGCCGCTTCCTGCATAAAACGCACTCCGACCGCACAGAATCGCCGCTCCCGCCATAGCTTCACTGCCCGCAAGCAGCAGCACTTTTCCAAACGTGCCCTTATTTCCATCCTCAGGGCGTGCCGGAAGCAGCTCTGTCACCGGTGCCGTAAATGTAAAGGCTTCCGGCGTCTGATCCAAAAATCCATCCTCAGTAATGCCGATCTGTGTGCAGATCACTTTTCCGGTATATTTGCAGCCCGGATAGAACAAAAGCCCGCGCTTCCAGAAGCCGAACGTGACTGTCACGTCTGCCCGGACAGCGCAGCCAAGCACCGCCCCGGTATCCGTTTCGATTCCGGAGGGAAGATCCACCGCAAGCACAAAGGAATCCTGCGCGTTGATCCATTCGATTGCTTCCCGGTAAGTTCCTTCTGCCGGACGGCACAGACCGATTCCAAACAAAGCATCTACAATAATATCATATTCTCCATCCGGGATTGTGTCACAGATAACGGCGCCGTAAGCCTTTGCCGCATGCAGCTGCAGCTTTAAAAGTTCGCCCGCTTTTTCTTCACTGGACGTCAGATAAAAGGAAACATCATATCCCTCCTGCAAAAGAAGTCTGCCAATTGCGATACCATCCGCCCCGTTATTGCCTCCGCCCGCTGCAATCAGGACGCGCCGTTTTGGATGTAAGCCAAGCTGCCCTGCCTGCTCTTCCAGCTCTTTTTGACGCGACACAATCACATCAACACAGGAAAGCGCAGCCCGTTCCATCAAAACGACGGACGGGACACCGAAAATCTCAGAAGTATTGCTGTCGCAGCGTTTCATTTCTGCCGCAGTTAAAAGCCAGCAGACAACTGGATGGCCAGAGCCCGGCGCTGGCAAAACGCATTTATTCATTCGTTTTCCTGCTCTCCTTTTCGTAACGCTCAAGCATATAAGATAGCTTCATCAGGCTGTCGGACAGATGGACGTTCTCAACCTGCACTTCTTTTGAAACCTTCAAATCCACATGTGCAAAATTCCAGATCGCCTTGATCCCGACGGAAACGAGACGCTCTGCGACTTCCTCCGCACTGTTTTTGGGAATCGTCAAAACTGCGATATCTACATTGTTCTGCTCAACAAAATCCGCTACCTCTTCCATCGGACGTACCTCGATGCCTCGGATTTTACGCCCGTACAACGCCGGATTATTATCAAAGACCCCGGTGAAAATAAAGCCGCGCCGTTCAAAATTCATATAATTGGCAAGCGCCTGTCCGAGGTTGCCTGCCCCTACAATAATCAGGTGGTGGGTTTTGTCCAACCCCAGAATCCTGCCGATTTCCTGATACAGATATTCGACGTTGTAGCCGTAGCCCTGCTGCCCGAACCCGCCAAAGTTGTTGAAATCCTGTCGGATCTGAGATGCCGTCACATTCATGATGCCGGACAGCTCCTGTGAGGAAATCCGTTCCACACCTTCGTCTTTTAATTCTCCCAGAAAGCGGAAATATCTGGGAAGCCTGCCGATTACAGCCTGTGAAATTTCCTTCTCTGCCACTTCGTATGCCTCCTTCGTCCGCTGTCAGATACTGTTTTCCATTCGTAACTGTTCAGTAACCTCACAGTTACGCGCAAAAATCCATTCAAAATCGGCTATGCCGATAGGATTTTTGCCTTCTAGTCTAAGGTTTCTTACGGTCAGCGCAGTAAATGCGCAGACCTACTGAACATTTACTTCCATTCTATTATACCCTGCGTTAAAAAAATGTCAATGCGTACTCCTACCGTCCGATTGGACTTGACACGTTATTTGCACACAGGTAAACTGTTACATAGTATAAAGAAGGAGAACCATCATGATACTTTCCTGTCAGAATATCGAAAAAGCATTTCTGGAAAAACAGGTTTTAAAAAACTGTTCTTTTCATATAGAAGATTATGAAAAAGCTGCAATTGTCGGCTTAAATGGTGCAGGCAAGACAACCCTGCTGCGCATCATCGTCGGACAGCTCGAGCCCGACGGCGGCGTAGTCGCCTTTGCAAAGGACAAGACCTTCGGTTATCTGGCGCAGGACAGCGCCGTTAACAGCGACAATACAATTTATGAGGAACTGCTCTCCGTCAAGCAGCATCTGCTCGATCTCGAAAATCAGATCCGCCAGGCGGAGCTTTCCATGAAGCAGCTTTCCGGCGACGCATTAGAGGACCTGATGCAGAAATATGCAGATCTGACACACCGTTTCGAAATGGAAAACGGCTACGCCTACAAAAGCGAACTGACCGGCGTTTTAAAGGGCCTTGGCTTTACCGAGGACGAGTTTCAGAAACCGGTTTCCACGCTCTCCGGTGGTCAGAAAACCCGCGTTGCACTCGGCAAACTTCTGTTGCAGAAGCCTGACCTGATCATCCTCGACGAGCCCACCAACCACCTGGACATGTCCTCGATTTCCTGGCTCGAAACCTATCTGCTCAACTATAAGGGAAGCGTTTTAATCGTCTCCCACGACCGGTATTTTCTCGACCGGATCGCTTCGAAGATCATCGAAATCGACAACACGAAGGTGACCGTTTTTTCTGGCAACTATTCCGATTACGCCGCCAAAAAAGAACAGCTGCGTCAGGCACAGCGAAACGCTTATTTAAACCAGCAGGCAGAAATCAAGCATCAGGAAGAGGTCATCACAAAGTTAAAATCCTTTAACCGGGAAAAGTCGATCAAGCGTGCTGAAAGCCGGGAAAAAATGCTTGCCAAAATCGAAGTGCTGGATAAGCCCACCGAGGTGCGTTCCGATATGCACTTACAGCTGACCCCCCGCATCGAAAGCGGAAACGACGTTTTAACCGTCGAGCATCTGGCAAAAACCTTTGACCGCAACACGCTGTTTTCCGATCTTTCCTTTGCGTTAAAGCGCGGCGAGCACGTCGCGATCATCGGCGACAACGGGACCGGAAAGACGACGATTTTAAAACTCATCAACGAGCTGGTGGAACCGGACGCCGGAACCATCCGACTCGGCAGTAAGGTGCAGATCGGCTACTACGATCAGGAGCATCACGTCCTGCATCCCGATAAAACGCTGTTTGAAGAAATTTCGGACGAATATCCATCCCTGAACAACACGGAAATCCGCAATACGCTGGCTGCGTTTTTGTTTACCGGAGACGATGTATTCAAACGGATCAAAGACCTTTCCGGCGGCGAGCGCGGACGTGTTTCCCTCGCAAAGCTCATGCTTTCCGAATCGAACTTCCTGATCCTCGACGAGCCGACGAACCATCTGGACATCGCCTCCAAGGAAATTCTGGAGGATGCGTTAAACAGCTACAACGGAACGGTTTTATATGTTTCCCACGACCGTTATTTTATCAACCGTACTGCGCACCGCATTCTGGAGCTTTCCGGCGGCACGCTGCACCAATATCTGGGCAATTATGATTATTACCTGGAGAAGAAATCCCAACAGGGCGCTTCTGCAGAGTCCGCAGCCTTCGGCACTTTAGCTACGTCTGCTGCCTCTGCAGCTTCTACAGAAAGCTCTGCCTCAAAGCTTTCCTGGCAGGCACAGAAGGAAAAGGAAGCCCAGCGCCGCAAAAAGGAAAATGCCCTGAAAAAATGCGAAGAGCAGATTGCTTCCCTCGAAGAGCGGGATAAACAGATCGACCTCGAAATGAGCGATCCCAAAATCGCAACCGACGTTGCCGCATTGCAGAAGCTCTCCCGCGAAAAGGATGAAATCGCAGACAAGCTCATGGAGCTGATGGAGGAATGGGAACAGCTGAGCGAGTAGAATGTCTCCGCGATCTTTCGCCTGCAGTGTATAAAACCTTTGAATTATACGGAAATAAAAAAGAGCCGAGGACCTGATTTTCAGGAATCTTCGGCTCTTTTATTTATTATTCATGACAATAGAATGCTATTGTTTTTCTTCAGCACCATCTTCTTTTTCCGGCTTTTTTTCGATGAAAATCTTTCTCGTGATAAAGTTATAAACCATTACCACGCCGGTTGCAAACGGCTTAACGATGATGTAGGAACGGCTCCAGAACTGGTCGAGAACCATCGTGCCGAGCTTTAAGACGACATTGTTTAAGATCAGACCGCCGACTGCAAGAATGAAAAAGACGGCGAACTGCTTGCTCTGGTTTGCTTTTTTGTCCGTATCGAATACAAAAAGAATGCTCAGAATATAATTGACGATTGCCGATACGGTAAAGGCAAGGGTGTTGGCTGCGATAACCGGCCATCCGAGCAACTCCTTAAACAGAATCAACAGCACGTATTCAATGAAGAAACATAAAAAACCCACCGCGCCGAATTTGATGATCTGCTGTCCGAGCTTACTGTTAATCAATTTCTTAATCAAGCTTTAGAACCTCTCTTATTTCTCCATAGTTTTCCGGATCGCTTTGATGAAGTCCTGGCTGTTCAATACCGTGACATCCGTCAGCTCTGTAATCAGTGCCAGGTCCTTTGTCATCCTGCCGCTTTCGATCGTATCCAGTGTTGCTTTTTCCAGCTTGTCCGCAAATGCGCACAGCTCCGGAAGCTTGTCCAGCTCGCCGCGTTTTCTGAGTGCGCCTGTCCATGCAAAGATCGTCGCAACGGAGTTCGTAGAGGTTTCCTCACCCTTTAAGTGCTTGTAATAATGTCTCTGAACGGTTCCATGCGCAGCTTCATATTCATAAACGCCTGCAGGAGAAACCAAAACGGAGGTCATCATTGCAAGAGAACCAAAGGCAGAGCTCACCATATCGCTCATAACGTCGCCGTCATAGTTTTTGCATGCCCAGATGAAGCCCCCCTTTGCTTTCATGACGCGCGCTACCGCATCGTCAATCAGGGTGTAGAAATATTCGATACCGAGCTCTTTGAACTTCTCCTGATATTCGTTTTCGTAGATTTCCTGGAAAATATCCTTAAAGGTATGGTCATATTTTTTGGAAATTGTATCCTTGGTCGCAAACCACAGATCCTGCTTCGTATCCACTGCGTAATTAAAGCAAGCGCGGGCAAAGCTCGTGATAGACTTATCCGTATTGTGCATGCCCTGTAAGACACCTGCACCGGTAAAATCGTGGATCAGCTCGCGGGTTTCTGTACCGTCCGCCGCCGTGAACACCAGTTCTGCCTTGCCGGGACCCTCTACGCGGATTTCGGTATTTTTGTATACATCACCGTAAGCGTGACGTGCCAGCGTGATGGGCTTTTCCCAGTTGCGGACGCAGGGACGGATGCCCTTTACCAGAATCGGTGCACGGAACACGGTGCCGTCCAGAATGGAGCGAATCGTGCCGTTGGGGCTCTTCCACATCTTCTTTAAATGATACTCTTCCATTCTCGCTGCGTTGGGTGTGATTGTTGCACATTTGACTGCAACGCCGTATTTTAAGGTTGCATTGGCGCTGTCAATCGTCACCTGATCATCTGTTTCGTTGCGATGCTCCAGACCGAGGTCATAATACTCTGTCTTCAAGTCAATATAAGGAAGCAGAAGCTCATCCTTGATCAGCTGCCAGAGGATTCTGGTCATTTCATCGCCATCCATCTCCACCAGCGGCGTTGTCATCTGAATCTTAGCCATCGATTCTCTCCTTTTCTTCATAGGCATCCAAAAGCCCGTTTTTAATCATATTATCATAAGCATTACGCATATGCAAGGCTGCCAGCTCCTGTGCGCGGTCGGCATCCTTCCGGCAGATCGCCTCCATGATCTGTTTGTGCTCGAGCACAGCTTCCAGTCCTCTTTCACTGCCGGAAAGGTTCTGCTTGCGCATTCTCCGCACATATTCATGGAAATCCCTCAGCTGATGCTCCAGCATTTTGCTTGAGCATGCTTCATATAAAATATCGTGGAACTGATCGTCCAGCTCCGTCAGCTTCTGGGCATGTCCCTTGCTGGCGTGAAATTCTGACAGGTAAATATTTTCTTCCAGCGCATCCAGCTGTTTTTCTGTAATATACGCGGTTGCCCAACGGGCACAAAGCCCTTCCAGCAAAGAACGGATCGCATAAATATCCTCCACGTCCTTTCTGGTGATGCCGGTCACATATGCCCCCTTGTTTGGGATAATGCTGACCAGACCTTCCAGTTCCAGCTGGCGCAGCGCTTCCCGGACGGGCGTGCGGGAAACGCCCATCTCTTCGCTGATCGCCATTTCCCGCAGTTCCTCGTGTTCTTTATAATGTCCGCTTAAAATATCCTCCCGCAGCTGATGAAAAACCTTTCCCCTCAGCGAATATCGGTCGGAGCTTTCTTCTTTTTCGTATTGACTCATACCAATAAAATCCCCAGTTTCTTGCTGGCATCATCGATTACCTTCAACAGCTCTTCATCGGTCAGAACGGTAACACGGCCGCTTTCGTATTCGGCGTCCACCCATTTCTTGACCTCGTGAACCAGCTCGCAGTTTTTATCCAGCTTCTTTTCCTCCGGTAAATGGAAGTAAGTATTGATCCAGTGTGCGATTCCGGCAAGACCGGAGGTATTCGATACAGCGCACAGAACCGGACGGTTTAAAAACTTTTCTGTATCAAAAATGTTGTAAATCTCTTCGTTTTTCAGCAGACCGTCTGCATGGATACCCGCTCTTGTGACATTGAAGTTCTTACCGACAAACGGTGTCCTGGGCGGGATGTGGTAGCCGATTTCTTTTTCGTAGTATTCTGCCAGCTCGGTGATCACCCTGGTGTCCATGCCGTTTAACGTGCCGCGCAGCTGTGCATATTCAAATACCATTGCTTCCAGAGGCGTATTACCGGTACGCTCGCCGATACCGAACAGCGAGGTGTTGACACCGGAACAGCCATACAGCCATGCCGTCGAGGAATTGACAACTGCCTTATAGAAATCGTTGTGTCCGTGCCATTCCAACAGCTCGTGGGGAACACCCGCGTGCGTATGCAGCGCATAGATGATTCCCTGTACGCTTCTCGGGATAACGGCACCCGGATAGTTGACGCCGTAGCCCATCGTATCGCAGGCACGGATTTTGATCGGAATCTGATATTCCTTCATCAGCTTCATCAGCTCCAGGCAAAACGGAACAACATATCCGTAAATATCGGCCCGCGTGATATCCTCCAGATGGCATCTGGGACTGATTCCCTCTTCCAGGCACTCCTTGATGACGCTCAGGTAATGCTCCATTGCCTGTTTGCGGGTCATTTTCAATTTCATGAAAATGTGATAATCGGAACAGCTGACCAGAATACCGGTTTCCTTCATGCCGATCTCTTTCACCAGCTTGAAGTCCTCCTTGCTCGCGCGAATCCAGCTGGTAATTTCGGGAAATTTATATCCTTTTTCCAGACATTTATACACTGCATCCCGATCTTTTTTACTGTAAAGGAAAAATTCGCTGGCGCGGATCAGACCATTTTCTCCGCCCAGTCGGTGCAGATAGTCATAAATCGTTACAATCTGCTCGGTGGAATAAGGGGCGCGTGACTGCTGACCGTCACGGAACGTCGTATCGGTAATCCAGATGTCCTTTGGCATATCGTGCGGAACGGTACGGTCATTGAACGGAATCTTCGGGATTTCCGAATAAGGGAACATATTCCGGAAAACATTCGGCTTCTTCACGTCATCCAGAATGTACATATGCTCTTCGATCTCGAGCAGGTTCTTGTTCTCATTCATGGTGACCGGACGGTTAGTAAATGTATTGTTCATGATTCCTTCTCCTTCGTTTGCTCGCCGCTTTCTTCCAAGCAGTGTGTTCTGTAATTCAGGTATCATTGTATACAATCATCCAATTTTTGTCAATCCTTCTGAAATAAAAAAATTTATCCCTTTAACGCTCTGCCTACATGAAGCATTCCCCAGCCCTGCATCCCCCAGTTTTCTCCCAGATCCTGCGCATGGTATAGCAACCGTTCCCGTACCTGTTCGTTTGTCAAATGCGGCTCCTTTTCCCACAAAAGTGCTGCTGCCGCGCTGACTGCCGGAACTGCCATCGAGGTCCCGTTCTTTGCCGTATACGGATGATTTACCGAGCAGAAATGATTTTTCCGATACCAGGCATTGCAGGAAATGATGCCGCTTCCCGGCGCCACCAGATCCGGTTTTTTCACCCTGCCGTTTGCAGGACCTCTCCCGGAATAAGCGGCGCAGGCATTTTTGTGTCCCGGGGTCTGCCTTCCATCATGACATCCGACCGATACGACGTGCGCCTGCAGACCCATCGCAGAGACAGAATCCGGGGCAGGTCCGTTGTTTCCGGCAGCCACTGCGACGAACAGCCCTGCATTCCATGCTTTTGCAATCCAAGAAAGCAGCTCCTGCTCGAGCGCAGCTTCCCGGATCGAGCCGATCCCGACGGAAATATTCAAAATTCTCGTATGATAAATCCGGCGTGTGTCCAGCACATACCGGATGCCTTCTATCATGGCGGCAACGTTTCCGTCCCCACGTTCGTCCAGCACCTTGCATACTACCAGACGGCAGCCTGGCGCAATTCCGGCATACAGACCGTTGGAGCACTTCCCGTTTCCGCACAGGCAGCCTGCCACATGGGTTCCATGCCCGCTGTCGTCATACGGCTGCTTCTGTCCGCCGACAAAGTCTGCAAATCCTGCGATTCTCCCGGAAAGATCCGGATGCAGCGCGATCCCGGTGTCCAGCACCGCTGCCGTCACACCTTTTCCGGAAAGCCCGTTTACCTCTGCCGCGGTCGCGTGGACAACTCTCTTTACCCTGTTCAAGGCATACGCATCCTTTTTCTTTTAGGATATGGAAGGATGGGGGAAGAGGTGTGCTGCATTTTATGGAAGGCAGTGAAAATAGAATCCTGCTTCGCAGGATTCTCCGCCTGCGGCGGGTCGCGCAAGCGACATAATTCCACTCCGCCAAAGTGCGATCCTCGCGGAGCGTTTTTTATCGTATAGAAACGAAGTTTCCTATACGATAAAAAAGCCGGCCTGCTCGCCGGGCTCCAGTACACCAGCAAATGATAGGAAAAGTGTTTCAAAAATTTTCCTTCCACGTAAGAAACCTGGACAAGCGTGCGGTCATATCTTAAACCATAACTATCCATTCGGAGGCTCATAACCATGAGTGATTTATCAGCTACCAACTGCGGATGCGGCAATACCTGTCAGAACGGCGGTCTTTTCGGCGGCAACAGTTGCTGCCTCATTCTGATTCTGCTGTTATGCTGCGGCAACAACGGACTCGGAGCAAACAACGGCTGTGGCTGTAACGACGGCTGCAACAACGGCTGTAATTCCCTGATCTGGATTCTGCTGCTTCTGGCTTGCTGCGGCAACGGCTGCAGCGGAATCGGCACGAATAACGGCTGCGGATGCAACAATGGCTGTGGATGCTGATTCCATAGGTATCTGAGCGTATCTGGCTCCCATCCCAAAGGGCATTGCTTCCTCCGGGGGTAATGCCCCTTCGCGATGCAAACGATTTTTCGAGTCCCCCAGACGATCTCTGACAGACTGGCAAAAGCAATTCCTTGTTGTCCTATTCTATCTGACTGTTTCATAGGAATAAAATAAACACCGGAAGGAAGCTTTTTAATGAACGTCTGTGAAAACGAAGCTGTCATCGCCTTTGATACGCTCTATACCCAAAACCATATCCAGATTTTGAAAATCCTGCTGCCGTATTTTGATCCATATGGGCAAAACCATCTCGCGGTCTGGATCAAATATCTGGAGCTGCGCTACACCCTGGAATATGTTTCCAGGCATCCGTCCCCTCCATACAAAAATCAAACCTCCGGCACATCCTCGCCGGACTTTGCCGTGTTGTTTGAGCAGATCAAAAACTTTTGTTCTCCCCGGGAAAAAGCGCTGTTTGGAGAACTTCTCAACCTGCAGAAAAATCTCGAGCTGTTCGAGGAAATGAAAGGGATGATGCAGCTGTTCGAAACGTTGAGGAAAAGTGCGCCCGACGTAGACACCGATACTGCGGCAGATGCAGACTGTTCCGGCACGAATCCGGATGCCGGTTATACTAAAGCAGCTGCAAGAGCAGGCAGCGAAACGGATACTGCCGCCGGGCAGGCAACGTCCGCTTTCGATTCTGCGTCAGCATCTTTGACAGAAACTGCCACTTCTCCCGGCAATTTCGACCCCATGACATTTTTAAAGGGCATGCTCTCACCGGAACAGCAAGCGATGTTCGAGGCGTTCCGCGATGGGCTCTAAATACCGCTTTTTCCAGAATATTTTCAAAACGGAGGTTTTTATGACCAGTCAACAAAATAATGATACAAACACCACCCCGGAACCAAACTGGATGAAGGAAGACTGCGTCCAGAGCATTCCAAAAGAAAAGCTGCATTTTTTACAGAAGCTCGTCTTTGAAAGCAGCTCGCTTTCGCAAAAAGAACTACTGCCGTTTTTGATGGCGCTGGCACAGAAAAGCCGAGAAGCATCGATCAGCTTTTCCGACACGGAAATTTCTTCCATTCTCATGGCGATCCGCAAATATGCAACACCGGAGGAACAGCTGAAAATGAATCAGATCGTCCGCCTGATGGCAAAGAAAATGCCCGGAAAGAGGGAGTAAATCTCCCGCCTTCCGGGCGTTTTCAGGAAACCTTCCGTGGTTCAAAATTTGCAGATAACAAAACCTTTTGTGATCCGTCAGTCCCCGGAGCTTTCTGCAGTTTCCGTTTCGCCAACCGCCTCGACATTCTCACCGTCTGCGTCCGCACTTTCTGTCTCGCCATCTGCGCTTTCCAGTGTCTGCGCCGCAGTCGTTTCCTCTATAGCGTCAGTTGCTGCCGTCTCGTCTGCAGAATCTGCCGTTTCCTCTGTCGCCGTTTCGGTCTCCGTCTCGTCGATGAAGTCCTCCGGGTCCTTATCGAAATCCGTCACGATATTGCTGGAAACGAGGTAAACATTGTCGTCGCCTTCCACTTTGATGTAATACTCAGAAAGCAGATCGCTCTTATTTCCGGCATAAATCACAACCTGTGTTCCATCGGAAAGGACTGCCGTGATCGTCCGGAAAGGCTCCTCCAGTCCGTACTGGGAAAGATCCTCCGGCGCTTCCACAACAGTTTCCGTCGTCGTGATGTTGGCGATTTCATTCAGCAGAGTGTTAACCGTCGATTCCTTAATGGTTTCATCCGGCAGGCTGTTCTCCGTCCAGACGTCGTCTGATTTCACCAGATGAACCTCGTGGTCGCCGGAAAGGATCAACTCCGTCACATCATCCTTATTGAAGTTGGTAACGTCAACGGAAACGGTTTCTTCCTCCGTTTCAAACGTATGATTCCGGATGATAAAATATCCGCCGACGCAGACGATACATAATACAAGTAAAATCAAAATTTGAATTTTCTGTTTTTTCATTTATCTCTTTCTCCTTCTGGCCCAGATGATAATACCGGCTGCCAGCAGACCGATAGGAAGGATGCCCATCAGGAGGATTCCATAGCGGACAGCAGATGCCGTAGGAACGGTCGCATAGGTGGACGCCATTGATTTGGTCGGGATGGAAATACTTTCGCTCTCTCCTGCCATCGTGCTGATCGCGTTGGTGAACAGCGTCAGGTTGTTATCCATCGTGTACTGGTTTGCCGACTCTGTGAACAGATAGGACGAGCTGTATAAAATCAGCTGTGCTTCTTCGCCGGAAGCAAGTGTTTTCACCGCTTTTACGCCGACAGTAAAGGGTCCCTGCGCATCGTCCTCTGTTTTCTTAACGTCGGAGGACTGATTCAAATCGGTCTTACTGTACGCCTTCTCCGAGGTTGTCAAAAGAGTGGTCAGCGTAACGCCATCCTTCTCCTTCGTCAGAATCGGCTGGGCATATGGCATCATGATATAATCATAGCTCTTTCCGTAAACACCGTTCGTCAGGCTGTCGGAGGAAACGTTCGGCAGCAGATAGATCGGATTCTGATACATTCTCGCATTATCCTGCTCCACGATCAGACCGTTCCCGATGGAAAGTCCGAACTCAGAAAGCACCTTTGTCAGGTTCGGCATCTCCTCAGAGAAACGATCGACATATGAGGTGGAAATCAGAACCTTTCCGCCGTTGTTTAAGTATGCAATCAGCTTATCGGCATCCTCTGCGTTTAAGTCGTTTGTAGGGGAAAGGATCAGGACTCCATTTGCATCGTCCGGAACACTGTCCTCTGTCAAAAGTGTCAGCTCCGCAAGATCGACATTTTCCTTTTTCACGCCGTCCCCAAACGAGCTGTCCAGGCTGGCTTCTCCGTGACCGTTTAATTCATAAACAACGGAGGTGGAATCGCTCGTCACATAGGCGATCGCGCTTGTCAGTTGTCCTTCTGCATCGTAGCCGCTGACAGAGCTGGAATAGTTGCTGTAGTCATAGTCATATTCGTAAATATTGTTGTAATTGATTACCTTAAATCGCTGTGCGGATTCCACGATCATGGAGTTTACGGAAATGCTGTCGGTATAATCCTTATAAAAATCAGGGGAAACGACAGGATCCTTGTAAACCAGCTTGATGTGATCGGAAAGCTCTGCATAGCTGTTCAGCGTCTGTTGCAGCGTTTCATCCTGGCTGTTCTCCGAATTGATGACATAAATCGTCACATCCTCAGACAGGTTTTTGACGAGATTTTTCGTCGTCTGTGTCAGCGTATATAGCTTCTGGCTTGTTACATCAATCTTCGTATAGCGATCCGGCAGGGCGGAAAATCCGAGGTTTAAGAACACCGCAATCGCTACGACAAGGGCGATCATACCGCTGCTATAAGCGCCGATCTGCAGCGTTTTTACCGAAACCTGATATCTTCTCTTCTGGATCGACTGAACCGTTAAGAATAAAAATACGACGATCAGGGTTACAAAATACAGGACGGATTTCAGATTCAGCGTTCCCTCCACCATAGCGTCCAGACGGTCGGTGAAGTTGTAAGCGTTTAAAATTTTTGTCAGCAGGTTGCCGGTTTGGGAAATCAGTCCGGTAATGGAGGACATCATGTAGCCGACAAATAAAAGGGCAAAGGAAAGCACCGCTGCGATGACCTGGCTTTCTGTGATTGAGGAAATAAACAGGCCAATCGCAAGGCAGGTCAGACCAAACAGATAATAAGCCAGCAACGCCGTGTAGCTTTCGCCCATCGGAACGGTTCCGTAACGGCTTAAAATCAGCGGGAACAGCGCCATCACCGCAACCGGAATGGTAAAGACGGTCGCCATCGCAAGGTATTTGCCCACTACGATTCCTCCGATCGAAACCGGAGAAGTCAAAATCAACTGATCCGTTTTCTGCTTACGCTCCTCTGCCAGCATACGCATGGACAGAATCGGTGTCGATAACAGCAGCAAAAACAGGATACTGGAAAAGCTCTGTCCGACATTGCTGTAGCCGGACAGCAGATTGATTGCAAAAAAGTAAAGTCCGGCAAGGCAGATATGTGCTGCGATAAACAGCCAGCCGGTTACCGTCGTAAAGAAAGTTTTTAATTCTCTTTTATAAATCGCTGTCATTGTTTCGTCTCCTCCTCGGGCTTATCGGTCAGCTGCAGGAAGATATCCTCCAGCGATCCCGTCTTTTTCTCCATGCCAAGCAGGGGCATCCGATTCTCTGCCAGCTCATAAAACAGCGGCTCGCGGATATCGCAGTCCGCCTTCTCCGAAACCTGTGCGAGCACGGTTCCGTCTTCTGCTTCTGTCGTCGTAAAGCTTTCTACGCCGTCCAGATTTGACAAAAGCGTCTTTAACTGCGCTGCAGTCCCCTTTACGCAAAGCTCCAGCTCGCCTGCGCCCTTTAGCTTTGCCTGCAGTCCGTCCGGCGTATCGCTTGCAACCAGCTCACCCTTGGAAATAATCAGGATCTGGTCACACACTGCACTGACTTCGGACAGAATATGCGAACTCAAAATAACTGTATGGTTTTTTTTGAGACTGCGGATCAGCTCACGCATCTCGATCATCTGTCTCGGATCCAGACCGACAGTCGGCTCATCCAGAATAATCGTCTCAGGATCGCCGAGCACTGCCTGTGCCAGACCGACTCTTTGTTTATAACCTTTGGAAAGGTTGTTAATCAGACGCTTCCTGACATCCTCCAGCTGCGCGGTTTTGATCGCCTTTTCGATCTGCGCTGCTCTTTCCTTTCCCGGAATGCGCTTTAATTCTGCTGCAAATTTCAGATATTCCTCAACGGTCATCTCACTGTACAGCGGCGGAATTTCCGGCAGATAACCGATATGTTCCTTTGCCTTTTCCGGCTCTTTGACGATGTCAAAGCCGTCCACCTTTACGGTTCCGGCAGTCGGTGCCAGATATCCTGTAATCATATTCATGGTGGTCGATTTTCCGGCTCCGTTTGGTCCTAAGAATCCGTAGATCTGTCCTTCTTCAATCCAGACATTCAGATCCTTGACCGCATAGTGATCGCCATATTTTTTGACCAGATGCGAAATCTCAATCATAGTGAGATCCTCCCTTTCAAATTTTACACTTTCTTAAGTTTATCGGAATTATGTGTTCATTTCAGGAGGATTCTGTGAGAAAAGTGTGTTTAAAAAATGGAAAAAATGTGTTCTGCACGAGGCGTTTTAGCTGCAGAGACGCAAAAAACGACACAATTTAGCTAAAACGCAGCATGATCCTGATGCAGTGCAATCCCAATCCCGTCCAGAGGTCTTTTCTTTCCCATAAAACAAAAATTCCCGATAGACATGAATCCTTTTCATCCATATCTGTCGGGAATTCTATTTTTAAAACAACCGATCGGTGCAGCGCACATCTGCTGTTTTTTAGCAGTGCCTGTCTGCTTCAGCAGACAATCGCGATCAGCCCTTCTGAACGATATTTACCAGACGTCCGGGAACATAGATTTCCTTGACGATCTGACCGGTCAGCTTGTCTGCTACTGCAGCTTTACCTGCTGCAATCGCATCCTCTTTGGAGATATCTGCAGCGATCTTAATGGTCGCACGAACCTTGCCGTTTACCTGAACTGCGATTTCCACTTCAGATTCTACTGTCTTTGCTTCTTCATAAGTCGGCCAGCTGGTCTGATACAGACGTCCGCCATAGTTCATGATTTGCCACAGCTCCTCTGTCATATGGGGCGCTACAGGGTTTAACAGGATCAGCAGAGTTTTAAACTCATCTCTGGTTACCTTGCCAGCCTTGTAGAAATCATTGATCAGAGACATCATCGCAGCGATTGCAGTGTTATACTTTAAGGTCTCGAAGTCGGAAGAAACCTTCTTGATCGTCTGATGCATCCTGGTTTCCAGCTCCTTGGAATAGCCGGCTTCATCGGTTACAATCTCCTGCAGCTTCCAGACACGCTCCAGGAATCTTCTGCAGCCTTTTACGCCTTCATTGCTCCAGGCAGCGCTCAGTTCGAATGCGCCGATGAACATTTCATAGGTACGCAGGGTATCTGCACCGAACTCGTTGACAATATCATCCGGGTTTACCACGTTGCCGCGGGACTTACTCATCTTCTCGCCGTTTTCACCGAGAATCATGCCATGGGAAGTACGCTTCTGGTATGGTTCAGGAGTCGGAACAACGCCCTGGTCATACAGGAATTTATGCCAGAATCGTGCATAAAGCAAGTGCAAAACGGCATGCTCGGCACCACCGACATAAAGATCGACCGCCATCCAATGCTTGAGCTTGTCATAATCTGCAAGCTTTCCTTGGTTGTGCGGATCAACATAGCGCAAGAAGTACCATGAACTGCCTGCCCATTGAGGCATCGTATTCGTTTCGCGCTTTCCTTTGCGCCCGTTCTTGTCGACGACATTTACCCAGTCGTCAAGATTTGCCAACGGACTTTCACCGGTTCCGGATGGCTTGATGTCCGTTGCTTTTGGCAAACGAAGCGGAAGCTCGTCTTCAGGAACAAGCGTTGTTTCACCGTCTTCCCAATGAATAACCGGAATCGGTTCGCCCCAGTAGCGTTGGCGAGAAAATGTCCAGTCACGCAAACGGTAGTTGACTTTCTTCTTGCCGATGCCTTTTTCTTCAAGCCATTCAACCATTTTGTCGATGGCTTCTTTTTTGCCGAGTCCATCCAAAAAGCCGGAATTGATATGCTTGCCGTCGCCCGTGTAGGCTGCTTCTTCAACGTTGCCGCCTTCAATAACCGGTTTGATCGGCAAATCAAATTTTTTGGCAAATTCATAGTCACGTTCATCATGAGCAGGCACAACCATGATCGCACCGGTGCCATAAGATGCCAAAACGTAATCGGCGATCCAAATCGGAAGTTTCTCACCGTTTGCAGGATTGATGCAGTAGCTCCCCGTAAACACGCCGGTCTTTGTTTTTGCAAGATCGGTACGTTCAAGATCCGATTTATGAGCACATTGATCAACATAAGCTTCAACGGCATCTTTTTGCTCAGCAGTCGTCAAAGAACTTACATATTCATGTTCAGGTGCCAAAACCAAAAGCGATGCACCAAAAAGCGTATCAGGACGAGTCGTGAAGACTTCGATCTGCTTGTCGTCGTGGCCGCAAACGCTGAATTTTACGGAAGCGCCAACGGAACGACCGATCCAGTTGCGCTGCTGATCCTTGATCGCTTCAGGCCAGTCAAGGTCATCCAAGTCATCAATCAAACGATCCGCATATGCGGTAATTTTCAAAACCCACTGACGCATCGGTTTCCTGACGACAGGATACCCGCCGCGTTCCGTCTTGCCGTCGATGATTTCTTCATTGGCAACGACCGTTCCGAGTTCCTGGCACCAGTTGACGGGAATTTCTGCTTCGTATGCAAGACCTTTCTTGTACATTTGTTCAAAGATCCATTGTGTCCACTTGTAATATGACGGATCAGTCGTATTTACTTCACGATCCCAATCGTACGACAAGCCCAATGACTTGATCTGACGACGGAAATTATTGATGTTCTTCTTCGTAAACTCACGCGGAGAGTTTCCCGTCTTCAATGCGTATTGTTCAGCAGGAAGTCCGAAAGCGTCCCATCCCATCGGATGCAAAACATCGTATCCCTGCATCCGTTTCATGCGCGAAATAATATCCGTTGCCGTATATCCCTCCGGGTGTCCGACGTGAAGTCCTTGACCAGACGGATAAGGAAACATGTCCAGTGCATAAAATTTCTTCTTGTCAGAATCTTCGCTTGTCTTGAAGGTCTTGTGTTCTTCCCAATAATGCTGCCACTTTTTCTCGATTGCTTTGTGATCGTAAGCCATTTTGAAACTTCCTCCTTGTAATAAATAAAAAAAGCCCTACACGAAGTTTTCACTTCATATAGGACGAATAGATCGCGGTACCACCTATGTTCCAGCAATTGCTGACGCTTTTTCTCGTAACGGGAGATACCGTCCTTGCCTACCTCTCCATGTTCAGCAAGAAACTCAAAGGCGAGTTCGAAGCACTCAATTTGCATGTTCACACCAGCCACACGCTCTCTGACAAATCTCGTCCTTCTAATAATCCTTCTTAGCGTTCAAATATTGTTTTAATATTAGCAAAATCGGACTCTTTTTTCAAGTCTTTAAACCGAATTGACAAAACTTAATTTAAATACAGCGTCTGACCCACGTAAATCGTATCGCTTGCCAAGTGGTTTACGGCCTTCAAATTATTGACGGTCGTCTTATTGTCAGCCGCAATTCGCCATAAACTGTCGCCGGCTTTAACCGTGTATTTTTTCCTGGACTTATCAGAAACATTAGTCGTCTTAGCATACGTTTTCGCATTTACGGAAGATTTTTGCGTCACTTTAAGCCTTTGACCAACATAAATCGTATCAGAAGACAGCCCGTTGATTCGCTTCAATTCTGCAACCGTCAATCCTTGCCTGTTGGCTACTGCCCATAAACTGTCGCCGGCTTTGACAACGTATGTCGCACCCGCTTCTGCCGTTTCCTTTGAGCTTGTCTTGATTTTTTGCTTGGTATTTGAAGAAGTTCCCTTAATCTTCAAAACCTGTCCCGGAATAATCAGGTTGTCTTTTAAGCCGTTCAATGACTTCAATTCATCCATGCTCATGCCATGTTCATGCGAAATCTTCCAAACGCTGTCGCCTGATTTGACCGTGTAAGTCGAACTGCTGCCATTGCTTGCCGCATTTTGATT
>ERZ827450.1704-NODE-1704-length-21170-cov-3.536538_pt1 | contig 21170 bp, 18 predicted proteins | sample MGYA00519773_ERZ827450 | MGnify/ENA primary metagenome ERZ827450 (study PRJEB31778, sample SAMEA3449306) | human gut metagenome | biome: human gut; feature: human-associated habitat; material: faeces | place: United Kingdom | collected 2010/2012 ...
CCAAATCTATGACAGGCATCTTCCGTAGAAGCCCCTTGTCCATCTCCTCCTCTATCTGACGACGAAGACGCAAGATGGGCTGTATTTTTTTCGGATCTTTCAGCACGGTCTGGAATAAACGTTCCGGATCTCTGTTTAACTCGCCCACCACAAAATTCGGGAACATCGGGTTCGCACGAACAATTCCCATATACAGATCAACGATCACCGGCATTTTCTCCAGCATCGTACTCTTCTCATCCAAAACCCGATCGATGTTCGGCAACAATGAAGAAAGCAATTGCCCGAAAATAGCGTCGAACAGAATCTCTTTCGTCCTATAATAATAATGTAAGGCCGTCCTGCCAATACCCACTTCTGCCGCCACGTCACTCATGGTAGCCGCCTCGTACCCCTTTCGGACAAACACTCGCTTCGCCGCTTCTATGATGCGAGGCTCCATCTCATTCATGTCTTTCGCTTCCATAATTAAATGTTATTTTTTGTTTTGTCACTATCGTTTGTCATTATAGTTTGACATATGCGTCAAAAGTAGTATAAAAAAATTACATAGCAAGTAAAACCTAAGTTTTCTTGCTATGTAATCCTTCTTAAATAATTATTGGATCGTGCGAGCCTCAACTCCTTCGGTCGTAATCTCCACAGGATTGATCAATCCCTCCTCGTTAAATGTCATCTTCTCAATACAAGTCTCCCGGTGGTCACGTGTCTTGACCCCGGCCGGCCGGCGATGGTACACGATGTAGTAATCTTCCGAATTCGGCACATGCATGATCGAGTGGTGACCCGCTCCGTTGGCGATATCGAAATTTTGCCGCAAGACCTCCCCGATACGATTGAACGGGCCAAAAGGAGAATCGGAGATGGCGTAAGCGACCTTGTAATCCGGTCCGGTCCAACCACCCTCACTCCACATGAAGTAATATTTACCATTCTTCTTAAACATAAACGGGCCTTCCACGTAATCCTTGGGAGTTACCTCTTTATAAATCATTCCGTCCTCGAACGGTATAAGTCCGGTAAAGTCTTTATTCAAGCGTACCATGTTGCAGTGTTTCCAACCACCGTAATACATATAATACTCATCATTGTCAGCGTCGTGGAAAACAAACTGGTCGATCGGCTGCGCCCCGTTCACGATCTCGTTGATCAGCGGCTTACCCAGCAAATCCTTATAAGGCCCTTCCGGACGATCGCTCACGGCAACACCGATGCCTCCGATTTCTCCCTCGTGCACGTCATTCGCCCCAAAGAAAAGATAATACTTACCGTCCTTGTTGATTACCGAAGGAGCCCACATAGCGATCTTCGCCCATTTCACCTCTGCCGTATCAAGAATGGCGGTATGCTTGGTCCAATTCACCAAATCCTTGGAAGAGAAGCAATCGAAGAAGGTTTGCTTCTCATATAAATCACTCGTAGTCGGGTAAATCCAATAGGTATCCCCGTAAATAATTCCCTCCGGATCGGCGTACCAACCCTCGAATACAGGATTACCACTCTTCGCTACCTCTTCGCTTGGAGCCTGTTTAGGACCGCCGCAGGACATCAAGGCACCGGCCATCAATACTGTGTAAAACAGGCTTTTCTTTCCGTTTATCATCAATAGTAGATTATTTATTAGTAAATCAAATAGTATCTTTTAATTATTCGAGTTCTCCATGTTCTTCGCCAAACCACCTTCCGAGGTCTCCTTATAAAGACTGGGCAAATCATTACCTGTCTGGCGCATCACCTCAACCACCTGATCAAAACTTACCCGGTGTTTTCCGTCGGAGAAGTTCGAGAACGTATTCGCGTCAAGCGCACGGGCAGCAGCAAAAGCGTTTCGCTCGATACAAGGGATTTGTACCAAGCCACAAACAGGATCGCAAGTCAATCCCAAGTGATGCTCCAATCCCATCTCGGCGGCATACTCGATCTGCGCGGGCGTACCACCAAACAACTGACTGGCGGCAGCGGCAGCCATAGCGCAAGCCACGCCAACCTCACCTTGGCAACCTACCTCTGCCCCCGATACGGAGGCATTCGTACGCACCACATTTCCAAACAAGCCTGCCGTAGCCAACGCACGCAATATACGGGAATCACGGAACTCACGCGTCTCCTTCAAGTGATAAAGGACCGCAGGCATTACACCGCAAGAACCACAAGTCGGAGCGGTCACGATCTTCCCACCGCACGCATTCTCCTCAGACACCGCCAAGGCATAGGCATACACCATTCCCCGGCTCTTGATACTGCTGCCATAACCTTTCGCACGGATCATATAATCGGAAGCCTTACGACGAATGCCCAAACCTCCCGGCAAGATGCCTTCCGCTTCCAGGCCACGACGAACCGCATCCTGCATCACTTCCCATACCTCAGCCAGATAATCCCAGATAGAAGGGCCTTCGTGCTGCTCGACATATTCCCAATAGGAATGGCCAGTCTTCTCACACCAAGCCTGTATCTCCTTGATCGTATGCATATCGTATACTTGCTCCGTCCTCAACTCATTGAAAGACTCGTTCGCCAAGGTTCCCCCGCCGATACTATATACGGTCCACGTATCCAGCTCCTCGCCACTCTCATTATACGACTCGAACAACATCCCGTTCGGGTGGAACGGCAAGAAAGTCTTGGGTTCCCAAGTAATATTTGTCTTCGCGACCGGCTGTAATACCTCAAGAATAGCTGCGTCCGTCATATGGCCTTTTCCCGTAGCCGCCAGACTACCATATAAGGTTACGTTAAAACGAACAGCGCCCCGGTTACGTTCCAAGAACATTTGTGCCGCACGCATCGGCCCCATAGTATGACTACTTGAAGGGCCATGACCCATCCGGTATATTTGTTTGATTGATTCCATCTTTCTTCGATCTAAGTTTTCTTGTTTCTATACTTTAAGGAAAATATTATGTTTATAAAACGCATACAAAAGTACATAAATTACCGATACATTGCACATGGCAATGAGCACCGGATAATAATTTCCTAAATATTGCTGGGTTCCGAAAAACAAGGATTCGCCGATACACCTAAAACTTACCACGTTAGTGAGCATATAAGCCAGTATTGAATTCATGCCATACACTTTCAGCCAAGTCGTATACTTTCGATGCCCTTTATAGTCGATCCAATAATAGAACAACCCCATAAGCAAGAAACAGTACCCACTGCTCACCAATACCATCGAACTAGTCCACAGTTTCTTAATAACGGGAAGCTCGATACCCCAAAGCCATCCGGCGATAACCATACCCAGACCAATACCGAATAACATCCGTAATTTGAGCCGCTCGGAATATAATTTGTTCTTTAGGATATATCCGGCGAACAACCCGGTCAACACGGTTACCGCGAAATTCAAGCTGCTCAGTATCCATGTATAACGATACCAAGTAGCGAAGATCACCTCCCCGTTCTCCACCGTCGCCCCATCCCGGAAACGTCCCAGTACAGTGCGGTCGATCCATTCGGCCAAATTACTATCCGGTGTGTACGAACCTCCCCCATAGTTACCGACCGTAATAAACTCCATCGCTCCCCAAAAGATTAATAAAAGAGATGCCGCTATACCGATCTGTACCCGTATCCTTACATGCAAGAATAACAAGGAAGCAATCAAATACCCCATAGCGATCGACTGCAAAGTATTTGAATACAGATAAACCCGATCCGGGTCCAAAGCCAATAAATTACCTTGGCACATCATACCGAAGACCCAAAGCAGTAGCACCCGTTTCCCGATCCGCCGATATACCGCCATCTTATCGGGCATATCCTTATAACGAGACAGAGAGAAAGGCATGGAAACTCCCGCCATGAATAAGAATAAGGGCATCACGAGATCCCACGTAGAGAATCCCTCCCATTCCACATGCGAGAATCCCCACATAAAAGAATTAAACCAAGGCATATCAATCGCATGGGCCAGCGGATGCAACACCATCTCCAACACCACTAAGCAAAAAAGGTCGAAGCCACGGAGTACGTCCAATGACTCCAACCGATTTAATTTCTTCTTCTCCATCCGTCTATTATACTTTCAAGAAAATACGTTGGCGATATAAGAAATACAAGAATCCCCAACAAACAGCGATATATGCGATAGCGCTAACCAAAGGCTGGGCGGTCTCGGGCATCAATTTCGCCAACCCTCCGAATATAGCCTCGGAAGTATAGGAGAAACGGATGAAACGCTGTGCCAAATAGATCGTAATAGAGTTCATGCCGATCACGGTAAAAAACAAGGTCCATTTACGCCACCCCAATACATCTATGATATAGAAGAACAAAGCAAACATCCAAACGGAATAAGCACCTACCACACAGACAAAAGAGCTTGTCCATAGCTTCTTATTGATAGGGAAGACCAAGCTCCATAACAAGCCGACGATCAACAATACAGCTCCCGCTCCTACTAAACAAAGCACTTTCTTTCGGTCGGTCAGCCCCTCTTTCCGTAACTTAATCCATTCACCGGTGAACATACCCAACATTGCCGTGGCAATTGCGGGAACGGTGGAGAATAAACCCTCCGGATCAAAAACAGTCTCGTGCAAACGTCCGGGAAGAAACAGGCGGTCAATATACCCTACCAAGTTTCCCTCGAGCGTGAACGGCCCCGCTCCACCGGCGTCCGGCACAGGCACAAAAGCCATCGCCAGCCAATAGCCAACCAAGATAAGAACCGTTATCCCTGCACGCGCTTTCCAACCGAAACGGACAAACAACAAGGCCGCGAACATCCATCCCAACCCGATACGCGCCAGCACGCTTGCGCAACGCAGGTGGTCAAATTCAAACGACAATAGCCCGTTATATACCAATCCCAAGAAAACCAAGGTAATCCCCCGACGGACGATCTTCTTATAAATCGCCCCTTCCGTCATACCTTTTCCTCGTTGCTTCTCTAGTGAGAACGGAAACGAGATACCCGCAATAAAAAGGAACAATGGGAAGATCGTGTCGTGATGCGCCAATCCGTTCCATTCCACATGTTCCATCTGCCCGGCTATCGCCTGAAAAAAAGGATTCGGAAACAATGTCGCCAAAGCGACAAATAAAGAAGCACCGCCCATAATAAAGAGCATGTCAAAACCCCTAAGGGCATCCAATGATTGCAACCGCTGGGGTTGTTGTTTTTGTTTTTCCATATAATCTATTTACATTTAAAGTCAACACAAATATACTCAAACTCACTTACATACGAATGGGGTTTGACATAAAAGACGCTCCTAATCTTTCCCCTCGCATTTAGCCTCCAGTTTTTCAGCGTACGCCTCTTTCCTCATCAGATATAGATGAATAAAAAGGAGTTATAAAGTTCAGAAAACCATAGCGCTTCTAACGTAGATATCAATAAACTTTTCCCAAAACGGCGAGGACGACTCAGAAAGTAAGGCTTACCTTTCGTCACCAATTGGTAAATCAAGGCAGTCTTATCCACATATAAATAGTTCTCATTCCGAATATTTTCGAAACTCTGTATTCCTATCGGTAATTTACGCATAGTCGTCATAACCTTTTTTCTTACCACACCTGTTGTTGAACAAAGATAGAACTTTTTTCCGGAACAAGTCTCCGATTATAGTTTTCATTCTATGAAATACTCAATTTTTTCTACACTAATAGAGGGCGATATTTTACTTTCCATAAGCTGGAAGTAGAATATCGCCCTCTATTTTACAAGACAGTTTGTCTATGAGTAAGCACTAGATCTAAGGCATACAAATATTTCACTGAGTAAGATCACCTCATAGCCTTAGCAAAAGCTCTAATCGCATAATGAATAAAATAATAAACAGCCTTATACACCGGCAAATCCATCTCATTTCTCAAAATGTTCCACTGCCAACGCATGGCTTTTAATTTATTCGAAGAGACCGAATGGTCACTAACTCGGTAAAGAGCCGTCACCGTATTTGTGTTCTGCGCTTTATACCCTTGCTTTAAGATAGAAAGCCAACATACATAATCCTCATGCCCAATTTCCTTGAAAAATATCTTTCCCGTCAAGGCTGAATCATACATGGCTGTCAAGCATCCTATACAATTCCCTTTCAATAACAAAGGATAATCAACCTCACAAGGAGCTATTACCTCACGCCCGCATCGCTCTCCGCCTAGACTTACTTTCTCATAGTTAGAGAAAACAATAGCGACCTCAGATTTCTCAAAGACTTTTAACTGATCGCTTAGCTTATTCGGTAACCATATATCATCGCTATCCAAGAAAGCAATATACCGTCCTTTCGCTTCCTTTATTCCCATATTACGGGGTAACGTAGGCGAACCGGATGGTTTATCCGTCCGTAAATATCGAATACGGGAATCTATTCTCGCATACTTTTGAATGATTGAGAGTGAATCATCACTAGAACAATCATCCACAATAATCATCTCCCAATCCCCAAACGATTGAGCCAATACGGACTCAATCGCTTGGGATATAAAAGGAGCCGCATTATAACACGGGGTTATAATGGATACAAGAGGCAACACGTTAAATACAAATGATTATTTAAATAAATAACGTTTCAACTTAGCGAATGCCTTAAGCGAACGTTTCAAGTCTGAAGGATTACGCAAACCGACTCTCAGCCTGTGTAAAATGTAACTGGCACGTAAATAATATTTCTTCCGTGCCCTATTACAGAAATCAACCATTTCCCCTGCGGAAAGATCCGGTAAAGACAATACGGTGTTATGTGTACCATCCGGCAAACAATACTTCTCATAATCCGTCTCTATATAGTTATTTTCCCTCGCCCACTGATAAGCCTCCGTACCGGGATAAGGTATCAACGGGAAAAACTGGGCGGTATCCGTATTCAACCTTAACGCTAACCGAAGAGTCTCTTCCATGGTTTCCCGGGTTTCGCCTTGGTTACCGACCATATAACAAGCATGTATTAACAAACCCGCCTTTTTAGCGTTGGCAACATACTGATAGAAATATTCCACCTTCGTTCCTTTCTTGATGTTATCCAATATCTGTTGGCTACCACTCTCTATACCCGGAATAATCAAACGACATCCGGCCTTTTTCATAGCCAACATCGTTTCCAAATCAAGGTCTACACGAGCATTACATAACCATTTCAGCCGTTTATTCAATTTCTTTTCCACTAACAAACGACAAATGTCCAATACTCGCTTCTTATTGGCTGTAAATGTATCATCTTCGATTACTACCTCTTTCACATCTGGGAAATTAGCGGCAATGTATTCGAACTCGGCCACCACATTCTCTGCGGATCGTGCCCGAAAAGCATGCCCATGCATCGTTTGCGGATAGACACAGAAATTACAACGAAAGGGACATCCACGCCCGGTAAATATCTGGATAGAGGGATATGTGGCAGCAGCGAAAAAGTAATCCCTCTCATTTAAATGTTCCTTGATAAATTGTGAGGCAAAAGGAAGATCATCCAAATTCTTCATCGGTGGCATAGGCGCGGTTCGTACAAACTCCTTCCCGTCCCAAAAACAAAGCCCTCGAACCTCCCGCAGATCCTTTCCTGCGTCCAGAACATTCGCTAGCTCATTCACGATACAATCATATTCTCCAATAGCGACCGCATCCACCGCATTCGAATAACCCAACGTCTCTTCTGCGCAAGCCGAAGGATGAGTCCCCACAAGCACGACAAACGAGTGAGGATACAATGCCTTCAGCTTCCCGGCAAAAGCAACGTCACTTTTAATGGAAGGCGTACTTGTATCTAAAACAAACAATGAATGCTCATTATCCGTCTTCCGAATAATGTTTAAAGACTGTTCCTCATTTAACTGTTTAGCTGGAGCATCCAAAAAAGAGACATTATGTCCCTGTTTGCTTGAATACAAAGCCGCATAAATCAGCCATAGAGGATAATATAAAGCCCCACTTTTCGTAATTGCTGGACTACGGGACTCACGAGAGAATTTTCCATACTCAGCCTTGAATGGAGGATTGATGAAATAGATGTTCATATAGATTTTCTTTTATAAGATTTTCCGTATAAAAACAATTCAAGAATAGGAGATATAGAGACTATGTTCTTAATCCATATAGAAGCATAGCTAATAAATAAAGAGAATATAAACAAAAACAAAAAACAAGGTATATTGTCCACCGATGACAACGTAATATAGTCCGTAATCACCAATAAAAACGCAAAAGGTCCGTTATGGGTCACATAAATAGATAAAGACTCACGCCCGAAATATTGGAACATATTATCTACCTGTCTATTCCAAGAAATATGGTGAACAATAAAGAACAAAGAAAAGATAGCGAATAACGACAACACAATCTTCATCAATTGGTTAAACATCGAGGACATATCATATACAAAAGAAGGGATCAGCAGGAAAAACATAACGAACGAAAACGTAAAAAACTTCTTATTATTCAGAATAAGACTCCTCAAATTCGTTTGTTTACACACGATAGACCCTAAAAAATAAAACATAAAATAATTAAATACAGATCGTATTCCTTCCGAGTAAATCGCATCCTTATACAGTAACATATACAACAAAATAACAAGTATAAATAAGAACAATAAAATTACTAAATCTACAAAAATAGACTTAGCATTTATTTGTTTATCGACCCATCTATAGACAAAAAAAAGAATAGAGAGAATGAACAGAGTAGCAAAGAACCACAATCCCCCTCCCCATGTTTTCACAAAGTTCAATACACAATCTATAAAGCTTTGATCTATCATTGTCCTTAAGAAAAAGAAAGGGATAACAACTCCCCAAGTAACCATGGGAAGTAACAATGTCCTCAACTTCTTTATTAGAAAAGAAATGGTTTCATTCCATCCAAAGCGTTCTATTCGAAATGTCATCTGAGCGACATACCCACTAATGAACATAAAAAGAGGCATGTGGAATGAATAAATAAAACGCCAAAGAAAACTATCCTCGCAATTGTTATACCCTATGACATGACCTAGTACAACAAGTAAGATTGCAATTCCTTTAAGTTGATCGATGTAAGATATTCTAAGATCGTTCATTTCTAGTAAAAAATTAGTTTATTATAAATGGTATATATTTACTAAACATGAAACGATCAACATATTCACTATACTTATCAATCCACATTTCTCTTGCATTTTTACTACATAAATCTATTCGCTCCTGAAGATCAAAACAAATAAAAAAAGACTCCAAATCCCTTAAACTTTCTCCTATGACAAACCCAGTTCTTCCCTTCTCTGTCTTATTTCCAACCAATGTCCCTTCTGTTGTTAATATTGGTTTTCCAAGAAATAGCCCTTCGTAATATTTATTAGGAGCTGCATACACGTTATTTAAAACAGTTTTTTCATATAAAGCGACAATTATATCTGAATTCGCCATTATTTCTAATCCTTTTTCATATGAAACCGTACCAAAATAATGAATATTAGAGATACAATCACTATACTCCTTCACCAATTTATCCATAATTCCAAATCCTGCAATATTAAGTTCTAATGAAGAATTATTTTTCACACATTCCAACAGTTTATCAATACCTCGATCCGCAGGCATAGTACCAACATAAGACAATATGACTTTATCCGACATATTTTGTTTATTAGGTAAGTTTTGATTTAGACTCGTAAAAAGAGTTGGTATATTAGGAAGAACCCATAAATTATGAGGTATATAGTTTAATTGTTCCGTTCTTTCTTCTTCACAAATTATAGTAATATCTGAATGCTTAAGAAAAAATCTCTCAAACGTCAATATTATTGTTTTTATTAGCCGATTATTAAAATGCCTTGAATCAACAAACCAATCAAAGATATCATATATAACTTTTTTTCCAAAAAACAACTTCAATATAATTGCAGGTAGGATTGTATCAAAATCACAAGCATGAATGACCTTGTACGATTTTTTATTTCTTAACAGATAACAAAATATATACCAGTTAAATCCTAATATTCCAAACGCATTTTTTAAACCTGTACCATACTTTGACTTTCTTTGATAATATGAGTGAATATGGTCATTTTTCAACTTACAACTTCTATCCCAACAAACTATTCTATAATTTATATTGTTAGCATATAAATAATCGCAATACTTTTGCACTCTAGGGTCAGGATTACAATCTAAACTTCTCAAAAAAACAATCATTTCAAATATTCTAACAAGATTTTCACAATTCTATGACTAGCCACTCCATCTCCATATGGATTTACCGTACGACTCATCGACTCATATTTTTCATTATCACACAGAAGATCAGAAACTGCAGAAATAATTTTATCACAATCGGTACCAACAAGTCGCACAGTTCCTGCTGAAACAGCTTCCGGTCGTTCCGTTGTATCTCGCATCACCAATACAGGTTTTCCAAGTCCAGGAGCCTCTTCTTGAACGCCGCCACTATCCGTCAATACAAGTGTTGATTTCTCCATTAAGTAAACAAATGACAAATATTCCAATGGTTCTATAAAAAACATATTATTCAAGTTGGATAAATCATCTCCAAATACCTCATGAATAGGTTTGCGAACATTAGGATTTAAGTGCATCGGATAAATAAAATCAATATCAGAATACTTTTGTGTCAATTCTTTAATTGCCTTAGATATACGAATAAAACCATCACCAAAATTCTCTCGTCGATGCCCTGTTATAAGTACCATTTTTTTCCCATCCAATAAGCGATTAACATCATACCCTCTTTCTCTTAAGACCTCTTTCTGCATTGCTTCCATAATCTTATCGGTCTTCATCTTTCGAACTACTTGAAGCAAAGCATCTATCACTGTATTACCGGTAACCCATATCAGATCAGGATTTACATTTTCCCTCATTAAGTTTTGTTTACCCAATAAAGTTGGTGCAAAATGATAAGTAGCAATACGACCGGTTATTTGTCGATTCATCTCTTCCGGCCAAGGATTATAAGTATTATGAGTACGCAAACCTGCCTCTATATGCCCAACAGGTATTCGTTGATAATAAGCAGCTAACGCTGCGACGGTAGAAGTAGTTGTATCACCATGTACTAAAACAAGGTCCGGTTGTACCTCTTTTAAAATATCACGCATACCTAACAACACACAAGATGTTACATCATACAGGTCTTGTCCCTGTCTCATAATATTCAAATCATAATCAGGTATTATTTCAAAAACATGTAATACTTGATCCAACATTTCACGATGTTGTCCCGTCACACAAACAACGCTTTTTAAATCATTAGGATATTTTTGAAATTCTTTGATTAAAGGAGCCATTTTAATAGCTTCAGGACGTGTTCCAAAAACAAATAATACTTTTTTCATATTTTATTTCCTTTGCAATTTAATGTGTCATTTATAAGGTTTATCCATTTTCCACCTATATATTCTGGATCAAAAGAATGAATTTTTTCCATACATCTATTTTTCATTTGTTGTAATTGTACAGGATCATTCATTAATTGGTGTAGCTTTTTAGCGTATTCTTTTTTCTTATAAGGAGATATTAAATACCCATTTATTCCATCATCTATAATATCAACAGCTGCAGAAAACGAATTATATAAAAGCGGGACAACACCAAAGGATTGACACTCTAATAATGTCATAGGGAATCCTTCATAGATGGATGTCATACAAAAAATTTTAGCACGCTTATAGTATTCATTAGGATCAACCATCCCAACAAACCTAACATTTCTCAAACGCATATTTTTAGATAGATTTTCTAAATATCTACGACAACTTCCGTCTCCTAGAATATAAAGTTTCCAACCTAGATCCTTATACTTACTTTCAATAATATACCAAATATCAAGCAATTTATCTACAGATTTCTGCGGCTCCAATCTACCCACAAAAACAACGACATTTTCTTTATCACTAGGCAATACAGGAATTTGTAAAATTGCAGGATTATTTATAACTTCAATTTTATCAAAGTTACTGTTTGTATTTATATAACAATAATCATTAAAATATTTTTTTGATAACAAAACAACGCAACTACTATTGTCAAATATAAATTTTCCGCCCTTAAAGCCTCTAAATACAGACTGAAAATAATACCACATTCGATAGATTAGCAATCTCGTAAAAGATGTATAAAAAAATATTTTAAAGAATTTATTTTCTCTTAGGAACAAATCTGGAGTATTATGAAGAACTGAGACTAAAGGAATTTTTAGTTCATTACACGCAATAGTACAACCGGCAGAAGTACGACTATTAACAGCCGTCTGATTAATTACAACATCTATTTCATTTTTAATTAAATACGATTTTATAAAATCGATATTACATAAGCTATTCATATTGCACTTATCTGGCAAACCAACTTGACACAACTCTGACTTTAACCCTTTATGGTTTTGCCAATACATTAAATACACAGAATATCCATTTGAATTTAAATATTCATATAAAAATCTAGTAACAGACTCTACTCCTCCAGATTGTTTTACAATTTCATAAGTAGAAAAAAATAAGACTCTCATACAAAATTCATTTTACATTTATATGACTAACACCTATTATATAAATATTGGTAGAAAACCAAAATGCAAAGAGTAGAAACAAAACAAAACAATTTGTCATTGATATACAGGAATATGTAAATCTATTAAACACATATTTACTCAGCAAATATATCATGGGAATTTTAACAACATTCAACCATCTCAAAAAGATATCATTATTCTCTATATTTAGAAAATAAAATATCGTTGACACATATATTATCCAAAATACAAAACGATACATAACTTTATCGATACAGGTTAGTATATTCTTCCGCAGCGTATAAAGTACAATAAAACTTAGCACATATAACACTACGACTTGTATATACATTATAACAACCCACCAAAATGATCCCTCCTGTGCTTCTTTCATCAAATACCCTCCTCCTTCTAGTTCCAACAAATCCGACAAATATTCTTCAATCAAAATATTTCCAAAATACACAAAAACAGGAATAACACATACAAGCAATAAGATTTTTTTTGTATTTATATTCATTATCAATAGTAATAAAAACAACAACATATATATTCCTGTTTTATGAAAAAAAGAACTCGATATCAAAAGCAATAATCCAAATAGAATTTTTTTAAGTTGTATTTTTTCATATAGTATTAAAAACAATCCTAAAAACATCATACATATAGATAACATTTGACGCCCCCCCGCCATATCATACAGTAATATAACACTATACAATATCAAGAAATACAATTTGTAGCACCTAACATATTGAAATATTCCCCATAGAAATATAAATGACACAATATACAATGTCAGCCTAAAAACAAAATAATTTCCACTTATTAATTGAATATACCATACATATATTGGTTCTAAAGCGACCAGAGGATCATTCACTTTAGACATTTTCATTAATTCCAAATAAGAATTATAATCAGCTGTAATATAACCATATACTGAAAATATGATAAAAAATACAAAGATTATAAAGTAAGATGATTTTTTTATTTTCTTATTCACACAGACTAAAAACAGCAAGAATAAAATAACAAAATTATAAATAAACCAAGAATAAGAATATAGCAAAATTGGCATTATTAGTTCAGATCAATTCATTAAACAATTTTTCCCATTCAAACACTACTTTATTTATATCATATAACTCAGATTTTTTAATAGCATTATTTCTCATATAACAAAGAGAAGTATCATCTAAAGACATCAAATATCGAAGTTTACAAATATACTCATTTTGTTTATTAAATGGAATTACATAGCCATTCACTCCATCATCAATAATATCATCAACAGCAGAAAAACTATCATAACATATTGGAATACAACCATATTTCATTCCTTCTATCAGTACCATTGGAAAACCCTCCGATTCTGATGTCAAACAAACGACAGTAGATTGATTAAAATAATATTCAGGAGAGTTAGTTGAACCTTCAAAATATACGTTTTTTATATTTTCCGATTTCACCAAGCTCTTATAGATTCCCACATCAGGACCATCACCTACAATAAGCAGATCCCAGTCTAAAAACTCTTCACACAAATATTTCCAGATATTAATCAACTCGGAAATTTTTTTTTGGGTTTCTACTAATCGTCCCACATAAAGTAGTTTTTTTCTATTTAAGAATAAACCATCTACTTTATCATCCACATTAAAACCATTTGGAATAGCTATAATTTTCTCATATTCACATCTTGACAATTCAGCACAAGATGAGACATAAGATTTTGACAACACAACCATCTTATCACTAACAAGAGATGCCATGATATATGATCTCCTAACTACATTATGTATATATACCTGATATATTGGCTTTAACATCCGTTTTAACACATTTTTTACTCCTCGGCCTTTTATCATTGTATCAAGACATTTAAAATCAACAAATGGATCATTATGGACAACGGTGATAAAAGCTGGAAAATATTTACCATTACCTTGTACATTTCCTTTTAATTTAAGCATCAACTTATTTACCTCATAGTCCATATTTTGATTAATAATAACATCGATTTCATTCTCCTGCAAAACCAACAAAAAATGGCGCCTATTTTCTCTGGAAAACAATTTTTCATTAGGCATATTTAAGCAAACAACTTTAGAATCAAGCCTACTCATATATTCACATTTATTTCCTTTAAAAAGAGATAATATACAGACATTATATCCTATTTTAACAAGACTATTAGACAAAGTTATAGTCATTTTTTCCACACCACCATATCTAGGAAATTGTTTTAGAATAAATAAAATATTCATAACTTTTACTGCTTAAAATTTCAAGTAAGAACTCTAATTGTATTTTTATCTCTTCCACACACGAACAAAATCATCCTTCCGATCTCTCAATATCATCATCGGCTTACAATTATGCGATGGGTCTATCAAATTTTGAATACCAGTTATTCATCATATTCAGCACTATGAGATTCACTTTCATAAGCCCAATATAATCGTCCTAACTCAACCCTTGCAGATCTGAAAAATTCCAAACCTTAACAGGTAGTCTTATATTTATTCCAATTCTTCAAGAATAAAAAATCAGCTTTCAACCGCGGAACAATATTCCTTTGCGCTTCCAGTAATTGAAAAAACGTATTCTTAAATTGATCTTCTTTTACAGATTTCTTTTGTTTCTCGTTAAATTCAAATTGCTCTCTCAATGTCAAATAAAGTAGCACCGCATTAAGCAAGCCGATCACAGGAGCTGTAAGTCCACCTATCGTATCCCCAATCTCGCCTATATGATCAAATATAACCTCATCCCCAAAAATAGGACGAGTGTACAAAAAGGAGCACAAACAGCAAAGACTGTCAAACAAAGTAAAATTACAAGAGCAACTAATTTTCTATTCATATTGCTATTATTCTCTTTTTATTCATACATGACACATCCGGATAAATCGCCTCATCAGATTTCTCATTCCCGGAGCAACACAAAGCAAAGTTAAAGTCGACAAAATAGAAAATACAAGAATACCCAATAATCCATCAAAAAACGTCGTATCTCCTTGCACCATTGAATACCTCATCCCAAGACAAACTATCACTCCGCAAAGCAACGCTGCCATCAAATGTCTCGCATACATAAATATGTATATACTCAATCGCTCATCCAAGCCCTTGCGAAACAAATAGTAAGGTTTCCAACAAAAAACGACCAACAACAAGCTGATCAGCACCCCAGATAACACACCATGTAATCCAAAGTAATATCCTAAAATAATAGATAGGCCAACATTCAGAGAGGCTTCCACTATTGGTGCCCAAATATCGCCAAACAAGCCGTAAGCATTGATATAGGCATCCACCGTCGTTCGGCTTAAATTAACAAACAGAATAGCTGTCATCAACAACAAACTCAAGGAATCCATGACATATTTCTTGCCTATCCAAAAGGAGACAAATGCTGGAGTAATCATAAGAACCCCGAAGCACATGATACAAGAGAACAAGAACCTTATAGAAAACAGTTCCGCAAATACACTCATAATCTTTCGTTTGTCCCCTTCAGCCACCAAATTTCCAATTCCAGCATTCATGCTATTAAACATAGCTGTCATCAGAGTTTGAACACCCATTACAATCAACATATAATTACCGTACAAAGCGACTACCGTTAATGTCGTATAGACATATATAATGATTGGGCTTGTTTGTGACAAGGCAAAACCTCCAATTTTATGAAAAAACAGTTGCTTGACCTTCGTAAGCACATCCGGATATTTCCTTGTCAACTCTCTACCTATAAGCAAATTTGTCTTTAAATAAGGATAAGTCCGGGCGATCACCCGATTCAAAGCCATTGAAGCCACCACAGCGAACACCATTTCCAATACCAGCCACCAAACATATCCATCATCCAAGAATCGAATCGCCAATATTTGGCAAAGTAATTTTGCTAACATCGAGGCTTTGTAACTATACTGTATCTTATACTCCTGTTGATCCGCAGACAAAACGATCTGCTTATAATTAACAAAATAGCTTAATAGCCCACTAACCAATAATACCCCAAAAGAGGCATACGCATACCATAAGGGCAACGGCATCTTGGCAAAGATCCAAGGGAAAAAGGCCATCAAGACCACACTTCCAGCTATCACGATCCATGCGATACGCCGATAGAGCCACCCTTGCAAGGATACGATTTCATTGATTGTATCCGTATCTTTCTCGGCAAGCGGTTTATAAAGGGTACAAGCAATAGCAGCTCCCACCCCCAATTCCGCAAGGTTCAAGAACTGCAGCAAATTGGTAGCCGTAGTATTCAACCCCAGCACCTCCGCCCCCAAATAATCCAAGAAAATCTTCCTTGAAAAGAATTGGAGGATCAGGTTGATGAAATAAAACACCAACGCCACCGAACTGTTTTTTATACTTTTGGATGTTCGTGAATCTGTTTTTGCCATATTCTTCACAAATCTATTTGCCCCAAGATACACTCACAAGTAAGAAACAAGCTATTCCACAAAGGAACTCCTTATAACTCGTTCCTACAAGCTAAAATTGTCGTATTTCTTTATGTGATTATTAAGGATGAGCGATCAGACTTTCGAGTTTAGCTAACAATTTACGTGTGAGTTCCAACAAAGGCAATACATCCTCACGCTCAAAGTCAAAGAAATCGTTATAATCCCCGGTAATACGATGTTGTAGCAAACGGGAATATAATCAGCTTTCATCTTTTGGAAACGATTATGCCATTTATTATTTAAATCCTCAAAAGCTTGAATTTGTTGTTCATATATTTGTTCATCTATTACATGGATCATAAAATAACGATCTTGAAAAATCTCTTTTAAAACATCTAAACAATGATTTATGATTTGTTCATCATTTTTACATTTTAAAAGAATATATGATATTCCTACAACTTGATCTGGTTGTTCCATTCTAAAATAAAGATCTTCATTATGAGAGTAAAAAGACAAATACCAATACCATAAATTGGCATTATTTAAAACCCATTCTGTATATTCTTTAGAATTGTATACCGCAAATCTTTCAGCACGCCAGTTACTTTGATTCAAATTTTCTCTTAAATCTAGTTGCTTCAACAGATTTTCTATAAAATCTATGCTAAGAAACTCTTTTGTGATAAAAGTGATTTTTATAGATACATCATAACTCATTGTTTGCCCTCCTTTTTTATATATCATAAAATAAATAATAAAGTTTATTTATATAAAATCTTATTTAACATACTATTATTCGGTGTTTTTAATAAAGTGAATATAAATATGTGAGAGATTGATTAAGTTGATCTTCATGTATAAATATATAATTATTTTTTAATGAGATATAGAGATTATTTATTTTTTTATCTATTTTTATTTTCTTTAGTTGTCCCTCTACGTCATAAAGATAAATATTTTGATTGAGATAGAAATATAGAATTATTTTATTTTTATAAGGTCTTGTAAATTGACATATTTCAAATGTAAATGCAAAATCATCCTGATTTTCAATAGAAAATAATTCTTTATGAAAAGAATTATAAAGTGTTATTTTATGTAAACTTTCATATTCTATATTTTCTATTTTAAAAGGCTTATATTCCTTTCTAATAAAGTAATTAAAATCATAAGAATAAAGATCATATTTTAAAAGATCATTCTTTAATAAAGATAACTTATTATGTTGATCTAAAGTATAATAAACTGTTTTTAAATCATTATGATTGATTATTTGTATAGGATAGATATATTGATTTTTGATTTCTATAGGATGTCTTATTAAAAAAATGTTTGTTGGTAAATCGATATAAATGATTTTATCTGTTTTTATTTGATAGATACAAAGAATATAATCAAATAGAAATAATTCTTTTAAATCACTTTCAAATTCATAAAAATCTTTTATCTTTCCTTTTGCTTTTTTATTTTTTAATAAAATAACTACATCATCATTCATGGGACTTATATTTTCTATTTCATAATTTCTCAGAATTGTTTTCTTTGTTAAAAAAGTACCTTCCTTTAAGTCATAAATAGAAAGACATCCAGATTCAAATGTACTCAAAAATAAATAGTTATCTTTCATATCAATACATACATTTTTTACATGTACTTTATTGATTCTTTGCATTTTATTAGTTAAAACATGATAAACATTAATAAAGGTATTGTTTACAAAAATAATATCATTTTCTGATTGTGAAACATATTCATAATCTGATTTTAGCTTTAATATTTCATTTTTCATATTCATCTTACTTTCTTCCATTTATTCAAAGTATAAATCTCTATTAGATCTTTATTAAAGCCTATTATATCATAGATAACATTGAGTTTTATTATTTGATTATTGAATATAAAACAATTTTATTGCAAAATTCTTGTGAAAAATAAGTGTTGATAGATAGCTACTTATTAGTTCTAGGGTGTGGTAGATAGCGTATGCGATTCTACTGGCTTACCTACACAATCATTAATGTAGATAGTCAAACCATGGGAAGATGATTGGACCCCTAGCCTGGCACGGGCTAAAAATAATGTGACAATTGATGCAGGTTGCAGAGCATCGTCAACCAAAATAAAAAGTATAGAAATATATTTTTGTATATTAAAAGGAACCGTAATTTTCGGTTCCTTCATTTTTTATTAAAACCAACCCATTTTTTCACAGATATTATAAATACCATCATCAACATTTTTATCTGTAATGTAAGTTGCTTTTTCTTTTAAAGCATCACAGGCATTTCCCATAGCGACACCTGTCCATAAATCTTTATCAAACATATCAAGATCATTATAATCATCACCAAAGACAACTACATCTTGAATAGGTGCTTGGAGTATTTCCATCATTTTGAAAATACCGCCTTTTTTATTATCTGGTTGAAACATTAAGTATTCTTTTTCAAAACGTAATGAACCTAATTGATCTTTGTTTTGAAAAGAAGCTTCTCCTTTTTCATCTAAAGCAAGATAGATTTTATAAAAGTTTTCTACTTGTGTATAATCAAATTCTTTATCAAGAATATACGTTGTTGGTTCTTTACGATAGCCTACTTGTTGAATAAATAAATCATTTTCACCATAGACCTCTTGACTATCATTGATTGCTACTAAATAACCAATCCCTTTTTCTTTAGCTTCTTGAATGATTTTTAAAGCTCCTTGTTTATCTAAGGGGATATTTTCTTTTAAAATACCATCTAATACAATTCCATTGCCCCCATTACAGACCATATTTTCAAAATTAAATTCTTTTCTTGTTTTTTCCGCTTTATAATGGGCTCTTCCTGTATTCAAACAAACAAAATGACCTGCTTGTTTAAGCTTTTCTAAAGCAATTTTCGCACTTGGGACAATTTGATGTGTTTTTAAATCAGTTAGTGTTCCATCAATATCAAAGAAAAAATATTTTTTCATACTATTTTAAATCCTTTACTCCTGTTTCTAACATTTCCATTTGTAGAATTGTTTGCCATGGTTGGATGACTTGTTCCTTACCATTTACAATACTATCATAGATACCATCATACACACGTGCATAGTCGCCGTCAACTGTTGGAACTTTTTCTTCATGATAAATACCATCTTCATCATAATAAGTAAGGGTTCCATAATGTTCTGGTAAATCTTTTCCAAAATCACTATTAGTAGGCATATGGAAAAGTTTTAAATGTTCTTCTTGTCGATCTTTACTATATTTTTCAAACATTCCCTTTTTACCATAAACGATAAAAGAAGGTCTTGATTTTACCCTAAAGTAACTTGATTTAACGGATACTTTTAATGTTCCATAATAAAGATCAAGATCAAAATAATCATTCATACGACCTGTTCCTAAAAGTTGTCTTACATCATAATGAATATCATCAGGTTTTCCAAAGTAAGAAATGACTTGATCTAAAGTATGACAACCATGTCCATATAAATAAGACATTGCTGGATCAAAATGATCAACACTTTCAGGTATTTCAGGACGATAGTAATCGAAATGCATTTCTAATTCTAATAAATCTCCTAATTTCCCTGATTCAATCACTTTTTGTACAGTTAAAAAGTCACTGTCATATCTTCTATTTTGATAAGCTGAACAATAAAGTCCTTTTGATTTTGCAAGTGCAAAGATTTCTTTAGCTTGTTCACTATTTTCCATAAAAGGCTTTTCACATAAACAATGTTTATTATGTTCAAGTGCTTTTTTAGTATATTCATAATGATAATGATGTCCTGTACATACAACCACCATATCAATTTCATCATCTAAGAAAATATCATCTTGATTTTCAGTATAGTTGACTCCTTCAATTTCATCCCATATATCATGATGAATACGTGGATTATAAATTGTTTTAACAATAAACTTATCCGGTCTTTGCATCACAAATGGTAAGTGATAACGATTGGTACTTTTTCCAATATATCCTAAAACAATTTTATTATTTATCATTATCAAACACGATCCCTTCTTGCATTCTTCCTTCTTCCATTAATTTAGAAATCAATAATGAAAGTTCTAACATTTCTTTTTGTTTTTTAACATCATTTTCTTCCATCATTCTCATAAATTCTTTAAATTCATAAATTAAACGATGTTTCTTTTCAAAAGATTTTATTTCACTTGTCCCATCGTTATAACAGATTTCATATTCTGTCATTTGACTTAACGGACATTTAACAACGATTGCTCCTAAGTTTCCTTGAATCGTATTCATTAAAGGCGCTTTACAATCTTTAGCCCCAATACAT
>ERZ827450.1717-NODE-1717-length-21041-cov-2.673497_pt1 | contig 21041 bp, 19 predicted proteins | sample MGYA00519773_ERZ827450 | MGnify/ENA primary metagenome ERZ827450 (study PRJEB31778, sample SAMEA3449306) | human gut metagenome | biome: human gut; feature: human-associated habitat; material: faeces | place: United Kingdom | collected 2010/2012 ...
GCCCAGTCTATCTTGCCGCCTTCTACCATTAGGAAGAAGCCTTTGTTTTTTTCTTTGGTAAGAAATTCGATTGCGCTCTCGGTAATCTGTGCCAAGGTCAGATCGTCTTTTTTGCGGTCGATGGCATATGGCAGGCAAGATACATTGGCACCTTCTTCCTGGATGAGAATCATTTTTTGAGCTTGCGGGGCTTTTGCCTTAAAATCGTTGTAACCACGGGCCAGAGTATAGCCGGCTTCTTCGAACATGGGGAAGATGCTTGGTGCTTCTTTTTTGTCTGCTGTGGTGGTGGGTTTTAGAAAGCCTGCTCCGGCATAGAAATCAAAATTAGCTTTGGGAAGATCAGTTGCGATCTCATAATACATGTTACGGTCGGGTTGGTGGGCATAAAACGCGGCGGGAGTGGCATGGTCTACACTAACGCTGGTGGCAACACCCACTTTCTTACCGGCTTTTTTAGCTTTTTCAGCGATTGTTTGCAGGGGTTCTTTCCGGTCGTCCATTCCAATGGCTCCATTGTAAGTCTTTACCCCAGTGGAGAGGGCGGTACCTGCTGCCGATGAATCTGTTACTGAATTGGTGGCCGAGAAAGTGCTTGCCATGGTGCCTACGGGGAACTGTGTGAAGAGCAACGGTTCCACTCCTATACGTCCGTTTTGTAATTCGGCACGATACATTTCTGTGCCATTCACTTGGTTTACTCCCATTCCATCACCGATGAAATAGAAGACATACTTCGCCTGTCCGTGTGCTACAACGGATATCAGTACAAAGCATAATACATACATTAATCGCTTCATTATATTAAGAGGTTTTTGATTTTGACAGGCAAATATACGGATTACACAGGGGATAAACGAAAAAAACGGTAAACAAATTGCAGGTCTATTGCAATCGGTTTACCGTTTTGTAATATGAATGAAATACTGTTGTTATGCTTTCACGCGTCCTACGTAAGAACCGTCACGAGTATCGATTTCGATGGTTTCGCCTTCGTTGATGAACAACGGAACACGTACGGTTGCACCGGATTCTACGGTTGCCGGCTTCAGTGTGTTGGTAGCTGTATCACCTTTCATTCCCGGTTCGGTATAAGTAACTTTCATCTGAACTTTGATAGGCATGTCGGCGTAGAGTACGGTTTCTGTAGAAGCATCGGAAACAACGTCGAGCACGGCTCCTTCAAGAAGGAAATCTACTCCGTTGATCAGGTCGTGAGCGATCGGGTGCTGGTCGAAAGTTTCCTGGTTCATGAAGATATAATCTTCACCTTCTTTATATAGGAACTGGTAAGGACGACGTTCTACGCGTACATCTTCCAGCTTTTCACCGATATTGAAACGGCGTTCAAGAACATAACCGCTTACTACGTCTTTCAGCTTGGTGCGCATGAATGTGTTACCTTTACCTGGCTTTACATGAAGAAATTCGATACAGAAATAAAGCTTTCCGTCCATACGGATACAGGTTCCGTTCTTGATGTCTTGAGCATTAATCATACTTGATATCTTTTATTATTTAATGTTATTGAGTTATCTACTGGACTTTCCGGGTGCAAAAGTAATCTAAATCGGCAAAAAATACAAAATCTTTTGACTAAAAATGAGTTATCTCTTGGTTTATTTAAAAAAAGTGCCTATTTTTGCAGCCCGATTACGTAGAATAATAACAATAAAAACAAGATACAGTAATGAAAAGAACATTTCAACCCTCTAACAGAAAGAGAAAAAACAAACACGGTTTCCGTGAGAGAATGGCAACTGCTAACGGCCGTAGAGTATTGGCTGCACGTCGTGCTAAAGGTCGTAAGAAGCTGACTGTTTCTGACGAATACAACGGAGTGAAAGCATAAGGAATTCTTCTGCAGAGTTGTAAAAAACGAAATTGAAGAAGTAAAGACATTGTCTTTGCTTCTTTTTTTATGCCGGCAGGTGACCTGTCGTTTCGGAGGTGGCCATTCGTACTGTGTTAGGGTATCCGGGGTATCCCGGCATGTCAGGCCGGGTTTCTCGGTGTGGAACCATTCGTTTCACTTAATGAAACCATTCGTTCCATACGGATGAAACCATTCGTTCCATGCTATTGAAACTGTTGGTTTCAATAAAGAGGAACCGTTCGTTTCAATAGTATGAAACGAACTTAACGTATCTCGCCCTGTCTCCGGAAATGAAAAACTATGCAAACTCTATGCTACTGTGTAGTTAAAATTGTATCTTTGACGCGGATTAACAGCTAAGATTTATGACAATAAAGGAATTTTTTTCGTTCAAGGCCAATAAATACTTTTGGTTAAATCTGATGGCAATGGTGGCAGTGGTTTGCCTGTTGTTTTTCGGAGTATTGAAATGGCTGGATAGTTATACCCGTCACGGCGAGGCTGTCGTAGTGCCGAATGTCAAAGGCATGACAATTGATGAAGCGGAAATGCTTTTCCGTAATCATGGGTTGGTTTGTGTTGTATCGGATTCCAGTTATGTGAAGAATAAGCCGGCCGGAAGTATTTTGGATGTAACCCCGTCGGTGGGGCAAAAAGTAAAAGAGGGAAGAATAATTTATCTGACTATCAATACATTGAATATTCCTTTGCGTCCCGTGCCGGATGTAGCGGACAATAGTTCGATGCGCCAGGCACAGGCTAAAATATTGGCTGCGGGATTTAAACTGTCTGAGAATGAAATGATTCCCGGAGAAAAGGACTGGGTGTATGGAGTGAAGTATATGGGCCGGCAATTGGAGATGGGGGATAAGGTTCCCGTAGGAGCCACTCTGACGCTGTTGGTGGGAGATGGAGAGGAGTTGCCTGTGGATAATGATTCCATTCAAAATGCAGACAGCATAATGGATAGTCATGAATCACCGGTTGATGATTCGTGGTTTTAAGTGGATACCTGTCAAGATTTAGAAAGAAAACTGTATGATAGAGGAATTGCCGGACGATATAGAGAATGATATTGATGATATAGAACCTGTCGGAGAGGAAGCGGATGCCCAGTTGTACGAACACTTTCGGGTGGTTGTGGATAAAGGGCAGGCGATGATGAGAGTCGACAAATATTTGTTCGAGCGTATTGTCAATGCTTCGCGCAACCGTATCCAGAAAGCTGCCGAAGACGGTTTTGTAAGGGCCAACGGGAAACCGGTGAAAAGTAGCTATAAGGTGAAGCCGTTGGATGTGATTACGGTGATGATGGACCGTCCGCGTTATGAGAATGAAATTATTCCGGAAGATATTCCCCTTGACATCGTATATGAAGATAAATATGTAATGGTGGTGAATAAGCCGCCCGGTCTGGTGGTACATCCGGGGCATGGAAATTATCACGGTACACTGGTCAATGCGCTGGCATGGCATATGAAGGACAATCCTGACTATGATGCCAACGATCCCCACGTAGGTTTGGTACACCGTATCGACAAGGATACTTCCGGATTGCTGGTCATTGCAAAAACACCGGATGCGAAAACGAATCTCGGAATCCAGTTTTTTAATAAAACGACGAAACGGCGTTATCGTGCATTGGTATGGGGAAATGTGGAGCAGGACGAAGGGACGATCGTCGGCAATATCGCCCGTAACCCGAAGGACAGGATGCAGATGGCGGTCATGTCCGATCCTACTGTCGGCAAACATGCCGTGACGCACTATCGTGTGCTCGAACGTTTGGGCTATGTGACGTTGGTGGAGTGTATCCTGGAGACAGGGCGTACGCATCAGATCAGGGTCCACATGAAGCATATCGGCCATGTATTGTTCAATGACGAACGGTATGGCGGACATGAGATTCTGAAAGGGACTCATTTTAGTAAATACAAACAATTCGTAAATAACTGCTTTGACACTTGTCCACGGCAGGCTTTGCATGCCATGACATTGGGGTTCGTACATCCTGTTACGGGAGAGGAGATGTATTTCACCTCGGAAATGCCCGATGATATGAGCCGGTTGATAGAGAAGTGGAGAAGCTATATAAGTAACAGAGAAATAGAATGAAACGCACAATTGCTATCGTGGCAGGAGGTGATACCTCCGAATTTCATGTATCCCTGCGTAGTGCACAGGGGATATACTCTTTTATAGACAAGGAGAAGTATGATTTGTATATCGTCGAGATGGAAGGGCTCCGTTGGGAAGTGCAACTGCCTGATGGACGCAAGGCGCCGGTAGACCGCAATGATTTTAGCTTCATGAAAGGGGCGGAAAAGGTGAAGTTTGATTTCGCCTATATCACTATTCACGGCACTCCGGGTGAAGACGGGCGTCTTCAGGGGTATTTCGATATGATGCGTATCCCTTATTCCTGCTGTGGAGTATTGGCGGCTGCCATGACTTATGATAAGTTTATCTGTAACCAGTATCTCAAGGCTTTCGGTATTCGGATATCCGAGTCGTTACTGCTTCGCCAGGGGCAAACCGTTTCGGATGAAGACGTGATAGAGAAAATCGGTCTGCCCTGCTTTATCAAGCCGAGTTTAGGAGGTTCCAGCTTCGGAGTGACGAAAGTGAAAACCCGTGAACAAATACAGCCCGCCATTCTGAAAGCATTCAGTGAAGCGCAGGAAGTGCTGGTAGAAGCGTTCATGGATGGTACTGAAATAACTTGCGGTTGCTACAAAACAAAACAGAAATCAGTAGTGTTTCCTATAACGGAGGTGGTAACCGACAATGAATTTTTCGATTACGATGCCAAATACAACGGACAAGTGGATGAGATTACTCCGGCCCGTATTTCCGATGAGTTGACACGCCGTGTACAAACATTGACTTCTGCCATTTATGACATCTTGGGATGCTCGGGAATTATCCGTGTCGATTACATCATTACGGCCGGTGATAAGATAAACCTGCTTGAAGTAAATACGACTCCCGGAATGACAGCTACCAGTTTTATTCCACAACAAGTGCGTGCTGCCGGATTGGATATAAAGGATGTAATGACTGATATAATAGAGAATAAATTTTAGTGACGCGTTATGAATACAACAGAGTTTGATGAAATCCGTCCTTATCACGACGAAGAACTTCCCCGTATATTCGAGGAATTAATTGCCGATCCGGCATTTCAGAAAGCCGCTTGTACTGTGATACCGAATGTGCCTTTTGAGATTCTGGCCCAGAAAATACGTGCTTGCAAAACAAAGCTGGATTTCCAGAAGACCTTCTGCTATGATATCCTTTGGAAACTGTCCGAAAGGCATACGAATGGCCTGACTCTCGATCATACGGCACTACCGGATAAAAAGAAGGCGTATGTGTATATAACCAACCATCGGGATATCATTCTTGATTCGGGTTTCCTTTCGATTTTGCTTGTGGACCAGGGCATGGATACAGTAGAAATTGCGATCGGAGACAATCTGCTGATCTATCCGTGGATCAAGAAGTTTGTCCGTGTCAATAAGTCGTTTATTGTGCAGCGTGCGCTGACCATGCGTCAGATGCTGGAATCTTCTGCCCGCATGTCACGATACATCCATTACACAATCCTGGAGAAGAATCAATCCGTCTGGATTGCACAGCGCGAAGGACGTGCCAAAGACTCCAATGACCGTACGCAGGACAGCGTGCTCAAGATGTTGGCTATGGGTGGTGAAGGGGATCTTATAGACCGTCTGATGGAGATAAACATAGCTCCGATGGCGATCTCGTATGAATATGACCCTTGCGATTTTCTCAAGGCGCAGGAGTTTCAGTTGAAAAGGGATATCGAGGGATATAAGAAAACGACGCAGGATGATTTGCGTAATATGGAAACGGGGCTGTTCGCTATAAGGGAAAAGTACATTTCCAGGCCGCTCCCTGCATAAATGATGTTCTTGAAAAGATGGATCGCAGCTTGCCGAAGACGGAGCTGTTTGCGCACATTTCTTCATTGATAGACCAACGTATTCATGCCAGTTACCGTTTGTATCCGGGTAATTACATCGCTCATGATTTACGGACGGGGACCGATGAATTTACCGGTTACTATACTCCGGAAGAAAAGGCTCATTTTGAAAACTATATAGAGCAGCAACTGGGCAAGATCGATATCCCGAATAAAGATATTCCGTTTCTGCGCGAAAAGATGTTGCTGATGTATGCGAATCCGTTGACTAATTATCTGGCTGCTAAATAATCTGGCTGAAACGAACTTAATACTAACCCGATAAAAAATATCAAAGATGAATAAATTGTTTACAGGAGTTTTCCTGTTTTTCTCTACGCTTTTCTCTTGCCAGCAGAAGGGCGAGTTTAAGTCGCTGTCGGTGAATGACTTTGAGTCTCTGATAGAAGCTTCCGATGTGCAACGTCTGGATGTTCGTACTTTGGCCGAATATTCGGAAGGACGTATCCCTGCTTCGATCAATATCAACGTACTTGATGATTCGTTTGCTGCCATTGCCGATTCTACTCTTCAGAAAGACAGGCCGGTGGCGGTTTATTGTCGCAGTGGAAAGCGTAGTAAGAAGGCGGCTGATATTTTGAGTGAACGGGGATATCAGGTTTTTGAATTGGATAAAGGATTTAATGCCTGGCAGCAGGCAGGAAAGACAATTGAACAGTAAACAGCCTCTCCCCAACCCTCTCCGTGGGAGAGGGAGCCAAAGTTAGTACTGCTAATCAATTGTTTGCGAGTCATTTCTTACTCCCTCTCCCACGGAGAGGGCGGGGAGAGGCTTACTATAAAGCGGTTTGTTGGGTGATAAAGCCCGGCAAACCGTTTTTTCTACATAAAAGGCTTATTATTACACATGGGTTTTCGTAGTTCTCCGTAATCTTGCAGTCGTCAAACCCGCGATTTTTTTCATTGAATATATAATTAATAAAATTGGAGACTATGAAATTCAAAACTTTACTTTTGTTTGCCTTTACCTTATTAATGCCGATGGCTTTATCGGCTGCTACTTCCATCAAAGAGGTGGGAGGCTGGTTCGAATCGGGCTATGTCACTTGGAATCTGGTAGAAGGGGCTTCTACTTATAGCGTTTATTGTAAGTCGGTTGACGGCTCTTATTCCAAATTGGATGCGGAACTGGTACGTAATTATGGAGATTACGGGCGTGCGGATGTGATAGGTGTCAAAGCCGGAACTTATCAATTTAAAATAGTACCGGTGGATGAAGAGGGAACGGAAATGACCGGTCAGGCTGTTGAGTCTTCTACATTTGAAGTGAAAGCGCACGATCGTGCGGGATTTGCTCATTTCAATTATTCGGGTGTAGGTGCATATAAGGATGACGGAACATTGAAGGATAATGCTAAAGTGCTTTATGTTACCTCTAAGACCGCTAAAACGGTGACCTGTCCTGTTGTCACAGACAATAAGGGCAAGGTTGAAACCTTCACTGGACTTCAAACCATTATCGATGCACGTCAGAAAGGGTATGATACGACACCTTTGGTAATTCGTATCATCGGCCTGATTGAAGCAAATGACATGGACCATTTTTCCAGTAGTGCGGAGGGATTACAGATTAAAGGAAAGAATGCGAACAGCGAGATGAACATCACCCTTGAGGGAGTGGGAAATGATGCTACAATCCGGGGATTCGGCATTTTGCTGAGAAATTGCAAGAGTGTTGAAATTAGAAACTTTGCGGTTATGCTCTGTATGGATGATTGTATCTCGTTGGATACGGATAATAGTAATTGCTGGGTGCATAATATTGATTTCTTTTATGGTAAAACCGGTAGTGCTTCGGACCAGGCTAAAGGTGACGGTTCTTTGGATTGTAAGGCAGATTCCAAATATATGACTTTCTCTTACAACCGTTTTTGGGATTCGGGTAAGATGGCTCTTTGTGGTATGACATCCGAAACGGGAGAGAATTTTATCAGCTATCATCATAATTGGTTCGATCACTCGGATTCGCGCCATCCTCGTGTGCGTACAATGACCGTACATGTATACAACAATTATTTTGACGGTATCTCAAAATATGGGGTGGGAGCTACTACCGGTTCGAACGTATTTGTAGAAAGTAACTATTTCCGTAATACAAATAAGCCGATGATGATTTCTTTGCAGGGTACAGATATTGTAAATGGAGAGAAAAATGCAACTTTTAGCGGAGAGACCGGTGGGATGATCAAAGCATATGGGAATGTTTACGCGGAGAAATCCTCCAATTTTAAACTTGTGACACACAAGCAATCAGCTACAAGTTTTGATTGTTATGAGGCGGAAACACGTGATGAAGTTGTACCGGCTTCTTATGTGACTCTTTCCGGAGGTACGTCTTATAATAATTTTGATACGGATAAGAGCAAGATGTATACATACGCTGTTGATGTGGCAACGGATATTCCGGGAATTGTTTCCGGACAATATGGTGCCGGGCGTATGCAGCACGGTGATTTTAAATGGTCTTTTGACAATGCGGTTGACGACGCTTCGTCTGCTGTAAATACTGCGTTGAAGTCTGCAATCACTAATTATACTTCTCAATTGGTTGGTGTTTTCGGCGATACTTCCGGTGGTGACGGTGATGGTGACGGTGATGGCGATGGCGACGGTGATGATAAACCTGTGCCGCCGGTGGACGGCGATTATTCCTGTTATTTCACGGCTGATAAGAAACCGTCCAATGATTTTTATACGGTAACAGGCAACTATTCTAAAGATAAAGGTTCGGTAACTGTAAACGGGACGGAGTATGATTGGTGTTTGAAAATGGAAAGTGCCACTTCTGTAAAATTCACAATAGAGGAGGAAATGACGCTGACTTTGGTTTTTGGAAAAGCTGATAAAACACCTAATATTAAAATTGACGGGACGAAAGTTGCAAGCGATTCAGACGGTATCCTTACCTATAAATTAGCTGCCGGCTCGCACGAATTGACAAAGGCGGATTCGCATAATCTTTTCTATATAAATCTGACACCTGCTTCAAGTTCGACCGGTATCGAGGAGACGGTTAGTGAGGCTGCCGATGAAGATGGCATTATCTATGATTTGTCCGGTAGGGTGGTTCAGAATCCTCAGAGAGGTATTTATATAAGAAACGGGAAGAAGATATTCTTTCAGTAGTGTTGGGATAGCCTGTTGAAGGCTGAATATGGTTTTAGTGAAAAAGCTCCGGTTGTCTGCGGTATTCCCGCCGGATAACCGGAGCTTTTGTTGTTGTGATATGCTGTGTTGAGGCTGCTTATTGGAATCCTTCCAGTAGTCTTTTCAATACGACTGTGGCCGATATTTCACGATTGGCAGCTTCCGGTATGACGATAGACTGCGGGCTTTCGATGACATCGTCCGTTACGATCATATTACGGCGTACAGGCAGACAGTGCATGAAATAAGCATGGTTGGTCACTGCCATCTGGCGGTCACTTACCGTCCACTCGCGGTCTTTGCTTAAGATCTGTCCGTAATTGTCACCTGTATAGGCAGCCCAATTCTTGGCATAGATAAAGTCGGCTCCTTCGAAAGCTTTCATTTGGTCGTATTCCACCTTTGCACGGCCTACAAACTTCGGATCGAGTTCATAACCTTCGGGATGGGTAATTACAAAATCGTAATCGGTTGCATTCATCCATTCGGCAAACGAATTCGGTACGGCTTGTGGCAATGGACGGGGATGGGGTGCCCAAGTCATGACCACTTTCGGCCGAGCGGTTTTTTTGTATTCTTCAATGGTGATAAGGTCGGCAAAACTCTGCAACGGATGGCGCGTGGCTGCTTCCATCGAGAACACCGGACGACCGGAGTATTTGATGAACTGGTTAATGATTACTTCTTCATAGTCATAATCACGATTCTCGAAACGTGCAAAAGAGCGTACGCCTATGATGTCGCAATAACACCCCATCACCGGAATGGCTTCCAGCAGATGTTCCGGTTTGTCGCCGTCCATGATAACTCCCCGTTCGGTTTCCAGTTTCCATGCCCCCTGATTAATGTCGAGAACAATAACATTCATCCCTAAATTGAGTGCCGCCTTTTGGGTACTCAGGCGTGTACGCAGGCTGGAATTGAAGAAGATCATCATCAAAGTCTTATTTCTTCCCAACTCTACATATTTAAAACGGTCTTTTTTAATCTCAAATGCTTCGGCCAAGGCGATTTTTAAATCGCCTATGTCCTGTACACAAGTAAATTTCTTCATATCTCTCTATTTTTTTAATTATACTTCTCCCATCTCCATTCTTCCCTCTCTCATCTCTTCTCAACTCTCCCTCGTTTGTCCGTCTCCTTCAATGATCCATTTGTAGGAGGTTATTTCTTCGAGTGCCATCGGACCGCGAGCATGCAATTTTTGCGTACTGATACCGATTTCGGCTCCCAATCCGAATTGTGCTCCGTCGGTAAAGGCCGTGGATACATTGGTATATACACAAGCGGCATCTACAATTTTGCTGAATAGGGCGGCGCATTCCTTATTTTCTGTGATGATGCTTTCGCTGTGCTTGGAACTGTATTCTGCAATATGCCCCAAGGCATCTTCAATACTTTTCACGGTTTTGATTGCCATCTTATAGTCCAGAAATTCTGTGCCGAAGCTTTCCGGGGTAGCCGGTTTCAAGAGTGCCGGCGGATAATGCCCTTCCAGACTGTGATAGGCTTGGGGGTCGGCAAAGATAATGACGTTGCTGTCTTGTAATTTTTTGCAGATTTCCGGCAAGTCGTTCAGTCGCTTCTCGTGGATGAGAACGCAATCCAGTGCGTTGCATACACTGACGCGGCGTGTTTTTGCATTATTGATGATGGCGGCTCCTTTGGCCGTATCTCCATATTCGTCGAAATAAGTATGGCAGATACCCGCCCCTGTTTCAATGACAGGGATCGTTGCATTCTCGCGTACAAAATTTATCAGATTACTGCTGCCGCGCGGAATGATGAGATCTACATATCCTACGGCATGCAGGAGTTCCGCCGTGGCTTCCCGGTCGGCCGGCAGGAGTTCTACGATATGTGTATCTACGCCGAAACGCTTTAACACATCGTGGATAACGCTGACTATGGCCCGGTTGGAGCAGTCGGCATCACTTCCTCCTTTCAGGATACAGGCGTTGCCGCTTTTGAGACAAAGGGAAAATACATCGAAACTGACGTTGGGGCGCGCTTCATAAATGATGCCGATGACACCGAACGGGACAGAGACCTTTGTCAGTTTCATTCCATTGGGGCGGACGGTTTCTTTCAATACCCGTCCCAATGGCGAGGGGAGGGTAGCCACGTTGCGAGTATCGGCTGCAATTCCTTTTAGCCGTGCTTCCGTCAACTTCAACCGGTCGTATTTCGGATTGCTCTGTTCCATTCGTGCGAGATCTTTTGCATTCTCGCTTAAGATGAACGGAGTTTCGGCGATGGCGGCATCTGCTACCGCATTCAGTATCCGGTTGATTGTTTGATCGTCCAGTAGAGCCAGTTTCCGGCTGGCTGCCTGTACGGCGGTAAATGTTTCTTTGAGGTTCATATCTTTGGGCTCTAAAATCTATTATTCTATATACAGATAATCATAGTGCACTACAGGTCTTTTGCCATGCTTCCCCATTGCTTCACGGGCCTGTGCGGAGTCGCAGTTTGCTTTACCTACTCCTACTGCATTCCCGCGAAAGTCAATGATGCGCACAATGTCATCTTTTTCGAAATCACCTTCAATACGGGTGATACCGACCGGTAATATGCTCACGGCCTTGTCCGAATTCAAAACTTCCGTGGCGCATTCGTTCATATGTATTTCACCTTTGGCAAAGCCTTCACTGTGTGCAATCCATTTTTTTATACTGGATACCGGTTCCTGCGACGGGGTGAAGCGGGTGCAAAGAGTTTCTTCCGGCTTTTGCAGAATGTCGACCAGGATATTATCCCGTTTTCCATTGGCAATGATGACGGTAATGCCTTCGTCGGCTACTTTGCGTGCGATGTTGGTCTTTGTCAGCATGCCACCTCTGCCAAAACTCGACTTACTGGTTTGTATATAGCTCGACAGGTCTTTGCCGTGGCCGATTTCCCGGATGACGGAAGAAGACGGGTCGTTGGGAGAACCATTGTAAATACCATCTATGTTGCTTAAAATGATAAGTGCCTGCGTGTCCATCATCGAAGCGATGAGACCGGATAGTTCGTCATTGTCGGTGAACATCAGTTCGGTGACCGAGATGGTATCGTTTTCGTTTACTATAGGAATTACTCCGTTTTCCAGCATGACTGTCATGCAGTTTTTTTGGTTCAGGTAATGGCGTCGTGTGCCGAAACTCTCTTTGGTAGTCAGCACTTGTCCCACCGGGATACCATGATCGCGGAATAATTCATAATACCGGTTGATTAGTTTCGCTTGGCCTACGGCCGAGAAAAGTTGACGCTGGTCTATGCTGTCCAGCTTCTTTAGAGTCCGTATTTCGCTACGGCCGGAGGCTACGGCACCCGAAGAGATGAGGATTACTTCTACGCCCGCCTTGTGCAGTTCGGCTATCTGGTCGACAAGGGCTGACATGCGGGTTACATCCAATGTCCCATCCCGGCGTGTCAGTACATTACTTCCTACCTTTACGGCAATTCTTGTAAACTCTTGTTTCATTTTGCTAACGATTTGAAAGCACAAATATAGGACTTTTTATCGTAATGAAAGTTAGGCGGGTGTGAAATCAACTTAATCTCATGAATGAAAAGACCTGTCCCGGCATTATTTAGGTTGAAAAATGCGTATCTTTGTACCCCGAAAAAACAAGTAGACCCATGAAGCAGACTAACCCTCAGGTGGAACAAATGACCTCGTTCATCGTTATGGACGTATTGGAACGTGCCAATGAATTGCAGAAACAAGGTATCGATATTATTCATCTGGAAGTAGGTGAACCCGATTTTGATGTTCCTGTCTGTGTTGCCGAAGCAGCCAAGAAAGCGTATGATTCTCATTTGACTCATTACACTCACTCTTTGGGGGATCCTGAATTGAGGAAGGAAATTGCTGCTTTTCATCAGCAGGAATACGGAGTGACGGTAGACCCCGATTGTATTGTGGTGACTTCCGGTTCTTCGCCGGCTATCCTGCTGGTTTTGTTGCTGCTTTGCCGTCCGGACAGCGAGGTGATTCTTTCCAATCCCGGTTATGCCTGTTATCGCAATTTTGTGCTGGCCGCACAGGCAAAACCTGTGTTGGTTCCGCTTCGTCCGGAAAACGGGTTACAATACGATATAGAAGATATCAAAAAGTTTATCACGACCCGTACGGCAGCTATTTTCATCAATTCTCCGATGAATCCTACCGGACTGTTGCTGGATGAGAGTTTCCTGAAAAGTGTGGCATCTTTAGGTGTTCCTATTATTTCGGATGAGATTTATCATGGATTGGTTTATGAAGGACGTGCCCGTAGTATTCTGGAATTTACGGATCAGGCATTTGTTCTGAATGGTTTTTCAAAACGTTTTGCCATGACCGGATTGCGGCTCGGCTATGTGATAGCGCCTAAAACTTGCATGCGGGCTTTACAGAAATTACAGCAGAATCTTTTTATCTGTGCTCCCAGTATAGCTCAGCAAGCCGGTATTGTTGCGCTTCGGTATGCTGCCCCTGATGTGGAAAGAATGCGTGCTACCTATGACGAGCGCCGTCGATACATGATCGGGCGCCTTCGCGAAATGGGATTCGGTATCCAGGTCGAACCTAAAGGGGCTTTTTATATTTTTGCCGATGCCCGCAAATTTACAAAGGATTCTTATAAATTTGCTTTCGAAGTATTGGAGCAGGCACATGTTGGAATTACACCGGGAATCGACTTCGGTACAGGAGGAGAGGGATACGTTCGTTTTTCGTATGCCAACTCGTTAGAGAATATCCGCGAGGCGCTCGATCGTCTTAATCGTTTTCTGCTTTCTCGCGGTTTCTTATAATTTCCATTGCAGGTTCATAACAGTCCTCTGTCACCATTACAGATACGGTAGGGCTGATATAGGGAGCTATCGTTGTGATGAGGCCGTCTTTCAAGGCGGCTGCTATTTCATTGCTTTCAAGCAGACCTTTGATGAGTTCTGCTTCCCATCTCGAACCGGAAAACACTTCAACTAAACGGCTATTATCTTCTTCTTTCATAATTTTTTGGGGTATTAAGGTGTTTATACTTCTACAAATGTACACGATAATTTCAGAAAAATGGCATCGGGAGATGAAAAAGTAAGAGACTATTTTGTTTATTTTCGATAATACAGCACTCTATGTATGTTTCGTATCCTTTACACACTGTTTGAAACGCTTTGGATAGTAACTGTGGACGGGCACAAAAAGAGAGCTCTTTGTTTCTGCTTTTCTTAATAGTGTGAGCAAAATACACAATAAAGTGAATAAATTAATCAATTTATTGCCTAAACGTCAAAAATAGATGTATATTTGCGAAACACAACCACGCCATTAATCTTGCAGAAATATGAGAACGATCCCCTCTCGGAGAATATTATTTGTCATTTCTCTTATTCTTTGTTGTACAGTCTGTGCGCAAGAAGAAAAAGAGTTTAATGTAGATAGTGAACTTTATTCTTACTTTCAGCGTTGTCAGGAGAATGTCGGTGATTCGAAAGTTCTTCACATGGCGGATACATTATATTGGATGTCTGAAAAAAAAGGAGATCAGCGCATGCAAGCTGTAGCATTGACTCTGAAATTAGACCATTATTATTTTAAGGGAGATGAAGAAGACAGTATCATTCATTATACGAAGGTGGTTAAGGAGTTCGCGGAGAAAACCAATCAGCCTAAATACTATTATTTCGTTTGGAACAACCGTTTGATTTTATATTATCTCAAAACAGGAAAAAGTAATATTGCCTTGTATGAGGCTCAGGAAATGCTTAAGGATGCACAAAAAAGAGATAGTAAAATCGGATTGCTTTATTGTTATAACAGTCTGTATCAGATTTATGAAATCAAAGATTTGAAGAGTCTGGCTATTGAATATTGCCTGAAAGGAATCGAACTGACTGAAACTTATCATGTTGATAATTATAATATTTCAACTTCTTATACGGAGGTAGCCAAATACTATATCAACCAGGGGGATATTTCTAAAGCTCTCGAAATGCTGAAAAAAGCGGAATCTACGGCCAATGCAAGTACGCATGTTTTTTCTGCAAAATTGGGATATGTACACTATTATCTTGCCATAGATAATCCGGGCGAGGCTTGGAATAGATTGCAGGAGGCCAAAGTGCTGGTCGAAGAGGATAAAAAACTGGATATTTATAAGAAGCTTTACTACGAGAATGAAGTCTTTTATTACAAGCAAACCAAACAATATCAGAAAGCTTTGGTGGCTGCCGATAAACAAATAGAGGAAGAACTGCGGCTTAACGAACATGCGTTGCAAGGCAGCCATTATCGTATGAAAGGTGAAATATACCGGGCGATGGGGCGAAAGGATCTTGCAACGGATTTTTTGGCCAAATATATTTTGCTGGAAGATTCCATAAGGCAAAGTAATGAAGAACAATCCATCAGTGGATTTGCCACTCTGGTCAATATGGAAAGATTGAATGCCGAGAAAAAAGAGTTAGTGCTTCAGGCACAGAAAAAAGAACTGCATAATAAGCAACTTCTCATAATTTCGCTGGTTACCTTACTGGTTTTCGTATTTATATTTTTGTATCGTGAGAATCGCTTGAATAAACGGCTTCTCCATTCGGAGGAAGAATTACGGAAAGCAAAAAATGCGGCAGAGACCGCCAGCCAGATGAAAACGTTGTTTATACAAAGTATGTCGCACGAAATTCGTACACCGTTAAATTCGATTGTGGGATTCTCTCAAATATTGGGAGACCGCTATCAGGATGATCCGGATACTAAGGTATATGCTTCTATTATAGAGGAGAACAGTAATAACCTCCTTCGGCTGATAACAGATGTGCTCGAGTTGTCTGATCTGGATAAGACCGGAAAGATGCCGGCTGATATCATGACCAATATAAATGACTGTTGTAAGTTGAGTGTGGATAATATTCGTAAAGATGTGCAAGAGGGAGTGGAATTGCATTTCCAGCCGGCCCGTGAAGAATTTATCGTGAAAAGTAATCCGGAGCGTATCATGCAGGTGTTGGTGAACTTGCTGCATAATGCTGCAAAATTCACTCCGTCGGGTGATATAACATTGGCATATAGTATAATGGAGGAGGGACAGCGGATCTGTTTTACTATAACCGACACAGGGCCTGGCATTCCTTTGGAAAAGCAGGAGGCGGTTTTCTCCAGATTTGCCAAACTTGACAGTTATTCGCAGGGTACCGGACTGGGACTCTCGATCTGTCGGGGAATTGCAGATAAGTTGGGAGGGAGTCTGACTCTTGATTCTAAGTACACGAAAGGGTGTCGTTTTGTATTTATAATACCATATTCTTAGTTTTTATATATTTAATACCCTAACAAATGAAAACAAAAGTATTTCTTATGAGTCTGGCGTTGAGTTGCCTTTGGAGCTGTCAGCAAAATGAATCGGAAGAGTTGATAACCGCTCGAACGATTAACTTCACCAGTGTTGTGATTGGTGATGAAGTTCTATCACGGGCCGGTGGTACTTCCATTGATGTGATTTCAATGCGTACCGAATTGGATGATGCGTTTACAGTGTTTAACCTCAGAGAAGATACTCGTTCATGGGAAGAATTCGGAAAGGCGGATGAGGTTCTCTTTTATGCCCATTACCCGCGTTTGCCGGAAGATGTATCCGGTGCGGAGACTCGTGTATTGAAAGGAGGAACGGATGATTATTTGTTCGGGCAGGCGAAAGCGGTCAACGGTCAGCAGCAGGTATGTCTTCAGTTTAAACGCGTGATGGTCCCTTTGGCAGTAGAAGTTCTTGAGGAGGATGGCAATCCTTATCCGGGCAGTATTGAGGTCGGTGCTTTGTTAAAGAATAAAGGTGTTCAGAACTTGAAAGATGGTTCTGTTACTACTCTTGACGAAAAGGAATATACTAAATTTGAATGTGTAGCGAATAGCACGACAAGAGGTGTAAAAGCGATTATTGCTATTAACCTTCTGCCACAAAAAATTGAAAAAGGAACTCCTTTCCAAGTGCAATTGAGTGACGGTAGGGCTTATACTGCTACAGTAGCCGAAACCGTACTGTTGAAATCAGGAGAAAATTATAAGGCGGTTGTGAAAGGTGACAAGGTGACCATTACAATCTTTGATGGATCTATTCCCTTATAAGTGTTAGGTTAACGTGAGTTATATCGAGCTCACGTTAGATTAATGAAATCGTGTTAATGAAATCATATGATAAAGATAAAGCCCTCTTTGTATAAACAAGATACAGAGAGGGCTTATATTATATGGAGAGCGTACGGATTACTCAATCGGTTTATTCAAGTGTTATCCGTTTGACACTTATTCTCTCATTCAAAAAAGTAGATGCGGATTCGGTGAATTTTTCTTCTGCTTCTGTCGTATAAAACGTGCATTCTCCGCCTTCTGTGCATTTGACTGCCATTTCCGGATGGCGATAAAGGTAATCTTTCAGGCTTGCAGCAACATATTCGCCTTGAGAAACGACCTTGATATTGCTGGGTACAAACTGCCTTATTTTAGGTAGTAATAACGGATAGTGTGTGCATCCTAATATGATCGCATCGATCAGAGGATCTTTTTCTAACAGAATGTCCGTGTACTTTTTAATAAAATAATCGGCTCCGGGGTCGTTGGCTTCATTGTTTTCTACCAATGACACCCACATCGGGCAAGCTTCTCCACTGACATGAATGTCCGGAAATAATTTATGTATCTCCAGAGGATATGACTCTGATTTGATGGTACCCGCCGTGGCAAATACCCCTACGTGGCGGTTGTGAGTCATGTCGCCTATACATTCTACTGTAGGGCGGATCACTCCGAGCACTCTCCGTTGGGGATCTATATCCGGTAAATCATTCATTTGTATAGTACGCAGCGCTTTTGCCGAAGCTGTGTTGCATGCCAGAATTACCAGATGACATCCCATTTCAAATAATTTATTTACAGCTTGGAGGGTAAATTCATAAACAATCTCAAAGGAACGTGTGCCATAAGGGGCACGGGCGTTGTCTCCCAAATAGATGTAATCATATTGAGGCAGGGCCTCCCTGATTTTACTTAAAATGGTCAGTCCGCCATAACCCGAATCGAATACTCCGATAGGGCCGGGGGCTTGTGAGAGGTTTGGTTTCATGATGATGGAAAAGTTACGAGCTACAAGCTACAAGTTACAAATGGCATTTTAAGTCGAAATTGCCGGTAACTTGTTGCTTGTAGCTCGCTTTGTCTGTTATTTGTTGCTTATAAAAAACTTAAGCTGTCGTTCTTTTATTTAATTCCGAGCTGAGCTTTTACTTTAGTGGTAAGATCGATACTTTGAGCACCGATATAAGGTATTTGCGTACGCGCAAGGTCGAAAACATAGATAACACCTTCTGCTTCACCTACAGCTTTGATCGCATTGTCTAACTTCTGATATACAGGAGCCATTTTCTCTTGCTGTGCTTTTTGCATTCCCTGTTGTGCTTCCTGCTGGAATTGTTCTTGTCTTTCAGCCATATCCTGCAATTCTTTCTGTCTTCTTTCTGCAATGTTTTGCGGTAGAGAATCTTTTGCTATTGCTTGCTGGAATTCCTGATATTTTTTTGTGAATTCTGCTTGAGTCCGTTGAATTTCATCTGTGTAGTTTTTTTCCAAAGCCTGCAATTCCGAAATGGCTTTTGTATATTCGGGCATTGTAGGAATAATATCAGTCGAATTCATGTGACCGAACTTAAGTGTTGATTGTGCAAATACACCCATCGGGAGTACTAACATAATTAATAGTGCAATTTTCTTTAGCATAGTTTTATTATTTATTTTAATGATTACTTTCCGGTTATCGCTTGCAAATGTATGAAATTAATTTGAATATCCTAACTTTGCCAGCACTTCATTACTTATATCAATGCGCGGAGATGCAAAAATGATACTTGCTGCTGATGCTCTGTCTACTACAACAGAGTAACTTTTCTGTTCCGCCAGTTCTTTTACAGCGTTGTATATTTCATCCTGAATAGGCTTCATCAAACTTTCTCTTTTCTTGAAGAGTTCGCCTTCCGGACCGAAATATTTACGTTTCAACTCTGCAGCTTCTTTCTCCTTTGCTACAATCTCTTCTTCTTTCTTGGTCTTTTGTTCTTCAGAAAGAAATACTGTTTCCGATTGATAATTCTTATACAGTGTTTGAGCCTCTTTGGCAAGCGTTTCTACTTCACTTTGCCATTTCTTGGAGGATTGGTTCAACTGTTCGTTAGCACGCTCGTAAGCGGGAATATTCTTTAGGATATATTCCATATCAATCAGAGCAAATTTCTGTGCGCTGGCTGTCAGACTGACAGCAAACAGCATCATGATAAATAGAACAGACTTTCTCATAATGTTTAGTTTTTTTAATGAAACAATTAGAATTCTTGACCCAGTACGAAGTGGAAATGACTACCACCGGCACTGCTGCTACCGAATACTTTATCGAAACCGTAAGCCCAGTCGATACCCATCATACCAATCATCGGCAGGAAGATACGGACACCGACACCGGCAGAACGTTTCAAGTCGAACGGATTGAATTTATTGATATCGTTCCATGCATTACCGGCTTCTAAGAAACCTAACACATAAATGTTAGTACTTGTTTCCAGCATTAACGGATATCTTAATTCGATGCCCAAACGGGTGTATGCATAACCTTCGCTACCGTAAGGTGTCAACGAACTGTTTTCGTATCCACGTAATGCAATACTTTCCGTAGCATAGCTCGAGTATCCCGTCATACCGTCGCCACCTACATCAAATGTTTCGAATGGAGACTTCTTGTATTTATTGTAGTGTCCCAATAAACCGAATTCAACACGACTCATCAGTACCAAAGATTTAGGATGAGTGGTATAGTCCATCAAAGCTGTATAAGTTTTTGCTTTGAATTTCCATTTATGGTACTCAATCCAATTGTATAGCTTGTTTCTATTGTCTTGAGTAATGCTACCATTGGAATTATAGTATCCTTTGTAATCTCTTCCGTCAAACAGAGAATACGGTGGTGTAATCTGTGCCGACAATGAGAATTCGGAGCCTTGGCGCGGGAACAACGGATTGTCTATAGAACTACGGGCCAATGTCAGGTTCAGACTGATGTTGTTGCATTTACCGTCTGTAACAGGGAAATACTGCCAGTCTTTCAATATATAACGTTGGTATGCCAATTCTGCTGAAAGCGTAAAATAGTCATCCGGCCATTTTAGACGTTTACCCCAACCGATTGAAAGTCCCCACATCTGGATCGATTTGTCAGGGTCATAGTAGTTCTCGTAGTTGTTGTAGTTTCCGTAGTTGTACATGCCATATCCGCCATAACCACTATAAATACTGTTGTAATAGTTATTATAATAGCTATCGTTGTAATAGCGGCTACTGATATCGGTTTGTCTGGAGTAGAAAGCCGAAACTGAGAATGAGTTCGGACGTTTGCCTCCAAACCACGGATCGAAGAATGAGATACTGTATGATTGATAGTATCTTGCATTGGTTTGCCCGCTGACGGTCAATGTCTGGCCGTCACCTTGCGGAAGTATACCGCGATAGTTATCTCCCGGGTGTAGCAGATTGGCCAGTGAGAAGTTGGTAAACTTCAAACTCAATTTACCGATTACACCTGTCTGTCCCCAACCTGCGGAGAATTCAACCTGGTCATTGGCTTTGGATACCAGATTGTAGGCTATATCAACCGTACCGTTCATCGGGTCCGGTTGAATATCCGGTTGGATATTTTCCGGGTCGAAATGTCCCATTTGCTGGATTTCACGCATAGAACGCATGAGGTCGTCACGACTGAACAGTTGCCCGGGACGGGTACGAAGTTCACGGCGAACTACATTTTCATACAAACGGTCGTTACCGTTGATCTTGATTTTATTGATGGTGGCTTGTCTGCCTTCGTAAATTCTCATTTCAAGGTCGATAGAATCTCCATCGATATTGATTTCAACCGGGTCGAGGTTATAGAACAGGTAGCCGTTGTTATAGTATAAGTTACCGATAGCATCCTCATCCGTAGAAAGGCGTTCATTCAATAATTTCTGATTATA
>ERZ827450.1734-NODE-1734-length-20897-cov-9.388254_pt1 | contig 20897 bp, 18 predicted proteins | sample MGYA00519773_ERZ827450 | MGnify/ENA primary metagenome ERZ827450 (study PRJEB31778, sample SAMEA3449306) | human gut metagenome | biome: human gut; feature: human-associated habitat; material: faeces | place: United Kingdom | collected 2010/2012 ...
CGCTCGACAAATTCAAATTCCGGCTGGGCCGGGCGCGCTACCGCAGCGAGAATATCCCGTCGTACGTCGGACTGATCGACACGACGCGCGTCAACCTGCGGCATACGATCACCGACATCTTCCACAAGGGGATCGAAGCCGCATCGCTCAGCGGGATGAAGATCACGCCGGCCGCCGCTTCGCTGACCGTAAATACCGACAGCGAAGCGCTGTCGAAGGCGGACAGTCTCGAATTGCAACGCCAGGGCATCCTACCGGGAATCGACTCCTCGGAAAACGGAACCGACAGCACGGCTGTTCGACAAAAACCGGACACGGCCGTTTCGGAAACGACACCGCCGACGATAACTCCCGCCGAAACGAAAACGTCCGGACGGAAAGAACAGCGCGCCCTACTGAGACAACAAAAGCGGGAACGCAAAAAAGCGAAAACGAACAATTAAAAAAACAACGATATGGCAAAAATTTTCTGCTTACTCGCCTTGTGCTGCCTGGCAGGAGCGTGCGGCTCCGGAAACGAAAAAAAACAGACTACGGCACCCAAAAATTTCCAAATGATCGAAGTTCCCAGTATCCTGGACAACCCGGACGACCGGGCCGCATACATCGGCAAAAATTACTGGCGGAATTTCGATTTCACGGATACCTCGCTGATCAGCAAACCGGAAACAACGGAACAGGCTTTTGCCGATTACGTCCACATCATCGAACACATGAACGCCGAAACCGCCGCCGCATCAATCAAAACCACGCTGTCGAAAGCGGAAGCGGATACGGCAATGTACGCCCATTTTTTAGACCTATTCGAGAAATACCTCTATGATCCGAACTCCCCGATGCGCAACGAAACGCTCTATATCACCGTTCTACGGGTTGCTATCGGCTCTCCGAAAACGTCCGAAGCGGAAAAGACACGCATGCGTTACCGCCTCGACCTGGCTCAGCGGAACCGTCCGGAAATGCCTGCGACGGATTTCGCCTACACGCTGGCTTCAGGAAAGACCGGCACGCTGTACGACATCGACGCCGAATACCTGATCCTGTTCTTCAATAATCCCGGCTGCCATGCGTGCCAAGAGACGATCGACCAGATCAACGATTCGGAAACGGTTCGTAAAATGATCGGGGACAAACGGCTGAAAGTGCTGTCGATGTATCCGGATGAAGACATGAAAGCATGGAAAGAATACCTTCCGACGCTTCCGACGCATTGACTGAACGGCTACGACGCTTCGCAGCAGATCAAGAACGAAGAACTGTACGACCTGCGCGCCATCCCGACCCTTTACCTGATCGACCGGAAAAAGTTCGTAATCCTGAAAGACGCTCCGTTCGGAGAAATCGAACATTACCTGACACAAAAAGCCGAAAAGTAGTTACACTTTCCGGCTCCGGATATTTTTCTTCTTCAAACCATGCCGAAAACCGGCGGTCAGGACACGCACAGAATCAATAACTGGGCCGTCAGGATGCGCAGGAACATAGTCAGCGGGTAAACGGTCGCATACCCCACCGACGGCATATCGTTGCCGGCCACGCCGTTCGAGTAGGCCAACGCAGGAGGATCGGTCATCGCCCCGGCAGACACGCCCATCAGCGTATAATAATTGACCTTAAGCACCTTCCGGGCAATGATCCCGACGATCAGCAACGGCAGTACCGTGATGATGAAGCCGTAACCGATCCAATGATAGCCCTCCTCGTACAGCACCGTGTGGACGAATCCTTCGCCGGCCCCCAGGCCGACGCAGGCGAGAAACAGCGCAATCCCGATCTCGCGCAGCATCAGGTTGGCGCTCATCGTGGTGTAGGTGACCAGATGGAAATGCGTGCCGAAGCGTCCGATCAGGATGGCCACGATCAGCGGGCCTCCTGCCAGTCCGAGCTTCACGGGCTGGGGTACGTTGAGCAGCGGAATCGACCCCAGCAGCACACCTAAAGCGATACCTACGAAGATCGTCACCAAATTAGGCTGGTTCAGCTTCTTGAGCGAGTTGCCCAATACGTTGGCCACCTGCGCCACGGCTTTCGCGGGCCCCACGACCATCACGCGGTCGCCGACCTGCAGTTCCAAGCCCTGATAGGGGATCAGATCGACGCCCGCGCGGTTTACGCGCGTGATGGTGATGCCGTATTTCGTGCGCAGGCGCAGGTCGGAGAATTTCTTGCCGTTGAGCGACGATTTCGTAATCAGGATGCGGCGCGACACCAGCTCGGCATTGGGCGTATTGTTGCCCCACTGCTCGTCGGTCATCTCCACGCGGCGGCCGAAGAAGGCCACGATCGCCTCGATGTCCTCGGCCTGCGAGATCAGCCACAGCCGGTCGCCGATATGTATCACGCTCTCCGCATCGGCCATCGAGATCGTTCCGTCGGGACGCAGGATGCGCGATATGACGAACTGACGGTTGATCAGGTCGCGGACATAGGCCACCGTGCGGCCGTCGAGCGTCTTGTTGGTGAATTCGACCGAAACCTTGTCGGCGAGCTTGTGTTCACGGCTCAGCGCCGCCAGCCCCTCGTCCTCCTTTTCGAACTTCACGCGCAGGGCGTAGCGGATGAAGATCATCGTGAATATGATGCCCACGACGCCGAGCGGATAAGCCACGGCGTAACCCAGCGCGATCGTGGGGTCTTCGATTCCCGACGCATCGGTGTATGCCTGCTGCGCGGCACCCAGTCCGGGGGTGTTGGTCACTGCACCCGAAAGGATGCCGACCATTGTCGGAATCGGCGTGCCCGTCGCCAGATGAACTACATAGGCCGTCGCCACGCCCAGCAGTACGATCGCTACGGCACACATGACCAGCGTCATGCCGCCGTGTTTGAACGACGCGAAAAATCCCGGTCCGACTTGCAGACCGATCGAGAAGACGAACAGAATCAGCCCGAATTCCTGCACGAAGTGCCTGACCTCGCCGTCCACCGTCATTCCGAAATGACTCAGGACGATACCTACGAACAGAATCCATGTGATTCCGAGCGAGATGCCGCCGATTTTGACTTTTCCGAGCAAAATGCCGATGGTGATGACCAATGCGAAGGTCAGCACGGCATGGGCGATGCCGCTGCCGAAGAACAAGGTGTGTAACCACTCCATATTAACCTACTTTTGTACGAATTGCCAGCAATTTTGCAAAAGTAGTATTTATTATAGAATTTAAAAAACTTTGATGCGACTTTTATGAGCCCGATATATGCCCGTCCGTCTGCCGCAGGGCTTACCGCTAATACAGATACCGCTCCATGAGCGGCATCAGCAGCGCCGTAGCCAGTCCCATCAGGGCCATCGCCAGTCCGCTCAGGGCTCCTTCGACGGCCCCCATCTCGATGGCGCGCGCCGTACCGATGCCGTGCGCCGCGGCTCCCAGCGCAAACCCCCTTGCTTCGGCATCCCGCACGCCGCAGCGGCGCAGGATCCACTCGCCGAAGATACTGCCGAAAATACCCACGCAGAACACCACGACCGACGTGACGGGGACGATGCCGCCCAGCGGCCCCGAAACCGACACGGCGATGGGCACGGTAACCGACTTGGGGGCTATCGAGTTGAGTATCTCGCGCCCGGCGCCAAACGCCATGGCGATATATACGACGCTCAGCACGCCCGCCACGCAACCCGCAAGGGTGGCGATGCCGACCGGGAGCAGGCTTCCGCGCAGTTGTTCGACCTGTTCGTAGAGCAGGTAGCCGAGTGCGACCACCGACATGCCCAGGGCAAAGTCGAGGATGCCCGTGGCTTCCTGGTAGCGGGCATAGCCGATGTCCGCCGCACGGAGGAATACGATGACGGCGACGAACGTGAGCAGCACGGGATGCAGCAGCGGCATCCGGATGCGGCGGTAGACCGCCGTCCCGAGGCAGTAAAGCCCCACGGTGAGCGTCAGCAGGAAGAGGTCGGTGGAGAGGAATGCCTTGTCAATCATTGTCCGGGGTGTTTGCGGCGGTTTCACGAAGGTGCCGGATGCGGCGCAGGCGCGAGCGGCGGTTCAGGCTCTGGAACGTCTGCCCCGTCACCAGCAGGACGATGATCGTCGAGGCGATGCCCGAGATTACGATCGCCCACAGGTTGTCGAGGATCACGCGGTAGGAGTCCATCAGCCCTACGCCGTAGGGGACGAAGAAGAGTGCCATGGCCCCCAGCAGGAACCGGGCTGCGGGACGTACCGTTTCGGCTTTGACCCAATGCAGGCACAAGGCTGCGAAGAGCAGGATCATGCCGATGATGTTACCTGAAACATAACCTCCGGTAAGGATGCTCAATGCATTGCCGATCAGCCAGAAAAGAAGGATGTAAAAAAGTCCGGACATTGCGTGTGCGCTTGATTCCGGGGCAAAGATAGCATTTCCGGCCGGAAGTTGTTGCGCCCGCCTGTGATTTTATGTGCGGCGTGTCTTTTTCAACGGGCACTGCGTACTGGCGCACGACGCGCATCCCCCGCGGCGCCTGCCTCTGAAGAAGCACCACATCCGCCGCACCACGACGGCTGCGACCACGATGCCGATGCCCCAGACAGTATAGTCCTGCCACCCCATGTCAGAGCCACATGAAAAGGCGGTAGACCGCCCATGCTACGACCCACGCCAGCACCGTGTTGTAGACCACGGCTGCCGTGGCCCATTTCCACCCGGCCTCGGCGCCGATGGCGGCGATGGTCGCAATGCAGGGGAAGTAGAGGAGGATGAATACCAGGAAAGCCAGTGCCGATGCCTGCGTGAAGTCGCCGCTTGCCAGCAGCTTGCGGGAGAGGTTCACGGTTTCCTCGTCTTCGCCGGCCGGCTCCGTGACCTTGCCCGCCTGCGTGTCCGTGCCGACCTGTGCGTCAGTGTTTTCCGCAATGCGGATCGCCGTCTGTCCGTCCGCCCCGCCGATAATGGCGATGCTGCCTTCCGGCAGGTTCCCGATCTCGATCTTTTCGCCCGATCCCGTGACGATCTCCGTCGTGCCGGCACCGGGGGCGCTTGCCGCCTTCCCGCCGTCGGGATAGAGCACGCCGAGCGTGCTGACGACGATCTCCTTGGCCGGGACACCCGACAGCAGTGCCACGCCCGCCTTCCAGTTCAGCCCCAGCGGACTGAAAATCGGCGCACAGCTTTGCCCCAGACGCCCGAGGTAGGAGTTCTCGTAGTGGGCCGTCGTGCCGCCCTCTTCGCTGCGGGGGTAATAGCTCAGGAACCATACGACCATCGAAGCGATCAGGATCATGCCTCCCATCTTGCGCAGGTATTGCGCGCATTTGTCCCACATGTGGGTGAGCGTCGTCTTCCAGGTCGGCAGGCGGTAGGGCGGCAGTTCCATGACGAAGGGCGTTTCGTCCACCGGGAACATGAAGCGCCGCATCAGCCGTGCCGTGACGACGGCCAGCACGACTCCCAGCACATAGAGCCCGATCATTACTAGACTGGCGTCGGCGGCGAAGAACGTCCCGGCGAGCAGGAGGTAGATCGGTATTCGTGCACTGCATGACATGAACGGGGTTATAAGTATGGTTATCAGCCTGCTGCTTCGGCTCTCGATCGTCCGGCTGGCCATGATGGCCGGGACGTTGCAGCCGAAGCCCATGATCAGCGGGATGAACGATTTGCCGTGCAGGCCGATGCGGTGCATCACGCGGTCCATGATGAACGCGGCGCGCGCCAGGTAGCCCGAGTCCTCCATGAACGAGATGAACAGGTAGAGGATCATGATGTTGGGCAGGAAGACGATGACTGCCCCCACGCCGCCGATGATGCCGTCGACCAAGAGGTCGCGCAGCGGCCCCGCGGGCAGCAGCGCGTCCACGCCGCTGCCGATCCATCCCACGAGCGTGTCGATCCACTCCTGCGGGTAGGCGCCGAGGCTGAATGTGCACCAGAACATCAGCCACATCAGGAAAAAGAAGATCGGGAAGCCCCACAGCTTGTGCGTCACGAAGGTGTCGATCAGCTTCGTGGCCGAGGCCTCTTCGCGTTTCCCCGGGGTGTAGGTCTCCTTGAGCGCCCCCTGAATGAACCCGTATTTCTGGTTGGCGAAAGCCGTCTCGACATCCTCGCCCAGGGCTTCGGCAATGCGTTTGGCCTCGCGGTCGCGGATCTCCGCCCACTCGGGGTAGCGGCTGCTGCCGCGCAGCTGTTCCTCGACCTGCCTGTCGCCTTCGAGCATCTTCATGGCGTAGTAGCGCGGCGGGAAGGCCTTGGGCAGTTCGCCGCGGTAGTCGCTCATGTCGTCCTTGAGCCGCCGGAGCCCCTCTTCGATGACGGGGCCCATGTTTATGTGGATGTGGCGTACGCGCTCGTCCTGGTTCTCGTACACGGCGATCACGGTGTCCAACAGCGCTTCGATGCCTTTGCCGTTGCGTGCCTCGACGGGTACCATCGGTACGCCGAGCATCCGTCCCAGGTTGTCGTAATCGAGCTCCGAACCGCGTGAATCGAGCTCGTCATACATATTGAGAGCCACCACCATGCGCGGGTTTATATCGATCAGCTCGGTCGTCAGGTAGAGGTTGCGTTCGAGGTTCGACGCCACGACCGAATTGATGATGACGTCGGGTGTCTTTTCGGCGATATGGCTGCGGACGTAACGCTCCTCGGGGGTATAGGCCGAAAGGGCGTAGGTGCCCGGCAGGTCGGTCACCTCGAAGCGGTAGCCGCGGTAGTAGCGGTGCCCGCTCTTGGCGCCGACGGTCACGCCGCTGTAATTGCCCACGTGTTCATGGCCGCCCGATATGGCGTTGAAAAGCGAGGTCTTGCCGCTGTTGGGGTTGCCCACGAGCGCCACGCCGATCGTGCGGCTGTGGCGCGAGATGACCTCGTCGGCCGTGGCGCAGTCGTCGTCCGCGCCCGGCATACCGGCGGCGGGGTATTCGGGGGCTTGTTCCGGCGTTCCGCAGCCGCATTGCCCGTGGCGGTGCCCGGGATGATGGCGGTGGTGGTGATGTCCTCCGGCAAGGTATTCGTTCACTTCGCTGTCGGAGAGTACGACGACCATGTCGGCCTCGGTACGGCGCAGCGAGATGTCGTAGCCCATGATTTTATATTCGATCGGGTCTTTCAGGGGGGCGTTGAGCAGTACTTCGACCCGCTGCCCGCGGACGAATCCCATCTCCATGATGCGCCGGCGGAAGCCTCCGTGGCCCGTCACCTTGAGGATCGTGGCCGACTCGCCGGTTTTAAGTTCGGATAAACGCATTGTCGCTCTTTAGTTTTGGCGCCAAAGATACGACTTTGCGGCCGGATATGCAATCCCCATTTGTGGGTATATTGGGGCGCGTATCCGGCCTGCCGCTTCTGTGCGGCGGGGCGGGGCCGACCCGTCGGCGCGCCGTTTTCCGCCTGCGTCAAACGCCTGCGTCGGGCGGCGCTACCACCCGCCGCCCAGCGCCTTGCAGAGGTTCACGTAGTTGATGTACTGCTGTGCCACGATGTTCACCAGCTCCATCTGCGACTGGTAGAGGCTCCGCTGGGCGTCAATTACGTCGAGGTAGTCCGACAGCCCGCTGCGGTAGAGCGCCTGCGTCATGGTGGCGATGCGGTCGTTCGAGACGACCAGTTCGCAGGAACGCTCCGCCTGGGTGCGGTAGGTGGCGATGGCGACCAGCGCCTTCTCGACATCTGCGAATGCCGTCAGCACGGTTTGCTCGTAACTCTTTGCCGCCTGCGTATAACGTTCCATGGCCGCCAGCTCCGAGCGGCGCAGCTTGCCGAAGGCGAACAGGGGTTGCGTGAGCGAGCCCAGCGCATCCCACGCCCAAGGGTTTGCCGCAGTTAAACCTTTGATCGAGTTGGAGGCTATTCCTCCTTTGGCTGTCAGTGCGATGGACGGGAATCTTGCCCCGCGTGCGACCCCGGCATTCGCGGCCGCCTGGAGCATATTGTAACGCGCCTCCATGATGTCCGGGCGCCGCTTGAGCAGTTCCGACGGAAGCCCTACGGGGATGTCGGCGGGATGGCGGTCTGCGAGCAGGCGCAGCCCCGAGCCCGTGCTGTCCGCCGCCTGCGGCGTTTCGCCCAGCAGGATGTCGAGCGACAGCCGCGTCTGCTTCACGGCGCGCTCGTATTGCGGGATGTCCGCCTCGGCCGTATAGACCAGGCTGCGTGCCTGCTCCAGCGCCACGCCGTCCGACATGCCGTAGCGGAACATCGAGTCGATCAGTGCGGCCGATTCGCGCCGCAGGGTGCAGCTGCGCCGGGCGATCGCCAGGTCGCGTTCGTATTCGAGCAGCGTGAAGTAGGTCGTGGCGACCTCCGCGGCCAGCGACAGCCGCACGCCCCGCAGCGCCCATTCCGAGGAGGCGATCTGCGCCCTGGCCGCCCGTTTGGCGTTACGCAGCTGCCCGAACAGGGCGATCTCCCACGAGAGCGACGGTTCGACGGCATAGGTCTGTACGATCTTGGTCTGCGGCGTGTATTCCCCCTCGGCCGTGACGCCTATGCCCACCTGGGGCAGGAACTGCGCCCGCACGACGCCGAGGTTCTGCCGCGCCTCTTCCACGCGCGAAGCCGCTACGGCCACGTCGCGGTTGTTCTCCAGCGCCCGCTGCACGAGGTTGTCGAGCACCGTGTCCCCGAACAGCCGCCACCAGTCGGAGGCGAGCGCCGCGGTGTCCCGCGGGAAGCCTTCGCCGTAGAGGTAGCCGTCGGGCACGTCGACCTTGGGCGGGTAGAAACGGGGTGTGCAGGCCGCGCAGGCGAGTGCGAAGATTAGGGTAAGGTATCCGGTTTTCATAGTTTTTCCTCCTGTTTTTTGCGTTCGCGGCGGCGTTCGAAATTCCCGATGCGCCCCACGAAATAGTAGAGTGCCGGGTAGACGAAGATGCCCAGCAGCGTGGCGAACAGCATACCGCCCACCAGTGCCACGCCCATGATGTTGCGTGCCGTGGCGTAGACCCCGCTGGCGAATACCAGCGGCATGACGCCGAGGATGAACGCGAAGGCGGTCATGATGATCGGCCGCACGCGCAGTTTGGCGGCGCCGATCGCGGCGTCCATCAGCGACAGGCCTTTTTCGTTGAACAGCCGGTCGGCATATTCCACAACCAGGATGGCATTCTTGGCCGCCAGGCCGATGAGCATGACCAGCGAAATCTGCATGTAGACGTCGTTGACGAAGAAGGCGTCCAGCAGGTGCGATCCCCCGATGAAGAGCACGGCGCCCAGCACCGCGACGGGGACGCTCATCAGGATCGCCAGCGGCAGTCCCCACGACTCGTAGAGCGCCGCGAGGGCCAGGAAGACGAACACCAGCGCCAGCAGGTAGACCAGCCCGCCCGTCTTCGAGGCATTGGCTTCCTGATAGGAGGTGCCGCTCCACGCCGTGCCGATGTCGTCGGGCAGCACCTCGCCGGCCGTACGGGTGATCTGCTGCATGACGGTCGTGGTCGAGGCGCGCGCCGCGGGCGTCACCGTGAGGGAGATCGAGCGGTAGAGGTTGAACTGCGAGACGTATTCCACGCCCACCGTGTCGACGACCTCCACGAACGACGATACGGGCACGCTCTCGCCCGAGGACGAGGCAACGTAGTAATTGTCGAGCGAACGTTTGTCGATCCGGTATTCGGGAGCCGCCTGAATATAGGTCTGGTAGAGCTTGCCGAAACGCGAGAAGTTGTTGATGTAGGCGCCTCCCAGCAGGGTCGTCAGGTCGCCGTACAGCACGCCCAGGTCGACGCCTGCGGCGAGCGCCTGCTCCTTGTCGATGCGCAGGCGGCGCTGGGGCACCCCGGCGTTGAACTGCGTGGTCACCGAGGCGATCGAGGGCTGTTTGCGCAACGAATCCATCAGCCGTCCGGCCTGGGCGAGCAGGTAGGCCGTGCCGCGCCCTTCGAGATCCTGCACCTCGACCGATACGCCCGAGGTGATGCCCAGCCCGGGGATCGAGGGCGGGATGAAGGCATAGCACTCGGCTCCCGGCACGGCGACGTACAGCTCGTCGGTGAGTTTCTGTGCGATTTCCATGGCCGAGAGTTTGCGGTCGGCGAAGTCGACCAGCGAGACGAAGATGATGCCGCTGTCGGTCGAGGCGATGCCCGCCATCATGTTGAAACCCGCGGCGAACGAGGTCGAGGCCACTTCGGGCAGGGTGCGGATCACGGCGTCGGCCTCTTCCATGGCGGCCTGTGTGACGGGAAGCGCCGAGGCTTCGGGCGTGGAGACCATCACCATGACGTAGCCCTGGTCTTCCTCGGGGAGGAACCCCGCGGGCAGCTTGCGCCATACGACGAAGATGACCGCGAGTACTACGGCGATGAATACGCCCGTGCGCGTCACGTGGCGGATAAGCGTCGGCGTAAAGGCCGTATAGCGATCCATGTTGCGGGAGAAGGAGCGGTTGAAGGCGGCGAAAAAGCCTTTCTGCGGTGGTTCGCGGCGGCGCAGCAGCAGGGCGCAAAGCGCCGGGGAAAGCGTCAGGGCGTTGAATGCCGAGATCACCACCGAGACGGCGATCGTGATGGAGAACTGCTGGAACAGCCGCCCCGTGATGCCGCCCGTGAACGACACGGGGACGAATACGGCCAGCAGCACGACCGTCGTGGCGACGATGGGCGAGGCGACGTTCTTCATGGCTTCGAGCGCCGCGGCGCGGGGCCGCATGCCGGCGGCGATATTGACCTGCGCGGCCTCGACGACCACGATGGCGTCGTCGACCACCAGGCCGATGGCCAGCACCAGCCCCAGCAGCGAGATGATGTTGACCGAGAAGCCCAGCAGCGGGAAGAGCGCGAAGGCCCCGATGAGCGAGACGGGGATCGCCACGAGCGGGATGACGGTCGCCCGCCAGTCCTGGATGAAGAGGTAGATGATGAAGATCACCAGGATGAGGGCGATCACCAGCGTGTGGAATATGTCCCGGATACCGGCGTCGATGCTGGTCGTGGTGTCGACGATCGTGGTGGCCGCAATGCCGTCGGGCATGCGTTTTTCGAGCCGTGCCATCGCCGCCCTGACCTTCTTGCCCACCTCCACGGCGTTGCTGCCGGGCTGCTGGTAGACGACGATCATGGCCGTGGGCTTGCCCTCGAAGAGCGAGCTCACGCCGTAGCTCTGGCTGCCGAGCGAAACCTCGGCCACATCGCACAGCCGGATCTGCTGGCCTTCCGAAGTCGTGACGACCACGATGTCGCCAAACTGCGCGGGGGTGGTGATCTGCGGCGGCATGGTCACCGTATAAGTATAGGTGGTGCCGTCGGGCGCGGGTTCGGCCCCGAACTGCCCGGCGGGGTAGATGCCTCCCTGGTTCTCGATGGCCGCGGTGACGGCCGAGACCGGGATGCCGTAGTATTTCAGCACGTCGGGCTTGAGCCATATGCGCATGGCGTACTCGCCGGCGCCCATGATCGACACCTTGCCCACGCCGTTGATCTTGAGCAGCTCGTTCTGGAGGTTGATGTAGGCGTAGTTGGAGAGGAACTCGGCGTCGTAGCGTCCGTCGCTGTGCAGCGAGAAGACCAGCAGGAAGCCGGTCATGGTCTTGCGCGTGGTGACGCCCTGCTTGGTGACCGTCAGCGGGAGCTGTGCGGTGGCCGACGAGACGTTGTTCTGGGTGAAGATGGCGTCCAGGGCGGGGTCGGAGCCTATGTCGAAGGTCACCTGCATGACCATCGAACCGTCGTTGGCGCTGGTGGTTTGCAGGTAGAGCATGTCGCTTACGCCCATGACGCTCTGCGCCACGGGTGTCGCCACGGCGTTGTTGACCGTCTCGGCATCGGCGCCGTCGTACGTGGCCGAGACCTCGACCACGGGCGGCGTGATGTCGGGGTACTGTTCGATCGGCAGGTTCAGGATCGAAATCAGCCCCACGAGCACGATGACGATGGCCAGCGACAGGGCGAAGATCGGGCGCGAAACGAAAAATTTCTCCATGGCGTCACTTTTTTTCGGGGATGACCTTCATACCGTCGTGCAGTTTCTGCTGCCCGGCCGTTACCACCAGTTCCCCGTCGATAAGCCCTTCGTCGATGCACCACATCGTCCCGTACGTGTCACCCGGGATCACCCGGCGGTACATGGCCGTGCTGTCGGGGCGCACCACCCAGACCGAGTTGACGCCCTGCGCCTGGCTCACGCACGCCTGAGGAACGACCACGCGCGGCCGTACCGGGCCGACGTTGGCCTCCACACGGGCGAACTGCCCGGGTTTGAGCGAACGGTCGGGGTTGGGGAACATCACCACCAGCACGAGCGTCCCGGTCGTGCTCGACACGTCCTTGCGCGTGTAGTCGTAAAGCCCCTTGTAGGGGTATACCGTGCCGTCGGCCAGCATCAGGCGGATGTCGGTGAGCAGCCCCGCGTTGTCGAAGATCGAGGTGCGCGGCCCTGCCGCGCGCAGGTATTGCGCCATAGGGATCGCCACGTCGACGGTCAGCGTGTCGATGTTCGAAATGGTCGTCAGCACGCCGAACTGCGTGCCCGGGCCCACGTAGTCGCCCACGTGTGCCGAGGTGTTGGAGATGATACCGTCGATGGGCGAGCGAAGCTCCGTATAGCCGACGTTCATGCGGGCGCTGCTGAGGGTCTGCTCGGCCGAGCGGACGGTGGCTTCGGCGGCTTTGTACTGGGCCGTATACTGGTCCAACTGCGACTGGCTGATGGCGTTGATCCTGGCCAGCGGCACGGCGCGGTCGTAGTTGTTGCGGGCTTCGACGGCCTGTGCCCGGGCTGATTGCAGGGCGGCCTCGGCTGCGAGCATCGAGGTCGAGAGCTGGTCGGGGTCGATCGTGAACAGCAGTTGCCCGCGCTTCACGGGCATGCCGTTGGCGAACTGCTTCGTAAGCAGGTAGCCGTTCACGCGCGGCTGGATCACCGCGTCGAAATTGCTCGCCAGGTAACCGATGAACTCCATGCGGTTGGGGACGCTGTCCGTGACGGCTTCGGCCACGCCGACCCTGAGCGGGGGCATGGCGGTTTGGGGCTTGTGCCTGCGGCACCCCGCGAGGAGTACGGCGAGCAGCCCCGTGATAAGGAAAAGTCTGTTCATACCGGGATGTTTTACGCCCTTGCAGGGACAAAAAACGTACCGTGAACAGGGTGAGAGTTAGTTAAAAAGGGGATTTTATGCTAAAAAAGGCTGATTTTTTTGGCTGCAAATGATGATGTTTAGATAATTTTTATATCTTTGCGTTGATAACAAACCCAAATTAATATAAAAGTTATGAAAGAATTAGTAGCAAAGATCAATGCCGAATACGAAGTATTCGCAGCAAATGCAGCAGCACAGGTGGAGAAAGGCAACAAGGCTGCCGGTACCCGTGCCCGCAAGTCCGCACTGGAGATTTCGAAGCTGATGAAGGAATTCCGCAAGATTTCCGTAGAGGCTGCGAAATAATCGCTGACTACGTAGACGCAACAAAGGCTGTCCTTGGGGGCAGCCTTTGTTGTTTTCGTGCCGTATGCGGATCGTTCCCGCGACAAGCCGCACGGTCGCGGCGCAGGTCAGGGCTCGATGCCGAATTTGCGGAACACCTTCATATCCTCTGCGGAGAGGTCCGTCTTGCGGAACGGTACGGCCTCGTTGTGGTCGTTCAGGTAACGGCGCGGCCGGGTGCGGTCGTAGTCCGCGTTGACCAGCGACACGCCCGTGTCGATGTAATTCCCCCGGATCGAAGCCATGTCGGCCATGGTGTGGAACAGCGCATGGGTCGTGGCGGGCGCCGTGGCGTTTGCCTCGGCGGCAGCGGCCTTGTCGGGGAAATTCTGCCGGTAAGCGTCGGAGAACCACGCCAGCGAAGCGACGTAGAGCTGGTAGGCCGTCGTCGTGGGCGAAGCGTGCAGGAACCGTTCGCGCCTGTCATCGAGGATGTCCTCGCCGTGGTCGGCGCAGTAGAGCAGCGCCGACGAAGTCCCGCGCAGCCCGCGCAGGTACTGGATCGTCTCCGAGAGGAAGAAATCCGTGTAGAGGATCGAATTGTCGTAGGCGTTGCGGAGCGTCTGCACGTGTTCCCGTGAGATCGCCACGTCGTCGTCGGGGCGGAACTGCGCAAACTCGCGCGGGTAACGCTGGTGGTAACTGAAGTGCGAGCCGTAGCAGTGGAGTATGAAGAGCATCTTCTGCGCCTTGTTGCCTTCCACGGCGCGGCGCACCTCGTCCAGCAGCTGCATGTCGTGGCGCGGCGAGCGGATATAGATCAGGTGGTCGGCGTCGCGGGCGAGTTTGTCGATCATGGCGCCCTGCGGCGACTGGTTGGAGATGAACCAGGTCTCGAAACCGGCCTCGTTGAACAGCGCCGGGAGCCCCTTGCGGCGGTAGAGTTCGGGATGTTCGTCGGTCGCAACGGACGAGAGGATCAGCGGCACGCTCTTGTGCGTGGTGTTGCTCTGCGTGAGCATGTCGCGGAAAACGATCAGGTCATCGACCTGCGAAAGGCGGGGATTCGTCTCGCGGTCGTAACCGTACAGCTGCCAGTTCATCGCACGCGAGGCTTCGCCGATGACGTAGACGTATATCTCGCGCCCCGGTGCCTGGGCCGTGCGCGACGCACCGTAGGTGAAATCCTCCGAGGTCTCCTCGAAATTGTAGGCCTTGCGGAATTCCGTGGCACTCAGGTGTACGTTGTAGAGCACGTTGAGCGGGAAGATCTCGTCCCGCAGCACGTGCCGGTCTTCGCTCACGCGGTAGGCCGGCCACAGCGCCAGCATGCCCAGCGCCATGAGCACCGCCCCGGTCAGTCCGACGTTCATGCGCGTGGTGCGCGATATCTGCCGTTTGTGCCCGATTTCGCGCGCGGCGAACCACAGCAGCGGCAGGTACATCACGCAGACCAGGATCACGGAGGGGTAGATGTTGCTCAGCAGCTCGCCCGCTTCGCCCGGGTTGGTCGTCACCAGGTTGGTGAACATGTCCGTGGCGATGATCGAGTTGCCGAAGAGGTACAGCAGCACGATCTGGAACGCGCACAGGAAAATGAACGGGAACGCCAGCCAGATCATTATGCCCGAACGGCGCAGCGCCACGCTCCACATCATGTAAAATCCCAACGGCATCAGTATCAGCGCCTCGACCGTCCAGACGGAGTAGGGTTCGGTATTGGCCAGCACGCAGTTGGGGATAATCAGCGCGACAAAGAAATAGACGGTCAGCAGCGTGGTGAAACGGCTGCGGGTTTTGACCGTCCGTTGCCGGTTATGTTTGTTCGGATCAGCATTCATATCTTTACTAACCTAAAAAGCTTCGTTCAGGCTCAGCAGGAATCCGCTGGTTTTCTTGCCGAAGCCGTAATCGAGCCGCACATTGACCCGTTTTTTCAGCTCCCATCGCAGGCCGACGCCATAGTTGGGAAGCGTTTCCGACCAGTCGAACCGGTCGAGACTGTTGAATACGTTGCCGGCACCGCCCCATACCGTGCAGCCGATACGCCGCCAGATGCGCTGGCGCAACTCTACCTGGAAGGTAATCATGTCGTTGTCCGTATAGCGCCCCTGGTAGTAGCCGCGCATGCGCTGCGAACCGCCCATGCGGGCCAGCATCGGCCACGGGGTGCCTTCGGAGTTGAACTCCGCGTAGAGGTCGGTGGCGATCAGTCCCCCTTTCCATACCTGACGGTACCAGTCGGCCGTGAAGGTCGTGCGCCACAGCGACTTGCCGCAGTTGCCCAGCCCCTTGGCGAAGAAGGTCTCCTCCAGGCTGACATAGATGCCCCGGTACGGGTTGGGGATGAAGTCGCGCGAGTCGTACTCGAGGATGGCCCCGATGCCGGTGGCCGTGTAGTGCGTCTTCTGTCCGTACTGCGACAGGTAACGCTCGCTGCGGGCGTCGAATTTCTTGCCCTGCGTGTGCTCGAAGCTCAGGATGCCGCCCACATAGGTGTTGGGCAGCACGCGGTGCAGGTAGCGCCCCTTCACGAGGTAGCGTTTTTCGTTGTACGACCCCTCTTCGTTATACCGCCCGTCGTGGTAGCCGATGCCCCACATGTCGCGGGGCGCCGAGGCGAACATTACCGTGTAGTCGATGCGTTTGCTGTTGCGGGCGAAGATGTTGTTGCCCGTGACCCCCAGAGCATAGAACCCCGAGATCGAGACATTGGCGAAGATCGAGATGTCCGAGGGCGCCGTCACCGAGTCCGTACGGTCGATGCGGTAGAGGCCCGCGGCCAGCAGCCCGATGCCGAGGCTCGTATTCTTCGAGTAGCTCGGGCCCCCCGCGAAGGTGAAGTCGATCTTCTTTTCGAACGTGCGGTCGGTGGTCGAACCTTCGAAATATTTTACGACGCGGCGCAGGAACGGCGGGCGTTTTTCGGCCTGCGGTTCCTCTTCCTCCGGAAGCGGGGTGTATGTATAGTGCAGCGTATCGCTGCCGTTGATGTATACCTCCTGCTCCTGTGCCCGTCCGTGCAGGGCGCAGCCCAGGGTGAAGCATACAACGGCTATCCTGCGCAGCATCCGGCTATTTGTACTTCTCGATTGTTTCGTAGAAATCGGCCTTGTCCTGCTCCGAGAGCACGCCCTTGCGCAGGAATACCAGCTCGCCTTCCTTCGATACGATCATCAGCACGAACTGGTTGTTGCAGTCGCCCAGCTCCCATGCCGTGCTCAGGATGCGATCCTGGTCGGCCAGTACCAGCGCGCCGTTCTTGGCCGTGCGCTTCTTGGCCATGTTGCGGGCCATGCCGTTGGGAACCATCGGTGCGTCCTTGAGGTTCATCACCCCGAAGCCGTAGATGTTGTCCCCCTGTGCGCGGTGGTTCTCCTCCAGCTCGACCGTGAAGTCGTTGTTCTGCTTGTGGCGGTCGGGGTCTACATAGAATATCATCAGGTTCTTCTCGCCCCAGTACGGCAACTTGGCCGGTTTGCCGTCGAGGTCGAGCACTTCGACATTGTTCACTTTGCGCGGCAGTTCCTGTGCTGCGGCTGCGGATGCCGTGAGCGAGAGGGCCGCCAGCATCGCGATTACTTTCATCTTCATTATATTCTGTTTTTTTGTTTTAAATGAAAACAAATCGGGACAAAGTTACAATATTTCCGCCAACATACCGACCGGCAGGCGATCTAATATTGTTCTCTTCGTTCAATTTTTTCGTTTCGCAGGGAAAAGGGCCGTGTCGAATGCGTACAGCCCGCCGCCGGACATGGCCAGAAAAACATAGACCCCCAGCCAGGTGAATGCCAGCGTCCCGAAACCCGGGGCGCCCCAGAGCAGCACCCCGAGGATTCCCGCCGCCATGACGATGGCCGATGCCCGTACCCACAGACCCATGATTATCAGGGTGGCGAGCACCACTTCGACCAGCGAAACGATGACGAATACGGCCGGGCTGCCGGCGAATGCGAAAGAGGGATACGAGTTGACGATCTCGTTGTAATCCTGTATTTTGCCTATGTTGTGGAAGAACATCATGCCTCCCGCGAACAGGCGCATGTACAATACGGCCCAATCCATGTGCCTGCATTGTGCGATCCGTTCACCGATTCTTTTTTCCATGCCCCGTGCCGTGCAATTTGCATTCCAAACCCCCGCACGGCGAATATCCGGCACGCCGCACCGCCTCAATCGTCCTGCCGGGCGAAAGACCAGTGCGTATGTACGATCTCCCAACCGCCGGACGTTGCGGCCGTGTAAACTTCCGTGCAGTGCATCCTGAACACCTGCCCGTCCCTGAGGGCCTCGTAATCGTATGCCAGGACGGCAGCGCCCGGCGACAACCGCACGACGGGGTCGATCATCCGGTACGTGTCGATCCTGACTTTGCCCCTGACCGTGCCGTAGTACTCTCCGAGGGCTTTTTGCCGATGAGTTTGCGTCCGAGAGCCGGGTCGAAATAAACTACGTCGCCGGACGTGAGTTCGAGGAACCCGTCGGGGTCGCCCTGGTTCCACCGCTCCGGTGCCCGCCGTTCCAATGCGATGATTGCGGCTTCGGGAGCCCCGCCGCAAGGGGTGTGGTTCGTGTTTCGGTACATAAAATTGAATTTAGGATGTATGACGTGTCGGACTTGTTATACCGCGGGTTGTCGGCACAGGCTCCGCCTTTTGGACGGGCAGCGGCACGGCACGACCCGATAAATTTGGCACTCCTCGCGCCTTGCACTATCTTTGTCCCCATGGAAACAAAGATACTTTTCGTTTGTCTGGGGAATATCTGCCGTTCCCCGGCTGCCGACGGAATCATGCGGCACATAGTCCGCGAACGCGGGCTCGGGGCGGAGATTGCGGTCGACTCGGCCGGGACGTATGCCGGGCACACGGGCGAACTGCCCGATGCGCGCATGCGGCGGGCGGCGTCGCGCCGCGGCTATGAACTGACGCACCGTGCCCGGCAGATCCGCGAGGAGGACTTCGGGAAATTCGACATGATCGTGGTGATGGACGACCGCAACTACGAGCACGTGCACCGGCTGGCGCCGTCGCGTGCGGATGCCGCCAGGATTTTCCGTATGCGGGAGTTTTTCAGCCGCCATCCCGGCTGGGATCATGTTCCCGATCCCTATTACGAAGGTGCCGAGGGCTTCGAGCTGGTGCTCGACATGCTGGAAGACGGCTGCGAGGGAATCCTCGCGCACCTCGGGAAATAGGCTGCCGGAATACCGGGCGGACGGGTGCAGGTGTCATTTGTCGGAAAACCCTGCCGGCACCGCGGCTCGGAATGCGAAACACCGGCCCGGAAGTACCCGGGCCGGTGTTTTCATGTTCCGGAAATCCCTTAGAAATCGAGTCCGAAGCTGATGCTGTACGTATTGTGCAGCAGCGTCTCCTTGCGTGCGATCAGGTAGGCGAAATCGAGGCGCAGGTGCAGGAACCGCACGCCGGCGCCGACCGACCCGTAGGTGGGGTAGTAATTCCGCCGTTCGCCGTAGTGGTAGCCCGCCCGCAGCTGGATGAGCTGCATGAGGTTGTATTCGGCGCCCACCGACATCTGGAACCCGCGCACCCGCGCCGGGGAGAAATAGTAGCCCCAGTCCGCCCCGACGGTTATTTCGTGGGCATCGGTGAGGAACGTATCAAGCGCCACGCCCGCCGTGAGATCCATCGGCAGCGTATAGTCCGTTTTCCCGAGGTAACCGCCCAGGTTGCCCAGCTTACCGCCGACGCGCAGCGTAGAGTAGCTGCCGACGTTCTCCAGCGGCATCGACCATGCCGCGCTCAGGTCGACGGCCAGTGCGTCGGCCGTGTCGTCGGGGCGTTTGAGGTGCATGTAGCGCCCCACGATGCCGACGGCCCACCTGTCGCCCAGGCGGCGCGAATAGCCCAGGTCGACGGCCATGTCGTTGTTGCCCCGTTCGCGCAGGTATTGCCGCCAGCCGATCTGTGCCAGGTTGACGTTGTCGAACCGGCAGAACCCGGTCACGGCATAATAATCGAATTCGCCCTGCCCGTAGTAGGACGAGGAGACCTGCGAGGGCATCTGCGAAAAGATGGCCGTCGCCGAGTTATTATAGATGGCGTGTGAACCCGACAGGGTCGTCATGGCTACGCCGCCCATGCCGAGCGCCTTGGCGTCGGGTGTCGGGAGCGTAGCCTCTTGCGCCGTCGCATACAGCGCGGCGGCGAGGAGTGCCAGGGTGGTTGTCAGACGTTTCATACGGCAAATATATGAAAAAAGATGCAACTTGTATTCCGGGGCGTCGGCTGCGCCCGTTCCGCGGGCATGAGAGCCGCTTCAGGAGCGCTGCGACCGGCTCGAAGAAGTGCGAAAAGGCTTCTGCCGACGGAGCGTAAGCGTGCGGAACTCCCGGTAGGGTACGCATATAAGAAAAGTGCCCGCCGGATTTGTCCGGACGGGCACTTTTTCTTTTCGGCCGGTGTCTCGCGGCGCGGTTTTTCGTATTTCTATGGTCTGTACCGTCTTTTAGCAGTTCATCGCGCCGCAGCAGTGGATCACCTGCCCGCTGACATACGACGAGAGATCCGACGCGAGGAACAGCGCGACCTTGGCCACATCCTCGGGCGTACCGCCGCGGCGGAGCGGGATCTGCTTGTACCAGCCTTCCTTCACCTCGTCGGGCAGCTTGTCGGTCATCTCGGTCATGATGAAGCCCGGGGCGATGGCGTTGGCGCGGATGCCGCGCGGGCCCATCTCCTTGGCGATCGACTTGGCCAGGCCGATCATGCCGGCCTTCGAGGCCGAATAGTTACACTGGCCCGCGTTGCCGCTGACACCCACCACCGACGACATGTTGATGATCGAACCGCTCTTCTGGCGGGCCATAATGGGCGTCACGGCATGGATGAAGTTGAACGCCGACTTGAGGTTTACGGTCAGCACGGCGTCCCACTGCGCCTCGGACATGCGCATCATCAGGCCGTCCTTGGTGATGCCGGCGTTGTTCACCAGGATGTCTATGCGGCCGAAGTCCTTCACGATCCGGTCGATGACCTCATGCGTCTCTTCGAAATTCGCCGCATTCGAGGCATAGCCTTTGGCCTTGACGCCCAGCGCTGCGATCTCGGCCTCGGTGGCCTTGCCGTTCTCGTCGATCGCCAGGTCGGTGAACGCCACATCGGCGCCTTCCTTGGCGAATTCAAGTGCGATGGCCTTGCCGATGCCGCGGGCTGCACCCGTTACGACAGCCACTTTTCCTTCGAGTAATTTCATAACTTTCAACGTATTAAGAGTTTCGGTAAAATATTCTGTTTTTCCTTTTTTCGTCCAAAAGACGAACAAAGTTAAGAAAAATATTTTGAAACGTCCCGCTGCCGCCGGATTTTCGCCAAATATTACTAACTTTACCGTCCGTAAACGGAATTTCGTAAAACCCTTAACGATATGAAAAGAGACACCCAGATTTTCGATCTGATCGCCGCCGAGCGCAGCCGTCAGATGCATGGCATCGAATTGATCGCCTCGGAGAATTTCGTCAGCGACCAGGTCATGGAAGCCATGGGCTCCGTGCTGACCAACAAATATGCCGAGGGCTATCCCGGGGCCCGCTATTACGGCGGCTGCGAGGTCGTGGACAAGGTCGAGACACTCGCCATCGAACGCATCT
>ERZ827450.1750-NODE-1750-length-20752-cov-6.823114_pt1 | contig 20752 bp, 19 predicted proteins | sample MGYA00519773_ERZ827450 | MGnify/ENA primary metagenome ERZ827450 (study PRJEB31778, sample SAMEA3449306) | human gut metagenome | biome: human gut; feature: human-associated habitat; material: faeces | place: United Kingdom | collected 2010/2012 ...
TTTTACAATTTATTGAATGTCAAATCTAGTAAACCAATTTTAGGAAACTACAGTGAGCAATCAGGGACGAGCGTCGAGATTGATGCTTGCACGAAGATGCTGTAATAAAAATAGGAAGGGGGAAAATGGATACCCCCTTCCCGCACGAAGTCTTTTCACTGGTTGCAATTGTGAAATGTAAGTCCGGACTTCGTGTTGGTCTGAACCAAGTCAACGATGAAAATTCTAAATTGTCTTATCTGATGTTGGGGTAAAAAGCAACAGAGGAAATAGCCGGATCAATGCAGGTTCCGGCTATTCCTGTTTCTGTATCCTGGTCAATAAAAAATCCGGACCGAGCAAGTCAATCCGGAGTATGGCATAACGGCTCGGGATTGACTTAATTCATGGGAGTTGCGTCTGCCATCATGAAAAAAGCAACCCCACGCCGCTATAAGTATAATCCTGAAAAGAATATACGTGTAACAAACGTGAGTGTTGCAACGATACAAGGTATGATTAATTTTGATTTATTACAAGTTATTGTGTCGATTTTTAGTTGTTTGTTGTCGTATATAGATATTGTTTCAGAGAATATGGCTGCTTTTTAATATCAGTTTAGTAGCCGATATAATAGAAAAATAAATGCAGATAGGGGGTATATGGATCAAATACGGTAACAATAAAGACGAGTTCGACTTGGCTTTATCTTGTCTGTAAATCGTCTTTGTCTCAGCTTTAATTACTTAACAGGGAATTATTACGGTAGTTTATGAGTTTGAAATTGAATACTAAGTTGATGTTGGTTTTATGCAAGTGTTCTTTAGTCTAATCCCTTGTATTCCATTCGATATAGGTCAAATCCTTTCGCCCAATAATCCTCTTTCACTTCATTCAATTCAAATCCCTGTTTTTCGTAAAATTTGTAGGCTAATTGGGACGTTCTGACGGTTATTTTTTGAATACTATCGATTACTTTTATCTTTTCTATTCGGTATTTTAGTAACTGTGAGCCGAGAGATTTTCCTTGATATTGCGGGTGTAAAATATCCCAACTGATTTTTCCTGTTGTTTTATTGTCTTCAAAATTTATCCCACCACAACCTACGATTTGCCCATCAAAGAGCAAGACGTAATAAAGTTCCCTTTCGTGATCTAGGTAATAATTCAAGTCGGTTTCTTCGGTCGGGGCGAAGTATTTAGGTATGTTTAGCCTGATCAGGTTGATAACGGCATCTTTGTCTGTTGGTTCGTATTCCCGGATCGTAATCGAATGGTTCATCTTGTCTTTCTAAAGTTTTCAATAACGGTTCTCCTCACAAAGATAGCGAATGTTTGAAAGAGGTTCAAAAATCGGGACATACTTGTCAAAAAGATATGCCCCAATTTTGTGTACTACGATTATTTAATGTACCTTATTCTTTCACCACGATGGTAAAAATGTCTTCGAGAATGTCTGAGTAGTCCTCGTTTTCCACCTGTAAGCTGATTTGATAAGTTCCTGCTGGGATGTTGTTGTAAACAGGAATATCAAAAGCACCGTTTCCCCGGACTGTAACCTCTTTCAGAAAAGCTACTTTGTCGCCATCGGTTGTTGTTACCTGCCGGATCGTGATGTAGATGGGTTGAGTTCCTTCCACTCCCTCGATGGGGGGAGAGACCACGTGTAGGGGGTCATTCGCATCTTGGGATTTCGTGACTTCCAGTACATTCGGATTATATTGAGCAGCCTCTGTTTCCAAATATCCTACTTTTACATCGTGGCAGGAAAATAGGGCAAGGCAGATAATGATAGATAATATGTATTTCATGTTCTTGTCGATTTAAAGTTTTTCAATTTTTTCAAGTTCTGTTTTGGGGACAAGGTCTCCTAACGTGTAATTGTAATTCAAAGAATGGACGACACCGGTCAGCGTTTCAATGTCCGGGGAGGCTAATGGTATTTGGGTGTCGGCATTCTTCGAGAATAGGTACAGGGTAACGGCTCCCGCATCGGCAACACCCCCGTATTCCGATTTCTCCCGGTAACCCAGTAGAATTACACCGCCTGCCGTAGTCATTTCTGTGGCACCGACAATTTTCCCGGTAACATCCGGAATTCGGAAATTCATTTCGTCTTTCATGATCCGTTTCTTCACAACGTGCATGAGGATAATTTGTTTACAGAATGTTTTACTCATATCGCTTATCCTTGTAATCTTCCGATCCAGCATATAGCGGCGAATTGAATGGTTCGTGGGCCCCCAGAACGTGATTTGTTCATAGCCGGGTTCTCGGCCTTCAAAAAGACTTTCCAGTTCTGCATGTTGAATCATAACCAGCAGGGAATCCCAGTTGTAGGAGCTGGTGTGGAAGTATTCGAGCATGGAGCAGTCATGTTTCCCGTTGGAAATACCAGTATCTATGTAATTGCTTTTGGGATCGCAACTAGTTAGAATGCCAATGGTGAATATGCTTAATAAAATATATTTCATAGTCTTCAATTTTTATTCCGGTGAATGTTAATAGCGTGCTTGCCAATATTTGTTTTGGGTCATAAGTGAATTCTCGTTGAAAGCCGGGTAACCGACGGGCATGTATAGGGCCCCGTTATCCACGTCTTGTTGAGTCATTTGAGTGGCGTGGAATTTAGACAATTCTGTTTTCCAGTATCCATTACGGACGATGTCATACCATCTTTTTCCTTCCCATAAAAGTTCTTTTTCCCGTTCCTTGAAAATGATGTACCTTAGGTTGTTTCCTTCCGTGGCGGCATTGTAATCATGACTCCGGTTTCCGTAGGCCCTTTCCCGGATACGGTTCAGGTCCTTTGCGGCGAGATCATTCTTGTTTATGCGAGTGTAACACTCAGCCCGGAGGAGAATGAGGTCTGCCAGGCGATAAATGATGTGGTCACAGGCGAAACACTCGAATTTACCTTGGCTCCATGAAGTTGTTCCCAGTTGTGCTTTCCGGAATTTGTACGGGTAGGCATATCCCTCGGCCAGAGCGTGCCATTCAGCGTTTTTACGGATTGTGTCGAGGTCATAGAAATAGGCCAATCGACGTTTGTCTCCTTGGTATACCCCCTCGGCGATCATCCCTTCAAAGTGCCCCGGGTACATTTTATCCACGGTTGTTTCGAACATGCGAGCGTAGCAGTATTTGATGTCTCCCCGTCCGTCTTCCGGGCGAATTGGGAACGTGACGAATTCTTCCATGGGTGTCCAGGGATTACGGGTTGCCTCCACGTAATTGAATTTAATTTCAAAGATTCCTTCGTCACTTCCACCGGGTAGGACTTTGGTACATACTTCTTCGGGATCGCTAGCTAAGGTGTAATGGCAGGAGTCAATCACGAAGTTGGCGGCGTTAATGGCCTCCTGCCATAATTCCGGTTCGTTATTGATGGCTGCCTTCCACGCGCAAAGGTCTGCCTTGAGAGCCTGGGCGATTTCCTTGGATGGGGTGGCTTTGTCGGTTACCTGTGACCCGTTGGCATCAATCAGACCATCGTGCAGGGGCAGAAGTTTAATTGCCAGATTGGTTTCGTCTAGAGCGAATTGTAGTATATCGGCAACGGATGATTTCGTTTTTTTAGAAATATCTCGGCTGTCAGTCTGTAAAGGAGCCTCTCCCCATTTTTGGGCAATGCGGAAATAGGTGAATCCCCGGTAGAAATGTGCCAGTCCGATGTAATAATCTTTTCTGTTTTGGGTAATCTCGGCTTTGTCAATGTTTTCCAATAAAATGTTGGCGTAGCAAATTATTGCATAGTGTGAGTTCCAGAAAAAGTCAACGTAAATCGGAGTAAATTGCGTGGCATCCCAGTTGAAACTTTTTTGTGCAGAGGTACTTCTTAGTGTGTCGTGTACAAAACCGAGGTCGATGGGAGTTTTATTTGCGTTAAAGGCACAAGTACTTCTAAACTCATCCCGGAGGGCATTCAGGGAGGTTTCAATGTCTTTTTCCGTTTTGAAATAGTTCTCGAAAGTGACCGAGTTTTCAGGGATTACTTCTAACCCGTCCGTACAGGCAAAGCAGCCCCATAATATGCTTAGTATGAATAATATCTTGTTTGATTTCATGGCTATCATAATTTAATCGTTATACCTAAAGTGAGTTTGCGTGCTAACGGGTAGTTTTTACCATCATCAAGCCCGGTGTTTATATCCACGGTTTCCGGGTCGAGTCCGGAGTAGTTCGTGATGTTCAACAGGTTTTCTCCACTGAAGAACACGCGAACGTCTTTAATGTATATTTTCTTCAGGAGATTTTTAGGAAGTGTATAACCGATAGTCAGGGTTTTAAGTTTTAGATAATTTACTTTTTCCACGTAACGGTCTATGATTGGTGACCAGCTATCATTAAAATTGTTGAGTTCTGCTTTGGGATAGGTGCTGTTGTCACCTTCTTTTTCCCAGAAAGATACCTTCTGTATGTCTTCAAAGATGGGGTACAGGGAGGTTTCTTTGCTTGTTGAGACAATCGGGAGCAGGTTGATCATGTCTCTTCCCAGAGAGTAGGACCACAGCATATTCAAGTCGAAGTTTTTCCATTTGATTTCGTTCACAATACCACCGTATAGTATGGGCAAACTACTGCCGATGTACACGACGTCCGATGTGCTGTTGATGTAACCGTCCCCGTTCACGTCGACGATCTGTAAATCTCCGGGTTTGTAAAATACATCTGAGAAGTATTGCTTCTCGATGGCCCGGTACGTGCCGTCTTGGCGGTAGTAGTATTTAATATCTTCCTCGGACTGGATATATCCCGTTGTCTTGTATCCCATGATGTTTCCGACGGGCTTTCCGATAATGTAGCTGCGACTATTCCCGATCATGTCACTCATGTTCATATCTTTCCCGTTGTAGGTTTCCAGTAGTTTGTTCCAGTTTTTTGCAAAGTTGACGGAGATGGTCCAGAAAGAATCATCCGTCCGCATGATGTCATATTTAATGTCGAATTCAATACCTTCGTTTGAAAGGGCTCCGGCATTTCTCCACATGGCAGAGTAACCGGAATGATTCCCCGGGATCGGGGTTTTGCTTAACATTTTGTCCGTACGGCGGTAGTAATAGTCGGCTGTGACGGAAAGACGATAATTGAAAAAGTTCATATCAAGACCGAGGTCATATTGCTTGGTTTCTTCCCAGCCAAGTTTGGGGTTATAATATCCTTCCTGTAAATCAGGGGTAATGATGGGGTTGCCCTCGTAAGAACCTTGTCCACCTAAAAGTAATCCGTAAGCTAGGTAGGGTTGGTTGAACTGGTTTCCGGAGACTCCGTAACTGAAACGAAGTTTACCAAAACTTAATGCCCCGAACCATTGCATGAAGTTTTCTTCCGAGAAGTTCCAAGCTATGGCAGCCGACGGGAAGGTGGCCCAGCGTAAATCCCTCCCGAATACGGAACTTCCGTCTCTTCTTAACGTGGCGGTTAACATGTATCTTTCCTCGAAGACATAGTTAAGACGGCCGAAATAACTCATCATTTTTTTCTCGGTGAAATCGGACTGGTAGTCTTTTAGGGCTTGCGTGTAATAGTCCCTATCTGCGAGAGAGGGCCACCCGTATTTCGTGGCATAATGTACGTAGTCACTTGGACCGTTTTGGGCGGTTCCCCCGATATAATTGTACTGGTCGTACTGGTAGGAATATCCCAGCATGACATCTAATTTGTGACGTTCGCCGAAGATTTGCTGGTAATTGATCAAGGCTTCGTCCAGAATTGTGTATTCCCGGCTAACCTCTCCGTTGGTTAAGGATTCTTTCGGGTCATTTAGCCAGGAAGGCGAGAAGTAATTTCGGTTATTTTGTGAATAGTCGAGAGAAATCGTGTTGGAAATATTCAGACCTTTCATGAGGTCCAGTTTTAAACCGAAGGTGCTGCGTAGGCGGTAGGTGTTGTTTTTTTCCTCTACACCCCGTAGGCCTTTTAATACCTCTTCGGTAACCGTGTTGTTGCCCGGTAGCAAGGTGGATTGCGATAGTGGGTCACCCGGAATGACTTCAACCTCATTCCCGGCAGAGAAACCGGAACTTTTCACGCCCCGGCTACGATCGGAGAAGGCCAGGTAATTTCTGAAGTCCACGGTTAACATGGGAATCGGGTTCATGATGAAGTTACCCATCAGGTTTATCCGGGAGTATCCGGTTCCTTTCAGAATACCCTCTTCATCGTAGTAACCTAATCCTACGGAATAAGTCATTCGTTCCGATCCACCAGATGTTTGGATATTAGCATTCAGTGTTTTGGTGGCTTGGAAATAGTATTTATAAAAGTTGGTAGAGTTGTTGTAGAAAGGGTTTAAGCTATCTTGTAATTCATCTCCGTTCTTGTTCCCGGAAACAGTCCCGTCTCCCCAGTAGGCATCGTATGAACCGCCCTTGGCGTAAGCCTCTTCATAAGAGGTGGGATAGATATACATATTTTTATCTTGATCTTTATAAGCTTTGCGGGCATTGAAACGTTGTAACAGGCGGAAATTGCGTTCCGCTTTCCCTCCGGTTTGCACGGGGTATTCCGGTAGCACGTTGTACGTGTATGAAAAGTTGACATCAAATTGAGCGGATTGATTTTTACGGCCTTTTTTGGTGGTCACGATGATTACCCCGTTGGCTGCTCTTGATCCGTAAAGGGACGTGGCGGAAGCATCTTTCAAAATTTGGATGGATTCGATCACTTCCGGGTTCAAGTCTGCTAACCCGTTTGTTCCGGTTACCGGGGAAGTGAAGGAGGCCATAGGTACCCCGTCAACAACCCACAGGGGGTTCGAGAATCGTCGTCCGCTTTCCACGCTGAGGGAGTTGTACCCGCGAATGGTGACTTGAGTTCCTCCGCCACCGGGGGCTCCCGTGATGTTGGTTACGTCCATACCAGCTACTCGTCCTTGTAAAAGGTTGGCGATGCTTGGGGAAGGGATTCCTTTGATGGATTCTGCTTTCACGACAGAGATGGCTCCCGTCATTTCCCGTTTGTTGGTTTGTCCGTAGGCAACAACGTGTACTTCATCCAGTTCTGAAATGTCTTCTTCCAGAATAACCACGAGGTCTTTATTTCCTTTGAATGGAATTTTCTTGGTTTTATAGCCGACGAACGAGCATACGAGGTTTCCGGATGATACAGGAAGCTCGAGGACAAATTTACCGTTGACATCGGTGGCGGTTCCCAGTAACATACTATCTAGTTTGATGGTTACTCCCGGCATGGGCTCGCCTTTTTTGTCTTTCACGATACCCGATATTCTGTATTTTTTCACGTCGTCTGTTTTGGGAGTGGCTTTCATGACGATGATAAATTCCCGGTTTATTTCAAAGGTTAATCCCCGCTTTGTCAGCACGTGATGTAATAGGTCTTTTAATTCGATCTGGTCGAAATCGGCTTTGACTTTGGCATTTTTATCGAGCATATCGTTGTTGTACATCACGATACATCCCGTCTGTTTGCGGATTTCCCGGAATAGTTCTTCATAGGTTGTTTCGCCCATGTTCACCTTCATCTGGTATTGTCCTAGGGAGTTGGCACTTGCTCCGAATAGGAAGCCTACGAGTAGAATCATTGTTAATCGCATAATCAAAAAGATTTTCCAACGTTCGCTTTTTTTGAAAGCGAACCCTGTTAATGGATTTTTTTTCATACATTTGTAATATTAAGTTTTGACTGAACTGGGACCGAAAGGTGGTGCGAACACCTGACGGTCTTTTTTTATTTCTCGTATATCTGGATTACATTTCCATTCACTTTAAAATAAACATTAGATGTTTTTTCAATAAATTCAAGCATGAATAACAGGGTGTTACTTCGTTTGATGGCACCTGTGAACTTGAAATTACGTATCTTGCTGTTTGCGAAGAAGAAGTCTACGTCGTACCAACGGCTTAACTGTGATACAAGTTGTTCCAGGGGCATATCGTTGAATTCGAACATCCCGTCTTTCCAAGAGACATAGTCCGCGACGTCTACTTCCCGTGTTTCCAGCGTTCCGGATTTATTCTTTGCGACGGCCTGCCATCCCGGTTTTAGAATACATTTTTCATGTTGGTAGTACACCTCTACTTTCCCACTCACGAGAGTTATAGCTGTGGTCGTTTCATCCTCGTAGGCGCTGACATTAAACGAAGTTCCGAGAACTTTCGTGTCGGAATACGGGGTGTGGACGATAAAGGGGTGGAGTGTGTCCCGTTTTACTTCAAAATAGGCTTCTCCTTTCACGCTGACCTCTCTCGTGTTACCCGAGAACCGGACGGGGTATTTTAGTTCGGTTTCGGAGTTTAGCCATACCTTGGTTCCATCCGAGAGTGTAAGGATGTATTCTCCTCCGCGGGAGACAACAAGTGTGTTGTACTCGACGGTTTCATCCGTTTCTCGTGTTGAAAGAGAGTCACTAAGCTCGTATTTTAGTCCGGTGTTTTCACCATCTTTCACGATGGTGTTTTTGATTTTTATTTCGAAGGTATCATCAGCATTTAATTGAATCTTTTTCCCATTGTCAAAGATCAAGGTGGCTTTAGGACTACCGCTTTTCACTTGAGCCAAGTCGAGGATTGTTTTTTCCGGGACGGGTTCGTGAGGAATGAATCTTGTTACTGCAAAAAGAATTAAGCAAGCGGCTGCTACACCGGATACAAGGTATTTCCAATGGAAGGATTTCTTTTGTTTTTTCAGACGGAAATTCAATTTTTCTTTTCCTTGCAGGGAATTGATGCGTTTCCATATCTGGGCGTGTGCGAGCTGGTAATGAGTCTTGCTTAACCTTTCAAATAGATCTTGATTTTTAGGGCTCGTATCGAGCCAGTCCCGAACAAGTTCTATCTGTTCTGGAGAGGCTTTTCCTGTCCAACAGGCTTGAATAGCTTGAAATATGTTGTCATCTATTTCCATGTTTCTGTTTATCTTTTATTAGTTAAACAGATTTTTGGTCCGGACGGGTGAATGAAATAAGAAAAAAATAAAATATTTTTGAAATATATCTGATAAACAGTATGCTGAAAATGTTTTTTTATTGAAAATTCTGGGGGTATAACATGAAAAGCAAGAACATTTTCTTGTATTCTTCTAATTCTGACCGTAATTCTCTCATTCCGACTTTTAGTAATGTTTTCACGGTATTAATGGATACTTCCAGTTCATCCGCAGTCTCTTGATAGGAGTGTCCTTGACACATGACAGATTGGACGACTTGTTGTGTCTTTTCAGGAAGTTTCCGGACGGCAGCCAAAATGGTTTCGATGACGGTTTCATCCAGTAGATAGGATTCCTCTTGAGCTATGGCGTAATGAGGTAAATCTAATTGCTCCGTGGGTAATCCTTTTTTGGCAATCTGGTTCATACAGGCATTTTTCACGATCGTGAAAAGGAATGTTGACAAAGCGTTTGGATGGATATGTTCATAAAGTTCTTTTTCCCATAGTTTCACGAATTGCTCCAGTACCGTGTCCTCAGCTTCCGGTAGATCATGGAGTAGGTCATCGGCGAACACAACTAAAGGTTTGTAATACCTGTCAAACAGAGCATTCATACCTTGTCTTTTGCCGGCTTGTAGCAAAGCTATTATTTGTGCATCACTGACGCTCATATCCTATTCACATGATTTGTTCTATTTTTCCGATTAGCTGCTTAGCGGAGAGACTCATTTGTTCTACGGCCATCCAGGTCACGATGTTTTCCCGGTTGACGAGATAGACACGGGGAATGGTGCTATTGGCAAAAAGGGAAAAGACTTTTTTGTTCGGGTCAAGATAGAACGGCATGGTAAAGTTTTGTTCTTTCCAGAAATCGTTGACGACTTCGACTGTTTCTCCGCGGGAGATGGTGACGAGTCGGAAGGTAGGATGGTCTTTCAGTTCATTCCACACGCTGTCAATCTTCGGGAGTTCCCGCTTGCAATCGCCACAGGTGGTAACGAAGAAAACCAACAGGGTTGTGTTGCCCGATAAATTTTCGCTATAAAGTTCTTCTCCGGTTGCGCTTTTCACGGTGAATTCCGGTAATTTGTCGTTTTCTTCGATATAATTTATGACATCTTCTTTTTCGTCTTTAATACAGGAAAGAAGAAGTAAGGTAAATGCGAGTAACGTGACGAATATTGTTTTCATCTTTTACTAATTCAGTTTCAATTAGACCGTGAAATTAGCGAATAACATCGAATTATAAAAATATTACGTATTTTTTGCCTTGTGAAGTAAGTATATATACACAAGTGGGGAGCCTAGAAATCGTGTATGTTTGTATGCGGTAAAAAAGAAGAATAGTATGAATAAGATATTGCAAGAAGATTTTGACTTGGCTCCATGTATGGTTGCCGGATATGAAAGTTTTATGAATGGTTTGTTGAATATCGTGCATTCCGGGCCGATCTGCGAGAGCGTGGGTGAACAGATCAAGTCGTATGTGCTGGATTTTGTTCAAAATCACCCATTGGATTCTTTTGATCGCTTTTCGGATGAGACCTATACGCGGAATTATATCGGCCGGGATACGGAATCCGGCTGGGAGGCTATCGTGATGTCGTGGAAGAAAGGAAACCGTACGGCCATTCATGCTCATCCTCAATTTGCTGGTTACACGTTTGCTGATGGGGAGTTCTTGGTTGAGGTTTTTGAACCTTTTAAAGAGGGGATTCGTCTGGTTCAAGAGATGACAATTAGCGATATTCACGGGTTATATGCTATCGGTGAGGCTGGTAAATTCAACAATCATATTCACCGGATTACCTGTTTAAGCGATACGGCCCACAGTTTACACGTGTATTCGGATGATGCGTTGAAAGGGGAGAAGCTGGACGGACGAATAGTGTATTAATTTTACATTTTAAATTTTAGATTCTGGCCGTACAAGGCCGATGCTTTTTCATTCTAAATTCTACATTACTTTAAACTTTTCTTTATTTTCAATTGTAAAATATTATTTTTGTCGGCGTGTGTGAATGTTAGTAATAAATTAATAGTATGAGTGTGACAACAAAAAAGAAAGAAAAAGTAAAGTTTAGTAAAGCGTTTTGGGTTGCCAACACGGTAGAATTGTTAGAGCGTGCCGCTTATTATGGGGTGTTCGTCGTGATCACGTTATATTTGAGTAATGTCTTGGGATTCACGGATATTCAGGCGGCCACGATTGCGGGAGTTTTTTCCGCTTGTTTGTATTTATTGCCGACATTTTCGGGTGCGCTTGCCGATAAGATCGGTTTTCGTAAGTCGATGTTATTGGCGTTTACCTTGTTGTCGTTAGGTTATCTGGGATTGGGATTATTCCCGAATTTTTTGGCCTCGACGGGATTGGTTGAGTATGGTTACGTGACGAAGTTCACGGGATTACAAGAAAGCGGTTATCGCTACGGGATTATCCCGATCATGATCCTGATTATCGTGGGGGGATCGTTCATTAAAAGCGTGATTTCCGGTACGGTGGCCAAAGAAACGGATGAGAAAAGTCGGGCGAGAGGATTTGCTATTTTTTACGGGATGGTAAATATCGGAGCTTTCTCCGGGAAGGTTCTTGTCACCCCGTTGCGTGATGCCATGGGGCATGAGGGGATGATCGTGTTGAATTATTTCTCTGCGGGAATGACGTTCCTTGCGTTGATTGCGATTTATTTGTTTTACAAGAGTGATAAACACGCCGGGGAAGGAAAGACTTTCGGGCAGATATGGACGGCTTTGGTGAAAGTGTGTACTAACGGACGGTTGATTGTTTTAATCTTGATTATTACCGGGTTCTGGATGGTGCAACATCAGTTGTATGCCACGATGCCGAAATACGTGACCCGTTTGGCGGGAGAGGCAAGTGCCATTGGTTGGTATGCTAACGTGAATCCTTTGGTGGTTGTGTTGACCGTGAATTTGGTGACTTCGCTGATGCGTAAAAAGTCAGCTTTGTTCTCTATGACCTGTGGTATGTTTATTATGCCGATCTCGGCTTTGTGTATGGCCTCTGGGAATATGTTGGGCGGTGGTGAGATTCTTGGATTGCATCCGGTGGCCTTCATGATGATCGTGGGGATCGTGTTCCAGGGATTGGCAGAAGTGTTTATTTCTCCTCGTTTTTTGGAATATTTCTCTTTACAAGCACCAAAGGGAGAAGAGGGAATGTATTTGGGTTTTAGTCATCTACACTCCTTTTTGTCATCCATTTTCGGGTTCGGGTTGTCTGGATTCTTATTGAGTAAATATTGTCCGGCTCGTGAATTATTTAGTAGCGAGGCCGATTGGGAGGCTGCCTCTGCAAATGCGCATTACATCTGGTATTACTTTGCGGCAATTGCTTTGGTGTCAGCTGTGGCTCTGATTATTTATGGGAACGTAGTACGCCGGTTGGATGCGAAGAAGGCGGCAGTAACACAGTAATATTCATTTTATTAAATAGTAAAATGCCGGTAGGTTTTCCTACTGGCGTTTTTAATTTTACTTTGAATTCGCGATAAATTGAAGGTGTTGTATATTGGGAACTCTTAAAGGTTATTGTTAATAATGAGTGATGTTCGAGAGAGATTGTATTGTGTTAAAACCGGGACATGGAGTTTATCCGGTTGAAATGTTTCCTTTGACGAGGGTACTTGGTCTTGAGTTTTGATATAATTATTTATTGCTATCGTTGTTCCGATAAGGAAAAGAACGATAGCCAAGATTAATGCTCTTATCATGGCTTTCAATTTTAGGTGAGTTTAATCTTACGGGAGATGTGATGATAAGGTTACAATGCAGGTCTTTGGCGGTGTTTACTTCATCAGTTCTTTGATTTTTTGTTTTATCTGGAATGAAAAGTTATTTACGGTAACGAATGGTCGGTTTTCTTCGTAAGAATTTTCAAATTCTTTGTTAGCTTTGTGGGAATGATGAAAGATATGAAGACGGTTATAGATTTATTTGAAAGAAGTTGCGAAAAGTTTCCGGATAATCCTTATTTATGGGAAAAGAAAAACGGGAAATTTGCGGCTACATCATATATGGAGGTAAAGCGAGAAGTATTGAACTTCGCGGGAGCTTTGTGCCAATTGGGAATGGATAGGGAAGACCGGATTGCATTGTTAAGCGAAGGCTGTAATGCTTGGGTGTACTCGGAATTGGGGATGTTATACGCCGGAGGCGTGAATGTACCGTTATCCATTAAGTTGACGGATAACGAAATTGTTTTTCGGGTGGAACACTCTCAAGCTCGTTTTTTGATTGTGTCCGCAAACTTTTTGAATCGAGTTCGGGGAATTGAGGGGCGAATCGGAGGGGTGGAAAAGATTATAGTGATACATTCAGATATAAATGAAGGTAAATACGTATCCTTTGAGTTATTACAACGAGAAGGGGAGATTTGGCGGGGAGAACACAAGGAGTTACTGAATGACCGGATTCGTGCCGTGACGGAGGATGATCTGGTAAATATTTCTTATACTTCGGGGACGACGGCTGAGCCTAAAGGAATCATGTTGTCCCACCGGAATTATGTGACGAACGTGTTGCAATCAGATTCCTTGATACAAATTCCGGCATATTATCGGATATTATTGTTTTTACCATGGGATCATAGTTTTGCCCATACGGTAGGGCTTTACTCTTTTATGTATAACGGGGCCTCGCTGGTTTCTGTCGATTACGGGCGGTCGGGAATGGAGTATTTGCGTAATATCCCGGAGAATCTGCAGGAAGTGAAGCCTCATATATTATTGAGCGTACCTGCCTTGGCGAAAAATTTTCGAAAGAATATTGAGGCGGGGATCAAAGCGAAAGGACGTTTTACGGATAGATTTTATCATCTGGGATTGAAGATTGCTTATACATATAATGGTTTTGGGGACGATCGAGGACGGGGATGGAAGGTGTTGCTGAAACCTTGGGTGAAGTTATGGGATGCCCTCTTGTTCTCGAAACTTCGGAAGCAGGTATTTGGTGGAAACCTTCGTTTTTTTGTGGGAGGTGGAGCCTTGCTGGATATTGAATTGCAGCGTTACTACGCGGCTTTGGGAATTCCGATGTTTCAAGGGTATGGGTTATCGGAGGCTTCTCCCGTGATCAGTTCGAACACCCCCGGACGTTATCGTTTCGGTTCTTCCGGGATATTGGTAAAACCGATTGATTTGAAAGTTTGTGATGAGGAAGGACAGGAATTACCCCAAGGGCAAAAAGGGGAGTTGTGGATAAAAGGAGGAAACGTGATGGCTGGATACTGGAGAAACGAGAAGAGTACGGCCGAGACGATCGTGGATGGCTGGCTGCATACTGGCGATTTGGGGTATCTGCACCCCGATGGTTGGTTGTACGTGCTGGGGCGTTTCAAATCCTTACTGATTGCGAATGACGGGGAGAAATACAGCCCGGAAGGAATCGAGGAGACCATTGCCGAACAGTCGAAATATATAGATTATTGTATATTATATAATAATCAATCCCCGTATACGGCCGGGTTGATTGTCCCGAATAAAATGGCGTTACGGGAGTATATCGAGAAACAGGATGTTGAATCGGATTCTATGGATGCCTACCGGGTTATGTTGAAAAAGATCCAGAGTGAACTGATGGCTTACCGGGTTGGCGGAAAACACGCTCATTTATTTCCGGAAAGGTGGCTGCCTGCCGTCGTAGCCGTGTTGCCGGAGGCGCTGAATGAACAGAATGGCATGATAAATTCGACCATGAAAGTCGTAAGAGCTAAAGTTTATGACCGATTTAAAGAAGAAATCGATTATCTTTACACCCCGGAAGGAAAAGAAATTACTAATAAGCGTAACCTTCAGAATTTAAAGCAATTAATATCTTGAATTGAAAAATAGAAAGTGGTGTCATTTTCAATTTTCAATTTTCAATTTTCAATTATTATGAAGCGTCGATCTACGAAACAAGTTAAGATTGGAGAAATATATATTGGATCAGAGTATCCAGTCTTGGTACAATCTATGTTAAATACCGATACGATGAATACGGAGGCTTGCGTGGAACAAGCGATACGGATTATTGAGGCGGGAGGTAAGTTGGTGAGGATTACGGCTCCCGGGGTGAAGGAGGCTAGGAATCTGGAGAATATTCATGCGGAGTTACGTCGAAGAGGTTACACGACACCGCTTTCTGCGGATATTCACTTTAATCCGGAGGCGGCGATCGAGGCTGCCAAACACGTGGAGAAAGTGCGTATCAATCCGGGGAATTTCGTGGATAAACGGGCTACTTTTAAGACGCTGACTTATACGGATGAGGAATATGCCGCAGAGTTAGAGCGTTTGCGTGAAAAGTTCTCGGCATTTTTGAACGTGTGCCGGGAATACGGCACGGCGGTGCGGATTGGTACAAATCATGGTTCCTTGTCTGATCGAATCATGAGTCGTTATGGAAATACACCAGCGGGGATGGTGGAGGCCACCATGGAATACCTGCGGGTGTGCCGGGACGAGAAATTTGATGATGTGGTGATTTCCTTAAAATCGAGCGATTGCCGGGTGATGGTTGAGGCGGTACGTTTGCTTGTGAAGGAGATGGAGAAAGAGGGGATGGATTACCCGTTGCATCTGGGAGTGACGGAAGCCGGAGAAGGAGAGGACGGAAGAATTCGGTCAGCCGTGGGTATTGGTACTTTATTAAATGAAGGATTAGGCGATACGATCCGAGTGTCCTTGACGGAAGAACCGGAACAGGAGATTCCCGTGGCGAATCTTTTAAATGAGATCTGTTGTTTACAGGATTTGAAAACGGAACCGATGCATTTGGAAGGACGTTACTCTCATCCTGTAATTATTGCGGACATATCTAAGGTGGAATGTCTTGATGAGGCTGTGATGGCCGGTCTGGATTTTCACGTGGCGACAGAGAATGATCCCGTGTATGGTGATATGTTGAAAGGTGGGATGCGGGCTCCGGAGATGATCTACACGGAGGCTTTGGGACCGGAGTTGACGAAATTACCGGATTCCGTGACTGTGGTCGTTCCTTTTGATAGTCTGGATATTGCCCATGTGTATAACCGTAAGGCGGTCGCCTTGATTGATGCTAAAGATTTCGTTCGGTTATCGAAACCCGTGGAGGGGGACAGTATTTTCGTGGAAGTACGTGACGGAGAAATGATAAATACCGAGCTTGCCGGAAAGTTGGAACGGGAGAAAAATGCGATCGTGGTGTTGAAGCCAGACCATCCCTCCTGTGCCTTGTTCCGTTTGTACTTGGGAGAGCTGAAACGTTTAGGGATAATGAACCGGGTAATTGTACGGGCCACGCTTGACGAGTCGGATTCCAACAGGTTGAGTTTGTGGATGGCTGCTCATCTGGGGGGGATATTCCTTGACAGATTGGTTTATGGTTTGTGGTTGTCATGTCCCGGTATTCCGGATATGTTCTATGGGGTACATTTGAGTCAGGATATATTGCAATCGGCAGGAGTGCGTCGTTATAAAACAGAGTTTATCAGTTGTCCCGGATGTGGGCGAACATTATATAATTTGCAGGAGTCCGTGGCGAAAGTAAAGAAAGCATTTGCTCATCTAAGTCGTTTGAAGATTGCCGTGATGGGGTGTGTCGTGAACGGGCCCGGTGAAATGGGGGATGCGGACTACGGTTACGTGGGTGCCGGAAATGGGAAGGTGAATCTGTTCCGGGGGAAAGAGATGGTGCGTGTGGCCGTGCCGGAGGAGGAAGCCATTGAGGCATTGAAACAATTAATAAAAGAGAACGGAGATTGGAATGACTGATACGAGAGATACGACACCTTTGGTTTTAGGTACCGAGAAGATCGGAAAATTATTGATGCAATACGCTATCCCGGCGATTATTGCCATGACGGCCTCTTCACTTTATAATATGGTGGATAGTATATTTATTGGTCATGGCGTGGGACCATTGGCGATTGCGGGGTTGGCCATTACATTTCCGTTTATGAATCTGGCAGCAGCTTTCGGGTCGTTGGTGGGAGTGGGAGCCTCAACGTTGGTTGCTATTAAATTAGGACAGAAAGACAAGGAGAGTGCTACCCATGTTTTGGGAAACGTAGTGATGCTGAACGGGATAATCGGGTTGGTATTTATGACCGTGGCGTTGCTGTTTCTTGATCCGATATTACTCTTTTTCGGGGCAAGTCCGGACACGTTACCTTATGCAAGAGAGTATATGCAGGTGATTTTGGCGGGGAATCTCGTCACGCATATTTACATGGGATTGAACGAGGTGTTGAGAGCTTCGGGCTATCCGCAGAAAGCAATGGCTGCCACGTTGACGGCCGTTATCGTGAACTGCGGGTTGGATGCCTTGTTTATCATGGGATTTGGTTGGGGTATCCGGGGGGCGGCATTGGCAACCATTACGGCACAGATTATCGCTTTGGGATTTGAGTTACACCACTTTTCCCGTAAAAAAAGTTTTTTGCATTTCCAGAAAGGAATATTCGGACTGAAACGTCAAATCGTGGGGGGAATGCTGGCAATCGGGTTATCTCCGTTTTTGATGAATTTGTGTGCCTGTTTTGTGGTGATCCTGATTAACAAAAGCTTGAAAACGTATGGAGGGGATTTGGCAATCGGGGCGTACGGGATTGTGAACCGGATTGTATTTTTGTTTATCATGATCGTGATGGGTTTTAACCAAGGAATGCAACCCATAGCGGGGTATAACTTCGGGGCCCGACTGTTCGATCGTTTGATTCAGGTTTTGAAATACACCGTCTTTTGCGGGGTGGCGGTTACGACAGTCGGTTTTTTGGCCGGACAGATCTTTCCCCGATCGTTAATTTGTCTTTTCACGTCGGATGAAACATTAACTAATATAGCGGTGGAAGGTTTGCGAATCGTGTTGATCTTTTTCCCCGTTGTCGGTTTCCAGATGGTGACATCCAGTTTCTTCCAATCTATCGGGATGGCTAAGAAGGCCATCTTTTTGTCGTTGACCCGGCAGTTGTTGTTCTTGATCCCATCGTTATTGGTGTTTCCTTCTATTTGGGGAACGGTTGGAGTTTGGATGAGTATGCCGGTTGCAGATTGTATCGCAACGATTGTTGCCGCTTGTATGTTGAGATGGCAACTGAAACGTCTGAAAGCGTGAAGAAATTTATATTATAGCGGTTACAGGTTTGAAAAAAATCGATAGCTTTGTAAAAGAATAGATTTAAAAGATCAAAATATGGATAATAAATTTGTTATTACAATAGGCCGCCAATTCGGAAGTTGTGGCAAAGAGATTGGGCAGGAATTGGCAAAACGTTTCGGGATCACGTTCTACGACAAGGAATTAATTTCTTTGGCTTCGAAAGAAAGCGGTTTGTGCCAGGAGTTTTTCGAGAAAGCTGACGAAAAGAATTCCGGAAACTTGTTACAGGCTTTTGCCGCCGGATTTACCTTCGGGCCTTTCCAGTACAATGATTTTCTTTCTAACGATAAGCTTTTTCAAATCCAGTCGGATGTGATTCGTAAGGTGGCCGGGGAACATTCCTGCGTGATCGTGGGACGTTGTGCCGATTACATCTTACGTGACAATAAGCGTTGTATCAACGTGTTTGTTCATGCAGATATGGAAAAGCGCGTGAAGACCGTGATGAATCGTCAGCATATATCGGAACAGGAAGCCCGTGAGTTGATTCGTAAGATGGATAAAACCCGTCCGAATTATTATAATTTTTACTCGGACAAGGAGTGGGGCGTGGCATCATCTTACCATTTGTCTGTTGATTCGGGTCTATTAGGAGTACACAAAACGGTGGATTTCATCCAAAAGTTTGTGGAAGAAGCACTAAAAGACTGAATGATCTTTGATTAACGATTTATGATTGGCTATTTTTCAATCATAAATCGTTAATCAAGAAATACTTTAGCGTGTTAGGTCGAAAAGTTCCGGTTCTTTTCTATCATGGAAGTTCTTGAAGAGAAACTCTGAAAAAGGAGTGTTGAAAACTCTGGCTCCGTTAGGACATTCTTTCACGCAAGCGCAACATTTAATGCAAACTTCGGGATCGCTTACGATCTCTTCTTTCAATTCAATGGTTTCAACGGGACAAATTTCGATACAATATTGACATTGTGTACATAGTTCGTCAATGGTGATCGGGGTTGCCGGAGTTCTAGGTTTATTCTCTTTATATGGGAAATTTCCTTTCACATCCAAAACCGGCAATTTTTTTATGTCAGTATATTGATATAGTTGCTTTATAATATTCTTCCCGAATTCGGCCGCTATTTGTATGTCGGACACATCGGGGCGTCCGGCTGCCGTGGGGAATTTCTCCGTGCTATACGAGTGTTCCCCGATAAAGGCTCCACCGGCAACAGGGACAAAACCCAGTTGTTTTGCGGTGTTCCGTAATTCAAGTAAGGCGTCCTCGTAATCCCGATTTCCATAAAGAACAACAATGATAGCCGGGGTGTTGTCTCCTTTTATTTTTTGTAGTCTTTCCAATGCCGTCGGGGCTACTCTTCCCGCATAGGTTGGCACACCAATAATTGCAAGCGTGTCTGATGGCAATGTTTTTTGATTTGTGGACGGATAAGTTAAATCAATCTCTTTATTTACTATAATATTCATTCCTTCTGCAATCGTCGTAACGATTTTTGCAGAGGTATGAGTCGGTGAAAAATATACGGGTTGAATACTTTTTATTTGCATAATGTTCTTTGTTTCTAGATTATTGTTTTCAGCAAAGGTAAGGATTATTTAGTATATTCGTTTTCTATTACTAATTTTCACATTTCGCAAGTGGTTTGTGAAAAATATAATCATATTCTGCAAAAAAAGTCATATTTGCCTCACCCCTTTTATGTCGTTTTAGTGCTTTAGGGGAAAGGCACTAACAATTGAAATTATCAGTGTGGTTCTGGATGAAAGTGTTGCCATGTGGAAACAGGCTATTGGGCTTGACGGGATGATTTGGACCAACGGTTCAGATCTTAAGGGTATGGAATCCGAGATTGTGCACCTCTTCTGGTGCGGGATCTCCCGACTTATTTCCTGCTGGACGTCGAGAATCGTATCGTTGCCCGTGATCTCTTGTTTCCCGATTTTCGTGCTAAAATGGCAGAGTTGACGAAGAAGAAATAAAGTGCTTTTATTTTCAAGTGCGTGCGAAAGGGGGTGTTGAAAATGTTGACTCCCTCTTATTTTATTCTCGATCACTCCACGTGAATATCCGTGGATTACAGGTAGAAAGGTTGGCTGTGGGCGTTGTTTCCTCGACGCTTGTTTGCCGTTGGGTAAGGGCGAGGACATGGGGTGTACACTTGTTCTTGTAGTTGCGGAGAGGTTGAAGCGCTGTTGTCGTGTTGTCGTGGTTCCCGGCTTTCCTCACGCCCGGGGGCTAATCGATACTTGCCGGTTGTTTTTCCCGTTGTCTGCCGGCTCGATCCCGGTATCCCGGGGCGTGTTGGCCGTTCCCCGGGAGGGAAGGTCGTGAAAAAGTTTTCTCCCTAACGTTTTGCCAGTCATGGTTTTGGTGTTTTTTTTTGAAAAAAAGATGAAAAAAAACGGTGAAAAAATTTGGAAAATGGTGAATCATTGCTTTATCTTTGCACCCGCTTTCGAGAGAGAGGGCGCGAGGGAAAGAGGTTAAACGAGGGGCCGGAAAAAAAGTTTGAAAAAAAAGCTTGAAAAGTTTGGAGAATGAAAAACAAGCCTTACCTTTGCAGCCGCTTTCGAGAGGGGAGACGGGAGGGAAGATCGAGAGCGAGAGAAAACAAGAGACAAAGAGTTCTTTAAGATATTGAGATGAACAAAACGTAGCGAGCGTGAATCGGAATCGACGGTAGTCGAGATTCGATGAACACATGACCCTGCCAGATAAGATTTCTGAAAGATTATTTTAGTATGAAGAGTTTGATCCTGGCTCAGGATGAACGCTAGCGACA
>ERZ827450.1767-NODE-1767-length-20603-cov-3.458633_pt1 | contig 20603 bp, 16 predicted proteins | sample MGYA00519773_ERZ827450 | MGnify/ENA primary metagenome ERZ827450 (study PRJEB31778, sample SAMEA3449306) | human gut metagenome | biome: human gut; feature: human-associated habitat; material: faeces | place: United Kingdom | collected 2010/2012 ...
GCGGACGTGTTTCTCTTGGAGCGTCATCTCGGAGACACGGACCGAGAGATGTACCGTGCCCCGCTCGTTGATAAAGGAGATCTGATGTTTCTCGCCGGGACGAACGTCGCTGATGAGGCGCTCTAGATTCTCGTCGATACGTCCGAGCTGGCGGGCATGGGTAAAGACCGTCAATCCCAGCAGTCGCAAGGCCTCGTTGTTTGTCTGGAAAATATTGCCCTTATCATCTTCTACGATGATACCCGTATTCACTTGGTTCATGATCAACTCGTAATATTTCTCTTTCTGGATCGCCTCGGCTTTCGCTTGAAAAAGTATTTGGGTGATGCGGTTTAAGGAGTCGCTAACCAGCTTGTCGTTGGAGGAGCGCCCCCGGGTAGCGTACTTGAAAGCGTAATCGCTATTGTCGATCGCGTCGAACATGAAGGCTACCTTTTGCGCATTCCGCTTGAACAAAAGGCTGATGCCCCGCAAGGCAGCCAGCCATCCGATGCCTAAGAACAGGAACCATCCCCATTCTTTCTCCAAGGCCTGGTAGGTGAGTGCCGCCGTCAGCCCGATAGCGAGGGCGAGGCGGAAGGTGAGGCTGTAATAAATGCCTTTAAAGTTCATACCGCTTGATCTTATTGTAAAGCGTTTGCCGTGAGATACCCAACTGGTTCGCCACGAGCGAGAGATTACCGCCGAATTTATCCATGGCGGCCTTGATCATAGTATACTCCATTTCCTCGAGCGTAGTGATGTCATTCTTGACGGGCGCCTCCCGCTTACGAGGGAAATCGAAATTGCTACCATCTAAAGTATCACCATCGGCGATGATAATCGCTTTCTCCACGGTATGTTCCAGTTCGCGGATATTACCCAGCCAAGGTTGGGCTTTCAGCTTTTCCTTGGCGTCGTCGGTAAGGGTCATGGGCTTTTTACCGTAGATATTGGTATATTTCGTGATGAATATCTCGGTAAGCGGTACGATATCCTCCGGCCGCTCCCTCAAGGGCGGGATCTCTACGTGTATCGTATTGATACGATACAGCAAGTCCTCGCGGAATTGCTCTTTCTGTACCATCTCCTGCAAGTCCCGGTTCGTGGCGCAGATCAAGCGGATATTGATGGGGATCGGGGTATTGCTACCTACCCGTACGATGCTCCGGCGTTGCAAGGCGGTCAATAATTTGGCTTGCAAATGATAAGATAGGTTCCCGATCTCGTCGAGGAACAAGCTTCCGTTGTTCGCTACCTCGAACTTACCGGGGCGATCCGTCCGGGCGTCGGTGAAGGCCCCTTTTACGTGGCCGAATAACTCGCTCTCGAACAGCGTCTCCGTGATAGCGCCCATATCCACCGGTACCATGGCCTCATCCTTGCGGGGGGATAGCAGGTGTATTTCCCGGGCCAGCATTTCCTTACCGGTTCCGTTCTCTCCCGTGATTAATAGATTGGCGTCTGTCTTGGCTACTTTCTCTATCAGCATCCGTAGTTGCTGCATGGCGTTGCTGTCTCCCCAGAACATACCGCTTTCCTTGGATACCAACTGCTTGTTGCCGGCACCGCCTTTATGATTGGCCGAGCGGATTTGGTAAGCGGCTTGCAAGGTTTCCAATAATTTAGCGTTGTCCCAAGGCTTTACCACGAAATCGGTGGCTCCTTCCTTGATTCCTCGTACCGCCAGATCGATGTCGGCGTAGGCGGTAAAGAGAACGACTTGTATCGAGGGATAAGCCTTCTTGATCTCGGAGAGCCAGAACAGCCCCTCGTTGCCGCTGTTTATACCGGCGCTGAAATTCATGTCGAGCAATACGACATCCACGTTCTCGTCGTGCAGCGTGTTTTTTATCTTGTTCGGGGTAGAGATGGTGATAACCTTCTCAAAGCAAGTCCCTAACAGCATTTGTACGGCGGTCAGGATACCTTTATTATCATCCACAACTAGTATAGTGCCTTGTTTTGCCATGTCATGTCCATTTATACGGGCAAAGATACTCGATCTGGTCGATACTTCCTAAACCAGATGCGATTTTACCTGCATTTTCGCCCGGTATCCCAGCAGGCATACGGAGCATAAGAAGCCTAATGGGTAAGCCATCCAAATCCCGGCGATACCCCAATGGAACGTGAATCCCAATAGATATCCGGCAGGTATGGCTATGATGAAATAAGCGAGAAACGAGATCCACATAATCGCTTTCACGTCGGCTAGCCCTCGTAAGGAGTTCGCTAAAATGATTTGTGCGCTGTCTCCTATTTGATAGAGCATCAATATGGGGAGTAGTGTCTTCACGATTGCGTTGACATGAAGATTATCCGTAAATATCAATCCAAGCCCGGATTGGGTCATGAATAAGGTGGTGCAGACAATACAAACGACAATAAGCCCCAGATGAAGCCCGGCAATGGTGATCTTACGCACCATATACCAGTCGTTCGCCCCTTTATAATAACTGGTACGAATCGCTACGGCAGCTCCAAGACCTAAATAGATGGTAAAACTGATCGTTGATATGGTAATGGCTATTTGATGGGCGGCAAGCTCAAGGCTACCCAGCCAACCCACCATGATGGCGGTGACGCAGAATGTTCCCGCTTCCAAGCCTTGTTGTAGACTGATCGGCCAGCCTATTGAATTCAGCCTTTTCCAACTTTGTTTATTGATACGAATATGGGTGAAACCTTTCCGGTAAGGCTTATAGTCGGTTCGCAGCATGAATACGGCGATGAAAAGCAATAGCATGATGATACGTGAGATAAAGGTGCTTATACCTGCCCCAAGCAGTCCGAGTTCCGGCATTCCGTATTTTCCGTAAATGAGGATATAGTTGCCGATGATATTCAGCAGATTCCCTGTCAATAGGACCCACATGGATATGGATGGGTTGGCTATGCCTTCCACGAATTGACGGAATGAATTATAAAGCATTACGAATAGGATCGAGACTAATGAGACCGCGAAATAAGGTCTTATCAATGGCAAGAGTTCTTCGGGTTGGCCTAAAGAGTCTAGGTTTAGGTAAATCCCCAGTAAGACGGCTATCAATAATAAGGTGGTAGTCATATTGGCAACCAGACTGTTTTTGAGCCAGCCTCCGATCACGATCTTTTTATTCATCGCTAAATTCTGTCCGATCAGCGGGGTAAGATTATAGGAGAATCCGGTTCCCATTATGATAAATGCGTTTATTACATTATTGACGAACGATGCCGCCGCTAGTTCCTCCGTACTGTGTTGTCCCACCATGATGGTGTCTGCCAATCCGGTGATGATAGCCCCCAATTGTCCAATGATGATAGGTACCCCTAGCATTACTAAGGATTTATAATATTGTTTGTAACCCGCTATTCTATTGTACATATGTATTGTTCTGTTATTAATGATGGTGTAAAAATCCTTGATCGTATATGCTGGATATACGATAGAGTTGTTCTAAATGAAAATGTAAAGATAAATTAGAAGGAATAGGGTGCGGATACAGTAGAACCTCTCGTAGTCCAATGGACGAACAAGATGCTTTTAGTCGTAAAAAAATAATATTCGAATTTACAGCTCATACCTCTTCTTAGATTTAGCGGCGCAAAATTACATAAAATCACTGGAATCCGCAAACCTTCAAAATTACCTTTGTTTTTGGGATCGTACTTTTTTTATATCTTTACGGTTATAAGATAAATGAATGATTATGGATCAGTTCGTAGAACAATTAAGGCAGGTGTCTCCTTTATCAGATGAGATCGTGGGGCAGCTGTTGGAAGAAATGAAAGAGGTTTCTTTTGCTAAGGGAGAATTATCGATCCGGGAGGGAGAAAGAGATCCGTTTGTTTGGTTCGTGAAAACCGGATTGGTCCGGGCTTTCGTGGAGCGTGAGGGGAAAGATATCTCGTTATGGTTCGCCTCAGATAGCGAGGTGATCAATTTTGTTTATCGGGATATCTCCGCCTATAATGTTCAAATGGTGGAGAATACGACATTATTGAGAATACCGAAAACGAAATTGGATTACCTATGCCGGAGCTCCCTTGAGTTGGCCAATTGGGGGTTGAAAATACAAGATTACTATCTTCGGGAATATGAGAACTATTTTATAAATGATAGCTGGATGGAAGCTCGTGAACAATATGAGTCATTGCTGAAAACCCGCCCGGACTTGATCTTGAAACTACCCTTGAAACATATCGCCTCCTATTTACAGATAACTCCACAGTCATTGAGCCGTATCCGTGCTTCCGTAAAAAAATAGGGAAAAGTCATTATTTATCATAGGGTAATTTTTCTTGTTTTCAATAGCCATACCTTCGCGTCGTTAAAAACGTGAAGTGGATAATATGAAAATGAGTGGAGAAAAGGCGATCCATCGCCAAGAGTTGGAGCGTGGTTTACTAACCCAAAAGATTTCAAGACTATTTCTGAAATATACGATACCGGGAGTAGCCGGCCTATTATTCCTCGGGATTCAGTCGGTGATCGATGGTGTGATATTAGGGCGGTTTGTCGGGGCGAACGCTTTGGCCAGCGTGAATCTGATCTTACCTTGCTATAGTTTGATGACGGCTTTGTCTATCGTGATAGGAGTAGGGTGCCAGACCTTGATCGGTATAAACCTCGGACGTTCGGATCGGCAAGAGGCGAATAACGCTATAACTACCTCGTTCTTGTTTCTTGGAGGAATATCCGTTTTGATTAGCGGGTTGATTTATATATTCGCCGGAGATATCGCCCGTATGTTAGGTGCGAATGACGTATTGGTTACGGGAGCCGTGGACTATATTTGTTCCCTTGTCCCGTTTTTCCCTTTATTATCATTGATGTTCTTAGGAGATTATATGATTAAGGCGATGGGGCATCCGCTTTATGCCATGATCGTAATGGGAAGTACGGTGTTGATTAATATCGGTCTGGATCTTTTGTTTATCCCGGTAATGGGTTTAGGGATTAAGGGGGCGGGATTGGCTACAGGCTTGGCCTTTACCTTGGGAGCGCTGTTCAATATTCCCCGGATGTTCCAGCGAGGGCAAGTCGTAGCGGTACAAAGAGGACGTTTCCGTTGGCCTTTGGTCTGGAATGCGTTATACAATGGCTCTTCGGAAGGAATATCCGAGCTATCTGCCGGAATCACGATTTTTTTGTTCAATATAACGATGATGCGATATTTAGGAGAGGATGGAGTCGCCGCCTTTACGGCGATTAACTATATCCTGTTTATCGCCACCACGGTATTTTTAGGGATATCCGATGGAATTATACCGATTATCAGTTATAATTTCGGGGCAGGAAGATTGGACCGGATCGAGAAAGTGCTGAGATTAGCAGGGCGTGTTAATTTTATGATAGGTATAACGTTATTCGCCATCTTATTCTTTTTCGGGCAACAGATCACGTCCTTTTTCTTTAAGGAAGGAGAGGCTTTGGACGCTTTGGCGATCGCTAATTACGGCATAACGATTTATTGCTTCACCTTCTTGATGAGTGGGCTGAATATATTGGCCTCCAGTTATTTCACGGCTATCGGCAACGCTAAGCTGTCGGTTGTTATCTCTATGCTGCGTAGCTTGGTATTCGTAACCTTTGGTATTATCGTTTATCCTTCTTTATTCGGCATCCAAAGTATTTGGTATAATGTACCGGTGGCGGAGTTGTGTACGTTATTTATCTCCTTTATGTTGGTAAGGAGAGAACTTTTAAAAGAGGCCGTGCTGAAAAATTAATCAGCACAACCCTCTTAATTTCTTATTCGATATTCTTCCGTATCTTCGTCAGATACTCTTTCATCTTCTCGGAATCCTTATCCTTGATGATTTCTTGCAAGATATGCAATTCCTCTTGTATCCGTTCGATTTGGCGAGGGGTACGGGGGTTGAAAAGGATCTCGGTCAATAGATAATCGTCCTCGGACAGAAGGCCGCGGGCGATTTTCATATGGCGTTTGAAAGTGGTACCCGGAGCATCCTGATGCTTCATCGTAGCGGCAAATACCATAGTGGAGGCGAAAGGGATACCTAGTGAGTAGGCTACCACTTTATCGTGCTCCTCGAACGTGTATTCGCAGATATGCAGGCGGAGGCTGGAATAAATATCCTTGAAGAATATCTTGCCCAGATGATCGCCCTCGGAGATAATAATCGTATTCTCTTTCTCCAGTTGTCCCAGATTAGCGAATGTCGGTCCGAACATCGGGTGAGTGGAGACATACGGGAAACCGCATGTCTCATAAAACTCCTTCAAATAAGTCTTCACGGAAGCGATATCGGAAATAATGCAATACGGTTGCAAGTAAGGCATTACGGCCTTGAAAGCCTCTATCGTGTAACTTAACGTCACGCAGTTGATGACCAACTCGGGATTAAAATCCTTAACCTCTTCCGGGTTTTGTAGGCGAAGGGCATTATAGATAAAACGCATACGTTTCGGATCTTTCTCCAATACGGCTACCTCATGATCAAAACTAAGCAGGTCGGTGAAGAAAGAACCCATCTTTCCTGCGCCTAAAATCAATATTTTCATCTTATAAATTATTGTTCGTTCATGATAATCATTTGCTGGCGCACGGATTCCTCATGGATCTCCTTCAAGATCTCCTTTACAAAGTCCGGGCTCAGGTCCATTTGTTCACCCATGCTGGAGCGTTTCTCTAAGATCTCGCTGTAGCGGGGAGACTGTAAGATCGGCATATTGTGCTCTTTCTTATAAACGCCGATCTCCTTGGAGATACGCATACGTTTAGCCAAAAGCTCCAATAATTGCTCGTCGATACCATCGATCTGGCGGCGAAGAGCGGTCAGGTTCTCGGTAGTCTGGTTTACGTCACGGATCACCAATAGGTTCAATACGTAATCCAATACATCCGGGGTGATTTGCTGGGAAGCGTCGCTCCAAGCGCAATCCGGGTTACAATGAGACTCTACGATTAAGCCGTCGAAACTCAAGTCCATCGCTTGCTGGCAAAGTGGGGCTACCAACTCACGCTTACCACCAATGTGACTAGGATCACAGAAAATAGGCAGGTCCGGCATACGGCGGCGAAGCTCGATAGGAATATGCCACAACGGAAGGTTACGGTAGATCTTCTTGTCGTATGAGCTGAAACCTCTATGGATAGCACCCAAACGATGAATGCCCGCTCCGTACAAACGCTCGAACGCTCCGATCCACAACTCCAAATCCGGGTTAACCGGGTTCTTGATCAATACAGGTACATCAACCCCTTTTAACGCGTCGGCGATCTCTTGGACAGCGAATGGATTTACCGTCGTACGTGCTCCGATCCAAAGGATATCGATACCGGCTTTCAATGCCTCGAATACATGATCTTTAGTCGCTACCTCGGTAGATACCAGCATGCCGGTCTCTTTTTTCACTTTCTTCAACCAAGCCAATCCCTCGGCTCCGATGCCCTCGAATCCACCCGGTTTCGTACGAGGCTTCCAAATACCCGCACGGAATATCTTAACGCCTCTGGAGGCTAATCCTTGGGCTGTTTCTAACACTTGCTCTTCTGTCTCGGCGCTACAAGGGCCTGCGATTACGATAGGACGTTGTGTGTCAACTCCCGGTAATGCTAACGGTTCAATCTTCATTTCCATCTTTGTGATCTATATTTTAATTTTCAATTATCAATTATAAATTCTCGATTCTTCTCAAGGCTTCTTCTAAAGTCTCGTTCTTGCAGCAAAGGGATATACGGATATAACGCTCGCCACGGCTACCGAAGATAAATCCCGGCGTAAGGAATACGTTTGCCTCGTATAGCACCTTGTTGGCGATTGCCTCGCCGCTCTCGGCGGAGTCGGGGATACGTCCCCAAAGGAACATACCTACTTGGTTCTCGTCGTACTCGCATCCCAAAGTACGCATGATTTGTCCGGCAAGGTCCCGGCGGCTGCGATAGACACGGTTCATGTTATCGTACCAGTCTTTCTTTGCGCTTAGGGCCTCTACCGCCGCATATTGCATCGGCTTGAACTGCCCGGAGTCGATATTGCTTTTTACCTTCAGTATCCATTGGACGAATTGGGCGTTGGAAGCCAGCATCGCCATACGCCAACCCGGCATATTATGAGCCTTACTCATGGAGTTCATCTCTATACAGATCTCTTTGGCTCCCGGTATGCTTAAGATACTTAGCGGATGCTCATTCAAGATGAAGCTATACGGGTTATCGTTACATATAATAATACCGTGTTTCCGGCCGAAGGCCACTAGCTTCTCGTATAGCTCTACGCTAGCGTTCGCCCCGGTGGGCATATTCGGGTAATTGGTCCACATCAGCTTTACGTTGGAAAGATCCATTTTCTCCAGTTCCTCGAAATCCGGTTGCCATCCCAGTTCCTCTTTCAGCTCGTAAGGGATCAAACGGGCCTCTACCAGTTTGCTGACGGAACTATATGTCGGATATCCCGGGTTCGGAACCAGTACGCCATCCCCCGGATTCAAGAATGCCAGCGAGATATGCAAGATACCTTCTTTGGAGCCGATGAGCGGTTGGATCTCTGTTTTCGGGTCCAAGTCTACGTCGTACCACGTCTTGTACCAGTCGGCGAATCCCTTACGCAGTTCCGGTATACCCACGTACGGCTGATAACCGTGCTCGTTCGCTTTGCGGGCATGTTCACACAACGTCTCGATGGTCTGTTCCGAAGGTGGAAGGTCGGGGCTGCCTACGCCAAGGTTAATGACGTTCTTGCCTGCGGCGTTCATCTCGGCTACTTCCTTCAGTTTCTTGGAGAAGTAGTATTCCTGTACGCTACCTACACGGTTAGCGGGTGTAATGTTACACACTTTGTCTTCCTTCTGCATATTCGCCTAATATTTTTAAGTCTTTTGTTAACGGTCTGATAGCGTCCAATGCTTGTTTGTAACGGGTAAAATCCGTGAAAGTAAGGTCGATGTAGAACAAGTATTCCCATTCACGCCCGATAATAGGCAAGGACTGTATTTTAGAAAGATTCATGTCGTAAAAAGAGAGAACGGAGAGGACTTTGGAAAGGCTGCCGGAGGTGTGGGGAAGAGCGAATACGAGAGAGGATTTGTTTTTATCGGTTCCTCGAAGCATCTCATCCGCCGTCCAGCGGTCCGCTATAGCGAGGAAGCGGGTGAAATTCCGTTTGTTAGTCTCGATCCCCTCGGCAAGGACTTCCATCTTGTAGATCTGGGCAGCCAGTTTCCCGCATATCGCCGCATGTCCTTTCAGTTGGTTTTCCGAGATCCACCGGGCACTCATGGCGGTATCTTCTTTCTCTACCACCTTGGCGTTGGGCAGAGTATCGAGGAAATCGGTACATTGCATCAACGCTATCGGATGGGAGTTGACCTCTGTTACCTCGTGTATCGAGGTTCCCGGAAGCGCTACTAAGGAATGGGAGATACGTAGCTTATACTCGCCGGTGACGCTCAGCCCGCTTTCACGGATCAGCTCATGGTTTTGAAGGAGGCTTCCCGCTATCGTATTCTCGATGGCCATCATGCCCAGTACGGAAGGGTCTTTCTTGATCGTCGTGATAACATCCCGAAACGTATTGCAAGGGATGATTTCTATTTCTTCACCTTCATGATAATTACGGGCGGCGATGTCGTGATACGAACCGGCTATTCCCTGTATTGCTACTTTCTTTTTCATCTTGTTTCTCTATTTTTACTCTAAACTGTTACAAACAAAAAAAGTCCCACCGAAACCGGCAGGACTTTATATTTTATTGATATTTATATTCAATCATCAACGCTTTACATACAAACTCCTGCCTTTACTCTGCTAAAGTAAAAGTAATAAAAGTAATATGTAAAGCTAAATCGATTCATTGTCTGTTTGTTTTTAAATACGCAGCAAAAGTAACGCTTTTTTGGAAACTACAAGCAAAAAGTGATATTTTTTTTCTGTTACATTTAAATTTTATCTTAACTGTTTCTGAACTTCTGTGGAGATACGCCTACGTACCGTTTAAAGTACTTACCGAAAAAGGATACATTCGGGAAGTTCAAGGAGTAAGATATCTCTTGGATAGTCAAGTCCGTAGCCATCAATTGCGATTTTGCGTCCATGATTATCATATCGGCTATGATATCGGATACGGAACGTCCGGTCTTTTGCTTGATGATCATGCAGAGGTGCTGGGGAGAAATACTTAGTTGGCTGGCATAAAAAGCTGTTTGCCGCTTTGAGGTATAATTCTTCATCACCAGTTGGATGAATTTCTTGTGGATCTCGTCGCTACGGGTCGTTATCTTGTTAGGCCATGATTTCCCTTGATATAAATCGCTGATCCCATGGATCATGGTAAGCAGGATATGTTTCACCATCTCCCTGTTTATGGATTTCTCTTTCGCTTGTACCCGCTCTAGCAAATGGAAATAATCGTTAATGAAGTCCGCCCGGTCCTCACTCAGTGATATGATCGGATTCTCGTAGATAGTAGGTAAGGCGCTCATCGTAGACTTTATCATGTTCACGCAGTCCATGAACTCGGATGAGAATCCTATAAAGGAAAGGCGGAAACTCTCTTTCTGCTCACAGAACTGAATAATGCTTCCCGGCATCAAGGAGATGAAATCATTCGGTTTCAAAGTGTACTCTGTCAAGTTGATGGATGCCCTTAAATTTCCTTCAACGCATAAAACGAAAATACCTGCTTTTAACCGGCAAGTCTGCTTGTAAAAGTTTAAGATTGCCTCGGTAATGTCGTTTCCTACGACATAATCCCGGGGCAAATCTAATTGTGGTAAGTTTGCGTTCATCCGTTATTTTATTAATGATCGAACACAAAAGTAGTAAAAGTGCTGTTGATTCACTTCTTAATTTAAAAATAGACCAATTAATCCTTGAATCAGACTTATTCCGCTTGTGCTTCCTTATTCCGTTTATGCAAGCTTTTCAGTTCGAAGGATAGCATGACACGGAATATACCTATTATTAATAAGGCATAAGCGATCATGTAAACCAACGTGAAGGCCCCTAGGGCGGGTTGCCAGATAACACCGATGGAGCAAAGGATAGCCAAGATACCGAAGACCATGTACCAACCCCAGTTCCGTGTACCGTATCGTTTCAGGTCCATCGAGTAACCGGTAGCCGAGAAGCCTCTGAACATAAGCCAGAATGCCAAGACAAACGGAAGCACCTCCATGCTAAGTCCCGGGCTTGCCATCAAGAATATACCTAAGATCAAGTCGATAATACCTCCGGCCAAATACCATCCCCAACTGCTGATACCCTTTTTGTTCGCCAAGGCGAAAGCGATCTCGAACAAGCCGCTTACGAACATAGAGACGCTGAATAAGATACTAAGCGCTACGTAGCTCGCCAATGGCGCGAACATTAAATAAATAGCGACGATGATGTAAAGCAGTCCGACCAATAGTGACAACCACCAATTCTTGACCGCATAATCCATTTTATCAATAAATGTTTTCATATTGGATAATATTTGTATTGTAATTACCCAATTAACAAAGGGAAGGAAGAAAAAGTTCTGGGTATTTGTGGCTAGGATATCCTTAAAAACTTTGTCCTTTGGAAATTAATTCTTTTCTTTGACGTTTCAAATCAATATAGGTATATAAGTACGAGGATTATGATGAAAAATTTGATAGCGATAACTTGTTTTGTCGTGGCGTTGGTGTCTTGTAATAAGGTGGAACATAAGCTGGAAGGGAAATGGCAATTGAAAACCGTAGAGGCGAATGGGGTGGTCCAGACGGTGGATACGGTTTGGTATAACTTCCAGACCTCTTTGTTCGAGTACCAATTATATGACCCGGCAAAGGACGTATATCGTACGAATTTCGGTTATAAGACGTTGGAGGGAGATACGAGACTGGATCTGGAGTTGGTCAACTATGGAGGTACACCTTTGGAACAATTCATGCGTTATACGGATTGGACCTCACCTAAACAAACTTTCACGATCGAGCAGTCATCTGTGACGAATCTGGTAATGAGCTGCGAAGGAAGAACGTATACGTTTAAGAAATTCTAAGATATCATGTGCTGTTTGATCTCAGTCCCTCATAAGGAGTACTCCAGTACTCCCTAAGAAGTACTGCGATACTCTTTGCGGAGTACTGGAGTACTTCTTACGAAGTACTCTCAGCGATGTTAGATCATGCGATCAAATCCGCTTCTATAGCTTGTGCCACCTTGATTAAATCGGCGGGGGCTATCTGTATCTGCAAGCCTCGTTGTCCGGCGCTTACATAGATCTTATCGAAGCCGGATGCCGTAGGATGGATATATGTAGGGAAATGCTTTTTCATGCCGATAGGCGAGCATCCTCCCCGGATATAACCGGTAAGCGGTAACAACTCTTTCACGGGGATCATCTCACATTTCTTGTTCCCAGATACCTTGGCCGCCTTTTTCAAGTCCACCTCGTCCGCTCCGGGGATCACGCATACGAAATAACCGCTCTTATCGCCATGTAAGATCAAGGTCTTGAATACTTGGGCGATATCTTCCCCTAGCTGCTCCGCTACATGCGTAGCGCTCAGATCATTCTCGTCTACTTCATAAGGCACGAGCTGGTAGGCGATCTTAGCCTTGTCCAGCAGGCGCGCCACGTTTGTCTTATTAATCTTCTCTTTCATCGTTTAGATCCCTTTCATGGATAATTGAACACGTTTTCTGGATAGGTCTACGCTTAGAACCTTCACCTTGACATGCTGATGGATGGAGACCACTTGGGTAGGATCGCTTACGAAACGATCCGCCAGCTCGGAGATATGGACAAGCCCGTTTTCCTTGATTCCTACATCGACGAAACAACCGAAGTTGGTGATGTTGGTCACGATACCGGGCAATACTTGCCCTTCTTTCAAATCCTCGATCGTTTTCACCGTAGGATCGAACGCGAATACTTGGATCGTTTGGCGGGGATCACGGCCCGGTTTATCCAGTTCCTCCATGATATCAAGCAAGGTAGGCATCCCGACCTTATCCGTAAGGTAGTCCGTTAGTTTTAGTTTCTTTTTAAGCGCTTTGTCGGTGATCAGGTCGGCTACCGAGCATTTTAGGTCCTTGGCCATCCGTTCGACGATCGGGTAGCTCTCGGGGTGTACGGCCGAGTTGTCCAACGGGTTCTTTCCGTCGGGTATCCGTAGAAATCCAGCGCTTTGTTCGAAAGCCTTCTCTCCCATACGGGGGACTTTCATCAGTTCTTTCCGGGAAGTGAAGGGTCCGTGCTCCACCCGGTAATTCACGATGTTTTGCGCTAGCGTAGGGCCTAATCCCGAGATGTAAGTCAGCAAATGCTTGCTCGCCGTATTCACGTTTACACCTACTAAATTCACGCAACTCTCCACGGTTTGATCCAGACTCTTTTTCAAGGCGTTTTGCTCTACGTCATGCTGGTATTGGCCGACACCGATACTCTTCGGGTCGATCTTGACCAACTCGGCCAAAGGGTCCATCAGCCGGCGACCGATGCTGACAGCTCCGCGTACCGTGACGTCGTATTCGGGAAACTCCTCCCTAGCGATCTTGGATGCGGAGTAGATAGAGGCTCCGTTTTCGCTGACTACGAACACTTGTACCTTGCGGTCGTATCGTATATTCGTGATGAACTGCTCGGTCTCACGGCTGGCCGTACCATTACCGATGGCAATGGCATCTATGGCGTAAGTGGCTACTAACTGGGCGACCTTAGCGGCGGCTTTGCCCTTCTCGTTCTGGGGCGGATGCGGGAAGATCGCCTCGTTATGCAGTAAATTCCCCTGCGCATCCAGACAGACCAACTTACATCCGGTACGGTATCCGGGGTCTACGCCTAATACCCGTTTTTGTCCCAAGGGAGGAGCGAGCAGCAATTGCCGGAGGTTCTCGGCAAATACCCGGATCGCCTCCTCATCGGCTTTCGCCTTGCTCTGGTTGGAGAACTCCGTCTCGATAGAGGGTTTCAGCAGGCGTTTGAAAGAATCGTCGACAGCTGTAGCCACTTGCTCGGAAACCTCTCCACGACCTTTTACGAAACGCCGGTTCAAGCGATCCAGACAAGATTCTGCGTCGGGAGAGATACTTACACGAAGGATACCTTCCGCCTCTCCCCGTCGGAGAGCCAATAAGCGATGGGAACTGGCCCGGTTCAAAGGCTCGCTGAAATCAAAGTAATCCCGGTATTTGGCGCCTTCCTCTTCTTTCCCCTTGATCACTTTGGATGTGATCATGGCGGTATGAGCGAAAGAGTTACGTACGGTGTTACGTGCCGATTCGTTCTCGTTGATCCATTCGGCGATAATGTCCCGTGCCCCTTGCAAGGCTTCTTCGGCGTTTTTCACTTTCCCCTTGATAAAACTCTTGATGCGTGCGGATAGGTTATTCTCGTTTTGCATCATAACGATCTTAGCCAAGGGCTCCAGTCCTTTCCGGCGTGCGATCTCCGCCTTGGTGACCCGTTTCGGTTTGTAAGGGAGATATAAATCCTCGATCTCGGTGCTATCCCAAGACTCCTCGATGCGTTTCCGGAGCTCGGGAGTAAGTTTCTCTTGCTCTTCTATCGTGGCGAGGATCGTTTCCTTTCGTTTGCTCAGTTCCGTCAGTTTATCCAGTTGATCTTTGATGGCACCGATTTGCACCTCGTCCAGTCCTCCGGTCACCTCTTTCCGGTAACGACTTATAAAAGGTATGGTAGCGCCTTCGTTCAAGAGCCCGATTGTCCGTTCCACTTGTCCTTCCGGAATTTGTAGAAAACGGGCTATAAGCGTGTGAAATACGTTTGTCATATCTAGTTTTCTTAGAATTGGAGTACAAATATACGGTTTTGCTTATATTTTCGGTCGGGATGCTCACTTCTTGGGCTTATTATTTGTATCTTTCATTAATTTTCAAGAATTTTACGGCCGGAATATTCAAGCCTTTGATTAAAAAAATCAACATGGAAGTTAATACTACGGAGAACAAAACTTTGGAACAGGATTATAGGGATTTAGCAGGATTGTTATCTAATATCGTGGACTCGTTGCCCATCTACTTTTTCGTGAAGGATACGGGTGATAATTTCAGGTACGTGTACTCCAGCCCTTTGATGAACCAACTTTACGGACGATATCATAATGATGTGGTCGGGAAAACAGATTTCGACCTATTTCTAGATCCGGTCGTCGCCCAATCTTTCAGGGATATGGACGAGGAGGTGGTGAAAACGGGTAAGATGCAGCGTTTCGTGGAGCAAATGATCGATCCGAAAGGTATCTTGCGTACTATGGATACGATGAAACTGCTAGCGCCCCGTGAGGATAAGCCTCCTTATTTAGTAGGGATTTCATGGGATATTACAAAGCAAAGGCAGGTCGAGGAGGAGTTGCATAGCTATAATAAGCGCTTGGCGCTCGCATGTCAAGCGGGTAAGATCTACCCGTGGCTTTGGGATCTGGTAAACGGTACGGCGGAGCTTTCCTTGGAAGAAAACGGCCAGATCAAGCATGTGCAGATCACCCACGCTAGTTTTACGGAGAAGATCCATCCGGATTACCGGAAGGTCTATGAGAATATTACAACCGCTTTCATGCGGGGCGAGATCGATTCCATGCGATTCAGTTTCCCTTGTCGTTATTTCTCGGATGAGTATGTATGGCTGGAGAAGATCGGTGAGGTCTATGAGGCCGATCCGGACGGCAAACCGATCCGCTCGATCGGAATCCTTCGGGATATGACCGTCGATAAACGGCACGAGGCGGATGTGCAGGCCAAGCGTTTGGCGGAAGAGAGCGACCGGATGAAGTCCGCTTTTATCGCTAACATGAGCCATGAGATACGTACCCCTTTAAATGCCATCGTCGGCTTTTCTACCTTATTGGCGGAGAGTGACGATGAGGAGGAAAAAAAGGAATATCTGAGGATCATAGAGAGTAGCAATGAGTTTTTGTTGCAGTTGATCGGTGATATCTTGGATATCTCGAAGATCGAGTCCGGAAAGATGGAGTTTATTTATACGACCCTGCGTTTGAGTGAGATATTCGCTCCCCAGCAGCAAGCTTTCGCCTTGAGAGTGGCCCCGGGTGTAAAGGTTATCTTTGAGTCGGACGGTAATGACTATTGTATTGTGTCGGAGAAGACCCGTTTGACTCAGGTTTTGACCAATTTCCTTTCCAACGCCGTGAAGTTCACCAGCTCGGGTTCTATACGGTTTGGTTATCGTTTGACCGATGATGGTATCTATGTCTACGTAACGGATACGGGTATGGGAATCAGTAAGGAGTCTCAAGCGAGCATATTCAATCGTTTCGTGAAATTGAACAGCTTTAAGCAAGGAACAGGATTAGGGCTTTCTATCTGCAAGACGATTATTGAGAAGTTGAAAGGTAAAATCGGGGTTGAGTCGGAGGAGGGAAAGGGCTCTACATTCTGGTTTACGATACCTTGCCAACCGATGAAAGTGAAATAAGACATTCAAGTTTGGTTGGAATTTATAGGTAAATCACCTCATCCGCCAACAACCGAATTTCATCCGGATTATGTGACGTGAAAAGAATGATCCGTTCTTCTTTCATCTGCTTTTCTCGTATTCGTTCTATAATACGATGGCTTAAGGCTTCATCCAAGCCTTTGAACGGCTCGTCCATCAAAAGCAGCTGCGCCTGGCTGGCAAGGATGCGTGCAAGGCCGAGCCGCTGCTTCATGCCGAGCGAATACTGCCCGACCCTGCGGTTGCGGTCCTGCGTCAGATGCACAATGTCCAGCACGCGGCCAATGTCCTTATGGGGCACACCCTTTAAGTCGGCCACGATCTCCAGATTCTCCTGCGCGTTCAGATGCAGATACCCGGCGGGGGACTCAATCAGGCTGCCGGTCTGGCGCAGCAGCGGCAGGCGGCTTTTCTCGGTCAGCTCCTGCCCGAGCAGACGCACCCGGCCCGCCGTGGGGTGGATGAGCCCCAGCAGCATCTTCATGGTGGTGGATTTGCCCGCACCGTTGGGGCCTAAAAAGCCGTAGACACAGCCCTCCGGGACAGTCAGGTTCAAATGATCCACCACCGGACGGCCATGGTAGCTTTTGCAAAGGGCATGGGTCTCGATCACAGGTTTCATAAATGGTCTCCTTTCGCATTCACGGTTTTCGGAACGATGCCAGAATACACCCGCTGCCTTAAACTGACCGGAAGCGCAGCTTAATTTACCCTTAAATTTGCAGGCGTTTTCCGCTGCGGCGCGAAAAGTGTGGTATAGTAAAGGCGGGAAAGGAGAACTGCCCTTATGGATACCATTTATGATGCAAAGCTCCTGCTTGTGGACGACAACGCCGAACTGCTGGCACTGCTGTGTGAGCAGCTGCGGGGCGCAGGATATGGCCATATCAGAACCGCCCAAAGCTGCGCCGCTGCCCGCATCTGCTTTGCGGCAGAACAGCCGGAGCTGATGATCCTGGATATCAACCTGCCGGATGGGGACGGATTTTCGCTGTTCCGGGCGCTGCGGGCAAAAGCGGACGTTCCGGCGCTGTTTCTCTCTGCACGGGATGCGGATGCCGACCGTCTGTTTGGGCTGGGTCTTGGCGCAGACGACTACCTGACCAAGCCCTTTCTGATGCAGGAACTGCTGCTGCGGGTGCAGCATATTTTGCAGCGGGCGTACCGGGCAGAGCTGTCCCGTACAAAACCGGCACCTTTGCAGCTGGGGGAGCGGTGCGTAGACCTGAATGATGCCATGGTTGCCCTGCCGGAGGGCAAAACACTGGCGCTGACCGCTACCGAGCTGGCGCTGCTGCGGAAATTGGCAGAGAACCGGGGACACATCGTTACCTACGATGCCCTTTGTGCGGCGGTCTGGGGCGCAGATTATTATGGCTGCGAGAACAGTCTGGGGGTACATATCCGGCATCTGCGGGAGAAGCTGGAAGCCGAACCCGGTGCGCCGCAGTTTCTGCGGACGGTGCGGGGCATCGGCTATAAGCTGACAAAGGGGGAAGAAGCATGAAAACCTTTGTGCGCCTGATCCGGCGGTATGTGCTGGCGGCGGTGGGCATTGTTCTGCTGCTGCTGTTTTCCGGTGTTGCAGTGCTGGGCTGGCTGGGCTGGCAGGAAAGCTGCCGCCTGCCGCAGCGGGAGTATTCATCCAGCGAGATCGCGGATTCCATGGTGGAGACCGCTGAAGGGCTTGCCTTTGGGGCAGAACGCACCCCGCAGGAATGGATGAACGGCTATGCGTGGGCGATGGTGCTGGACGATGTGGGAAACATCCGCTGGAGCTACGGCCTGCCGCAGGATCTGGACCATGCCTACACTCCCGGCGATATCGCCAAATTTTCCCGCTGGTATCTGGCGGATTACCCGGTGTTCTGCTGGACAGAACCCTACGGGCTGTTTGTCATCGGGCTGCCAAAGGGGAGCCTGTGGAAGTACAGCATTTACAGCTCACCGGACTTTGCTCTGAGCATGGTGCGGGTGCTCCCGGCGGCAGCACTGGGAATGCTGCTGCTGGGGCTGGTGCTCTGCTTCTGGCTGAGCTGGCGGGGGGCAAAGCGGCTGGAGACCGTGGCAAACGGTCTGGATGCTCTGGCGCAGGGGCAGACCGTCCAGCTGCCTACCGACGGTTTTGCCGGGGAACTGGCAGAAAAGCTGAACCGGACCGGGGCGCAGCTGCAAGCCAAAAATGAGATGCTTTCCCGGCGGGATAACGCCCGCACCCAGTGGATCGCAGGGGTCAGCCATGACGTGCGCACCCCGCTGGCGCTGATCCTGGGCTGGGCGGAGCAGCTGGAACAGGACGCACTTTTGCCGGACAGCTCCCGGCAGAAAGCGATCGGCATCCGCACCCAGTGCGAAAAGCTGCGCACCCTCATTGATGACCTGAACCTGACCAGTAAGCTGGAATACGGTGCCCAGCCCCTGCGCCGGAAAGACCTCCGGGCAGGGCCGCTGTTCCGGCAGCTGGTGGCGCAGTTCTGCGAAAGCCCGCTGGCAGAGCGCTGCGGGATCACGCTGGAACAGGAAGACCCGGCAGAGCAGGCGGTGCTTTCGGTGGATGAGGCGCTGCTGGCACGGCTGCTGGATAACCTGCTGAACAACAGCGTCCGGCATAACCCAAAGCCGGTGAACATTACCGTGCACACCCGGCGGGCAGGGAAGCGCTTCTGCTTGACCGTGGCAGATGACGGCATCGGCTATCCGGCTGCCGTTCTGGCGGCACTGAACGCTGCGGAGCCTGCCGAAAACGCACCCCATATCCTTGGCCTGTATGTAGTGCAGCAGATCGCCGCCGCCCATGGCGGCACGGCAGTGTTCGGGCAGAACACCCCCCACGGTGCCAAAGCGGTGGTGTACCTGCCGCTGGGCTGAAAATTGATCGGAATCCTTGCTTTTCCCGGCCGGATTTCTTATACTTTGAACAAAGAAGTCTTTTTGGTGCAAAACACAGGAGGAATCATGGCTGAAATTTCAAGTCTGCTGACATTGCAGGGCCAGCTTGCGCTGCTGACCCTCATTGGCTTTTTTCTGGCCCGCAAGGGCATCATCAACGCACAGGGACGAAAGTGCCTGACCGACCTGCTCATCAATGTCATCCTGCCCGCGAACATCATCCAGTCGTTTCTGGTGGAGTTCAGCTGGGATGTGCTGAAGAGCAGCGCGTCGATCCTTGGGATCTCGCTGGCGCTGCAGATCGGCTGTGTGGTGCTGTGTGCCCTGGGCTACAACTGGCTGCCCTTTGCAAGGCGGAGCGTTTACCAATATGGCACGGTCTGCTCCAACGGTGCGTTTCTGGGCAGCGCACTGGTGGACGGCATCTGGGGCAGCAGCGGCCTGCTGCTCAGCTCCATCTACCTCATCCCCCAGCGTGTGGCAATGTGGTCGGTGGGCGTGAGCTACTTTCTGCAGGACGAAAAGCCCGCTTCCAAAGAGGAGATGCGGGCAGACCGCAGGGCCGTGCTGCGGAAAACATTCACCCACCCCTGCATCCTGGCGGTCGTGGTGGGCATGGTGCTGATGGCCTCTCAGCTGCCGCTGCCCGGCTTTTTGGGCCGCACCGTCAAGAGCCTGAGCAATTGCAACATGGGTGTTTCCATGATCCTGATCGGTGCCATCATCGGCAGCAGCCGGATGGGCAAACTCTGGGACAAGGACTGCTTCCTCTACTGTCTCATCCGGCTGGGGCTCATCCCGGCGGCGGTGCTGCTGGGATGCAGGCTCTGCGGCGCGGAGAGCCTTGTGACCGGTGTTTCCGTGGTATTGGCTGCCATGCCCATGGGCGGTGTGACTGCCGTTCTGGCGGAAAAGTACGGCGGGGATTCCGCCTTTGCCAGCAAGTGCGTGGCGGTCTCCACGGTGCTCTCCCTCATCACCACACCGCTGTGGTGCATGGTCGTGTAAGGGTGAATGCGAAAAACACCTTGTCAATGGCAATCATGGCCGAAGAATCACGGTTCTTTTTGTCCAATCGGCGAATAGCCTTTGCCGCCGGATGGTGATACAATAGGCAAGGTGTTGCGCGGCGGTGCCGCAGAATGCCATAACATGACAAAAATAAGGAGAGCGCGTGGAAAATGGAACCATTTTATCTGATGCCCGGGCAGGAACGCTGTGAACAGTTTAAGGATGCGAACGGTGTGCCCAAAGTCCGCTACTCCTATTGTTCGCTGAACGGGGCGCTGTTCCGCTGTGTGAGCCGCAGCGTGGAAGAAGCCGAGCGCCTGTGCGAGGAC
>ERZ827450.1768-NODE-1768-length-20590-cov-3.353786_pt1 | contig 20590 bp, 16 predicted proteins | sample MGYA00519773_ERZ827450 | MGnify/ENA primary metagenome ERZ827450 (study PRJEB31778, sample SAMEA3449306) | human gut metagenome | biome: human gut; feature: human-associated habitat; material: faeces | place: United Kingdom | collected 2010/2012 ...
CGGCCATATATAAGATTATCAACTCTTTTTCGAGTTGTCAATCTACAGATTTTTTCGATTTGGTAACATTAGAACGTTCCCCAATCTGGGGAATGCCTCGGCTTTCTCTTAGGAGGCACTTGTTCTATCCATTAAACTAACAGGACATACCAGAAATTGTACTATATATTTCTTTAAAAAACAAGACCTTAATTCCTGGGTAACGAGAAAGAAGTCCTGGATAACTGGAGAGAAGTCCATGACAGATGAAGGTCGTGGACTTCTCTTTGTAATAAATTAAGATTCAGGTCTGCGAACGGATTTTCGTCGATGCTTCTTGGCTTCATAAAGCTCCTTATCGGCAAGAGCGATGATTTCCTGTGTGTCGGTATCCGGTTTAGGACGGAATTCTGCAATTCCAAGAGAGATTTCCACAAGGAATGGTTTATCGGATTCAGCATTAAAAACCGTGCAGGCATCTTTAATTCGTTTACGGAAAATATCCTGGAAATTTTCTTCTTCACAATTTAAAAGAATCAGGAATTCATCACCACCGACACGTGCAAGTGTGTCCTGACTGCGCAGACAGCCTCCGAGGATTCTTGCAACGCTTTGCAGTGCAAAGTTGCCAGCCGGATGTCCCCAGGTGTCATTGATCTCTTTCAGATGGTCCAAATCTCCACAGATAATGTAGGCCCGTTGATTTATTTCGCTGCTGCAGAATTTTTTTGTCTGTTCTGTGAAACCTCTCAGATTCAGAAGACCAGTCAGTTCATCATATTTGGAAATAAATCCAAGTACCCGGTTTCGCTCACGTACGAGCTCCAGATCTCTGGACATTTCCTGTCGGCGCCGGGCTTCTGCTTTACTGATTTCCAGATAATGCAAAGAAAGACCGATCTGCAGGCTGATCACATAGAAAAATGGAAATTCTTCCTGTTGTATATCGCATGCGAGCAGACCATATTGTTTTTCTCCTGAGAAGAGCAGAAATATCATAAACTGATGTCGTTCATCATCGCTCATCAACTGACAGATACCTTTTTGGTCTGTTACAGGCTGGCGGTCATAGAAATGAAATGCATCCACTTCTTCATTCCGGTAATAGGCAGCAAGTCGCAGATTTTGCGGACAAATCCATTTCTCATTCTGATGATATACGATTGGTTCATCCAGGAGAAAGAGGTAGGTGCATTTTGTGCGCAATTCCCGCATGTTTTCCATTGCTTCCAGAAGAAAAGCGTATTCATCCTCCATGCAGTCATTCAGACTTCGGGCAAGTGACGAAATAAACCAGGATCTACGTTGAAAACTGATCAGCTCAAGCTTCATATTGGTAATCGTACGGTTCAGCTTGTGTATCTGTTCGGTAAGACTCACTGGAGTATTTTGAATTTCCGGAAGCTGTTCCTGACAGCCGCAGGATTCTCTGACACACAGAGAAACAGGAACTCTTCGGGACAGGACATTTTTGCCGTCCAATTTATCAACAAGGTCGTATACAGCCATTCGGCCCATGAGGACTCCATCCTGCTGAATGGTTGTAAGAGGTGGTTCCATACCAGATGCACGCTCACAGTCATCAAAACCGGTGATCAGGATATCTTTTCCTACTTTGAGACCACGTTTTTCACAAACACGATAACCGGCAAATGCCATTTCGTCGTTGGCGAAGACAATAGCCTGGGCATCTGGATTATCATCGAGGAGTTTTTCAATCTGTTTATCTACAAATTCTGAATAATCACCCTGTGCGATCATCTTGGGATTGACCGGAAGATGATATTTCGCCATCATTTCAAGATAAGTATTTTTACGTTCATTAGCATCTGTATTCTGTGCAGGACCGGCTACAAAAAGTATTTTCTGACAATTGTGTTCCTGGGTCAGATGCTCCATGACCAGCTGGATGCCCTGTCTGTTGTCACAGATCAGAGAATGGCAGTTATGCGCATGGACGATCTCCGTAAGGAACACGGTAGGAATGGAATTGAATTTGCGGGCAAATTTCTCAGCAGTCTCATTTTTTAACTGCAGTCCCAGAGTTCCATAATTGATGATCAGTCCATCAAGACCTCCCATAAGACTGTAATCGTGGATGGTATTGAACTGATAATCAAAAGAATCTTTGTGAGTTCCGCCGAGCATATCTTCGAAGAAATCTTTGGTCTGTGTACCAAGGAAAAAACAGACATTTATATCGAGTTCTTTTGCTGCAGTAGCAATACCACTGATATGTTCTTTGGGAAAATAAGTATGTACGCCACCAATAAGGATTCCAATGTTGTATCGTTTGTGTTTGTTCATGATAAGTCCCCCATGAGTAAGTTAAACGCACATTGTTTTTTGTATATTATATCAGCGTTATGTGGTAATTGCAAAATTTAATTTGTGAAAATTAGACAAATGAAAGGATTGCGAATAAATAATAAAGCAAGACACATAAATCATACATAATGACCAAAAATAAATGAAATAAATTATAACGTTGAAACCGACTGGAAGAACAGCCTTAAATGCATTGAAGGATGCAGGTCTTGATGTGATTGGTGTTGGAAAGATCAATGATATTTTCTGTGGTGAGGGAATTACACAGACTTACCATTCAGACAGTTCTGTGCATGGCATGCAACAGACGATTGAGATTTGTAAAGAAGATTTTCATGGCCTCTGCTTTGTGAATCTGGTGGATTTTGACGCTTTGTGGGGGCATAGAAGAAATCCGGAAGGATACGGACGTGAAATTGAGAAGTTCGACAGAGGACTTGGAACTCTGATGAATGAGTTGCGAGAGGATGATCTTCTGATTCTGACTGCGGATCATGGAAATGATCCAACTTATACCGGAACAGATCATACAAGAGAATATGTACCATTTATTGCATATTCAAAGAAAATGAAAGAAACAGGAGCTATTGAGAATCAGGATACATTTGCGGTGATCGGTGCATCTGTTGCAGAAAATTTTAGTGTACAGATGCCACAAGACACGATTGGAAAATCAATATTGCGGGAGTTGCAGTAGTTAAATAAAACTTGTCTGTCATGACACCTTCAAGCTATTATAGCCTGAAGGTGTTTTTATTAATCAAAATCTCTGGTAATGTTTGTGAGCCATTTGCCTCTGACATAGTGAATTAATACCACAGGCATTTTTTCAAATTCGTCCAGAGTCATTACAAAGTATACCCAGATTGGCGGCAGTTTTAAAACATATGCAGCTAAGAAAGTAAGAGAGTTATTTTTTTATCTCTTACACATCTATTTCTCAGTCGGCCATGACCTTCTGAGCGCCACACAAAACGAATCAATTGATGCTATTGTTGTCTGTGAATTACAGTGTTATACTTCACACCGTCAACTGAAGAATGCAATGGGTCCTGAACTATTCTTCAGTTCAATAAAATTGAATATCTATTTTCCTTAAAAAGCTTATCTGAAGAAATCTTTGATCTGTCCTGCGATGATCTGCATCAGTCGGTTTCTCCCTGTTGTCATGCCTCTTCTGCTTTTACAAGATTGATCGTTCCGTTATCCAGGCATTCTACAAACTTGCGAACAAGCTCTGGATCAAATTGTTTGCCTGCATCCTGAATCAGCTTCTCCCGAGCTACTTTTACAGGGAAGGCTTTCTTATAGCATCGTATGGATGTCATGGCATCGAATGAATCTGCCACACACAGGATACGTGCCGTCAGCGGTATATCTTCGCCTGCAATACGGCGCGGATATCCTTTCCCGTCATAGCGTTCATGATGACCGATGACCGCCGGGATAACATAATCCAGTGACGGAAGATGTCGGATAATGTCGATGGAAGCTTCTACATGGCCTTTGATCATCTCGTATTCTTCATCTGTCAATGATCCGGCCTTATTTAATACACTTTCCGGAATACCAATTTTACCGACGTCATGCAAAAGTGCTGCCTGATGGATGATCTCTATCATATCTTCGTTCATTCCAAGTGTTCTTGCAAGTGCTGTTGCATAATAGGCAACATTTGTGGAATGGCTGAAGGTATAATGATCTTTTGCATCAATAGCTGCGGTCAATGCGTAGATGGTTGATTCATATTCTTTGTAAATATGTGCATGTGTTTTTGCGTGAGCATCTTTATTATTGTTGCGGAACATGGTATCAAAGACCTGAATTCCATTCTTCCCGCTGTGTTTTACGTGGTACACCGCAAGATCAACATTTTCCAGCAGTTCTTTGACATTCTTTGCCGCATACGGTGCTGCACTGATTCCCGCACTGACTGTGATCGGCTTGAGCTTCATGTCGGTTCTGCGGTTATTCATAACATATATCTGTTTTGCAATGGATTCCACCAGATTTCTGGCAGAGAAAAGGTCGTAGCCTGGAAGCAGAACAGCAAATTCTTTCGCGCCATAGCGAGCAGTATATCCGCTTTCTCCCACACTGCTGTTGATGATGTCTGCGACGCGCTGCAGACACATATCGCCTTCTTTTATACCATACAACTGATTGTATAATTTAAAATCATCTACATTGATAATGGCCAGTGCCAGCGAAGCGTCTTTGTTTTTCTCGAACTCTTCATTGAGAACTTCATAGAAATATTTTCGATTTAATAATCCAGTCAGTTCATCGGTTCTTGCCTCAAGACGGGCATTCTCATACAGCTTTGCATTTTTGATAGCAATAGATGCCACTGATGTGATGTTTGAGATTATTTCTACTTCATCGTATGCCAGTCTCTTTTTTGAAGAAGATGATGTGATCAGAATCACTCCCGCCAGATTATCACCATCTTTTAATCCGGCACAGTAACGTGTATGGTTTTTATCCAGCTGATATTTTTCCTCTTCCCACATGGACTTGTACTCTACAGAGTAGCGGAAATCACGGTAAATAATCGGTTCTTCGTGGTCTTTCAGCCACTGGACCATTGGATTTTCTTCTTCAAAGGCAAACGCCAGATCACTTAAAGGCTGGTCACTTGCAACCCCACGATATGGTTCGCCAGGTGCGTCCTGCATACAGATATAGATATTTCCAACATCCATCAAATCTTTCATAACATGGATCGTTTTATCCAGGATTTCCTGAAGATCCAGAGTTTTGGAGATTGCTGAATTAAATTCTCTGATCTTCTCAGCCTGATGGTTTTCTTCTCTGACAAACACGCAGCGGATCAAAAGCTTCCACAGATAAGTAAAGAGTGCATAAATGATCAGAAAGACGATTGAAAAAACAAGAGTGTAAATCCGGGTGTTCTTATCCGGCCGCATATGAAATAGATTTTGCAGGGATGGAACAATATTTAAGAAAACAAGAATGGAAAACAGGAATCCAACACCATAACACAGGGAAGGGGATGCCAGCATCTGCAGGCGGAACAAGCGTCTTCGGATCAGTGCGTAGAACAGTAAAAATACATTTACTACACCACTTAAGATATCAATCGGAAATCCGCTGAAGAACGGAATTCCAAGAAATGCATTTCCTAAGAACAATGCAAGGACTCCCAGCATAACCGGTTCATACTGGACTTTCATAGTCGGATTGTTTTTACAGATCCGTACAATGACTGTAAAAAGATGGATCAAGAAAATTGCCGATGGTATAAAAAATACGATGATCGCAGGCTTGATCTCATATACAAAAGCTGCAGCTCCGTTTTTTTCTACCATTTTGGGAGCTTCAAGGAAAACTCCAAATTGTGCATTCAGCCAGAAGCAGGTCAGCATGACCACAAAGTATATTCTTCCCGCAATACCGCTCTTTTCACCGCCAAAGGCGAGTATAAAACGGTAGTACGCATATGGCAGCAGCAAAATTCCCAACAGGGAAACCTGATACCAGAATTCACATCCAGGCCAAAGCTGTGCTCGCATAAAAGCAGAACCTCCAGTCCAGAATAGCAGGCCCGTCAGCACCACCAGGAAACTGTTTATTATTCTATTTCTCTTTGCTGTCAAAAACATCAACAGCATAAATCCATAACACAGCATGGCTATGATTGATATATATCCGTAGGTTCCCATAAACTCCCCTTACTCCACTCTCGTTTTCATTCTTATTTAAATCTTATATCACTCTGTTCAGACTTTCCTGTATATCAAGCAGTTCCTTCAATTCATAATGTGAAGGACTCATCTGATGTATCTTCTTACCGGTCTTTTTCTCATAGGCTTCAAATGTCCCACAAGTAAAGATCGTCACCTGCAGAGGATCCATTCCAAGAATCTTTTTCAAATCCCTGTAATCCTGATCAATATATTTGAAATATGTACTCAAAAGATCTTTCAAAATATTTGTGCTCATCGCAGTGTTGAGCAGTGCATCACGTTCCAGTTCCACATACATATGCAGATATGGACGATTCTGTTCATTATATTCTTTTGTTGCAACCCAGTTTATGATCGGCAGCTTTGAAAGAGCGATCACGCTGCGGATTCCGTTTTCCGAAATCCTTGTAAATCCTGCAATATCGATAATCCACGGCACTCGGTCCACATATTCAAAGCGCGGGATCCTTGTCTCATCTTCACGGTTCTCCAGACCGACGCAGCGATACATATCACCACAGCGGTAGCGGGCAAACGCGCCACCTTTGAGAATAGTAAATACGAGTTCGTATTTTTCTCCCGGCCGAACTTCATCCATCAGATAAGTCGGTGGGATGTAAGAAGGATCTTCGTAATTTCGCATCATATCCTTCTCGGTGATAAATTCATAAAACGCTGTATCCGGAAAGAAATACATTCCTTTTCTTGTCCAGGTCTCTGTTCCCATAATGGACGGTTCTGTACCGGCAAATAATTCCATCGGACGGATTCCCCAGAGTTCTTCGAGATCGTCTTTGTAGCAGAGGTTATCTGTGCCGGCTACCATGAATCCTTTTAGATGGAAAAGATCTTTTGGAAGCATTGCGCGGTTTTCTTTTTTGCAACGACGCTTTGCCTGCAGCAGACGTAATATCATATGTGGCTTGCATTGCATAAGGCTTGACAGTTTTACTCCGCCGCCGTTTGTCAGCGAAGAAAGACTCAAGCTTACTGCATAAGCTACGCTTCCAAGTCCAAAGAAAAAGCCAAGATCTTTCTTCATCGCCATCTTAAATCCTAATTTGTTTCTTTCGCTGAAACTCATATTTACGGCTTCTTTTACTGCGGGCAGGAATTCGATTCCAATCTCCTCGCCCAGAGCCAACGGAAAGAGTCCTGTTGCAAAAGGAAGTGGTGCCAGCGCATACAGGAATTTGTCTGTAGCTGCTACATCAAAAGATCCTTTTTCTTTGCTGGTCGATAAGATCAGACATGCTGTAACATTATTCCGATAGGTGTCCAGCATGCTTCGAGTATACGGTGCCACCTTGATCGGGTGCTTTCCACCTTCCCAGGTTGTCTGGATCCAGATGACCGGATTTCCCGGAAGCATATCCGGCTGCTTGGCAAGCAGAATATCCGCGTAATCATCGTAGGTTGTCAGCGGTACCATTTTTCTGAATTCATCCAGATTTTGAGGATGTTTTCCCTTCAGAATAGACTGTCCCAGACCACAGTTGCTCCACAGCTTAACCTGTTCCTCCATCAACCGACGCTGAATCTTCATGTATCCATTCATCGACAGATCCAGGAATCCACAGTACTGCTGCCATATTTCTTTATACTGTTGTTTTTTTAATTTTTCTTCTAAATTCATAGTCTGTCCGCTCCAGATCGATCATTGTTTTCTGATACTATATAAGCATTTCTTTATGCTATCTCTATTCGGCATTAAAAACGGGGTTGTTTTCTGATATTCCCTGTAATTAAAAAATGTCTGTGGAAAAGTCCACAGATCCTGAAAAATGATATACAGATAGTTCCAAAAAATCATAAGCAGAAAATAGATTCCCTGTCTCCATCCGCCAAACATTCCCCACATGCAAAGATATGCTCCTGCGAACCATAAAACTCCGGGATGACGGCACAGACCGTACACACCCTCTGTATATGCCGCACGTAATTTGTTTTCTTCACAGTAAGTTTCTTCAAAGGGAAGGGCAAAAAACAAGGTATATATAAGAAGTGCAAGGAAACACAAGGCTCCTGTTCCAAATCCAATTATTCTTCCGATTCTGTGCTGGCACTGCCCCCACGAGAGCCAGAGCTCCATGACGAGTGATAAAGCCACCAGAACCGTCCCCCATGCGAAAAATTTTTGGAAAAATGTATTTTTCTTTTTAATGCTGTTTATATCATAAATAAAATACAGGAGAAATCCTGCACTCCCTAGAATGAACTGCCACATTTTTTCTCTCCCATTTTTGTACATAATAACACATAACAGCCTTGTCATGCACATTAAATTATAATAAAAGAGACAATAAATAGCAAGCGCTATTTACTGTCCCATATGTGAATTATATAAAAATCTTCCTCAAAATCTCACTCAGCTTATTTATATCCCGCGATTTGGCAATATGTCCATTCATTCCGGCGTTTTTGGCCTTCTGCATCTGCTTTAGAAAATCTTTTTTATCTCTTGCACATCTATTCCTCCTTTAAACAGACCAGTAAAATCTACTGTCCCATGTGCAAGAACATGGTCATCATCAAGTCTTTCTTCTTCCTGATGTAAATTCCCTACTTCAAGTCTGATTTTACCTCTTCGTTTTACATCAAATTTAAATGATTCTAAAAACTCATGTAGATTCGCGAATAACTCATGTTTCCCAGTTCCAATCAGACTGATATTTTCATAAGTTACTCTGTGAGTTTTTTGAAATCATCCATACAGTTTCCTCATACTTAAAAAGTCTTAAATAGCTTTAAGTTTTCTGTTTTATTCGTAAAGTTTATCCGCTTTTCTTATTTCGCAATAAACAGTACTCCCAGGGTTCCTGGACCACAATGGCTTGAAACCACACCACCGGCGCGCGTCTCAAGAATTTCCTGAAAAATTCCAAGACTCTGCAGATAAGCCTGCACATCTTCCACAATCTTACGGTCACAGCCGGAATGTGTAATAAACACTCGCTCCGGTCGTGCACTTTTAAGGTCTGCCTCCATATCTCTGACATAAGACATGACTACAGAATGTAATTTGCCGCGATACTTCTTAGCTGCATCCATTGCACCGTTTTCTACTACGATCTTTGGATGCAGCTTCAATACACTTCCTGCCATAGCCGCAACCGCATTACAGCGTCCCCCACGATACAAATACATCAAAGTGTCTACCACAAAGCTTGCACGCACTTTTGGCCTCACTTCCTCTAGCGCAGCTGTAATTTCTGCAGCACTTTTTCCTGCCTGTGCCATTACTGCTGCCTCCACGACTTGAAGCCCAATACCTGTTGAAAGATTTGCAGAATCAATAACCGTCACAAAATCGGAGGCTTCCAGCTCATCAGCAGCAAGACGCATAACATTTCCGGAGGTTGACATACTTGATGATATTGAAAAACAGATAACTTCCCTTTTTTCTTCAACATAAGGTTTCAATATTTCTATCGCATCCACCAGAGATGGTGCCGAAGTTTTGGGTGTTGTCTTATGTGCATCTGACCATGCAAAGATTTCATCCGGAGTTATATTTTTGCCATCCTTATATTCCTTCTCGCCAAGAAGAATATGAAGCGGCAAAATATCAATATCATATCTGTTCACCAGCTCTGGCGAAAGGTCGCAGGTGCTGTCTGAAATTATCTTTACCATGAAATATTACCTCCTGCTGTTTTATAGACAATATATTACCACAATTCAAGAATGAAGGATACACCTGTATCTTTATTTCTTACTACGATATGCTTCCGCTTCCCAATGAGTAATGAAGTATGTAATATCATCTGTCATCTGTAATGCACCGCCAAAACTTTCGGCATATACAGCAAGTTTGATCGCATCCTTTACCAGAAGCTGTGCTTTTGCAGCTTTTGCCTTGTCATCTTCCATGATAAATGCGCCCACGCCCTGTACCAGGATCAGTCTTGGTTCTTTGTCATGCTCTTTCATAAATGCATCCAGTACATCTTTTGCCTGTTCAACATTTTCTACAAATAATGGGTATGGTCCGCAGTATACAATGTGATCCGGAGTAAATGGTTTCAAAAGCGGTGCTGCAGTTGTTTTATCTTTCACAAAATTATTCATTTCTGCAGCCGGAACAACTTCTACAGCATGTCCCAGTAACTCGGAAAGTCTCTTTGCAGTCTGTTCTTTTTCAGGTGTAACTGCATCACTTACGTCAGCCGTTCTTTTTACCTGTTTCTCTAATTTGCTGATAACTCCATCAAATAAAACACCAATCTCTTCTACAGTATTTGCTGCAACAAAAATTCCATGATTCTGAAGTAGAAGTACCTGCACATCTTTTCCAAATTCTGCTTTATACGCATTCATTTTTTCATAACAGATACGTGCCAGCGTATATCCCGGTTTGCAGATATCGATCCAGAGTACATCTTTGCCAAGAAGCTGTTCACAAAGTGTCTGCGCACCCTTTCCGCAGGTCAAACCATTGACAAGAGTCGGATGTACATGCAATACATAAGTATAAGCAAATAAATTATGAAGCAAGGCCTCTACACTTGGGCGTTTCGTCTTGTCATCATCGGTTACTGCTGCCATAACATCCGCAAGATATGCAGATTCACGTTTCACATCATCTGCAGGGTATTCTGTTTTCATAATCTCATTCAGACGGGCTCTGTCCATTTTGACAAATTCTTCTGCTTTGATCGTAGCAAGCTGTGTACCGGAACCTTTAACATACAGGGTTGTATCGTCTTTGACAGAAGTATTGCCTCCACCTGCCAGGACGTAAGCCGGATTGCTGCCGTATGTGTTTGACATTTTTACTAAAGTTGAAAGATCCATCGTTAAAATTCCTCCCTTAACTTATCATCTTAATAGTTTTGCTATTACTTATAGTATTATAGTACACCATATATAAAAAGTTATCTATGAAAATATCGTGTCACAAAATATAACAAAACTCACCTTATCGTTGGCGCAGATCAAGAAAAAAGCAACCAGGACTTAACATCCTGATTGCTTTTTGCTCTCATTATTCTGTTATTGTTTCAATTCAAAGAAATCTTCTACCCGGTTTTTATAATCCATCATATCATTATACTGCAGCATTGCATATTCCTGAATCAGATCATAATATGGTGAGTTCTTATCATCCACACTGTAGAATTTTCCATCTGCTCCCCAATATCCATTACTGGTCAGTACCGGAATCTCTTTCTGTATATCCTGCTGGAACTTCTGGAAACCGGTCAGATCTCCATCTATCGTCTCCATAAGGATGGTCTGGAGATAATTCATACTTGTCTTCTCTACAATCTTTTTATCAATGTCATAATTAGCCCAGATAAGGAATGGAACCTCATATCGCCGCATCATTTCCTCATCATTCCAGTTACGCCACTCTCCATTTGTGATAGAATCCATCGATTCATCATGAATTCTCGGCTGGTGATCTCCTGTCAGAAGGATTACTGTCGGTTCATTTGTATTTTTATAATAATTGATCAGATTTTCAAACATCTCATCTGAATATTTGATAAGACTAAGGTAATATCCCAGATCCGGTGCATCTGCATTCTCTACTACAATTCGTTTATCATCGAAATTATCAAATGGTACATCATAAGAACTATGGTTCTGAATCGTCATTGTATAACCGAAATACGGTGCGTCTGTCGATTTTCTCTGCTGTTCATAATCATGTGTGATATTGTCGTAGGTACACTGGTCCGTCGCATTATTTCTCATTTTTACAAACGGGACTCCCATATTTGTATAATCATAGAACTTATCAAATCCAAGCAGCGGATATGCTTTGTCTCGGTTATAGTTTCGTGCCTTCTGAAGATGAGTTGCTGAATTTCCTGTGTATCCTTCGCTCTTCAGTTCAGTTACCAATGATGGCATTGCATGCCTCAGATATAACTGAAATGCAACCGTTTGGAAGAAATGCCATAGAATTTCCTGTCAGAAATTCATATTCCGTATTTGCAGTCTGACCGCCTACGATTGATGCATAAGTTGTTCCACTCACACAGTTTCCATTTTTCATCAGATCATGAATAAATGGCATGTAATCTTCATTTGTCTCAATATCTCCAAGAACCTGCGGATCCGAAAAGGCCTCATTAATAACAACAATTACATTTGGTCGTTTCTTATTTGAATCTACAGTATCAGAAGTATATTTTGAAGTAATCTCTTCTACTTTTTTCAGACTGTATCCATTTGGTTTCTCTGGTACAGAAAGCTTGATGCTTCTTGTGAAACAGGCGATACTGCCATATTGCTGATAACTTCTCATTGGATTAAAAAGACTCAGATACAATCCTCTGTTGCTTACCATGTCTGTCATAACAAGCTGTGAAAAACCAGTTACACTCACAATAGCCATTACAGCGATTCCACACAGACGATGAGAAACTTTTTTGAAAACAGGTTCACATTTTATCACGCGGCCAAGCATTATAAAATCAAACAGCATTACCAGTGCAACTGTTGTATAGAAATTAAATTGTATCTTATAACCGTCTGCAACTTCCAGTGCAGTACCTACGGTTGCAATATCCGATGCCATGGCCGGTGTTCCTCGAAACTCATAAACAAAATGATTTACTATATTAAACATTACACAGATAAACGCCCAAATATCAGTTCCAAGACGCACCCGATTTGTAATAACTATAAATATAAGTTCCAGAATACCAATCAACAGGAAGTTAAATAATAACAGTGATAAATGTTGTCCTCTAAAGCTGTATGTTTCATTAAATACAGCAATTTCCATATTAAAAAAAATGTAGCACGGTGCAAACAGGATATACAGAATATTTATTACTCTGTTCCACTTCTTTCCAAAATCCAGTCTGACAAAAATAAGAACAACGCCAACTATCCAGCCCAGCACAATGCTGGCTATTTTAAATTTCGAACTGAATTCCGGATCATTTTCCAATATAGTTGTTCGGTTTACATAAAAAAAGATCAGAAACAGAAACGAAATAAATAGGCAGAAATAATTTTTCCATCTCTGCCTGTTTTTATTAAAGTCTATATTCTTCAGCACGTATATTTTCCTCTATTCTAAAAATGCAACTGACCCTGAAGCCAGATCGTACCTTTAAACCTTCGGCCAACTGCCGGATCTCCCAGCAGATCCGCTCGATTGATACAGATGTCAAATCGAATATTATTACACTCAACTGTCATCTGAACAAGTTCTTCATCTGTAATATTATTCTGTACAGTATGATATTCTATAATCTCACCTAAAATACTATACTGGTCACACTGAATTCCATATGGCATAAAATATGAATCTACAATAGACAAAATATCTTCATGAACAATTCTGTTAGAAATCATAGAATACGTGTCCATTTCTTCCATGGTAAGATTTTCCATAGCCTCTTCGTCACCATTTCTTGCAGCTGCGATCATTGAACTTCGGTTTTTACTGCTTTCCTGTTCAACTTTGACTGCTTCCTTATCCTTCAGTACTGGAAAAAGGATTTTACCCTCCCCCGCAAGTCCGGATAAGGTCAATGGCTGATTACCTGTTAACTGCTTTTTGCTTTCTTTCATATATTCAGCTGCATTTTGAAGATAAAAAATCAGCGTGATTCCTATTCTCAGATCATCACAGGCTGCAGAAAAGGCATCCTTATCCGCATGCCTTTCTACTGTTACCTGTTCCTGAGTTGTAATTCCAGTTCCTCTGAAAAAAGGATAATAATATTCCACATGAAATCTGTTGTCATCATCATACTGACCACATACAGTAATACCGCAGTCATTTCCATAAAACCGGGAAAACTGAGCAAAGACACCATCTGGATGATCTTCCACTACGTTTTTTTCATCGTAATTTTTGATAACATCCAGAATGATTTCTTTCATTTCTTCCCGTTTGGTCACTTTAGAAAAACCGACTGCTTTTAAAAAGCTGTGCAAAAGTACACCTCCATGCCCTTATGCGCGGGTCTTTTTCTCAATTCTCTTCATGCCGCCCATGTATGGCTGCAGAGCTTCCGGAATACTAACAGATCCATCAGCATTCAGGTTATTTTCCAGGAACGCGATCAGCATTCTCGGAGGTGCTACTACAGTGTTATTTAATGTATGCGCAAGATATTTCTTACCATCCTTACCATTTACACGAATTCTCAGACGACGTGCCTGCGCATCTCCCAGGTTGGAGCAGCTTCCTACTTCAAAGTATTTCTTCTGTCTTGGGGACCATGCTTCTACGTCCAGAGATTTAACTTTAAGGTCTGCCAGGTCACCGGAGCAGCATTCCAGAGTACGTACCGGAATATCCAGGGAGCGGAACAGATCTACAGTGTTCTGCCACAGTTTATCAAACCACATCGGGCTCTCTTCTGGTTTGCAGACAACGATCATTTCCTGCTTTTCGAACTGATGGATACGGTAAACACCTCTCTCCTCCAGACCATGAGCTCCTTTTTCTTTACGGAAGCATGGAGAATAGCTTGTCAGAGTTTTTGGAAGTTCTTCTTCCGGAACGATCTGGTCGATGAATTTACCGATCATAGAATGCTCACTGGTACCGATCAGATACAGGTCTTCGCCTTCGATCTTGTACATCATAGCATCCATCTCTGCGAAGCTCATAACACCTGTTACAACATTGCTGCGGATCATGAAAGGCGGTACACAATAAGTAAAGCCTCTATTGATCATGAAGTCACGGGCATATGCAATAACTGCAGAATGAAGTCTTGCAATATCTCCCATCAGATAGTAAAAACCATTACCTGCAACACGTCTTGCACTGTCCAGATCAATTCCGTCAAAGCTTTCCATAATATCTGTATGATATGGAACTTCAAAATCCGGAACTACTGGTTCACCGAATTTTTCAATTTCAACATTTTCACTGTCGTCTTTACCAATCGGTACAGACGGATCAATGATGTTCGGAATAACCATCATATTTTTAAGAAGTTCTTCTTCTACTTCTTTTTCTCTTGCAGAAAGTTCATCAATACGTGCACCGGATGCAGCAACCTGTTTCTTAACTTCTTCTGCTTCATCACGTTTTCCCTGTGCCATCAGCGCACCGATCTGTTTGGAAGTTTTATTTCTTTCTGCTCTCAGAGCTTCAACTTCCTGTTTGATTTCTCTGTTTTCTTTGTCCAGTTCAATAACCTTATCAACCAGTTCCAGTTTATTGTCCTGGAATTTGTTTCTGATATTCTGTTTAACGATTTCCGGATTTTCTCTCACAAATTTGATGTCTAACATGTTTTCTCCTCCTGACAGTTATTTTTCTGTCTTCTTTATTTTTCTAAATTCTTTTCATCTTCACTCATCTCACCCAGTTCAAAATTTACAGCTTTTCGAAGTGCTTCTACTTCCTCCTGGCTGAGCATTACATAAGATTCACCTTTTACAATTTCTTTCAGATACAGGAAACAATTATCTCTGCTGTGTACTGCATTTAAAATAATACCTGAATTATCTTTATCCAGCAACGCCAGCGCAAAACTGAGTTTGCCACCCACATCATCAAATGCATCGTATTTTTCTACGCCATATTTGCTGAAAATAACTTTAAAATGCTGTTCCAGTGTTTTAATTGCATGTTCATGATCTTCTTTTGCTTCATACAGTCTGTCAATCTGTGCAAATTTGCGTACAAAAGTTTTTTCCAGGGACTGTGCATCGCTCCCCTTCATAAACATCTTATACTTTCGTTCCAAACGAGTCAGACGCATGCCATTACTGATCATTACTCCAATTAATATCACAACTATAACCAGCAAAGCAATAATGATAATCCCAGGATCGATACCTATACTATCAAAAATCGTACTCATATCATACCCCTTTTAACCAATAGATTCAAACAGATCAATAATTCTGTCTAAATCATCTCTGGAATAATACTCTATTTCTATTTTGCCTTTATTATTTTTCTTTCTGTGAATAAATACGCGGGTTCCTGTAATACCTTTCATTTTTTCTTCAAGGCTCTCATAAATCGCATCTTCTGTTGGATTTGAAACAACCGGCTTCTTCTTTGTTGGTGTTAAAATACTTTTTACCAGTTTTTCCGTTTCACGAACGCTAAGCTTTTCATCAAAAACTTTCATTGCTGCATTGTATTGCTGCTCGGGATCGGAAATAGCAAGAATTGCTCTGGCATGTCCGGCGGATATCATTTCATCTACCATCATCTGCTGTACACGGGAATCGAGTTTCAAAAGTCTCATCGAGTTTGTTACTGCAGTACGGCTCTTTGAAACACGTTCAGCTATCTCATCCTGTTTTAAATGAAATTCATCAATCAGACGTTTATATGCCATTGCTTCTTCAACCGGATTCAGATCTTCTCTCTGTATATTTTCAATAAGAGAAATTTCTACGATCTCCTGTGTTGAAAATTCTTTGACAACAACCGGAACTTCCTTAAGTCCTGCCATCTTGGCAGCTCTCCAGCGTCTTTCTCCTGCAACGATTTCATAGTAGTCCTTCTTATCGGACACAAGCAATGGTTGCAAAATTCCATACTGTTTAATGGACTCTGATAATTCCTGTAAAGCATCCTCATCAAATTTCTTACGAGGCTGTTCCCTGTTTGGCTCGATCATGGAAATTTTCATCATTCTCTCGCCGTTACTGGTTTCCTGCTGACTGGATTTCTTAGTATCTACTGCAACCTTTTTTTCTTCTTTTACAGTTTTCACTGTCTTAGGTTTACTCTGCACTGTTTTTTCCGGAAACAATGCGTCCAGACCTCTTCCAAGTCCTGACTTCTTTCCAGCCATCATTCACCCTCCCTGTTAATTACTTCTTCAGCAAGAAGTCGATATGCCTCTGCACCTGCCGATCTCGTATCATACAATGTAATTGGCTGACCGTAGCTTGGTGCCTCTGCCAGTCTTACATTTCTCGGAATAATCGTTTTATAAATATTCTGCTGAAGGTTGTCTTTAACATTTTCAACTACCTGTAAAGAAAGATTCGTTCTTGCATCATACATAGTAAATACGACACCTTCCATTACAAGTTTCTTATTCAGACGTTCCTTTACAAGTTCAATTGTATGTATTAACTGAGATAATCCTTCCAAAGCATAATACTCACACTGAATTGGCACCAATACGGAATTGGCCGCTGTTAAAGCATTAATCGTAAGCATATTTAAAGATGGCGGGCAGTCCATAATAATATAATCATATTTTCTGCAAAATAACTTGCAAAGTGTATTAAGTTAGATAGTGGTTTGAACTTAGTATTTCTTTTTGTTCTGTGTTTCTTTCTTTTTTCATATTCTAGTCCTTTATTGAAAATCATTTTCATTATAATATCACTTTTTTTTCTTTTGTAAAGCATTTTAAGTAAAATTTAAAAAAATATTGACCGATTTTTTCTAATTTCAGAAATCATTGGCAGAAAAAATTACCTGATTTACTGCGATCGGGGTAATTGTGGGCTGCTTTGTTTCCATTCTGAAAATACAAAATAAAAAACCAGTTACAAGAGTAACAGACGCAAAAGAATTTCCAACTATAAATAAAAGCATAGATAGCCAAGGAAATGTAACTTACAAAAAAGATTTATTAAACACATATACAGATGAAGAAGTACAATTAATAAGGAATGAAATAAAACAGTATATTATGAAATATGGAGCGTTGTCTGCAACAACAGTGGCAAATCAAGCAAATTTTTATAGTAATCCAAAAGACCCAATACATTCTTCTTCATATTATTGTGATAATAATTTGTATACTATAGATCACGCAATAACTATTATAGGATGGGATGACAATTATTCAGTAGATAATTTTAATCCAAATAAAAAACCAAAAAATCCTGGTGCATATATTTGCTTAAATTCATATGGAACAGAAAGTTTTGCAGATGGATATACATATGTTTCTTATGACGATGTTAATATAGAAAAAAACTTAACAGGAATAATGGGAACAGAAGAAATTTCAGAAAATAAAAAAATATATCAAAATGATTTTTATGGTGCTACTACAAGGTTAACAATGAATCCATTAGGCGATGTGGGACTAGCTAGCATATTTTCTAAAGAAAATATGGGAGAAGAGTATATAGAAGAGTTGCAAGTAGCTGTAAGTGGTAATGTTAAAATGGAAGTATATGTTAATCCATTAGATGCAAGTTTAGATAAATCAAAATTGCAAAAAGTTGAAGTAGATAAGACAACTTTAGATGCTACATATAATACATTAAAATTAAAAAATCCTGTAAAAATAACAGGAGATAAATTTGCAGTAGTTTTGAAAATAAGTGCAGAAGAACAATATCAAATAGGAGTAGAGTGTAATTATTTTGATAGTGGAATAACTAATACACCAACAATATTTGATAATGTAAGTGCAAATCCTGGAGAAAGTTATATTTCTACAAATAGTTTACAATCTTGGCAAGATTTTACTACATTAACAATAGATAAATATAACTTTGAAGAATCAAATTTATGTATAAAAGCTATAACAAACACAAAAGATACTACAGAGCCAGATACCAACACAAATACCAACACGAATACAAATACTAATACTAATACAAACACAAATACCAACACGAATACTAATACTAATACAAACACAAATACTAATACAAACACAAATGCCAATACAAATACTAACACAAACACAAATACAAATATAAATATAAATAATAACAACTCGAATACAGGAACTGGAACAACTAATAATAACTCAAACGGAAATACATCATATTATTATAACGGAACAGTGGATAAAGATTTAGCAGACAAATTATTGCCGAAGACTGGAACAGATATAGCAAGATGGGTATTACCAGTAGTTATTTTAATATTTATTATTTCTTATATAAATTATAGAAGATATAGAGATATAAAAATTAAATAGCTAAAGATGGGGCAATAAGAGAATATTACTTATTGTCCCATTTATTATAAATAAAGAAGGGAGATATTATGAAAAATAATTTAGAAGAGATAGCAAATAAAATTAGAATAAATATATTAAAAGAAGTATACTATGCACAATCAGGACATCCAGGGGGTTCATTATCTATAGCAGATATACTAGCTGTATTATATTTTAAGGAGATGAACATAAACACATTAAATCCAAAAGATGAAAACAGAGATAGGTTCGTATTATCTAAAGGTCATTGTGCGCCTGCGTTGTATGCAACATTAGCTATAAAAGGTTTTTTAAAAGAAGATGAATTAAGAAATTTTAGAAACATAAATTCAAATTTACAAGGTCATCCAGATATGAAAAAAATACCAGGAGTAGATATGTCTACAGGTTCTTTAGGGCAAGGTTTATCTGCAGCTAATGGAATGGCTATAGCAGGAAAACTGGATAATAAAGATTATAGAGTATATGCTGTTTTGGGAGATGGAGAGATAGAAGAAGGTCAAATTTGGGAAGCAGCAATGGCATCTTCAAAATATAAATTAGATAATTTATGTGTATTTATAGATAATAACAATCTACAAATTGATGGGAAAATAGAAGATGTTATTAATCCGTATCCAATAGATGAAAAATTTGAAAGTTTTGGTTTTAAAGTAATAACTATAAATGGAAATAATATTCCCGAAATAGAAGAAGCATTAAATATTGCTAAAGAAACAAAAGGAAAACCTACAGTGATAATTTCTAAAACAACAAAAGGAAAGGGAATTTCATTTATGGAAGATAATGCGAGTTGGCATGGAAAGGCACCAAATGAAGAAGAATATAAACAAGCTTTAAAAGAATTAGGAGGCGAAGCAAATGAATAAAGATGAAAAGAAGGCAACAAGACAAAGTTTTGGAGAGGAATTAGCTAATATAGGTGAAAAAAATGAAAAAATTGTTGGCATAACGCACAGCCCACCGTAGTACGGGGCGAACCCCAAAAGCGCGGCGGTGCGCCGCCATTTCAGAAAGGAGCGAATGAATGGAAAAGAAAAAAGGTTACTCCATGTTTGAGCGTGACAAGTTAGACCCGGCTGACAGTATGCGGATAGAGCGAAATATTTATTTTGAGGAACAGACCGCTGACCTTTCCGGGCTTACCGCCCTGCCCTTAGAACAGTTACAGGCATTGCGGGAAGAATACGCGGCGGCTGAACAGGCAGCTTTTGAAGCCTTGCAAGAACAGGCGGCGGCATGGGACGAACAGGCGGGAAAGACCCTTGCCATTGACAAAGCCATTGAGTATGTGAGGACACCCGAAGCTACGCATACCGCGAACCAGTGGGAAGCTACGGACTACGGGAAGCACATCAGCAACCGCGTCTACCAAATGCGCTACCACATATCCGAGAATACCCGGTATGACAGGGAAAAAGAGAAATCCATTCCCTATTCGTGGACGCTTTCATGGAGTATTTACACCAACAGCCCCCACAATTACGGACAGGCAAAAATCGCCGGACAGGAAAGGAAAGTCTTTGCAGACAAGGCAGCTATGGAAAAATATCTGAATGGGCGTATCAAGGCGTATGAAAAACTTTTTGCGGAAATCTCCCCGGCTATCCCGCAGGAATACGCGGAGCAGTTTAAGGTAAACGGGCAGCTCTTACCGGGCTACACCGTAGAGGGCGAGGAAATCAAGCAGCCCGCCGC
>ERZ827450.1772-NODE-1772-length-20569-cov-3.418787_pt1 | contig 20569 bp, 17 predicted proteins | sample MGYA00519773_ERZ827450 | MGnify/ENA primary metagenome ERZ827450 (study PRJEB31778, sample SAMEA3449306) | human gut metagenome | biome: human gut; feature: human-associated habitat; material: faeces | place: United Kingdom | collected 2010/2012 ...
GGTCAAGCTGATCGCTGGCAAGATGGCTGACGCTGTGCTGGAAGGCAAGCAGGGCAACCAGGAGGCCGCTCCCGCTGAGGACGCAGCAAACGCCTGATTTTCCCGATTCTCACAAACCGATCAATAATGTGTAAGGGAGAATACTAAAATGGCTATTTCTGCAAAGGACGTTATGGAACTGCGCAAGCAGACCGACTGCGGCATGATGGAGTGCAAGAAGGCTCTGACCGAGGCTGACGGCAACTTCGAGAAGGCTGTCGAGATCCTGCGCGAGCGTGGTCTGGCTACCGCCGCCAAGAAGGCAAGCCGCGTGGCTGCCGAGGGCATGGTCTACGCTGATTACTGCCCCGAGTGCAAGGTCGGCGTCGTCATCGAGGTCAACGCCGAGACCGACTTCGTCGCCAAGAACGACAAGTTCGTTGCCTTCGTCAAGGAGGCCACCAAGGTCATCATGAAGCAGAACCCTGCTGATGTTGAGGCTCTGATGGCTTGCAAGACCGAGGCTGGCGAGACCGTTGACGAGGCTCTGAAGAACCTGATCCTGGTCATCAAGGAGAACATTAAGATTCGTCGTTTTGTCCGTTACGAGGGCGTTTGCTCTGCTTACGTCCACGGTGGCGGCACCCACGGCATCCTGGTCAACTTCGAGACCACCAACGACATCGACAGCAAGGACGAGTTCACTGCTTACGGCAAGGACATCGCCATGCAGGTCGCAGCTGCCAACCCCAGCTACGTCGATGAGGCTGCTGTCCCCGCTGAGGTCGTCGCCAAGGAGAAGGAGATCCTCCTCGCTCAGATGGCTAACGACCCCAAGAACGCCAACAAGCCCGACGCTGTCAAGCAGAAGATGATCGAGGGCAAGATCAAGAAGTTCTTCAAGGAGAACTGCCTGGTCGATCAGGAGTTCGTCAAGGACGGCGATCTGTCTGTTGCTCAGTACACCGCTAAGGTCGCTAAGGATCTGGGCGGCGAGATCAAGATCGTCAAGTTCACCCGTTTCGTGAAGGGCGAGGGCCTGGAGAAGCGTGCTGATGACTTCGCTGCTGAAGTTGCAAGCATGGTGAAGTAATTCAGTCTGACTGAATGAATTTAAGAGCTGTGGTACCTGTAACAGGGTGTCACAGCTCTTTTTGTTTGTGTTTGAACGGGAAGTGTGTTATCATAGGAACAATTGCAATGAAGAGAAAGCTGGAAGTGAAGAATCTCGACCAGCCGCTGTACCGGAAAGAAGGAAGGCGGCATCTGACAGGAGATGTTACGATGAAAACACAGAAACTTGAAATCAGCGGTATTCCTGCTTTGCTGTACGGGAAAGAAAGCCGAAAAGTATATCTCTATGTCCATGGCAAAATGGGATGCAAAGAAGAAGCCCTGCCGTTTGCAGAACTTGCCTGCCCAGCAGGATATCAGGTTCTTGCTGTTGATTTGCCCGAACATGGAGAGCGCAGGGGCAGCTCCGAGAAGCTGCTGCCGTGGGTGGCGGTTCCAGAGTTGGAAGCGGTCTATTCCTATGCTGCAGAGCGTTGGAAGATTGTTTCGCTGCGGGCTACAAGTATTGGAGCCTGGTTTTCCATGTTGGCCTTACAGGCAAAGCCTTTACGGAGTGCTCTCTTGCTCTCACCAGTGGTAGATATGGAGGATCTTATCACCAATATGATGCAGTGGGCAAATGTGAGTGAGGCCCAGTTGAAAGAAGTAGGGGAAATTTCCACGGATTTCGATGAGACGTTGTCGTGGCAGTATCTCTGCTGGGTGAGGGAGCATCCCTACCGCTGGAAAGTGCCCACGCAGGTGCTCTATGGCGCAAAGGATAACCTGACTTCCAGGGCAGTGCTTGAGCAGTTCAAACAACGGACAGGTGCGCATCTGACTATCATGGAAGAAGGAGAGCACTGGTTCCATACCGAGCTGCAATTGGCTGTTCTGCAGGAATGGGAGCGAGCACATATCTGAAAGAAGAGGAGAGAGAAACATGAAGATCGAACCCAGAATGTTCACACTGCCCAACGGGGAAGTGCTGACGGTGCGCAGCTTATGCGCCGATGATGCGGAGGCATTGAGTGCATTCCGCAATGCAATCTACAGCGAAACACATTTTATGGCCCGATACCCGGAGGAAGGAGCGAGTCTGGAAGCGATGCGGAACTGGCTCGCAGGCTTCGTGGAAAGCCCTGTGAACTTTGAGGTGGGCGCTTTTGCCGGAGAAAAGCTGGTGGGGGAGTTTGGTGTTGCACAGGTGCGGCCGCATATCAAATACCGCCATCGTGCCGTAGTAGGCATCTCCGTACGGAAAGATTACTGGGGCTGCGGTCTGGGCAGTTATCTGATGCAGCTGGCCATTGACCAGACCCGCGCCAACGGCTTCGAACAGCTGGAACTGGGGGTGTACAGCGATAACGCCCGTGCCATCCATCTCTATGAGAAGTTTGGGTTTGAGCGCTATGGCATCCAGCCCCGGGCCTTTAAACTGAAAGACGGCACCTACCGGGATGAGATCATCATGGTGAAGATGCTGTGACCTGAAAAGGACAAAATAAAATCTCCCGCTGACGGGGTTCGATGTCGTCAGTGGGAGATTTTTATCGTTTTACGGTCAAACCGTGAAAACCTCAGATTTTGGCCTCGCTGTTGTGCTCAGCCTTTTTGTAAGCAGAGAAGGAGTGGAACACAATGTTCAGACCCAGAACGATCAGCAGAACAGCCAGGATCAGCTGCAGGCCATTGGCAATGAACACGGCACCCCAAGTGGTCTCGCCCGCAGGAATGCTGACAGAAGCGGCGGTGCTGATGGCCTTGACCATGGCAATCAGGCGCTGCACCAGAGCGGTGAAGGTGACGCACAGCATGATGATCAGCGGGGGGAACAGCATCTTGTTGCTGCGGCCGGTGACCTTCAGGAAAACGCACAGAGTAGCCAGAACCAGAGCGCTCAGCAGCTGGTTGGCGGAACCGAACAAGGGCCAGATGTTTGCGTAGCCGATCTTGGTCAGCAGGAAGCCAAAGGCCAGAGTGAGGAAGGTGGAGAAGTAGACGTTGCAGAACAGCTTGCGCCAGCCCTCAGCGTGCTCCATGTCGTCCACACTGAACAGCTCCTGGAAGCTCATGCGGCCGATACGGGCCACAGCGTCCAGACTGGTCAGGGCCAGAGCAGAAACACACATCGTCATAAAGACCGTTGCTGCATAAGCGGGAACGCCGAACATCTCAAAGAAACCGGCAACACCACGGCTGAAGATCTGGAACGGGGTGCCTGCAGCGGGGGTGCCGTCCGCAGCAGCGGCAGCACCGGCAACGCACAAAGCCAGGACAGCCAGCAGGCTCTCCAGAATCATTGCGCCATAGCCGACCTTCAGCATATCCTTCTCGTTCTCAACGGTCTTGGAGGAAGTACCGGAGGAGACCAAGCTGTGGAAGCCGGAAACAGCACCACAGGCAACGGTGACGAACAGGATGGGGAACATGGTGCCCAGCTTCTCGTTGGTGAAGCCGGTGTAAACGGGCAGATTCATGGTGGGGTGTGCAACGACCAGACCAACCACAGCGCCTGCGATCATGGCAACGAACATGAAGGTGGTCATGTGGTCCCGGGGCTGCTTCAGCAGCCACATGGGAAGCACGGCGGCAAAGAAGATATAAACGAAGGTGATATAGCTCCATGCGGCCTTGCCCAGGATGATGGGCAGATTTGCGCCAATGACAAAAGACAGCACGATGAAAACGATGCTGATGACGCTCTCCTTCCAGCCGGAGAAGTTGAACTTCTTCTGGATCAGTCCAAAGACCACAGCGAAAACCATGAACATGATGGAGACCATGCCGGCAGCGCCGTTGGTCTGAGCAGCGTCCACCAGAGCGCCGTCCGCGCCATAAGCATTGAAGGTGCCAGCGACCATGTCAGCAAACGCTGCAATAACGATGCCGCAGAACAGCCAGCAGAACAGCAGGAACAGCTTGCGGCCCAGCTTGCCGATGTACTTTTCGATCAACATGCCCATGGACTTGCCGTCGTTCTTAACGGAAGCATACAAAGCGCCGAAGTCGGTAATAGCGCCAAAGAAAACGCCGCCGATGAGCACCCACAGCAGAACCGGCAGCCAGCCGAAGGCTGCAGCCTGGATTGCACCGGTAACAGGGCCTGCACCGGCAATGGAAGAAAACTGATGGCTGAAAACGGTCCAGCCGTTGGTGGGAACGTAATCCTTACCGTCGTTATACTTAACAGCGGGGGTCTGTGCGTTCGGGTTAATGCCCCAGGTTTTTGCCACCCAGCGCCCATAAAACGCATAAGCACAGACAAGAACCACAGCAGCGATCAACACGATGACGAGTGTGTTCATGATAATCCTTCTCTCCGTTAATAATAAAAATTTTCCACTCCATCCAGCCAAATGCGGTAAACAAAAAAGCCTTCGTCTTTCTTTGTTGGCCCATTCGGACCAACGCAAAGACGAAGGCATACACTGCAATCATGCGCTGCACCATTGCAACTTTTACTTCCGCGTTACCACTTTGCTTTGCCGGCTCAATGCCGACCGCTCACTCGCAGCCCCACACCGCACTGTGCCGGACTGCGCACCCCATTAACGGAGAGTTCCCGGCTTGAACTACACGGCGGGCGGTTCTGCCCGCTTTCCCCCAAGCTGCTCGCAGGTGAGGGCCAGACCGCGCCTTGCTGCCATCTTGCACAACCGACGGCTTTCTGTAAGCGGTGATACGGATAGGTCATTTCCTGTTCATTGCATTTGGCTGATGAATTGCTATTACAATAAACCTTTTGGCACACATTTGTCAACACTGTACAAAGCGCTTAACTCATTTTTGGTGATGCGGATAAATTTCACGCAGTTTCGACCGGCTATTCTTGGACAAATTGTAAACAAAATTTGAACAAATTCGCAAGGTTTGCCGCAATCAGCAAGGCTTCTCCGCAGCGGGATGAGGGCATCCCGCCCTACAGATCATTTGTATGTTTGCACCGCAATATAAAATAAGCTGTAGGGAACGGTCTTGCGCACAGCGCAAGATGGCGGAGTTTCACTCCGACAAGTTCGCGTTTGCGAAACGAAGTGAAGCAATGAAAGCCCCAGTGGGGCTTTCAAGCGACAGAACGGTCTTGCGTCAGCAAGATGGAGGGGCCGCGCCCCGACAAGTTCGCGTTTTCCCCTGCCTGTTGGGTGATATACTCGTCCAGCTCGCTGCTCTGCCAGGTGTAGCGCTGCAAAAGCTGCCAATCGCAATCGGGGCGGGCCAGCTGAGCATCCACACAGAAGCGCTCCAGCGGCAGGCAGCACAGCAGGCTGAAGCTGAACGCCGCTGCCACAAAGGCCATGCGTGCCGCCGGGATGCAACGGAACAACCGCACCGCAGCCAGAACACTGGCCAGTAACAATGCTCCCAGCACCCACGCAGCCCAAATGCGCCGCACCGTTGGGCCGTACAGATTGATATACACCGCCAGCTTGGCCGCGGCCAGCATCGCAAACCCGGCACCGAACCCGCACAGCGCCACGGCCAACACGCGGGATAAGCCCTTTTGGGTAACCGGCTGCGCCCCCAAAAAGTGCAGTGCCGCCAGCACAGTAAGGTCCAGCGCCAGAATGCGGCAAAACTCCCAAAAACCGTTCACCGCAAACGCGGCGGCATCCGGCGCGGTCAGGGGCAGCGGTGCCCCAAGGGCAGCGGCGAATTCCGCCGCCTGCACGGCAAAAAACAACGTATACACACCACACAGCACCGCCATGACTAACACTCCCATCAGCTGGGGCAGGCGCGGCAGGGCTGCCAGTTTGCCGTAAAACTGTTCCGCCGCAACAGGCGGCGCCTTGCGCCGGGCGCTGCCGCCCGCCAGACCAAACAACCAGGCACCAACAGGCAGGGAGAGCGCAAAGATCAGCAGATTTGCCAGCAGGGCATCCTGCCCGAACAGCTGCCCCAGCCAGCTGCCAAGATGCCCCCACAGCCGGGCAAAGTTATCATCCGCCCCCGCCAGCGTGGCGCAGGCCGCACCGCCCAGCAGCAGGGCAGCAGTTATACTGACGGCGGTTTCCAGCGTGCGGCCTTTGCGTCCCGCATGATTGGCCCACCAGCGGTGCAGTGCCTGCCACAGCAGCTGGGTACGCAGCAAAAAGTTGCCGAATGGGATGGCAAACATGCCCGCCACGCCATCCAGCAGCACAAGGCAGCTGGTGCGGCCAGCCGCCAGTAAATCATTGCGGGCCAGCACATAATAAATAGCCGTGCAGTGCCACGCCACGACCTGCCAGAAGCCAAGGTCGTCCGTGTGCAGGCTCCACCCCGCCATGGCCAGGCTTTGCACCAGCCAGCAGCACCACCAGGCCGCGGCGGTCCGGCTGGGTTTGCGGTCCCCCGCCCAGGCGGCGAGCTCCACCACTACGGTATACAGCGTCACAAACACCAGCACTCCGGCGCGCCAGGCGGAGTACTCGCTCGCCACCCCAAAACCCAGGCAGCGGTCAACATATTCATAGCTCGCCGCATAGCTCAGCAGCAGGGCGGCCAGCATGACCCACTGCGGATTTTTGGGTGCAGAAAATGGAAGGGGCTGGCCTGCAGCCTCTTTTTTATCAAATTTCATTGGGTTGTCTCCTTATATCAAGGTCGTTTCTTTACGTTTCGTCCGGGCGGTATTCCAACAGGTCAGCGGGCTGGCAGTCCAGCGCTTTGCACAGGGCTTCCAGGGTGGAAAACCGCACCGCTTTTGCTTTGTTGTTTTTCAGGATGGAAAGGTTGGCCGGGGTAATGCCGATGGTTTCAGCCAGCTCCCCCGCCCCCATGTGGCGCTTTGCCATCATCACATCCAGGTTGACGATAATTGGCATCTTCTGCGCCCCCTTACACGGTATAGTCCAGTTCGTCTTTCATCTTAACGGCCTGGGCAAACGCATTTTTGATGACCCGCACGATCAGCGCCATAAACGCCGCCGCAACGCCAATGGCAAAGATGAACGGCAGCCCCAGCACAGCACCCACCGGCAGGCAGAGCGCTGCAGCCCAGGTGCAGCACCAGCTGATGCGCCGCAGGGCCAACACGTTGGCAGGGGTAAACACCTCTTCTTTTTCAATGCGCGCCAAAAACATGTACAGGTTATACAGCATCCACAGGGCCAGCGCGGCGCTGCAATAGCCCAGCCCCAGCAAAAAATACCCCAGCTTTGGCCCATGCACCAGCTGCAGCGCGTGCACCGCCAAAACCCAGCTGACGATGCGCGGCCCGCACAGCACCATCACCACGCACCCCATGGCCGCCGCCAGGGTGGCGAACTTGGTCAGCATAATGCTTTTGTGGTCGTTCCAGCCAAAAAAGTTTTCTGGTAATTGACGCATTGGTCATTCCCCCTGATGTTTTATGGTATATCCGATGCTGTTATCATAGCATCTATCGCATCGTTTTGCAATACATTTTTATTGTTTTTCAATATATTTATTCTGTTTTGCAATGCGTTTATACTTCAGGTTCCTGCACCAGCTGCCCTGCGGCAGATTTTCTGGCTGAAAATGCGGCAAAAAGCTTGACTTTTTCTCCCATACCTGTTACAATATTTAAGCTGTAACAGGCAAATTGAGTATTTGTGCCCGTAGCTCAGTTGGTAGAGCACCTGACTTTTAATCAGGGTGTCCGGGATTCGAATTCCCGCGGGCGCACCAAAAAGCACCAGACAGTTTTAACGCTGTCTGGTGCTTTTTTATGCTGTCTTTCGGCTGATTCTGTCCATAGGGCTGAAATTCGGGAACCTTTGCGTTGTTTTTTGCTGTGTAAGGTGCAGGTATTTCTGCACCATGGTCAAGCTTGTGTGGCCCAGAATTTCCCGCAGGCTGTATATATCACCGCCGTTTTCCAAGTAGCGTGTAGCAAACGTATGTCGCAGCAGGTGCGGGTGTAAACGCGGAATTTCTGTTTTCCTTTTCAGCTTTTTGAACAGCTGCTTTATCGTTACCTGCGTAATGGGTTTCAGGTTGCTTTGCAAAAATACTCTGTCGGATGTAGCGCAGGCAGGGCGGCGGCGCAAATAGCGCATTTGAAGGTATTGAACGGCGGACTGCAGACTCTCAGCGGCGTGATTTCCCGCACGTCTTTGACATTCCGATGCTGGATAATTTCAAATTCACTGCGCTCAGGAAGATACGCAATTACCTTGTCGGCGTGAATCGTTCCCTGATACACATGGCAGGGGCAGCGATAAGCAGGGAATACCGCCGTGCGGCGAACTCAATTCCTATATAGAACAATTGCACCCGTGAAATTGCAGAAGAATCTGAAAATAGCAGTCAGCAAAGAGAGAACAGTTGGATGCGCAAAAAAGTTAGCAACCCCTTCCACTTGACAGAAATCAATGGTTGTGCTATTCTAACCATGCTGTGACTTGATTGAAAAACGAGTCACAAGGAGGAAGCACATGCCAATTGCGTTTACTGCGGAGGAACGCACAGTTCTGACCGGACAATTGTTGGAAAGCGCTCGCCGCTTTGTCAAAGAGCAGAGCGCGCGCAAGGTCACGGTCGAACAACTGACGGACAGCGTCGGCATTTCCAAAGGAGCGTTCTACCTGTTTTATCCGTCCAAGGAACACCTGTTTTATGCGCTGCTGCGCCAGATGCATACCGAATTGTACGGCCCGGCCATGGAGTTGCTGGAACAGCCCAAGGGCACGCCCGCACAGCAGCTGACTTGCGCCATTCTGGAAGGCTGCCGTGCGCTGGATGAAAGCGGACTGTGCCGTTTCTGGGAGCAGGATGCGCCGGAAATTCTGTGCGCCATCCCGTCAGAAGAACGCAGGGCGCAACAGGAGCAGGAATATGCGGTGTTCCGCCGGTTCCTGGCGCAGAACAAAGCGGCGGATATCCCGGAGGAACAGGCCATGAACGCCCTGCGCAGCCTGATTTTGACCGTACCCATGCGTAAAAAGCTGGGCGAGGATTATCCGCAGATACTGCTATGGATGGCCCAGGGCATCTGTGCACAGATTTTTGGTTGAAGTGTGCCATGAGGAATCATGGCATTTTTATGCACCTGAAAGTTAGAAACGGCTAACAATAAACGGAGGTACTCTATGAACCTGAATTCCAAAAAACTGACCATCCCGGATCTGATTTCTGTTGGTGTGTTCACCGCCATCTATTTTGTGCTGGTGACTATTGCCACCTTCAGCTGTGCGCTGCTGCCGGGTGTTGGCAACATTTTGCTGCCGGCAGTGGCGGCGTTGATCTCCGGCAGCGTGTATATGCTGCTGGCCGCCAAGCTGCAGAAGTTTGGCGGCATCAGCATCATGGGTCTTGTCATGGGCCTGTTCTTTTTTGTGTCTGGTCACTTTGTGTTGTCCTTTGCCGCCAACATCGTTTGCGGCGTGCTGGCAGACTGGGTGGCAAGCCGCAGCCAGTACCGCAGCAAAAAGGTGCTGCTGGCCAGCTATGTCATCTTTTCGTATGGTCTCACCGGCCCGATCCTGCCGCTGTGGTTCATGAAGGATGCCTACATTGCTAACCTGACCGCCCGCGGCAAGGATGCCGCCTACATCGATACGCTGTTTGCGCCCATCAACAACGGCGGTTTCGTTGCGGCTATGGCGGCGATTTTGGTCTGCGCCGTGCTGGGCGGGCTGTTCGGCCAGCGCATGATGAAAAAGCACTTTGAGAAAGCGGGGATCGTGGCATGAGATTCCGCATAGACCCACGTGCCAAGCTGTATTTGCTGCTGCTGGCCAACCTGATGCTCTTTTTTCATGTTGGGACTGGGGCCGAGGCGGTAGCGACCGGGTTGTTCCTGCTGCTGTTTTTCCTCTCCGGGCACACTCGCACCGGCATCCGGTTGAGTGTGGTCTACTTTGGCCTGCTGGCCATTGATCTGTTTGTGGTGCCGCTGGCAGGGGAGGGCATTCTACTCAATCTGCTGTCGCTGGTGTCGGTAGGCATCCGCATGATGCTGCCCTGCATCATTACCGGTGCGTATGCCTTTTCCACCACCACGGTAGGGGAACTGACCAGTGCCCTGCGGCGGATGCATGTGCCGGAAAGCGTCATCATCCCGTGCGCCGTTGTGGTGCGGTTCTTCCCTACTGTACAGGAGGATTACCACCAGATTCACAACGCCATGGCCCTGCGCGGCATCGCTGAGGGCAAGGGGGCTCTGTTGCTGCACCCGATGCAGTCATTGGAATACATCCTCATGCCGCTGCTGATGAACGGCAACAATGTCGCGCAGGACCTCTCGGTAGCGGCACTGACTAAAGGCATCGGCCTGCCGGGCACCCATACCTGCATGACCGAGCTGCACCTGACTGTGTGGGATTTCATCTACCCGGCACTGTGTACGCTGCCGCTGCTGTGGAATGGGGGTATACTGCTGTGAGAACACTGGTGGAAAGCAACAATGTTTCCTTTGCTTATCAGAACAGCACAGAACCGGCGTTGCAGGATATCTCACTGCGGATTCGGCCCGGTGAGTGCGTATTGTTCTGTGGTCGAAGCGGCTGCGGTAAAACGACCTTTTCCCGCCTGCTGAATGGCCTTGCCCCGATGTTTTATCCCGGAGAACTGACCGGCAGCTGTACGGTGAGCGGTTTGCTGGCAGGGAGCGCAGCCATTGAGCAGTATGTACCACTGGTTGGCAGCGTGTTTCAGAACCCCAAAACGCAGTATTTCAATGTGGACACCACAGCAGAATTGGCCTTCCCCTGTGAAAACAGCGGGATGCCGCCCACAGCCATCCGTCAGAGAGTACAGGAAGTGGTGGCACAGTTCCATCTGGAAGCTCTCATGGATCGCAGTGTGTTCAAGATCTCCGGCGGCGAAAAGCAGCGGGTGGCCTTTGCAGCGGCCTGTATGCTTGGTCCGAAGCTGTTGGTGCTGGACGAACCCACCAGCAATTTGGATGCCGGGGCCATCCGGCAGCTGCACGATATGATCGCCGCAATGAAGCAGGTGGGCATGACCATTGTGCTGGCCGAACACCGGTTGGCCTGGGTGCAGGATGTGGTGGACCGCTACTTCTTTTTTGAGGCGGGGCAGCTGACAGCCGTCTGGACGGCTGCGGACTTTGCCGCCCTGCCGGAAACGACCTTGCAGAACGCAGGTCTGCGCGCCCGGGACCTGACTGCGTGTCGGGAGAAGTTGCGGCAAAAAACGACGATGCAATGCACCGGGGTGCCGATATTGGAAGTGCAGAACCTGACCCTTGGTTACCACAGGCGCAGCCTCATCCGGGCGCTTCCAGATATGAGCTTTGCTGCCGGGGAGATCGTGGGCCTGATGGGGCATAACGGCATTGGTAAAAGCACCCTGGCCAAAACTCTCTGCGGCCTGATGGAGCCGCTGGACGGGCAGATTCTGTGGGAGGGCAAGACGGCCAACGCAAGGACCCGCCTGCACAAAAGCTTTCTGGTCATGCAGGATGTGAACTACCAGCTGTTCAGTGACAGCGTGCGGGAAGAAATTCTGCTGGGAGCAGCCCACCCGAAACTGGTGGATACCGTGATGCAGGCGCTGGGTCTGAACGGCCTTGCCGACCGCCACCCCATGAGCCTTTCCGGCGGGCAGAAGCAGCGGGTCGTAGTGGCAGCAGCCATGCTGAGCGACAAACCACTCATTCTGCTGGACGAACCAACCAGCGGTCTGGACCGTGGCAATATGGAACAGGTCGGGCGGCTATTGCAGCAACTCAAAACACAGGGCAAGACCATTGTGGTCATTACACACGATGAAGAACTGGCCGCCGACTGGTGCGACCGTATTATAGCCCTGCAGGATTGATGGCAAGTTGGCTTTTTCGTGCAACGGCAATAACGCTGAATTGCATGTCGCAAAGATGTTGTTTGAATGCTGCACTATTTTTTGATTTGCGATATAAAGGAGAATGGAAAATGGAATACCATGCAAATGACTGGCTGGGCCGGTGGCAGAATTTTGAAGCCTATCTCACGAGCAGTGATCCGTATCTGACCCGTGCATGGCAGGATGCCGAGACAGCTGCCGCAGCAATGCCCATGGTCTGCGGCGGAGTAAAGGTCTTCTGGCAGAGAGCCTGCGTGACCACTAGTCCGGAAAATCCGCACACCCTCGGCGGTTGGAACATCACTCTGGCGGTAGGGGAGAAACTTTGCATCGAGTGGCTGGACGAAGATGGCGCAAGTCTGGGCAAGGCGGTGTATCATCTGGAAAGCGTGTTGGAAAAAGGTCTGGAAGGCAAGGAAAACGCTCTGTTTGTGGCGGAAGATATGCCGGAAAACTGGCCCTTCCGCTGCCTGTTGGCCATGGAACCCATGCCGCCCCGCACAGCCCGCCAGACCGGCGGCCTGCTGAGCCACCTGCACTTCCAGTATGCCAGCCAGCGAAACCTGCTTGTGGACCCGGAGACCCAGAAACTGCACAATCCCATGTGGTATGCCACCGTCTGCGATGGAGATGGTACTTTGCTGGAAAAGTGCAACATTGTGCGTGCGCTGCACCGCCTGCCCCTGTGGGCAGAGCTGCCGGAGAAATAAAAAAAGGGGCTGTTGCACAGCCCCCCCAAAAAGAAAGACCGAAGTAAAAGCCCCAAAAGGCTTTTCTTCTTTCTCCTTCATCATAAAAGCGATCCCCACAGTCCGTTTAACTCAGTTTTTGCGGCTGTGGGGATTGCTTTTTCTCAGTAGCGGCAGGTAAGCAATTTATTCATGGTGAACCTCATTTCTACATCAAATGGTGTCTGTTCGGATGTCCTAAACCCTGCCATAAAACCGGTGGTTGATTTGTCCATTGGGCTTTGTTTTGCCCGTCTGCACATTTTTGCACACTTTTTGCACACCTGAATAGCTGGATAACGGTTGCAAAGCATTACACTGTATGCAAACAATGCGGTGTGTGCAAATATGAATTTTACGATGATGCGATAGAATTAACGTTTCTTCGCACTTTTGATATTTGACGAATGATGCACCTTGGACTCTTTTAATCAGAGGGACAGGGATTCGAGTTCACTCAGACAATCAGGCCCCGGGTGGTGGCTTTGAACGACAACACGGTTTGCGGAACAAAGTGATAGACCATCTGACAGAGATTTTCAAGCATTGAAAATCATGGTGATAAAGTGGATTTTTGTTACAAATCAATAAAAACGTTGAGGAAAAAATTCTTCTGTGGTAAAATAATTAAAAAGATGCTGCGAAATTGCGGAGGGAGGATCTGTGCTGTATGCACCGGCTCCATAAACGCCTTACAGGTGCAGCCAACAGTTCCATAGAAATCATCATTGCTTGGAGTTTTGCAGATGCGTAAGAGACTGTTTGTTAGAAACTGGATCCGAAGGCTTCTAAGGTACCTTTGTATTCCGGTTGGGTTCTTCCTGGTCGTGGTTCCTCTGTATAGCCTGATGATCCGCCAGACGATCCAAGCGCAGTCCTCCAGCGCGATGGAAATGCTGGCGATCGGCACCACCCAGTTGGAGCGATGCCTGAGCAACATCCGCAGTACAACGAACAAATTGTTCAGCGAAACGGAGTATACTCTGCTTGCCAGCAGTTATGATAACAGTATTCTGGGAGATTATCAGACACTGACGAGAGCCAGCAAATCGTTAGACCTACGATTCCTCTGTGATCACATACAGCTATATTACATTTGAGCGGAATGGCATCATATTGGATGACCGGAGCGCGTATGAAAGCCATAGCAATTTTTACCCGGGAGCACTTGAGTATGAGGATGTGTCTCAGGAGGAATGGGATGCGCAGAATCAGATCGATGTAACGACGATAAAGCCCGCCCATGTTGTCAAACTGATGCATTCCAGCTATGGCAATTCATATACCACGGTATACCAGCCCTATGTGAACACGGCGGGCCGCCTTTGCGGCGCAATGACGGTGCTGATCAAGGAAAAAGATGTCGTTTCAATGTTCCTTTCGCAGCAGCAATGGCGCAAGGAAGGGCTTTTCTGCCTGATCTCCGATGACGGAACGATCCTGGCGGGAAATAACTATGACGGAACGACATTTTCCCTGGCGAGTGATGATACGGGTTGGGAGACCTATCAGGGAAAGCGCTATCTGATGGCAACGCGATATGTGGCATCTCTGAATGCAACGGCGGTCATTGGAATGCCGCCGTCGCTCTACGAAGCGGGTCTGTTGGCAGTACAGCGTGCAATTTGTCTGTATCTGATCGTGGGCGTTCTGGGCTGTGTATTGATCAGCGTCTGCATGACGCTGGAGGATATGAACAGCCTGCGTCCGATGCTGGATACGCTGGACGAATCGGATCTGGCATCGCGGAAAGTGCTGAATGAGATCTTTCTCCGAAATGTGAACAGTCAGCATAAACTGGCACAGGAACTGGAGCATTCACGCAGCGAGCTGGAACACGGCAAAATGGAAATTTTGCTGCGCACAGGGTCTGTGAGTCAGGAAACCCTTCAGCAGCTGACGGATGCGGTGCAGCTGAAAGCCTATAACTTCCTGCTGCTGATCCCATCTCTTCAGGAAAACGCCGAGTGCTCACTGAAAGAAGAGCTGCGTACTGTGGTGGTGTCAGAGCAGATCCGTCAAATTTACGGGCAGAGATTTTATGTACAGGCAACGGCAGATGACCTGATCCTGGTGATCCTGACGCAGGAAACGGATGACGCAGAGGAACTGCGGGAGATGTGTTTCCGCACAGAGCGGCTGTATGATGCGCTGCATTTGACGACCCCCCTGATATTGAGCGATCCTTTTGAGAAAATGGAGCAGTTGTCAGATATTTACTGGAAGGCCCGCAACGTAGCGGCCTATGCAGATCCGACACAGAAGATCTGCTATTTGGGGAACAGCAATGCGCAGCGCGGTACCACGGTCAATGCAACCAATGCAGCGCGGCTTCGGGAGTATCTGCTTTCCGGATGTACGGAAGAGGCGGTTTCACTTCTGAGTGAACTGTTCTCGGTGGATAATCTGGACCCGGAAAACTTTAAGCAGGATTTTTACACGGCAGGCGGCATTCTGCTGAACACGGCAGAAAGGGTACGCTGTCCGGATATCGCCTATCTGTGCAGTTATGACTCAAAACTGACTGCCCGCCAGATGCTGAGCCGGCTGCAGGACTGCTGTGTGGAGATCTGCAGCCATGTGCAATTCCTGAAGCATAGCCACAATGATGCGCTTCAAAAGAATATTCTGGACTGGCTGGCACAGAATTTCCAGAATCCGGAGATCAATGCGGCGATGACGGCAGAGCAGTTCAAGATCTCTAAAAAGTATCTTTCGCAATTCCTGAAGGAGCAAACCGGAAAGAGCTATACAGAGTATGTGGAAGAATTGCGTCTGGATCATGCGATGCAGCTGCTGAGAACGACAGATCTGAATATTACGGATATTGCGGAGCAGTGCGGCTTCTCCACAGCGAATACATTCTATAAGGCATTCCGGCGGAAGTATCAGCTCTCGCCTTCTGCTGTTCGCAAGGGAGACAACTGATTTCAGCGCAGAAAAAACGAACGATGTCAGCCCATTCGGACAGACATCGTTCGTTTCTTTTTACAGGTGGGTTCAGGAATGGATGCTTATGGTCACGGTGCAGGGAGCATCCAATGCAAAGGTCAGCTCAAGCAGCCCATCGTGGCGTGTGGTCACGGTGCAGGGCACAGAGGCTGTAACAGCTTTGGGGCCCGGCTGCAGAACAGCCAGAACAGTGCTGCGGCCCGCTGCGGTAAAATCCAGTGTGGCATCTAAGGCGCTGTTGTCCGGTGCCCAATCCGTATGCCGGACAAAGGCATCAAAACCGGTCGTGAGGGTGCCGGGGCGGTAGTAAGCGGAAAACCACTGTACAATGGGAGAAGAAAGCCCGCTGAACTGATGCCAGCCGGCACCACGGCGGCTCTCGATCATAAAGTGTTCAAAACAACAGTAGCTTTCGGCACACTCGTTCTGCCACAGGGTAAGAGCGGTGTCGGCAATGCGGTAAGCAAAATCGGCAAGGCCCGCATCCAGTGCAGATTTGAAGAACATCCACTGATAAGGCATCCATACAGCACCGTTCCAGTAGCCGTCACGCCGATAGTACGGCGCACTCTGATCTACGGTGGAAAGGCCGCAGGCACACCACAGGTGTTCCGGGCTTTGCAGCTTCTGCCACAGAAGTTCCTTCTGCGGTTCTGTACAGACACCTGCAAACAGCGGCGAAGCGCCATCCATGCCCATATCGTAGTTCAGACCCTGCTCGGTGCGCAGAATATCTGCAGCATCACCGGAAGGATCGTGCAGGAGGTACCCGAAGTAACCGCTTTCCTCGTCCCATGCAGTCTGCAGGGAGCGCCCTAAGCGAAGCGCATCGGCATCAAATGCATCTGCATCGGCTGTCTCACCCAGCAGGCGGGCGGTGTAAGCCAGGATCTTTGCGCAGCGTATCGCATGGGCAGTTGTGACCACGGGCGCGCAGCTGGCCTGCAAACGGCGGCGATGGACCTCCTGCTGTGGGGGATAATCGTCCCATCCACCGGAATTGTAGAAATAATCCCAGGGGCGCAGCAAGCCGCTGTGCAGGTTGGCGGTAGTGGAGCCGCCTTCCTGTCCGGTGAAGAAGCGGTAGTACAGCTTTAGGCGTGGATAGCAGTAGGCGGCAAGTTCTCTGCTGCTGGTGCGATTCAACAGCTCAGCGTACAGATAAAACTGCGTTGGCACCATGGAGCCATGGTGTAAGAAAGCAGCATCCACAGAATCCGGGGGCATCAGGTAGGTGTTCAGGCAGTCAAAGGCATTGCGCAGGCTGGTCTGAGCCAGGCCCATTCCAATGAATCCGGAATCCCATGTGTAGACACAGTCCCACCAGCGTCCGGGAGTGTAGTGGCGGATATACTGTCCCCGCGTGTACACCGGATACACAACGTTGGTGCAGAGAACGGCATTCATCAACTGTTGGCCCAAGGCAAGCGATTCGGCAGCCGGTAAAGCGGGCGGTGCTGCAAGGGAGGCAGAAGCCTGCTGCCATAAATGCTCCCAATCACTGCGCTGCGTCAGCAGCTCATGGCAGCGCAGCGCGGCGGCAGAAGCATCCGGCGCAGCACAGACCGCTCCATAGATCACTTTTGTCTGTCCTGCCTCCAAGGGGATCGGCCCCATAAAGAGATTGACGTAATGCCCTTTTCCGTTGCCGCGCAGCGTGGCATTTACATGGTCGTGTACGGTGTCACGCAGAAAGATGTCCAGTTCGTCGTTTTCGATCGTGCGAATATGGGTGGTGATATCATCCCACAGGATCCCGTAGCACTCCTGAATGTGGGGATACTGCAGGGTCAGATAGTTCTCATCTGCGGCGGGCTCGGCCTGAGGCCGGAAGCCATCTCCACGCAGGGTGACGGTAAAGTTACCAGCGTCCGCTTGCTCGCACAGAGCGAGACAGTCCAGCTTCGCCCCTCCAACACCGGCAGCAGTCAGGGTCAGAGTGAATTTCCCGGCGGGAATGGAAGCATTCAGCGGCAGGATGGCAATAGAAGGCTTCTGACAGGGCGGCAGCCGCAGCGTGACCTGACCATTGACATCGTACTCGGAACTCTCATCTGCCGGATTCCAATACCGTACACAGAGACAGGGGGTATGCAGGGGCGCGGTAAGGGAAAGCGTAAAGGTAACGGTGTCCCCTTTTCCGCTGGGCATGACCTGCCCAAAAGGGCCTTTGCCTTCGGAACAGCCGAACCCCGTGCCAATGCCGTATCCCTGACCAAAGCCGGGAACGGCTTCTTCGCCCCGGCGCAGACCATCCCAGGTCAGACATTCATTGGGACGGTGGATGGAAAAATCCAGGGTGTCATAATCCTTTGCCCAGACAAAGGCCGCGTTTTCAGGCAGGGATACCTCACAGCCCGGCAGGGAGAAGCCGCGGTAGGAAGGAACGGGATCCCAGGCGGATGCCATAGAATGAAGCACCAGATTCTGCGGAGCATCGGTATTGTTGTGGAGCTCGGCACGGATCAACCGGGCATCCTCCCCCAAGGGAGCAAAAGAGATGTCTGCATACAGCTGATCCTTCCACAGAAGCTCGTGGCGGAACGTGTAGCAGCTCAGATCCGGAGCTGCGGCCCAGGGGTGAAAGCCGCTTTCAAACCGTACATTGGGCACATCGACCCGGCGGCGATACATTCCCGGAAAAACGGACAGGTCAAATCGAACGCCATCGTTGGCCGCAGGAACATGGGAAATGCCGCTGTATCGTTTGGTGTAGGGGCCCCACGCAGGCAAGGAAAGATCATGTGATTGCATGGTGTGGTATCCTCCCATCAGCCCTTGACCGCGCCAATGGTAACACCGGCAACAAAGTACTTCTGCAGGAACGGATACAGGCACATGATCGGCAGGGTGGAAACCACCATAGTGGCATATTTCAGGCCATCGCCGATGACCTCGACATCACCGGTGGAACCGGCCATGTTGCCGATGTCGCTTTGGATCAGGACCTCGCGCAGGATCATCTGCAAAGGGTACAGAGAACGATCCCGAATGTACAGCAATGCCGGGAACCAGCTGTTCCACTGCGCAACGCCGTAGAACAGCGCCATAACGGCGAACACTGCACCGGAGAGCGGAAGAACAATGCGGAAGAAGGTCGTGATGTCGTTACAGCCGTCTAAGGCTGCGGCCTCGATCAGCTCATTCGGGATGGTGTTTTCAAAGAAGGTGCGCATGATGATCATGTTATAGGTACTGATGGCGGAAGGCAGTACCAGCGCCCAGATCTTATTCAGCATGCCCAGCTTCTGAATGATCAGGTAGGTGGGGATCATGCCGCCGTTGAAAAACATGGTAAAGATGAAAAGGCTGATAAAGATATTGCGCCCGAACAGATCCTTGCGAGACAGGGGATAGGCGGCGCAGGCGGTAAGGGTCACGCTGATCAGGGTGCCCAGCACGGTATACAGGATCGTGTTCAGATAACCCGTCCAGATGCTGGCATCCTTCAGAACCTTCTCGTACATGGAGGTCGTAAAGCCTTTGGGCCAGAAGGAAACATTGCCTGTCAGCAGCTGCATGGGATCACTGAACGAGCCGCTGATGATGTGCAGAAGCGGCAGAATGATGGTTGCGCTGATCAGGATCAGCAGCAGATACACAACAATGGTATAGATTCGTTCTCCGATGCTTTCCTTCACTTTCGTGGGGTGATTCATCGCATCAATATTCTTTTTCATCACCACAGGCTCACCTCACTGATCTTTTTGCTGAACTTGTTGAACAGCATGATAATGGTAAAATTGATCACAGAATTGAACAGGCCCACAGCCGCGGAGAAGCTGTAATCGCCGCTTTCAAAGGCACGGCGGTAAACGTAAGTGGAGATCACATCGGCAGTCTCATAGGTTGCGGGGTTGTACATCAGCATGATCTTTTCATAGCCGACCGAGAAAATAGAGCCCATGCGGAGGATCAGCATGATGATGATCGTGGGCAGCAGGCCGGGCAGCGTGATGTGGATCAGCTTGTCCCATTTGGAAGCACCGTCAACGGTGGCGGCCTCGTAGAGAGAGGGGTCGATGCCGGTCAGTGCCGCCATGTACACAATGGAACCGTAGCCGGCGCTTTGCCAGATGTCAGAAAGAACATAGATCGTCTTGAAGTACTTGGGCTCGGCCATAAAGTGAATCGGCGTACCGCCAAAGGCGGTGATCAGCTGGTTGATCAGGCCGCTGGAAGGAGAAAGCAGGGCGCTCAGAATACTGACAACGACCACAGCGGAGATGAAGTGGGGCAGATACACCACGGTCTGTACGCTGCGTTTGAAGAATTTACCGCGGACTTCGTTGATCAGCAGAGCCAGAATGATGGGAATGGGAAAGCCCACAATAATTGAATACAGGCTGATGCCAAGTGTGTTTTTGATCAAACGGCCAAAATACTCGGATTTAAAGAACTGGGTGAAATATTTGAAGCCGACCCACTTGCTGCCCGTGATGCCCAGTACGGGAGAGAAATCACGGAAGGCGATCTGCGCGCCGTACATGGGCGCGTACATGAACACGATATACCAGATCAGGGCGGGCAGCAGCATCAAAAGCAGATAGCGGCTGCGCCAGAACTTTTTGCAGGCATGATCAAGGCGGTTCGCTGTTGGCAGTGTGATCGGTTTTGCTGCGGTGGCAGTTTTCATGGTGGTATTCTCCTGTTTTCGTTCTGAAGAACCCAGGAAAAAATAGGCCGGGAACAGGGTGTTCCTGCCCCGGCCGTTATTTTACTGGATCAAAAAATAGGTGCCTGCTGAGGCATCAGCCATTCAGAGTCTTCTGGTAGATGTCGATGACCTCTGCAATGCCCATGCCATTGACCTTTTCAACGTAGGTGTCCCAGTTGGACAGCGGCTCACGGCCGGAAACAAACTTGATGATCATCTCGTCAACGTAAGTATCCACGTCTGCCATCACTGCACGACGGACGGCATCATCCTCAGAGGAGAAGGAGGTGGAGCCGGGAATGACGTACTTCTTGGATTCTTCCAGGAAGGGAATGATGCAGTCCTGCTTTGCGCGGTTGACAGAATCATCATCCAGCTGCGTGACCTCATCCTGGCTCAGAATGAACGGGCCGGAGCTCTGTGCAAAGGTGAAGGTGCCGATCGC
>ERZ827450.1776-NODE-1776-length-20501-cov-12.442091_pt1 | contig 20501 bp, 19 predicted proteins | sample MGYA00519773_ERZ827450 | MGnify/ENA primary metagenome ERZ827450 (study PRJEB31778, sample SAMEA3449306) | human gut metagenome | biome: human gut; feature: human-associated habitat; material: faeces | place: United Kingdom | collected 2010/2012 ...
GGGGTAGTAGCAGTATATACGTTCAGCAGAAGAAGTCGTAGAGCGGTGGAAAAACGGGATAAGTGCCAAAAAGCCAAAACACAGCTGACTTTTGGCCTGTGGAAAACACTGGATAAAGCCCAAAACAACCGACCGGTTTATCCACAACGCTGTGCACAACTTAACCTCGTGCCCCAAAAGAGCGCTGAAACGGTATAAAAGGGCAAATTCATACGTATTCAGTATTCGCGCTTTCGGGAAAAATTCCTGCCCGGACGGATAGAAGACTTTTGCACGCACATTCAGGCGTGAAAGGAAAATCGAAAGGGTTGAGAAAAACAGACGGATGTGCTACACTGATAAAGATAAAGAAGGCGAAACAGATGTAAACTGGCTTGGATGAGATAAGGGGGATTTTCAAGGTTCGCGTGGCGAATCTTGAACAGGGGAAGTCCGGAAACCTTAGGTTTCTGGTAGGGTTTGGGACAAAGGCCCAATCGCTCCTCCGTCATCTTGAAGCAAAAGAAAGGCAGAAACAATGGAAACAGTCAGAAAAACGCGGAAACTCCCGGAGCGGGTGGCCGATAAACTGCGGGAGATGATCATACAGGAATCGCTGAAGACGGGCGCGAAACTGCCGGCCGAAGCGGAGTTGATGGAGCGCTTCGGGGTCAGCCGCTCGACGGTTTCGATGTTGTGCCCGATTATATCGGGCTTCGACGCGACGACCACGTCCAGCGGGGCGGGCTGTGCGTCGAGATCGGGAATAAGGAGCTCAATTACGGCGCCGGGATTCTGTGTGCGGATGGCGCGGACGGTTTGGGCCCAGTGTGCGGCACCGCCGTCAGGCAGGTCGTCACGCGTCACAGAAGTAACGACGACATACCTCAGTTTCATCAGTGCGACGCTTTCGGCGACCCGTCGGGGTTCCTCGGCGTCGGGGGCAAGGGGGTGTCCTGTTTTCGTTGCACAGAAGCGGCAGCCTCGGGTGCAGATGTCTCCCAGGATCATGAAGGTTGCGGTTCTGCGGCTCCAGCATTCGGCCTTGTTCGGACACATGCCGCTGCTGCAAATCGTATGCAACGCATGTTTGTCGACTATTTGCTGTACCTCGGCATATTCCGGGGTGCGGTGGAGCCGGATCTTCAACCATCCTGGTTTTTTCAGTACATCTACCTTGTCATAAAACTTCGGCATTTAAGTTCATTATTTTCCAATTGATGCAAAAATACGAAAAAATAATTGATAATTCCTATGAATGCCCTATTTTCTTTCGGCATCTCGTTCCTGATACGCCTCTTCGCGGGTTTGCCTGCTCCGGGCCTTTCCCCGGGCTGTTTTCGGGTTTCGCCGGCGGCGGTATTCGCAGTATGCAATTAAAAAAATAAAAAATGCGGCCTCGAAAATCGCAATTATTCAATATCGGATACTGCCGGAGGACTTTTTTGCACAGAGAAAGGGGTTTGCTGCCTGGCAGTAGCAAACCCCTCTGGTTAGGTTAGTTAGGTTAATGAGAGTGGGAGAATCCCACGTTTTGTTATACAAAGATAAATGGAAAATCACAATCTTCCAAATCTTTTGTAACATTTTTTTAACCTAACCGAAAAAAATCTTTTAAATTATAATTAAAAATTTTAAAATACTAACGGTTTTGTAAGTTGCGAACTATAACGCCTCGCGGATTTCCTCGGTTTCCTTAGCGGCGGGCTGCGCCTCGGGAGCGAGCGAAGTGATGTGGCGGTTCCGGTAAGCGGCCGGCGTCATCTGGTACTCCTTTTTGAAAAGTTTAATAAAGTGCGACGTGTTGGGGAATGTACAGGCATTGCCGATTTCCGAAATCGACTTCGAAGTCGAAATCAGCAGCAGACGCGAATGCATCAGGCGTTGGCGGATGTACCATTTGTGGGGCGGCATCATGAAATGGCGCCGGAATTCCTTTTTGAACGAGGTGAGCGAACGGTTCGTCAGCTTCGAAAGTTCTTCGATCGAAATATCCTTGAAGATGTGGTCGTAGACGATCTGTTCGAAATTCTCCTTGGCCGCGTCGACGTTGCTCAGCAGTTTGCTCTTCAGGCAGCAGTCTTCGTGCGAGGCGATGAGGTAGATCAATTCGGTCATTTTGATGTTCTCGGCCGTCTCGTCGCGGTGGAAATCCTCGTCGCGCAGGTAGTTGTTGGTGTTGATGAAAAAGTTGCGGATCGAATTCCAGGCAGGCATAGAGACGTGCGAACGGTTGCGGCAGTTTTCGCACGAATGTTCGTTCGAAATGTTCAGTCCGTAGGTGATGTTCAGGTGCAGCAGTATCCGCTGGAGGTCAGCCGGCGTATAATAAAAGAGCACTTGCTCGAAGGGTTGTCCGTTTTCCGGGAAGTTCTCGATATAGTGATGCCCGATGCCGAGGTAGAATACGTCTCCGCGCGTAAGGGTCTGGCGCTTATCCCCGTCGTAAATATATTTCGTGCCTCGGAGGATGTAACCGATTGCGTAACGTGAAAGCGCCTGAGACTGGATTCCGTTGTGAAGGGCTTCTACGTACTTCACAATCATCGGCTGCTGGGCCGACGAATTTAATGAATTCTTCATATCAAATCGTATTTTAAGTTTTTTTGAACAATGAGTTGCGTCACCGATTGCTCATTTCAAAAATACAATTTAATATTTGTTTTATAAAATAATGAATAGTCTAAAAAGGCACAAACAGGCAAATAAGACTAAAGATACCATAATAATGACTAAATATAATATTGTAAAAATATTCCAGCGAAGGCTGCCGCCAGAAAAATCAGGTATACGGGCAATGCTATTCCCCTGTGTATGCGGACAAAAAATACCGGGATCAGTATGGCCGACGGGACAGCGAGCAGGGCGAATGCCTCGGGTGTTGCGGCGGGGCTGCATAGCACAGCCAGAGTCAATATCAGTATACCTATATTATAAAAGAGGATGAAGCGGGGTTTGGTGCCTGCGGCATAGATGTCGGCCAGGAAAAAGAAAAGCGCTGTCAGGTCGAGCAGCACGATCCCGCCTGCCATGACGAGTGCGGGGAGGGGAATATCCAGAAAGAGATGCAGCGGCATACCTTCGATGGCGGATTGCCCCAATTTGATCAGGGGAGCCGTGAATTCCGCCCCGGTGCCCCAGCTGACATAGCAGGCCGTGAAGACCGGCAGCAGCAGTCCGGCCGTTGCTACCGCGACTTCCCGCAAGGTACGCCGGAAAAGCAGTACGGCCAGCGGCAGGAGCAGCAGCATCGGCAAGCCGGGGGCATATACCAGCGGCATCAGTCCCAGATAGAGTGAGGCCCGGAAGATGGCGTCGAACCCGTACCCGTTGCAGAAGGCGCGGCAGTAATTTTTCGTTGCCAGTGCGAGCAGCATCGACGCTGCGAATCCTGCGAGATAATTCCCGCCTGTTGCGATCCCGCAGGCGACGATGGCATAGAGGGGAATCGGGAGGCAGGTGCCCACCGTATAGAGGTTGTAGCGGATCGTGATCCGTCCCGCACACATTCCGGTGAAGAGCAGCATGAACCCGGCGGCAAACTTCGACCATACCGGATATGCCGCCTGAAACCGGGCGAGTTGGCCGCCCAGAAGCGGGAGCGCATCGCGCACCGCTCCACTGGTATCGGACACGGGGATTCCAGCACACATGGCCGCAACGGCGAGTGCGAAGAGGGTCATGAAGGTCGGTATGAGCGGCTGCCGGGCGATGTCGAATTTCATGTCGGAAGGCTTTTTTCCTCGGGCAAAATTAGCGAAAAAAGCCGGAATATTACCTAACTTTGTGGTACGATGTTAGAAAACCAATACCAATACGAGTTTCGGGAGGCCGGTTGCGACGAGGCCGGCCGGGGGTGTCTGGCCGGGCCGGTGTTCGCCGCTGCGGTGATCCTTCCGCCCGATTTTCACGACCCGTTGCTCAACGATTCGAAGCAGATGACCGAGCGGAACCGGGACAGGCTTCGCCTGATCATCGAGCATGAAGCCGTGGCCTGGGCCGTCGAGGCCGTTTCCGCAGCCCGGATCGACGAGATCAACATCCTGAACGCTTCGTTCGAGGGAATGTCGCTGGCTGTCGCCCGCCTCGATCCGCCGCCCGAATTCCTTGCGATCGACGGCAACCGTTTCCGGACACGTCTTGAATTACCCTACCGTTGCGTGGTCAAGGGCGACGGCAAATATGCTGACATCGCCGCAGCTTCGGTGCTGGCCAAAACCCATCGGGACGAGTACATGTTGCGCCTCGCGGAGGAATACCCGCAGTATGGCTGGAAAAAGAACAAGGGGTACCCGACCCGCGAGCATCGGCTCGCAATCCGTGAATACGGACTTACGCCCCACCACCGCCTGTCGTTCAGCCACGGGATCGGCCAGTTGGAGTTGCAATTCTGAGCGGGGATTGTCTTTCCGCGTGTTGCCGGGAAATCCCGTGGTGATCGGATACGATCATCTCCCGTGTTTAAATCCCCGGCCCGAATTTACCCTGCCGCCTTGCAGTGGCGGGCATACGTTTGAAGATGCTGGAGGCCGTATAACTATCGGTATGGCACATAAAAAAGGGCTGAAGTCCGACTTCAGCCCTTTTTCGATATGACTCGGGATTTAGTATCCCAGCGACTTGGAAGCGGCGTAGGAGACCTTCAGTGCATTGGCACGGCGAAGTTCCTGCTTCACGTCGGTTACGATACCCATCTTGGTTGTCTGATCGGCCTTGAGGCAGATCGTCATCGAGGCACGGTCGGCCTCGCTGAGCTTATCGCGCTCTGCGGCTACGAAATCCAAAATATCCTTGGTCGTTTTGTACGAGTCGTTCAGCTGGATACGGGGTGCAGTGCCGAATTTGGCCTGCATCACCAGCGAAGGCTGGCCGATGTGGATGTAGCTTACGAGCGATTTCTTCTCGAGCTTTTGCACTTCGGTTGCCTCGGGGAGTTTGTACCTCACGAGCAGTTCCTGGTCGCGCATGGTGGTCGACACCATGAAGAAGAAGAGGATCATGAAGATCACGTCAGGAAGCGATGCTGTCGAGATAGGGGGCAAACCTTTATTGCCCTTCTTTTTCATTACTGCCATAACTTACTTCTTTATATTACGCGGTTCGGCCTCCGAAATCTTCAGAGGTACTGCTTTGGATACTGCATTGCGCTGATCCTCGGAAAGCTCCGAGAATTTTGCTCCGAATTTCTTCATGGCGACTTCGTCACGTACCTCGTTGAAAGCGCGTGTGAGTTCGTTCTGCACCATGATGTAGGACTGATAGCCCGTATCACGGGTGGTCTGTAACGAAACAACGCCCTGGCTTTCGGGATATACCCACTTGCTGCCGTCGGCCAACTCGATTTCCTTTTCGGTTTTCTCCGGGAGGTTCTCGTCGTCCATCGGGTTGAGGATGAATTCCTTCGTCTTGTCCTTGAGTTGTCTCAGGTCGATGATCTCCTGTTTGCCCGAGGGCCCGGCCATGATGTTGCCGCTGCCCGAGATGAGCACCAGGAAGAGGTTGCGCTCCTTGACCTTGATGTCCTCCTGCTTTTGGTTCTCGGGGGGCATCGGCGGAAGCATACGCACCAGACCGGTGTCGACATTCATCGTTGTGGCCACAAGGAAGAAAATCAGCAGCAGGAAGGCGATGTCGGCCATTGAGCCGGCGTTGATCTCCTGTATTTGTCTTTTATTTCCTGCCATTGTTCGTTGTTATTTGAAAGCGCCGTAAATTTCGGTTGCGATAGCCGTCACGAACGCAGCGACCAGGGCAACGTACGTTACCAGGATGCTGGTGTCGGTCAGGACGGTTTCACCTTGGGAGAAAAACCCGCCGTTGGCGAGGTCGGGGATCTGGATGTCATGTCCCGAAGCCACGAAGTAAGCCACGCCCACGATCACGATGATCAGCGCGAGCGAAATAATCGTGCCCTTGATTCCCGCTGGGTTCTGGATCATGCCGAAGACCGCGCAGAAGATAGCTGTGAACACCGCAAGAGCCAGCAGGAAATAGCACCAGATGAGGTTCAGGCTGATAGCCGCCTCGGAGCCACCCGTAGCAATTGCGTATATTCCCAGTACCGCCATCACGGCCAGCAGAATACCCAATATGATATTTAAAATCTTTTTCATAATTGCCTTTAACTCTTTTTAAATCGTTGGGATTATTTCTTGCTGTAAGCCGTCAGGATATCCATCAGCGTGATGGACGAATCCTCCATATCGTTTACCAGCGAGTCGATCTTCGAAACGATATAGTTGTAGAACAGCTGAAGAATAACCGCAGCGATAAGACCCATGAGGGTCGTCAGAAGGGCGACCTTGATACCGCCTGCAACGAGGGTCGGGCTGATATCGCCGGCAGCCTGGATGGCGTCGAACGCCGCGATCATGCCGACAACGGTACCCATGAAGCCCAACATAGGCGAAAGGGCGATGAACAGGCCGATCCACGTCAGGCCCGACTCCATCTGGCCGGTCTGAACCGAACCGTAGGAAACGACAGCCTTCTCGACCGAATCCAGACCCTGATCGTAACGGTCGAGACCCTGGTAGTAGATCGAAGCGATCGGGCCGCGCGTGTTGCGGCAAACTTCCTTGGCAGCTTCGATGCCGCCGTTCTTCAGGGCTTCTTCAACCTTGGTGATGAGTTTCTTCGAGTTGATCGTCGACAGCGAGAGATAGAGGATACGCTCGATGGCAACGGCCAGACCGATAATCAGGAAGATAAGGATCGGGAGCATCCATGCCCAACCACCCTCGAGGAACTTCTGCATCATCACGTGGTGCAGGCTATCGCCGGCGAGTTGGGTTTCGGCAGCTGCAGCAGCCTCCTGCGCGAAAGCGTTAACAGTACCCAATGCGAACAGGGCCACTGACAGAATCAAAAAAAGTTTTTTCATAGTTGTGATTAGATAAAATTAAATTTGTTTAGTTGTTTTTTATTGTTGTGTTTTTAGGTATTTCACGATATTTTTCCGGTTTCAATGGTATTTCGTCAATTCTACCGGGTTAAAAAAATCCTAAAAAAATATTTTTTTTATCCTTTCCGTATCCTTGCGGCATCTTTTTACCCCGATCCATGGCTTTCCCCTGCCGGCTTTGCAAGTACAGGCAAATTCCGGAAATTTCACTCCGAATTGACCCAAACATTTGTTTGCCAGCGAGTTACGCCTCTATTCCTCTTCGTGTTGCCCCTCTTTGGCGACCCGATAAGGTACGTTAGCAGTGCGAAATATAGAAAAAAAAATCGTTCCGTGCAACGTCTTAGGCTGTAAATTCGCCTCGCAGAGGGCGCCGCAGCAATGCGCGGGTCTGTTCGTCGGAAAGCCCCAGTCCGAGCACGTACATCAGCTTCGTGACGGCCGCCTCGGTGGTCATGTCGTGGCCGCACAGGACGCCGATCTTCTGCAGCCTCAGCCCGGTTTCGTAAAGTTCCATCGAAACCTTGCCCCCGCCGCACTGCGTGATGTTGAGGATGATGACCCCGCGGTCGATCGCCTCTTTCAGTACGCGGATGAACCATTCGTTGGTCGGGGCGTTGCCCGCGCCGAATGTCTCCAGCACCACGGCCCGCAGCCCCGGAGCCGAGAGCATCGCCCGCAGGATATTTTCGCCCAGCCCCGGGAAAAGCTTGATGACTTCGATTCCGTCGGCCAGGCGGGTGGCGATGCGCAGTTCCGGCGAGATTTCCGTCGGGTGGAGGATCGCCGCGAGGTTATAGGCGATGTTAACCCCCACCTCGGCCAGGGGCGGGTAGTTGTAGGAACGGAAGGCGCTCAGCGCCTCGGCGCTGCGTTTGGTGGTACGGTTGGCGCGGAACAGCCGGTTCTGGAAATAGAGCGACACTTCGGGTACCTCGGGGCGTCCGCCGATGTGCGCCCCCGCGATCTCGATGGCCGTGATGAGGTTTTCGCGGCCGTCCGTGCGCAGCACGCCGATCGGGATCTGGCTGCCGGTGAAAACCACGGGCTTGGCCAGGTTTTCGAGCATGAAACTCAATGCCGATGCGGTGTAGGACATGGTGTCCGTGCCGTGCAGTACGACGAACCCGTCGTAGCGGGTGTAGTTGTCGCGGATCAGCTCGGCCAGCGCCGCCCAGTTTGCCGGGGTGACGTTCGACGAGTCGATCACGGGATCCATCGTCAGCACGTCGATGTCCACGTTGAGCCGCTTGAGCGAAGGGAATTCATCGTAGATGCCGCTGAAGTCGAAAGGCACCAGGGCGCCGGTTTCGGCATCGTTCTTCATGCCGATGGTACCGCCCGTATAGATGATCAGGATCGAAGATTTCATCGTATGGTCTTATGGTGTTATATTCCGAAAATACGTTTGGCGTTCGCCGTCGTTGCGGCCGCCACTTCGCCGGGGGGCAGCCCCTTCAGTTCCGCGACTTTCTCGCACACGAACCGCACATAGGCCGACTCGTTGCGCTCGCCGCGGTGGGGCGCGGGTGTCAGGTACGGGCAGTCAGTTTCGAGTACGATGTCGTCCAGTTCCATTTCACGCACCGTATCGGCCAGCTTGCTCTTCCTGAAAGTCACCACGCCGCCGATTCCGAAGGCGAAATCGCCGCAGGCTTTCAGTTTCCGGTAGGTGACGGCATCCTCCGAAAAGGCGTGGAACACGCCCCGCAGCCTCCGCCCGGCCTCCGCCGCGGCCGTCGCTTCCTCCCCGATGATCCGGCACATGTCGTCCCATGCCGCACGGGTGTGGATCGCCACCGGAAGGCCGAGCCGTGCGGCCAGGCGGCATTGCGAAACGAAAGCCTCGACCTGTTCGGCGACGAACTCGCCGCTCCAGTAGTAGTCCAGCCCGATCTCGCCCACGGCGCAGAAACGTGCGATGCCCTCGGGCGGGGCCGTGAGGTAACGTTCGGCGAGCGCCAGCTCCTCGCGCCAGTGCGGGTTGTCGTTCACCGAGGTGGGGTGCAGTCCCATCATCGGGACGCATTGCCCCGGGTGGCGGCGGCAGAGGTCGAACAGCGCCCCGTGGCTTTCGGAGTCTATGCCCGGGAGCAGCAGGTGCTCCACGCCCGCCGCCGCGGCGCGGGCCAGTGCCTCTTCGCGGTCGGCGTCGAACGCCGTATCGTACAGGTGTGAATGTGTATCCGTCAGTTTCATCGTGTTTTCATATATCGGTTGCCGGGCAGTTGCCGTACGGCTCCTGCCAGTTCCAGCCCTACGAGCAGGGCAGCCAGTTCACCCGGTTCCAGTCCGCTCAGCTCCGCGAGGGTTTCCACCGCCAGCGGGTCGTCCGTGCGGAAACAGCCCAGCAACCCAGCTTCGTCGGGCGTAAGCTCCGGTGTGGACGGTTTTTCCCGGAATGCTGCCGGTTCCGGGCCGAGATCCCACATCAGTTCGCGGACAATATCGTCGGCGGTCATCACGAGTTGCGCTTTGCGGTTGCGGATCAGGTGGTTCGTCCCCGACGACATGCCGTCCGTGGCGCGTCCCGGTACGGCCATTACCGAACGGTCGTAGCCGTCGGCGCAATGCGCCGTGGCGAGCGACCCGCCGCTGTCGGGCGACTCTACGACCACGCAGCCGGCACCCAGCCCTGCGATGATCCGGTTGCGGGCCAGGTATGCCGTGCCGTTCTGCCGCGTCTGCGAGTGGAGCTCCGTGACCAGTGCCCCGCCGTGGTCGAGGATGTCGCGCGCCACGGCCGTGTGTTGTGCCGGCATGACGCCGGGGAGCGGGTTCGCCAGTACCGCGACGGTTCGTACCCCTGCGGCCAGGGCTGCCCGGTGTGCCGCGACGTCGATGCCGAACGCCAGCCCGCTCACGATGCAGAGTCCCGGAACCTGTGCCGCGAGCCCCTCCACCAGCCTGTTGCACATCGTCTGCCCGTAGGGTGTTGCCCGGCGGGTGCCGACCATCGCGACGCAGCGTGCCGAGAGGGCGGCGGCGTTGCCTTTCAGGTATAGTACATGGGGATAATCGGGTATTTCACGCAGCAATGCCGGGAATTCGGGGTCGGTCGAAGCGATCGCGGAGATCGAATTGCGGCGGCAGTAGCCGAGTTCCTTTTCTGCGGCGGCGAAGCCTTTGCGGTGGACGATATTCCGGATAATGTCTTCCCGCAAGGCGGCTTTCATGGCCAGCTCCTCGGGTGCCGCCGCGAAAATGCCCCGTGCGTCGCCGAATATTCCGAGCAGGTGCACGGCGCCTTTCACGCCGATGCCCGGGGTCATCTGCAAGGCGATATCCTCGATGGTCATAACCGCAAAATGTCGTTTATTATCTTGTAAAGGTAAATATTTTTGGGAAATAGCGCAAAGTTGGGTCGAAGTTTTGCAGATTTTAGAAATGTTTGTATATTTGCACTCCCGATGCGCCTGAAAATAAATCGGATGTTTCCGGCGCGGCATGCAATCCGGAAGCAACGGACTTGTAGTTACGGAATGAAAGCCGAACAGGAACCTGTCGGGGAACATATGGTCTGATGGCCGAGTGGCTAGGCAAAGGTCTGCAAAACCTTGTACAGCGGTTCGAATCCGCTTCAGACCTCACCAAAACGCCGTTGTAGTAATCTACAACGGCGTTTTGTTTTTAGTTTGTACGGTATTTGTACGGCAAGAGTCGTGAGGATGGATAATTTATCCGTTATAATCAAAGAGATATTTGAGGATATTAGTTTTTGTTGCAAAAATCTTTGTTGTGATAAGCTCTTCAAATTTGGGTAGATGTGATAAATTAATTCCCTCATCGAAGATATCGTTTGTTAAGTCATCTGTAAACTCATCAACTTCTAACATAATTTTATTGTAGAGGTCAGAGTCAATAGCATTAACAGCATCTATGAATTGCCGTCTAAATTTACTTGCTAAAACTAAAATTTTCTCATTAATAGCCGTTTTTTGCTCAATAGCCAGATCGTGTGATTTTAATGAATCTACTTCATCCTCTAATGAACTGAAAAATTTATAAAAATACTCAATATTATAATTCAATATAAGAGTATGAAAAAGAGTCATTTTGCGCTGTTTTTCGGAATTTACATCAGCTTTTTTATCATTCAACTTATATATAATGAAAACGAGTATGACATTTAGTAATGTGCATACAATGGTGATTCCATTATAAATCACATCAAACCATGATTGTGATTTTTCTGGAGATAACACATGGATTGTTTGTGTTATTGTGTTAATAGAGTCAGGTAATAGTAGTTGGGTCTCCATCGTACAATTATTTCTGAAGAGCAGAATTTTTTCGTAATACACGCTCTATAGCTTCATTTAGGGGAGTTTCATAGTTATAATCTCCTTCTGATGTAAAATGGATTTTTTTCAAAAAATTCTCCTTCCCTAATCTTTTTATAATATTAACAAAAAGTTCTTCAAAAAAAGAAGGATTAATCGAATAAATATTATTCGGGATAATTATTTTTACTTCATCATATGATTGTTCAATCTCATCAATTTTAGATTGTTCACGAACATACAAACCTCGGTCTCTGCCAGTGAATACTTTGGATATTTTGTGACCATCTTTTGCCCTAAAATCTTCAAGATTTATGGTGTTATCTTTGCTTAATTTCATAGTTAATTTATTTGTTTTATATCATCATCATTTAATAATATTTTTGCGCTAATTATTGTTCCGGGGAAGTAATCATCGGCGTAGTAGACATATTTTTTATCGGGTTTATAATCTAAATTTTCTTCCTTGTTGAATGTCATAACTCGAAAAACTTCTCCATTTTGATTTGTTTTGGTTGATATCTGGTAAGCTCCATCAAATATAATTCTGGTTCTCCCAGAAACTATACGCAAATATGATACATTATCGCATCCATTCTCTCCTTTAATATTGAAAAAACTTTCTATAAACCGGATAGAACCATTTCCTCTTTGGTGATATTGATCTGGGGGAACGGACGTGACACCTTCCTGTAGCGCGTATAGAGTCCATAATGTTTCTTCTTCGAATTCTTTTTGGAGAAATAAATTGCGAGAATTATATGATTTTGAGAGCGTTTTCATTTGCTCAACAAAATGCTTATTAGGGCAATCGTCTGATTTGAATTTCTCATAAATTGTTCTACCAAAATTTAGAATTACTAATCTGAAAATTCCACAATGTTTATCTTGCTCGTTAGTTTCTTCGAAATAGCCCACAGAATATCGATAGCCGGTTGTAGAATGCTCTTCCGCATTGATTAAAGTTTCACCAATAACAGTACATAAGTCATCTCTTTTATCAGGAGTTAATTCTTTATTCATACTACTTAGACATGAAATGACGTAATCGGCTAACTCTGTAGTGTCTATATCTTTTTGTTCTTTTAGCTTTTGAATATTTTTACTACCATTACAATTATGAATGCAAAGAGGACATTTGATTGTTCCGGGAAAATTTACAGTTTTATTAGCGATATTCGCTGGGGAACCGACTGAGAATAATAACTTTTTTACATTTTCATTTTCAATATGGTGGCCCCCCATAGCTGTTGCAAAAAGTTGTTGTGCCTTTCCTCCATCAATGTGTCTTAATTTAGAAATAAAGTCACCACACTCCTTGAATATTACATCCAACAAAACCTGAGAAGCTAAATCAACTTTAATACAATTTCGATAATCAAGGTTTACATTATGAGATTGGAATAATAGTGCAAAAATTAGTTTTCTTAACATTAAATAGCTCTCGTTTGGATTCTCAAAAACGCTAAAAACACGAGGAACAAGAATTTCTCCGTTAGGGATGGAATATCTTGATTTTCTAATATCTTTTAGATACAAAGGGCTATTTTTAATGCTTGTTAAATATTTTAGATTCTCAGGTAAGTATTTTTGGATAAGTAGTGTCCTTGATGAGGATTGGGTCTGAACAGGAATAATGGTTGAAACCTTAGTACGACGGAATCGTCTTGGAGTTATAACAGTAAATGCGGGTTTGATTTTTTGTTTGGGCTGATGTGTTGGCCTATTTTGATGTTTTGCAAGAACTGTTTGTCTTGCCAATAATTTTATTTTATTAGGTTTTTTCATTTTGCCAAAACTATTTGAACAAAAATACGAAAACTTAATAAGTATAACAAATATACAATTTAGTTTCTGTGAAGTCAATGGTAATTTTAATTTTTCTACAATAAATAGAAATGTCGCTACTAATTCTATTTTTGTGTTATCTTTTCTAATTATTGGTATTTCTTAATGAATTTTCTATCTTTGCCTCTGCGAACACATTTGATTATAAAACTTTTGTAAATGGACTCAAGAATGGGAACCATGCCACTAAAGATATGCGCAGAGCCGTTGGGGAGCAATCCCGCGAACGACACCCTTCTTGAGCTTGCAAAAGTGATTGATTGTGTTCGCAGCTGCGCATTTTTTTATTTATGCGAACACAATCAATCGTCCGCGTTCCGACGCAGACACGCCGCAAGGCCAGCCGCAGGCGGTTCCCGCCGTGCAATCTCTTTATTCGTTTCCATTTCCACCCGCCGGATTAGCAAGTAACTGCTAACCAAATCGTTATTCTCTTTATTGCCGAAACTCCGCGATAAGGACAGCCCTTACTATGTCAAATTTCTAACAATCAATCAAATGGAAACGAATCAAAACCCCGTGCAGGAAAACTCTGCACAACGCATAACCCTCGAACTCGAACAGCCCGCCGAACGACTTTACGATCCTGCCGAAGCCGCCCGGATTGTCCAATGCCTGACGGACGGCTATTTCGATCCCGAATATATCTTATTGTTCGGTAAATTGGTCGGCGGCACGCCGCATAGCGACGCAATGGCTTATGACCTGCTGATGGTCGTTCGTGAAACCCCGGAATACGATTGGATTCAGACCAAACGCATCCTGCGTTATAAAGTGCCCTATAGCTGCCGGAAGATTACCTACATCAATCTTTACATCATGACGTTGAGTTACGTTGAATCGAACTCGACGCCGTTCCTCTTCTTCGCCCATGCCGAGGGCGAGTTGCTGTATTGCAGCGACAGCTACCATTTCCAGCGTCCGAAACATTCGATCGACTTCGCCAAGGCGTATGCCGACGCTAAATTCCATTTCGACACGTTCCGCACGCAGGGCAACGAACTGTTGGAACAGGCGCAGGACGCTTTCAGCGAGAGCCGCAATATGCGTCTGGCCGCCCAGTTCTCGGCGCAGGCGATGGTCTATTTTTACCATACGCTTTACTACGTTTATCACGGTCTGGAGTTCGACAGACACGATCCGGTCATCATGCACGACCGGATGCGGACACTCTCCACGAAGCTGATGCTTGCTTTTGACGACACCCATATCGAAAACATCTTCACGCTGCCGCGTCTGAAGAGTTTCCTGCAAAAGTCTCCATATGGCATCCGGTTCGACATTGCACCGCAAAAGTTGGATATACATATGGAGCGCGTACGCAAAGCAGGCGGGATTATCGAAAACCTGTGCGGCCTGCGGCTGGAACTTTATAAAGAATTGAGCGAACGGCAATAAGCGGTCAATCTTCCCGATGAAAGGGGGCTTGCAGGATCGCTGACGATTCCGCAAGCCCCCTTTCTGTCATCCTACTTTTTCTTGGCCTTTGGCAGGACGTTCTGTTGGCTTTGTTCGTACCAGTATTTTGCGGTGTCTTTCCACTCCCGCCTGTCCCGGATATAATATCCTGCCGTACATGTCGCAATCAATGCAACGATTACAAGCCCTATAATAATTTTCAGTACGATAGGCGGCTGTTTGAGGTAGCGGATTTGTTGCTGCATTTCGTAAATGGTATGATTCGTCAGGTGTTCAAACTTTTCCGTGTCGACCTCTGTCTTCATTTTGGCTACCTGCTCCTGCAATGCCGTTATTCCCTGTGCGTTCTGTTTGACGTCTGTCCCGATCTGCTTCAATGAGCCGAAAATATATTTGAACAGCTTTTTTATACCGGAGTTGTCGGACGGCAATGTATTGATTATAGGTTGAAACTCAATCTGCCCGATGCGATTAGTTAGGTTCGCAACTTGCTCGGCGGTGTGAGCCGATGCTTCGGCTATTTCTTCAATCTTCTGGGTCAATGCCGCATTATCCCCTCCCTGTGATTTTGATACCTCGGATTTCAGGGCTTTGATAATTTCTTCTTTCAAATCCTCGTACATATCTAATGTAAGGATGTTGTTTTGTGTGTTATCCATATCGGTTAGTGTATTCTGAATTTTGGTTTGTTGCTTCTAATTGTTCGTAATTTTCGGCTACGCTCGGCCTGCTCGATCAGCATCGCTTCGGTCGCCTGCCGGATCAGGGCCGTAACGCGGGCTATGTGTTCCTCGTGGGATTCGCCGATACGTCGCTGCATCTGTTCCGGGGCGATTGAGTTGCAATACCCGCCCGGCGGTAAAGTCATGCCTCCCGCCACGCCGAAGCCGCCCAAATCGACGGATTCGCCCGAATTACCGCGACTGCCGAACAGCTCGGCAAACGCCGAACGGTAATGGCTAACTGCTGCCGATAAATTCCCGACCGCCTGCGCCGAATAGCAGGGCTGTGCGACGGGCGGAACGATCCGCTGCGCCTGTGAGAAGTGACGGTCTAACTTGGAGAAGCTGAAAGCCCGGTCGATCTTCGAGCCGGAAAAGGTGTAGCCGTTCTTGGAGAACAGCACACCCTGTTTGCGGTCGGTATCTCCGCAATACTTGAATGTGGTCGTAATACCTTGCTTCTGCAATCGCGCCTCCAGATCGCCCCACGACTTGCATCGGGGCAGACAATCCCGTACGGCATCGTAAATGGCGTACTTGGTCTTGTCCGGCTCGCGCAACCGTTCGCGCCGTACCTGCTCTTTGCCTTTCGGATAGTATAAGCCGTACTTGGCTGTAAGTTCTTTGCAAACCTTACCGTTCCGGATTTTGATATTCTTGTCCGATATGGTCTGCCCGTTGTTTCCGATCCGGTTATAGACGATATGACAATGGGGATGCGCTTGATCCGTGTGCCGGACAATCAAAAACTGCGTGTTTCGAATCCCCATGCGCTCCATGTACTCCCGTGCAATCTGCGCCATAATTGGGTCGGTCAGCTTGTCGGCATCCTTTACCGAGAACGACAACGATATATGTCCGACGGCATTTTTGATCCGGGGATTCAGTAGCGTCTGGTCTTTGAAATCGCGCACCATGTCCTGCACGTTCGGCGGCTCAATACCCTCAAAACTCAATATCCGCGACTGCTCTTTCATTACATAGCTGACCGTTGCACCGAACGACGATCCGGCGATAATCTTACCGATCATGGCGCACCTGTTTTAGAAAGTCCTCGATCTCGGTAATGATTGCCGCGTGGGACACAATTACCGCCGCAAACCCGCCGGCATTGGCCGAGCGGGTAAGTTGATTGAGGTTACGGGCAATGCCTTTCAACTGCGCCATATAATTCAGATGTTCCGGACGCATTCGCTCACGCACTCACCCGCGCCCGATAAGCTGCCGGATAATCTCGGACGGACGGTAGCCCGATGTGCGGGCTAACTTCTTCAGCCGGAAATAGTGTTCGCTGTCGAGCCTTGCGCTGACGATGTACTTCTGTCTTTGGGCGGCTTCCAACACCGGACGCCCGCCCTTGTTAAAGGTTCTTTTCATACTTGGAATCTTAATGATTAGACCACCGGGATGACGCGCCGACCAGCGGGAGCAAGCCTCGTTTTCGTTTACGAAAACACAAACTTGCCTTTCCTCTTTCTGATAGGCATACGACAATTCCTGCGTCGTGCTATCGAGCATACGCAGTTACCGTTTTGGTGGTTTGATTGGGGTGATTTGTGCGACAGATTCTTTTATGTCGCATTCGCGGAACAGGACGCGCCCACCGATTTTATGGGCCTTGATTTTACCGCGATTAATTCAGGACGTGAGTGTAACAAGGGAGATTTTCAGAAGCGTCGCAACTTCTTTACGGGAGAGATAGCGCTCGTTCTGTTCTCTTCAAACCGGAACCTGCATCTGTTGCATTTCCTCGTGTACGGCTTCCCGGATCATTTCGGAAAGTCTTTCGACGGTCAGACCGTTCAAGATAAATTGTTCTTTTACCATATCATAAATAGATTAATGATTGCCCCGGACAATAGGTTCGGGGTGGCAAATATAGTGATAATTATTTCACTTCCAAATGTTCGGGTGTCAAGGCGTTAAATGTGCGTCGAATGGCACTCAATTGCACCCTTAAAAAAGTACCCGGCAGGTCGGGTACTTTTGATCTATTAAGATTTGTCAAAAATGTTTATACGTTGTTGATAAGTGTAAAGAAAATCCGGTTTTCTTTACATATCAAATGGAACGTGTAAAGATTTTGCGTATTTTTTTACACATCTCAATTGGATGAATTGACTTCATCTGTAACGGCAGGAGAGCTGATGTGGAACGCATTTATCAGCAAATCAAACAGTCGTATATTGAGGTAGAAATTCTCCCGTCCCAATTTGATTTTCTCGATATATCCTGCTTTCTCCAGTTGCGTCAGATAGGCTGTTGCCGTCGGTCGCGATACCTGCAACTCCTCGCAGATAAAGTCGATCTTCGTATAGGGGTGGCGGAAGAGGTTATTCAGCAAATCCTGCGAATAGATTTTCTTCAGGTTTTCCCGGATTCCCTTTTTATATTCAGCCATCAACGCCTTGATGCCGTGAATCAGTACGATTGTTTCCTGCGATGTTTCTTCGATCCCCTTTAGGAGAAACAGAATCCACGACTCCCAATCTCCGTTATCTCGGACATTCTGTAAAAGCCGGTAATACTCACCCTTATTTTTAATGATATAGCGGCTCAAATAAAGAACCGGATAGTCCAACAGGCCGTTCAGTACAAGATAGAGGATATTTACGATTCGCCCCGTGCGTCCGTTGCCGTCGGAAAACGGGTGGATGCTCTCGAACTGGTGGTGAATGACTGCCATTTTGACGAGCGGATCGACGTCGCTCATCGAAGCGTCATTGATGTATTGTTCCAGATTGGCCATGTATTTGGTGATCTCATCGTGAGTCTGGGGCGGTGTATAGATAATCTCCTGTGTCGCTTCGTTCTTGAGAGTTGTGCCAGGCGTTGTCCGGAATCCCGACGAGTTCTGTTTGACGATGCGGTATATCTCGATGATGATGTTATTCGTCAGCAGGTTGTTCTTCTTTACCAGCGAAAATCCTGTCCGTAACGCATCTGCATAACTCTTAACCTCTTTTGATGCGGGCGTCGCATACTGGCTGGCGAATAATTCGGCCTTATACAACTCGTCATGTGTCGTGATGATGCTTTCCACGGCAGAACTGTCCTTTGCTTCCTGCAGCGAAAGCGTATTGATAAGGATGCTTTCGTTGGGCATGGACTTGACCGCGCCTTTCAATTCTGCAAGGCACTTGTGCGCTTCAACCAATTGCTTCAGCACGGGTTTTGTTTCGATCTCCTGTTTAAGAGGTAATGTCGGGATTTTATACATATTCCTGCTATTCTGTGGCTAAATTACCAATTATTTCTCATTTCTCGTGCCCGCTCCGCAAAAATACGGATGGCTCATCAATTCCGTCGCGTTTTGCTCTTCGCTGATCTTGATGTATTTCATAAACTCCTTTTCGGTCTTGTGCCCTGTGATTTTCATGATGGCGATGGACGGAATACCCGCCAGATACATATTCGTTGCTCCGCTGCGGCGGGCTGTATGCGTCTTAACAAGGTCGCATTTCTCAACAATGCGTGTCTTTTGTTCCCCTTTCTCTACATAGGAAATCTCGATCTTCTCGATAATGCCTGCTTCCCGCGCAACCTCTTTGATGAATTTGTTGACTTTCTGTTCGTAGGATTTCGGCAGCTGGTTTCCGTATTTATCCAATATTGCCTGCAATTCGGGGCGTATGGGGATAACGACATGATTGCCCGTCTTCTGCTGTTTCAGGTCGATAACCTGCTGTCCGCTCTCCAGCGTGCGGATATTGCCCTCGTTGATGGTCGAATAGTCACTGAACCGCTGTGCCGTGTAACACCCGACCAGAAAAATGTCGCGGGCAATGTCTTTGTGTTTATCTCCCGACAAATCGAGTGCGGCAATAGCTTTGATTTCCGATTCGGTCAGATAAATATTTTCTACTTCGGCGGTCAATACCCGGAACTTACGGTTTTCGATTGTCCCGTTGTCGTGCAATCCCTCTTCTCTGGCCGCCCGCATGATGATTTTCAATTCCTTGACATGGCGGCCTATGGTGTTGATCGAGTAGTCTTTTGCGGTGAAATAGGCAACGAAATCATCGTAAAATTTGATGTCTATGTCATTAAAATCGTAACGTTTGCGCCGTGCTTTGCAAAACTCTTCGAATTGGATAATAAATCCCTTGTAATTCTTGACGGTGGAGTAGCCATACCGGAGCTTGTGAATGTTCAACCGTGTGCCATTCTCCATTTCACGGACATAGCGGGCAATGTAGTCGGTCAGCGATTCCCGTCCGCGTTTGGTGTTGACCGTCTGGCGCGGGTGGTGAAAGCTGTAAATGATCTTCTCCAACCTGCTTTTGGTCATAGGATGCTCCGGGTCTTTGGCTATCTCGCCCAGAATAAAACTCCGCATTTCCGCGAGGTTCTTCATCAGTTCCCGCCCCTGTTGTTCCGTAAAATCGTCGGTATAGGCAAAGCGGCTTTTCATTCCCTGCCGCTTGTCATCCCATGCGTCGGATAATACCAAATATTGGGTTTCAACATAAAACGAGGTTTTCCGATCTACATTGAAACGGATAAATACTTTCGTGAGCGCATTTTTGCGGGTAGTACGGATGCGGTAAGCAAAGGTTGCCATAGCTTCGGGTTTAAGTTCTCTGCAAAGATAGGGAATTTGTACGGTATTTGTACGGCATCTGGCGAATTTTAATTATTTATTGTTTTCAGTGATCGGCTATTTGTCGTTGTAATATGCTGAAATACAGGATAAATTGGATTAAAGCAAGTAAAGATAGATAAATATTCATGGCGTCCGCTTCAGACCTCACTAAAACACCGTTGTAGTAATCTACAACGGTGTTTTGTTTTTTGGATTGTCATGCATACTGAAAGTTGAAAGTAACGAAGTAGGGTTTTCGTAGAAATCGGGACACAAGACCTATTGAATACTATAAAAAATTAATGGTTGGTGTGTATATTGTGATAGAGATATTTGGTAAAATACTGTTTTTTGATATGACCGTTTGAATAAAATCATTACATTCTTTTTCGGTCATTACTTTATTTTTCTTTGCATACCACAAAAAATCTAAAGTTGTCAAATATGTAATATTTTCTGTTCGGCAGTATTCTTTTGTATCTTTTAAATTGCTGCTTGCCAAAACATTATTATGAAATTTGCAATATGCCAAACAAGCTGATTCACCTGTACCTTTTGTTTTGTTGAGCCGGGCAAATTCTTTTATAATGTTAGAATCTGGTTTCCAAGGGATAATTTGTATATTCTTCAGAAGCCGTATTTGATTGTCTATCTGTGCTTTTGTAGATGAGTCTCTGGATAATTCTCTGTCGTATACTATACTTAATCATTAGTGTCCCATTAAAATTGGGACGAATTAAAAATTAAATAAACTTGGTCCA
>ERZ827450.1777-NODE-1777-length-20495-cov-4.045695_pt1 | contig 20495 bp, 17 predicted proteins | sample MGYA00519773_ERZ827450 | MGnify/ENA primary metagenome ERZ827450 (study PRJEB31778, sample SAMEA3449306) | human gut metagenome | biome: human gut; feature: human-associated habitat; material: faeces | place: United Kingdom | collected 2010/2012 ...
TCCACCCCATTTCCGAGAATATCAACGTGGATATGACCCACGCCCACTACGCCCTGCTGCCGGTCTGGATGCTCCACACCCGGTGGAAGGACAAGGACTTCCTGTTCGCCATGAACGGGCAGACCGGGCGGCTCATCGGTGACCTGCCGGTGGACAAGAGCCGGGTGGCCGCGTGGTTTGCGGGCATCAGCCTGCCCCTGATGGCAGTGCTGGCGTTCCTGCTGTTGTTATAAGGGGGTGGCAGAATGAAACACACTGCAAAACGCTTTGCCGCCCTGCTGGCCGCACTGGTGCTGGCGCTCTGCCTGAGCATCCCCGCCTTTGCCGCCGCGCCGCTGGTGCGGGACGAGATGGGCCTGTTCGATGCGGATACTTACAGCCAGCTGGAAGCCTCTGCCGAAGCCGCCAGCAACGGCCACGACTGCGACGTGTACTTTCTGGTAGTGGACAGCATCGGCGATGCCGACCAGCGCCAATATGCCAAAGATTACTACCTTGCCAACGGTCTGGGCAGCGGCTCTGAACAGAGCGGCATCCTTTTCCTGCTGGCAGTCGGCTCCCGCAAGTATGTCACCATCACCTACGGCGGCGGCGTGACGGCCTTTACCGATTACCGCATCGAGCAGATCGAAGATGCCGTTGTTCCCTATCTCTCGGACGACGACTGGGGCGAGGCCGCCTCTGAGTACCTCTCCATGTGCGCCGACACGCTGGATTTCTACGCCGAGCACGGCGAACCTCTGGATGTTGACAACGACACCAGCGGCTGGCCCATCCTGCTCCTCATCGTCATCGGCGTGCCCATGATCATTGCCGGTATCGTCTGCGGTGTGCTGTACAGCCAGATGAAAACAGCCCGGCTCAAGACCGAGGCCAACGATTACATCGGCGCAGGCTTAAAGCTGCGGGTGCAGGTGGACAACTACACCCACACCGACCGTGTGCAGGTCTACGACCCGCCCCACGAGGAGAGCAGCAGCTCCGGCGGCTCCTCCGTGGACAGCGACGGCTTTGGCGGCTCCTCCGGCGGCTCGTTCTGAGCTCCCTTTTCTCCAGCAATAAACCACCGGTTCTGCCGGTGGTTTTCGCTTGTTTTTATTTCCGCGTAACATGCAAAAGAAAGGAAAGCCAACGAATGTCAAAGAAGATCACCACCCTGATCCCCGGAGCCGCGCTGGCACTGGGCATCGCCTGCATCGCCAAGTGGCTGGAAACGCTGGAAAGCAGCGCCGGGCTCCACCTCATTGGCGCATCGGTCATCGCCCTGTTTATCGGCATGGCCATCAATGCATTTTTCCAGCCCAACAAAACAACCGCGCCGGGCATCAAATTCACCTCTAAGAAGGTCCTGAAATTCGCCATTGTCCTTCTGGGTGCCAGCCTGAACATCCGCACCGTGCTGACCGTGGGCCGTTTTTCGCTGACGGTCATGCTCTTCACCCTGGCCACCTGCTTTGGGCTGGGCGCGCTGATCGGCAAAGCGCTCGGGCTCAACTGGAAAACCAGCAGCCTGATCAACGCCGGAACCGGCATCTGCGGCGGCTCTGCCATTGCCGCCATTGCACCGGTGATCGAGGCCGATGACATGGACATCGCCTACGGTATGTCCGCCACCTTCCTGTTCGATACGGTGATGATCGTTGTGTTCCCGCTTCTTGGCCGGTGGCTTGGGCTTTCCGATGCCGCATTCGGTCTCTGGGCCGGTACGGCGGTCAATGATACTTCGAGCGTTGTAGCCACCGGTTACGCTTTCAGTGAAGCAGCCGGCGACTTTGCAACGATGGTCAAGCTGACCCGCACGCTGGCGATCATTCCGGCTGTTCTGGTCTTTGCCGCCATCAACCTGCACCTGAAAAAGAAAGAGAGTGCTCAGGCCAACGGTGTCAAGGTGCGCATCCGTTCCATTTTCCCCTGGTTCATCCTTGCGTTCCTTGCCATGTCCCTGCTGACCAGTCTGGGCCTTCTGCCCGCCGGGCTGGTTTCCGGCCTGAAGACCATCAGCAAGTTTCTGATGGTCGCGGCCCTGGCGGCCATTGGTCTGAACACGAACTTTAAATCACTCTGCCGTTCCGGCGCAAAGCCCATGCTGCACGGCTTCATCATCTCCACATTGGTCGTTCTGGTCGCCATTGGCGTTGAGTACATGATCGGCATTGCACCCTACGGCACACTGTAACGCTCCTGCCAGCTGAATTTTCCCACAAAGAAAGAGCAGTGCTCTCCAATGGGTCCACCCACCGGAAGCACTGCTCTTTTATTGTTCCGCTTTGCTCCACAAACGCGAACTTGTCGGGGCAAAGCCCCTCCATCTTGCTACGCAAGACCGTTCTGTCGCTTAAAAGCCCCACTGGGGCTTTCATTGCTGCGCTACGCTTCGCAAACGCGAACTTTTGAAAACACGCTGATTTCGGCAGCTTGCAAGAAAACGTACGGGAAACTTTGGAAAAAAGAGAGGGCTGGACGGTGCCAGCCCTCTTGACAAGGAAAAACACAAGGCTCTTTATTATAATGAAGCTATAAGAACATAATAAAGGCAATTATTTGAAATTTTTGAAAAAACAGAAATCATTTTGATGATATGGGACGTTTTAATAGACAGGAAGGGGGGTGAACCGTATCCAGACAGAATTATTGCTGCGGAAAGCGCAGAGCGGAGATACAGGTGCGTTGGACATTTTGATTGCAGCGTACTACCCACAAATTCTGAACTATTGCCGTTGGCATACAGCAGACGAGCAGCAGGCGCAGGATGCAGCACAGGAAACCTTTTTGAAAGCGGTGCGCTGGCTGGATTCCTGTGGTGGATTTCAGGGGGCATTCCGTCCCTTTCTGTACAAAATCGCAAAAAACATTTGCATCGATCTGAACCGTACGATGGAGCGGACGGAGGTATCGCTGGAAAGCTTGCCGGGCGAACCCGCCTATCAGGAAAGCGGCTTTGCTGCGGCAGAGGAGAAAGCAAACCTGCGAGTGCTGACGGCCCAGTTGGAGCCGGAACAGCGGGAACTGGTATTGCTGCGGTTCGCACAACAGCTTAAATTGCGGGAGATCGCGCAGATTACAGGTCTGCCCCTGCGCACAGTGCAGTCCCGCCTGCGTGCCGCATTGAAAACCTTGAAAATGCAATTGGAAAAGGAGGACTGGAGATGAATCGAGCCTTTGAAAAAGAACTGTCCAGAGCACTGGCGGCAGAGCTTGACACAGCCGCACCGAAAACGCTGCTGCGCCGCTGCCGGGCGGAACATGTCGTAAAACAACGGAGTGATTGGCGTGATTTGCTGCACTGCCAGTTCAAATTGCTGGGCTGGAAGGTCTGGGCGCTGGAAGCAATGGCGGCACTGGCGTTGTACAGTGTGGGTCGGGAACTTGCCCTGTGGGAGAAGGCATGGACATTACGCAGCGCACTGTTTGGTCTGAGCACACTTGCCATGCTGACAGCCCTGCTCGGTCTGCCGTTTTTATACCGGGCAAGTCAATATAAGATGCTTGAACTGGAACATGCCACATATGCAGGAATCGGTCGTCCGCTGGTGATGCGGTTTTTGCTGCTGCTGGCGGGGGAAACAATCCTGCTGGGAGTGCTGGTACTCAATGTGCGGGCAGCCGTGCCATGGAGCATCGGGCAACTGCTGGCGGTGCTGACCGTGCCATTTCTGACTGCAAACAATGAGCTGCTTCTGCTGCTGCGCTGGGGGCGCCCGGAATGGATGATGACTGGGGCTGTACCGCTGTTTGCAGGGCAGCTGTGTTTGCTGCGGTTTGTGCAATTATCGGAACTGCCGAAAGGTCTGCCACTGGCGGCGGGCGTGCTGGTGCTCTGTATGGTGTTGCAGTGCATCCGGCTTGCCGCCCGGTCAGAATATATTGCAGAAGGCTGAAAGGAGCAAGTCATGGAACTGAAAATTCAGAATATTACAAAGCGATACCGGGATAAAACGGCGGTGGATGATGTGTCCATCACTCTCACGCCGGGTGTGTGGGGACTGCTGGGGGCGAATGGCGCAGGCAAAACAACCTTAATGCGGATGCTGGCGGGCATTCTGCGGCCTAGCAGTGGCCGGATTTTGTGCGATGGGGTGGAGATTGGGACGCTTGGTGCGGCCTACCGGGAAAAGCTGGGATATCTGCCGCAGGAATTCGGGTTTTACCCGGAATTCACGGTGCAGGACTATCTGGAATATATGGCGGCACTCAAGGGTCTGCCGCGCACAGAGGCTGCCCGGCAGATCGACGCACTGCTGGAGCGGGTAAGCCTCACTGAGGTGCGCCGCAAAAAGATCATAAAGCTTTCCGGCGGTATGAAGCGCCGGGTAGGCATCGCACAGGCATTGCTCAACGACCCGGAAATTTTAATTCTAGATGAGCCCACGGCAGGGCTGGACCCCGGAGAACGGGTGCGCTTCCGCAATCTGCTGTCGGAGTTTGCGCAGGAACGGATCGTTCTCATTTCAACGCATATCGTTTCGGATGTGGAATACATTGCGGCCGAAAATGCCGTGATGAAGGCTGGTAAGATCATTGCGAAGGACACCACCGAAGGGCTGGTAAAGCAGATCGAAGCCAAAGTCTGGCAGGGAAATATCCCGATGGAACAGCTTGCCCGGTGGGAACACCGGCTGCGGGTGGTGAACCTGCGCAACGAGCCGGACGGAACGGTAACATTGCGGTATCTGGCGGATGCACCGCAGCTGCCGGACAGCATCTCGGCGCAGCCCAGACTGGAAGATCTGTATCTGTGGCTTTTCCCGGAGGAAATGGAGGAAGCAAAATGAACCTGTATCGTTTGGAATTGAAACGTGTGTGCAAAACCCGTATGACAGCTATTCTGCTGGCCATTGCGCTGGTGCTGGCTGTGGTCATGGCATATCTGCCGGTGACCTTTATCGGCTGGACGGAACTGGATGCCAGCGGAAACGAAGTGCGTTACACGGGTCTGAAAGCAATCCGGAAACGGCAGGAGCAGCAGGTATCCGGTACCATCACGCCGGATGTCATGCAGGAAGCACTGGAAGCCTATCAGCGGGTGTACCGGCAGTATGATGCAAGCTCCATCAACGATATCCCGGTCGAGGTATTTTATAAAGAACTTGCCCGGTATCAGCCTCTTGTGAACAACGCAAAGGAAGCCTTTGCCGACCCGAAAACCGGCATGGCACCGGGCGTGATGGGGCTGACCGCAGAGGATATGCAGAACTTTTACAGCCAGCTCCCCAAACGGCTGGAATCGGTGATCTGGCTGGAACAAAGCGAAAAGCCCGGCTATGAGCAGGCACAGGCCATTGCACAGAAAAGGTTCGATGCTGTACAAAAACCGTTTACCTATTCATTTGGGGTCAGTCCAGACGCAATGGATTACCAGACCCTGTTGAGCTTGCTGCTCACCCTGCTGTGCGCGGTGATTGCGGCCCCGGTGTTTGCATCGGATGCACAGACCGGGGCGCAGGACATCCAACTGTGCACAAAAAACGGCGGTCTGCGGCTGGCAGCGGCAAAGCTAGCGGCGGCGTTTAGTATCACAGGGGCGGCGTATCTGCTCTGCGGCGTGGTGTGGATCCTGGTCACGAATGCTCTATTTGGCTGGGAAAGTACCCAAACTTCCGTGCAATGGCTGTTTTCTGTGACCAGCCTGCTGCCGTATACCGTTGGCCAGATGGAGTGGGTCATGCTGGTGGCAAACTTTCTGATCTTCTTTGCGGAGGTGGCCTTTGTGCTGATGGCATCCGTATGGGCCAAGAACAACCTGACCGCTTTGTCTGTGGCGCTGATCAGTGTGGTGGCACCGCTGATCGTTTATATGGTCGTGCCGGGCTCCTTTGGAGAATGGCTGTCCACCCTGATTCCGGCAGGGGGCATTGGGCTTTCCAATGCATTGCTGTATAAAATGATCAGCTTTGATTTTCTCTATGCAGGCGGGCATGCCTTCTTTCAGGCAGATGTACTGCTGGCATCGGCACCGATCAAGATCGTTCTGCTCGTTGGATTGGCAGCATGGGGGTATCTGCGAAAGACCAAGGTGGCTTAAAAGGAAACGCTACTGAAAAAAGTTCATCGGATGCATAGAAAACTGCATCGGATGAACTTTTGTGTCCTAAGCTCCCTGCCATGAATCATAGTTGTTGATGTACATTTGATGCGTGGTCTAAACAGGCAAGATTGCAGCTGCCGTTTTGGGCTCGAACCCGACCGTTTTCCCGGCTTTGAATAAAAATCCGATACCTGATCCAGCGCAACTGGTCGACCTTGCCAAGCAGATCGCCTGGTGCTGGCATTCTGTCTGATCACCTGCTTCGTTAACTTCATCAACCGCGTGTGAGCGGCGGTTGCGGGCCTGCTGGTGCCGGACTTTATCTATAACATCGGAACCACGATGCTCAACGGTGACATTTTGATGCTGATCTTCTTCTTTGTCAACAAAATCATCTTCCCGGAAGGGGAAGCCAAAAAAGTACAGGAATAATTTCCGGTATTGTGCGCAAAAGCCCTTTGCTGTAAGGCAGGGAGACGAGAAAATTAAATTATACTTTTGTATGAAACGGTGTGGCTGAGGCCATGCCGTTTCATGCATTATTTGGGAATTAGAAAAGGAGAAATTCTATATTTATACAAAATAAGCTGGTCAACCTTGATGGCAAACCAGCTTGAAATTTAATGTATAATAGGTTATCTACAATCTTTACACCAAGATTGGTTTCGGATTTGGCCTTTTTCACCTTTTTCCATTTTTCTAAAGCCAAATTCGCTTAACGGTTTTTCTTTGTGACAATGGGGACAAATCCGAGTAGGCTCACGACCATTATAGCCATGTGATTGGATGATAGGACGATCTTGGTTCTCTGACATAACTAAAATCCCTCCCCAAATTAATCTTCAATAGTTTCAAGAATCCAGTTTACCCACCCGATAACAGTAGAAGAACGCCGCCAATACGTACTGTCAGCTTCGACACGATATAGGTTAGAATCTCGCATGATTTGAATGATAGTTTGCTTATCGGGCATTTCACCACATCGTAAGTGGAGTTTCAAAGTTTCGTTGAATACTCGGTGCATCAAGATCTGAGTTACTAAAGCTAGTTGTCGTTCTTTATATTCCAAGTTCATTATATGACGCCCACAGGCAGACAGGAGAAACAAAATATTCCCATCTTCGTCATGAACTTTGTCGATAAGTCCGAGATAACGCCCGGCATCTGTGTAATAATTAGTTTGGCGTTCATCAAAAGCATACTCCGATGTAATGTCTTGCTTTGTCATCGGCTTTTCATTTAACAATTCAATAAGATTGATGATTCGAGACATGCGGTCAGCTTGCGGAAACGCGATGGCAGGCTCCTGGATTAAAGGAACGTTTTGCAAAATATTTTCAATATCAGCTAAGCAAATTTCAGTTGCGATGACATAATTTTTCTGCTTTACAAGCCGAAGCGAATTGTAATTCCGAGGATCATCAAACTGATATTGATATAAGTTAAACATACCATTTGAAAAGATCAAGAAAATGGGCTTTACCATTTTCGTTACGCGTTCGTTCCAAACACGAAAAGGATAATAGAGCTGACGAATAAGAAAATCATCAGATAAATCTCTCTTAGCTTCAAACAAAGAAAGGTAATGGATGCCTTCATAGGCGGCATCGATCTCTATTTGAGAATTACATACGGATACATTTTGGACACTGGAAGAAGTATTGATACCAAATTCAAAATTGCCAGAACTCATACGACCGCTAACAGTTGGAATAAGTCCGTCATCTTCTAAAAAGTCATTAAGTATTCCACAGGCGCTGGCACAATTCAATGCAATGGTCTCACTGACGAGAAATTGAGGTGAGAGACTCTGAATATGAGGCGGAATTGAAATTCTTTGAACATCTGGAGAAGATTCGGAAAATTCCTCGTAAGCTGAAAAAGAAGAGATGATATACTCACCGCGAGTAATTGGTAAAATGGACAAATTGTTGGAAGCAAAGATACCTGGAAGATTTATTTTATGGTCAAACTTAGTCATTAGCCGCGGTTCACGAAACTCTTTTATTTGGCTTGCTGATATGACAAATTTCCCGTTTTGCGCAATTTCATCAAGAATGTGATACTTGTCAAACAAATTTTCCCATGCGGCATCATTCAATCCCATAGTTTCTAATTAGCACCTCCTCTATTGCACCACGTTTACTTGCATCGGAATTGATAGCTCTCTTCGCTTGTACAATGGATATATCGTAATCCTTATAGAGCTCCTTAATAAATGTTGTGGCGGAATTAGATAACATGAATTTTACACCACGTTGTGTTAATTCATCACAACATTGCTTTAGACGAATTTGTTCGTTTCTGTCGAATCCACCCCTGTTATAACCAGTAAAATTTGCTGTGTCAGAAACAGGATCATATGGCGGATCAAGATAGACAAAACTACCTTTGCTGATTCGACCTAACGTTACAGCAAAATCTTCATTGCAAAAGGTGATGTTGCTGGATGAAAAATATTTGTTTACAGCCCGTAAGACAGGTTCATTTACGATGTTTGGATTTTTATAATGTCCAAATGGAGAATTGAACTCGCCCGATGAATTAACTCGAAATAGACCATTAAAGCAAGTTTTGTTTAAATAAATCAGTCGTGATGCACGTTCAACTTTCGACATGGCTGCATAGGTTTCCTTGTTTCTATCCATATCTCGTATAGTGTAAAAATACTCTGAAGAATTTTCGTGCTTTTTAAGGTTATCGATGAGCTCTTCGACATCGTCTCGAATGACCTCGTAAACTGTAATCAGGTCACTATTTAAATCATTTACGATTGCTTTAGATGGCTGAATGGAAAATAGAACTGCTCCGCCGCCTAAAAAGGGTTCACAATAAGAAGTGATTCGTTTAGGAAGGAGGGGAGAAATTTCACTCAACAGCTGGCGTTTGCCGCCAACCCATTTGACAACTGGAGCCACCAGTTTGTTTTTTGCCATATATCCGCACCTCCCTCAATAAATCAAATTATTATATATTATAGCAAAGCTCTTCTAAGTTCTCAAGTTTCGCGAGTGAAAATTTTTATCGTAGATAAGAAACACGTATTCGGATTTTGTGTTAAATAGAGGTTGTGTTATGAAGAACATTGCCTAATAACGGAATACTTTAAATTACTTAATGATGGCTGTTATATTACTGTATGCAGGTATAGCAAAGCGGGCGGCCAAATGGGCACACATTTTGGCTGAAACGACTGTTTTGTGCAAAAAGCCTTTGCAGCGTTTGCGCTTTTGGAGACAGTATGCTATAATAACCTATAATGTGTGTAGTATACCCTGCATACAATACTGATAACGCTGCCGCACAGGCAGCCAAAAAACAAAAGAAAGAGTTGATGGTTCTCCAATGGACGATGGCAGTAGTATATTTATGATCACCGCACTGATCGTTTTGATCATGTTGTCGGCCTTTTTTTCGGCATCGGAAACAGCATATTCCTCGCTGAACATGATCCGCTTAAAAAGCCGCGCGGAGGATGGCGATAAGCAGGCAGCCAAGGTTCTGGCCCTGGCTGAACGGTATGACAGCCTGCTGAGCACCATTCTGATCGGCAACAACATTGTAAACATCGGTGCGTCTTCGCTTGCAACGGTGCTGTTCAGCCGGTTGTTGGGCAATGCTTACGGCCCCACGGCTTCCACCATTGTCATGACCTTACTGGTTTTGACGTTTGGCGAAATCACCCCCAAAAGCATGGCGAAGGAAATGCCGGAATCCATTGCAATGGCCTTTGCGCCGGCGCTTGGTGCCCTTGTGGCGGTATTTGGGCCGCTGAACTTTATTTTTGGCAAATGGAAAAGCTTTTTGGCCAGCCGCTTTTATACTGACGAAAAGGACACCATTACCGAAGGTGAGTTGGTAACCATGGTGAGCGAAGCCGAAAAAGACGGTGAGCTGACCAACCGCGAAAGCGAGCTGATCCGCAGCGCCATTGAATTTGACGATGTGGAAGCCCAGGACGTTCTGACCCCGCGCGTGGATGTGATCGCCGTGGCGGATGATACCCCCATGGACGAAGTGACCGAAACTTTTGCCGACAGCGGCTATTCCCGCCTGCCGGTATACCACGAAACCATTGATAACATCATTGGCGTGGTACATGAAAAAGACTGTTTTGCCGCCATGCGCAAGGGCGATGAAGATGTCAAGCTGGAAAGCCTGATCGGCCCCACGCTGTACACAACCAGCGTGACCCCCATCTCCGCTTTGCTGCGCACTTTGCGGGAAAGCAAGCACCATATGGCAGTTGTGGTGGATGAATACGGCGGCACTGCGGGCATCATCACGCTGGAGGATATCCTGGAAGAGCTGGTTGGCGAGATCTGGGATGAACATGATGAAGTGGTGGAGGATATCCGCCAGCAGAGCGATGGCAGCTGGCTGATTGCCGGCGGTGCCAGCGTGGACGATGTGGCCGAGGAGCTGGATATCCGCGATAAAGAGGAAATCGACGCGGTGGCCATCGGCGGCCTGGTGCAGGAAAAGCTCAGCCGCCTGCCCAAAGTGGGTGACCATTTTGTGTGGGGCAGCTTTGACGGTACCGTGACCCGTGCCACCAACCGCCGCGTGCAGGAAGTGCGCCTGGTAAGCCGCCCGCCGGAGCCGGAAACCAAAAAGCCGGACCGCCGCGACCGCGACAAAGACTGAGAACGCGATAAATAATGCAACAGAGAACCTGGGAAGAACAAACTTCCCAGGTTCTTTTTTGTGGATTTTTGAGGCGGGTTCTGGTATGATGGAGATAGGAGTTAGTCAAGAATAACGCAGGGGTCTGAGGAGGGAACGCTTATATGGAAGTACAGGAATTTGGCAAACAAAACAGCCGCAAAATTATGCTGCTGCCCGGCAACATGATGAGCTGGCGCCAGTTTGAAGCGGTGATTCCGCTGCTGGAAAAGCAGTACCATGTGATCGCCGTCAGCACGGATGGCTATGATGATACCGGCAAAACTACCTTTACCACGGCGGAAGCAATGGCCGAAAAGCTGGAACAGTATATCAAAGAAGAACAGGATGGTGCCATCGACCTGGTGCTTGGCGAATCCATGGGCGGCGCAACGGCAGGTATGCTGTTCCACCGGCAAAAAGTTAAGGTAGGCGCTATGATTTTGAGCGGCCCGCAGTACATGAACCTTGGTATGTTCAGCTGGGTGCTGACCGCCATTGTGCCGCGCAGCCAGTATAACCTGACAAAGAAGATTCAGTCTGTGGATAAGCTGCCGTGGATGCTGCGGCTGTATACCCGCGGGGACGACCAAAAGCTGCTGAACCAGTTCCAATATGTGGCAAAAAATATCTCGCTTGCTACATTGAAAAATGCCACTAAGGAAGTCCTGCGCCTGTACCCCGTGATCGACACTTTTGCCCCTGACCCGGAAGCAAAGGTGGCCATCTGGTACGGTTCCAACGAGCCGAACATGAAAAAAGCGATGCAGAAATTAAAACGCGCCTACCCCAACGCGCAGGACCACCCCTTTGTCGGGTACGGCCATGGCGACATCATTGGCCACCCGGATGTGATGGCAAGGGACATCATCGCCTTTATGAAAAACTGACGCTCGGCGAGGTATCCGGCACGGCGCATTGCAACCCATTGACGCGGTAGGAAATGGTGGTATAATTAAATTTCAGGCAACGAAACAGGGGGATTTGCGCATGATATATCTGGATTATTCGGCCAACACGCCGGTGGACCCCCGTGTGCTGGAAGTATACTGCCGCACCGAGCAGAATTTTATCGGCAACCCCAATTCCACCCACTGCGCCGGGCAGGCCGCCCGACAGGAGATGAACCGTGTGACCGGCCTGATTGCGGCACAGCTGGGGGTGCTGCCGGAGGAAATCATTTATACATCCGGCGCAACGGAAGCCAATAACCTTGCCTTAAAGGGCACGGCCCGCGCGGCCCGGCATGTGGGGCGGCATATCATCTCCACCCCGCTGGAGCATTCCAGCGTGGGGGCAACATTGACGGCCTTGCAGCAGCAGGGGTACGAGATCGATCTGCTGAACATTGGCCGGGATGGCAGAATTGACCTGGAACAGCTGGAAGAGCTGTTGCGCAAGGATACCGTACTGGTTTCCATCTGCGGGGTGGACAGTGAGCTGGGCACCGTGCAGCCGGTGCGGGAGATCGCCGCGCTGGTGCACCGCTGCCCCAACTGCCGCCTGCATGTGGATGCCACCCAGGCCGTGGGTAAAACGGCCCTCTGGCTGGACTGCGTGGATATCATGAGCTTTACCGCCCACAAGTTTTACGGCCCCAACGGCATTGGCGTGCTGTACAAGCGCAAAGGGCTGGTGATCGAACCTCAGATGAACGGCGGGGCCAGCACTACCATTTACCGCAGCGGCACCCCCACCTTGGGCCTTGCCGCGGCTTTGCAGGCGGCGCTGGCCCTTGCGCTGGATGAACAGCCCCAGCGCAGAGCCTGTGTGCAGGCGCTGCACGATACCCTGTGCGCAGAGCTGCAAAAGCGCCCCGGCGTGCGCATCAACAGCCCGGTGGGTGCGGTGCCGCACATTGTAAATGTGAGCGTGGCGGGCATCAAGGCCGGGGTGTTCCAGCAGGCGTTGAGCGGGCAGGGGGTATGCGTGTCCGTCAAATCGGCCTGCTCCACTGACGGCACACCGTCCAAGGCGGTGTTTGCCGTCAGCCGGGACCGCAAAAATGCGCTCAGCTCATGGCGCATCAGCCTGAGCCACCTGACCACCGAAGAAGAACTGAACGGATTTTTGGCAGCATTTGACCGCTGCCTGAAGGATTTGCAAAAGGAGAAATGACCATTGGAACGCCAGATGGAACCCTGCCAGCTGATTGAACGCAGCATTATCAAAAAATACCGCAAAGAGCTGTGGACCCCTTTTATTGTGGCGGTCAAGCGCTATGAACTGGTGCAGGCGGGAGATAAAATTGCCGTGTGCATTTCCGGCGGCAAGGACAGCATGCTGATGGCTAAACTGATGCAGGAGCTGCAGCGCCACAGCGATGTGCCCTTTGAGTTGGTGTTTTTGGTGATGGACCCCGGCTATAATGAGATCAACCGCCAGAAGATCGAAAGCAACGCCGCACTGCTGAATATCCCCATCACAATTTTTGAGACGAATGTGTTTGCGGTCGCCAACAACAGCGATAAATCCCCCTGTTACCTGTGCGCCCGCATGCGCCGCGGCTACCTGTACAAGAAGGCTCAGGAGCTGGGCTGCAACAAAATTGCACTGGGGCACCATTTTAATGATGTGATCGAAACAACCGTGATGAGCATGTTCTATGGCTCCCAGCTGCAGGCTATGCCGCCCAAGCTGCACAGCACCAACTTTCCCGGCATGGTGCTGATCCGTCCGCTGTACTGCGTGCGGGAGGAAGATATTATTGCCTGGAAACGCTATAACGACCTGGAATTCATCCAGTGCGCCTGCCGCTTTACCGAAAACTGCACCACCTGCGACAACGGCGGCGGTGGCTCCAAGCGGCAGGAAGTCAAGGTGCTGCTGCGCCGCCTAAAGCGGGATAACCCCAACATTGAGAACAGCATTTTCCGCAGCATCCACGGCGTTGCGCTGGATACCATGCCCGGCTACAAGACCGAAGGGCAGGAACATAGCTTTTTGGAGCGCTTTGACCGCGTGGAAGCGGAGCTGCAAAAAGAGTTAAAAGAAAAGCAGAAGCAGGAAGCAGATAAAACCGAATAAAAGCAAAACACATCCCCCGGCGGGCCGCCCAATACGGCGCTGCCGAGGGATGTGCTTGTTTATAAAGATATAAAATCAGATAAATTTGCCGGTCTGGCTGGCGGGGGTGTGGCGGATAACGTCCGGCGTGCCGGCGGCCACCACCGTGCCGCCCTGGGCACCGCCGCCCGGGCCCATATCAATGATGTAGTCTGCGTTGCGGATCACATCCAGGTCATGCTCAATGACGATGACGGTGGCGCCGTGCTCGATCAGGGTCTGGAACACGCCGAGCAGAACCTGCACATCGGCGGGGTGCAGGCCGATGGTGGGCTCATCAAAGACAAACAGAGAGTCCGACTGGGCTTTGCCCATCTCGCTGGCCAGCTTCAGGCGCTGGGCCTCGCCGCCGGAAAGGTCGACACCGGAGCCGTTGTTGTTGTAAAGGCGGGTGCGGACGCCCTGCGGGAGTTGCTGTACATGGTCGGTGAGACCGACTTTTGCAAGAGAGGATTGCAAAGCAGCTTCATCAATCTCGGTTCCGGCGGCGATGTTTTCGTCGAGCGGGAGGGAAAACAGGTGGAAATCCTGGAAAACGACGGAGAATGCCTGCGTGTACTCTTTGTAGCTATATTTGCGGATGTCAATGCCATTCAGGGTGATGTAACCTGAAGTTGGCTCATACAGGCGGCAGAGCAGCTTGATGAAGGTGGTCTTGCCGCTGCCGTTCATGCCCACCACGGCCAGCCGCTCCCCCACCTTGAAGGTCATGCTCAGGTGGCGCAGGGCATATTGCTCGCTGCCGGGGTACCGGAACGAGACATCCCGGAACTCCACGGTATACTGGCGGTCGCTCCGCTTTTCGGTGGTCAGGCTACCCTTGTACATCTTGTTGGGCAGGTCAAGATAGTCATAGAGCGTTTTCAGGTAGGGGGCGTTGAATCTGCAGTCGCCCACGGCGGTGAACAGCCCGCCGATGCCCACAAAAAAGTTGGTGGCTGCGCCCACATACTGGGTCACAGCGCCCAGACCAAAGGCCCCGCCGTAGGCCTTCAGGCATACAAAGAGGTAGGCAAGACCCATGAGCAGAGCCGAAACGGCGTTGCCCGTGGCATTCAGGATGCCGAATTTCCCCTTGCGGGCCCGCTCAAAGGCAGGCATGGAGACGGCGGCGTGATCTTTCAAAAACTCGAACTGGTCGTACATCCGCACATCCAGCGCCTTTTTGTCGTCCCGACATACCCCCATGAGGAAGGCCCAGAGCCGGTTGCCCCAGCGGCCCTCCTCCTCGATATCCGGGCTGCTGATGCCCGCGCTGGAAGCGCACACCGGCGAGAGCCACGCCACGGCTAGGATCAGCACCAGCACTGCCGGAACACAGAGCGGGCTGTTGAAGACTGTCAGCGGGCCGGCGGGCACCCTGGCCGTGAACAGCCCCACCGACAGCACCGCGCCGCCCAGAATACGGAATACCGCCGCGGATACACTGTCCAGCAGCGCCACAGCGTTGGGATTGCCGCCGCTGCAGAAGTTTTCGCTCTGCTGGATGAAATTGTAGAGGTCGTAGACCTGCTGGCTGTCCTCGTCGGCATAATCCATGGACATCTGCTTTTCCATAAAGCAGTCATGGCCCAGCTGCCAGTTCAGCTGTTCCCGCTCCACGCTCTTCCAGTGGAGCAGGACCGACCGCACCAGCGTGAGCAGAGCGGTCACGCCCAGCACCCACGCCACATCCACGGCAAGGGCCTGCGGGTCCCGCGCGTCCGACAGCTCAGCCACCAGCCGGGCCGAGAACCAGACCACGGCATAGGGGCTGACGGCATCCGCCAGTGCCCACAGCACGGTGGACAGCACAAATCGGGGCGTATTTTTCCAGTAAAAGCGCCAGGCCCGCAGGGTCAGCCGGACGCTTTCCTTCAGGGTCATTTTTTCTTCGTTCATACAGCCTTGCCCTCCTTGTAATATTTGCTCTGCACCGCAAACAGCTTGGCATAGCCGCCGTTTTGGGCCATCAGCTGGTCGTGGGTCCCCTCCTCGACCACACGGCCGTTTTCAAGGAAGAGAATGCGGTCACAGAAACGGGTGGAGGCCAGTCGGTGGCTGATGAACAGGCTGGTGCGGCCCCGGGTCATCTCGTTGTACTTCTGGTAGATATCATCCTCGGCGATGGGGTCAAGGGCGGCAGTGGGCTCATCCAGCACAAGAATAGGCGCGTCTTTATACAGGGCACGGGCCAGCATCAGGCGCTGGGTCTGGCCGCCGGAGAACTCCACGCCGTCCAGATAGACATCCCGGCCCACATGGGTCTTGATACCCGCCGGGAGGGATGTGATTTTTTCCGTCAGCCCTGCCTGGTCAAGACAGTACCGCACCTTTTCCTCGTCGATGCCGTCCATGGCCTGGGCTACATTCTCGGCCACCGTGCAGGAGAGCACGCTGAAATCCTGAAAGACCGCTTCAAACAGCTTGTAGTAATCCCGGCGGTTATACTGCCGGATATCCTGCCCGTTCAGCAGAACACGCCCCCCGGTGGGGTCAAGGAAGCCGCAGATCAGCTTGACCAGTGTCGTCTTGCCAGCGCCATTCAAGCCCACGATGGCCAGGTTCTCGCCGGGGTGCAGTGTCAGGCTCATGTGGGCGATGGTGTTTTTCTCCGCACCGGGGTAGCGGTAGCTCACATCCTCCAGCTGCAGCTCATAGGGCATATCCAGCCGCTTTTCCAGCGGGATGCCCTCCTCAAACCGGAAGGGTTCCGGCAGCTCGAGGAACTCCCGGATGGTGGAGATGTCCAGGCTCTGCTTGCGCAGGAGGGCAAACTGCTCCATCAGGCCTGTGACCCACTGGGCAAAGCCGGAGGCTGCACCGAAGTAGAGCAGGAATTCCGACACCGGCAGGCCCCTGGTCACGGTGAGCCAGAGCAGATAAGCATAGGCCGCACCGTTGCGCACCAGCAGCAGGGCCAGGTCGATGAGGTTGGCGGTCAGGTAGGCGCGCTCCCGCTTTTCGAGAAAGGCATAGTTGAGCCGCAAAGCAGAATCGTACAGGTCAGTGAGCCACTGCCGCAGGCCGAAGATGCGGATATCCTTGCCGAACTCGCGTCCCTCGGCGGTGTTGCGCAGGTAATGCAGGCTCCGGGTGATCTTTGCCCCCTCCTCCCGGTGGCGGTAGCCCCACTCGTTGATATTCCTGGTGGAAAAATAGCTCACCACAGCGGTCAGGGCCGTCAGGACACAGAGCCAGGGGTTCAGCCCGGACAGCAGAGCCAGATACACCCCGAAGCCGATGAGATTTGTCAGGATATCCGTCCAGCTTTTCCAGAAAGCCTCGCCGGAAGCACGGTTGTTCATACAGGCATCGTGGCCCTTCTGGTACATCAGACGGAAGGCTTCATCCAGCAGGTTGGCATAGGCCGTGCGGGTGCGCTTGGTGTTGATGCGCTTCAGCAGCTCCAGCCGCACGCCGCACCGGCCAAACATGGTGAGGTGGTCGATGTAGTAGCACAGCGCGGTCAGGGCAAACAGCAGGATGGTGAACCCGCCGATGGCACCCAGCAGCTGGCCCAGCGGCGCGCCGCTTTCCAGTTTGCCCAGCACCGCCGGGCTGATGAGCATTTCGGCAGTGGTCTTGCCTGCCGTGCAGACGGCCAGCAGCACCACCAGCAGCGGCACGCTCCGTCGGGTGTCCCAGGCCACCGAGAGCATGTAGGCAGTGTTCTGCCAGACATTGTATTTGGGCTTTGGCTTTTTGGTTTTCTCGTTCTTTCCCATTTTGGAATCCCCTTTCACTTGTCTGGCAATGATCCTAACACAAAAAATCGCCCCCGACACATTCCGGGGACGAAACGCCTGATTTGGGGGATGAATTGCAGGAACCTCTCCGTCAATGCTTCGCATTGCCACCTCTCCTAGTAGGAGAGGCAAGCCAGTAGCAGCGTGAACTTGGCTCCCCAATCAGGGGAGCTGGCGCGGAGCGCCTGAGAGGTTTACACCTGTGGAATCAATATCTCCGTCGTGAATGCCCCATCCTCGCTGTTGCGGCTGAGGTAGCCATCCAGCTTTTCCACGATGGCATCAATGCGCACCAGCCCGAAGCCGTGGCCCTCGCCCTTGGTGGTGACAAAACAGCCCGCAAGCTTTTTCTGCTTTTTAGTTGCCGTGAAATTGGTGAAGGAGATATAGAGCTGTGTGCCCTTCATATCCATATATACCCGGATGAGCCGCTCCTCCTCGGGCAGCTCCGCACTGGCATCCATGGCGTTATCAAAAAGGTTGCCCAGGATGCAGCAGAGGTCAAGCTCACTCATTTTCAGTTTGACCGGGATATGGGCATCGATCTGCACCGGGATATTTCGGCTCTTGGCAAGGGAGATCTTGCTGTTGATGATGGCATCAGCCATGGCGTTGCCGGTTTTTACAGCCAGATCAACAGTGTTCAGGTCGGTATCCAATGCATCCAGGTAGGCTTTGATGCCGTCCAGATCCCCCTGTGCCGCCAGCACCTTCATGGTCTGGATGTGTCCCCGGTAATCGTGCCGCCATCCCCGCATCTGGCGGTACATGTTGTCCACCTCTTTGTAGTGGGTCTCGATGAGCTCCCGCTGGTAAGCGGCGATGCGTTTATCGAGGAGCTTTGAAAAGAATTTAAGTTTCATCATTAAGTCCTCTCAATGATTGCCCGGTTCAGGGGCTCATAGGCACCCCGGGGCAATGGGAGGGCGGTACCATCGGCCAGCACGACTTCCTTTTTGGTCACACGGCGGATCTGTTTCAGGTTCAAGATCATCCCCCGCCCCACCCGGAAGAAGCCTTCGTCCAGCTGGGCCTCGAACTCACCAAGCGTCCGCTTGACGGTGTAATCCTGCCTGGCATGAACCGTGACGTAATTCTGGTGCACGTCCAGATACCGCACCTCATACAGCGGCAGGCGCACCAGCTCGCCGGAAAGCTCCAGGTTCAGGCACCGGGCGTTGCGGCGGTGCTTTTCCCAGGCACGGTCGAGAACAGCAAAGAGCTTTTCGCGGCTGACCGGCTTCACCAGGTAGTGGAGGGCGGCCACGTCATAGCCCTCGGCAATGTAATCGGAGTAGCCGGTGATGAACACGATCTGCACGGCTTCATTCTCCTGCCGCACCGTTTTGGCCAGCGTCACACCGTCCGTGCCCGGCATTTCCACGTCCAGAAGTAACAGGTCAAAGCTTTTGTCCTCTGCGTAGCGAAAAAGAAAGGCATCCGCCGAGGCAAAGCGCTCACTCTCCACCTCAATGCCACGCTCTGCGGCCCACTGGTGCAGAATGCTCCCCACAAATTCAGCATCGGTCGTGCTGTCATCACAGATCGCGGCACGGTATGACATGGCGGCTTCTCCTCTCTTTCCGTAAACTCTGGGTAGAGTATGACACACTTTCTCCCCGATTGCAACAAAAAAAGAAGCGGCTGGCGCGTCAGCCGCTTCTTTTTATAACGCTTAATAATTATGCTTTTTCAACTCAAAGTAGCTCTGGGGATGTGCGCAGACGGGGCACTTGAGGGGTGCGGACTTGCCGATGTAGGTATAGCCGCAGTTCCGGCACTGCCAGACCTGCTGTTCCTCACGGGCAAAGACCTTGTTGTTCTTCAGGTTCTCAGCCAGCTCACGGTAGCGCTCCTCGTGCTCCTTCTCGATCTGTGCCACCATGGTGAACAGGGCGGCCAGCTGGGGGAAGCCCTCTTCCTTGGCTTCCTTGGCCATGCGGGGATACATCTCGGTCCACTCGTCGTGCTCACCGCCGGCGGCCATTTCCAGGCAGGTCATGGTGTCGGGGATGGAGCCGCCGTTCAAGGCCTTGAACCACATCTTGGCGTGCTCCTTCTCGTTGGCGGCAGTCTCCTCAAAGATGGCAGCCAGCTGCTCATAGCCTTCCTTCTTGGCCACACTGGCGAAGAAGGTGTACTTGTTGCGGGCCTGGCTCTCGCCTGCAAATGCTTCCCACAGGTTCTGTTCGGTCTTGGTACCCTTGAGTTCCATATTCATGCTCTCCTTTTATGATGCGTAATGTGCGTATCATCTCGCCGCCGGTGACCGCCGGGGCATTCCTTCTGAGAGTATTATACCAGAGTTTGCCAAAGAAATCAAGAATAATTCCTATTTATTTGAGAATTATTTTCAGTTGTGCTGTTTCAGGGCGCAGACCGCAATGCTCAAAGCACTCCAAGCTGCCTGATACATCAGGACAGCTGCCACCGACAGGGTGCCGATGCTGCCCGCGTAGGTCAGCAGAACACCGATGACCACCGAGAACCAGACCGAGACCATCTGCACCGTGGTGGCGCTCGTCTCGGCGTTCTGGGCCTTTTCCGCCGCGCGCAGGCCGCCGATCAGGCTGGCAAAGCCCTTATCATGCAGCATACAGCAGCGGGCCGTCTCGTCCGGCTTGGCAGGGGTCAGCGCGCTGCACTGCTCCTGATCCAGCAGGGTGATCATCCCCTCGGGCAGATGGTAAGCCTCGGTGATGTGGCGGGCCGTCAGGCTGGGGTCCTCACAGGTGACCAGCAGGCGGATGTTCTCCCGCTGCAGCACCTCCAGCCCGCGGGCGGCGTTGCGGCCGCCCACATAATGGAGCACGAACATGGCGTGCAGGCTGCCAGAAACAGCCAGATACAGGATCTGCAGCGCGCCGTTCTGGGAGTGCTCATCCTCATACTCCTGCTCGGGCAGGGGCACGCCCTCCCGCTCCATGTACAGCCGGTTGCCGATGAGCACCCGGTTGTTATCGCACCAGGCAGCAAAGCCAAGGCCGTGGTGAACCTCCAGATCCTTCACA
>ERZ827450.1780-NODE-1780-length-20473-cov-3.504555_pt1 | contig 20473 bp, 20 predicted proteins | sample MGYA00519773_ERZ827450 | MGnify/ENA primary metagenome ERZ827450 (study PRJEB31778, sample SAMEA3449306) | human gut metagenome | biome: human gut; feature: human-associated habitat; material: faeces | place: United Kingdom | collected 2010/2012 ...
ATTATGACACCTCGTTTAAAATTTTACTACGCCCATATAGCGCCGGGAACTCATGGGATGACCGGTGAGATGGGACAACTGTAAACAGAAATCTGAGGCTAGGGAGTGAAGCACTAGAGGCGCAATATACTCTTGTAATTCCTCTGGGATTTCAGTGAGATCCAAGGCGGCGGCGTCTAAGACGGTTAACTTATCGGTGACCCGCTGCAGAAACTTCACAGCCCGCTCTTCTACCGGGCGGCAACGGCCGAGCCCTAGAAAAGCCACAACAGGGGTGTCTTTTCCAATAGCTTCGCAGGCGCCATGGAAGAGTTCTCCGGCGTGAAGAGGAGAGGAATGACGCCATACAGACTCCATAAAAGAGCAGTTGGTGAGAATATAGGCGATGCATCGGTCAAGACCAGCAGAGACCGTGTAAATGAGCTGTTCCGTGCGGTGTTTCCGGGCAAACTCCCGGGCCTGAGGAGCGAAGTCTGAAACCGCACGCTGACATACGGCCTCCAGATGTTCCATAGCGGTTTCCATGCCGGGGAGACAATTACTGCCGTTCAACAGATCCACAAGAGCAAAGGCCAGCTGGTAAACCTCCGGAAAAATGGAGAGCAGCAGAGGATAGGGATTTATCGGATCGTCATAATAGTAAATGGGAAAATCCACCACAGTCTCGATAGCGGAGCCTGGTACTGTGGTAAACGCCGCAGTAAGCGCCCCGCGTTCGTGCGCTAAACGGGCGGCGGAAACGGTCTCCGGTGTTGTGCCGCTTTGAGAATTCAAGATAACCAGGCTGTGATCTCCCAACCGGTGTGGCGGGTTATGGAAGAATTCCGCTGCATTGACAGAGGATACATGGACGGCATTCGTCTCACGATCCAGAATGTACAGAATGGGGTACAGAGTGGCCAAAGAGCCGCCACAGGCCACTACAAAGATGTCCTGAATGGAACGAGTCTCTGCCGCTCTCCGGAGCGCCGCGATCTGGTTCTTGGTGAGAGCTACTTTTTCTTCGTGCATAGTTGCATCCTCCTTAAAATTCCACAGGACGAAGTTCCCGCGCGGAGCGGTAAAGTCCTGATAGGATCTGCATTACGACTAAAGACTGCGCTGCTGTTACCAGAGGCAGCCGATGCTCCCGGATGGAAGATAAAAAATCCTCCAGTTGCGCCCGATTTGCGCTCTGCTCCTCCTCCGGCATCTGATAGCGGGTAGTGACCAAGCGGGCGCCCTGTGTGCCGCTGATTGTATAGCCGCCGGGAAAGAGCTCCGCCCCGGCGGCTGTGCCGCAGAGCGTAACGGTCTCTTCCCGGTCTTCCGGCACGTGAAGGGCCCAACTGATATCCAGACTCAGCACCGTGCCGCTTTGCAGCACAACCTGTCCAAAGGCACCGGTCTCCGTCCGGAGCATGGCGGGGTCCCAAGTGCCCCAACGGTTGGCGGGAGTAGGGGAGTCTCCCGGGCCTCGAAAGATGCCGGCGCAGCAATAGGCCGGGGAAAAATCGTTCAGCAACCACAGAGCCAGATCCAGAGCGTGAGTGCCCAGATCGATCAGACATCCGCCACCCTGGACTGCTGGGTCGAAAAAGTGCCCCCAAGTGGGGATTCCCATCCGCCGGACCATGCTGGCCCGGGCAAAGTAGAGGGAGCCGAAGGCGCCTTCCCGCAGTTGGCGGTAAAGGGCCTGAGCGGCGGGAGAGAACCGGGACTGGTGCCCCACTGTCAACAGGACGCCCATCTGTTCCGCTGTCTCGACCATCCGAACGGCATCCTCAGCGGAGATGGCCATGGGCTTTTCGCACAGCACATGCTTTCTTGCGCGCAGGGCTGCCAGGGCAATTTCTGCATGGCTGTTGTTCGGCGTACAGATACAGACGGCATCAACGTCTTCACGGGCCAAAAATTCCGCCAGATCTCGACAGACTGCGGAGCCCGGAGCACCGTATTGCTGCTGGAACTCCTCAGCCCGGCCACCATAGAAGGCCCGAAGAGAGACGCCTGACATCTCTGCCAGGTTTTTAACATATTTCCATCTGGCAACGCTGCCGCATCCGATGATGCCGACTCCGATTTCTGAGCGCATAGAAGCCTCCTGTCGTAAGCTGCAAATTTGAGTCAAACGTATCATAGAGACACAGGCAAGTCAATGGAATATCTTGTACAAATCTTAGGATGATTTTGGGCGGCAGGTCACTGCTTCGTGGGGAATGAGCCGAGAGATGCCTGCCCGGCCCGTCCAGCCAGATCACCGTTGTCAAGCCGTCTACCAGGATGGCGAAGGTGATCACGCCGTTCCTGGAGGCGGTGCTGGTGGTACTGCCCCGGCTCGTCAACCGCACAAAGATCGGTATGGATATGCGGGCTGCCTCCTGGAATTTTGAGGCCACGCAGCTGATGGCATCAAGATCAACAACATCATCTGCTCTTCACCCAACAGTGTTATACAGTTTCTTACCAGCATAAGCCGAATATAGAAACGAATTACTCTGGTGACTCTTTCTGGCCAAGTTGCCGGTAATTATTTGCGGCAAAAATAGCCCCCACAGACTGCGGAATGTCCTATCCGGAGAAATTTCGGAAGGCTTCCCCCCATTCGGCTCTGGTTTGGTTATAATTGCAACGCCCCTGAAAAACCGCTGCAAGGAGGAAACAACAATGCCTGCTCTTGACAAATTCGGCAAGGGCAGGCATTGTATTTTTCTGGAAGAGATTTTATACTGCCGGCTTGGGGCATGCCAAAGCCCACTTCGGTGGGCAGGGAGGGGCTGCAGTCATGAAGACAGTGGTCTGGAATGTCAACGGCTTTGCGCCTGCAAGCGCAAAAGCTTTTGCGCATCCCCGCCAAGTCCAAAGCAGACATTTTCTGCTGTCAGGAAATCAAGATCCGGTGTCCGCTTTCCGCTCCAGGGCGTCTCTGGTTCTGGAACCCGGCCAAACGCCCGGGGGACGCGGGCGCACTTGACACTGGCACGGAGGGAGCCAAGCCCCATGCGCTACGGCATGGGCATCGGTCCCTTTGACGATGAGGGGAGGCTGATCCTGCTTGAGTATAATGTAGCCACCTTCTGTTTTTAGGGATAGAGAAGCTGACTAACAATTATTTAAAATGAAACAAGGGAGACGCCTCCAATCCTTTATGAATTTGGCTCTGGCAGTGTGTTTACCAAGCATATTCCGGATTATTTCAGCATCTCCACGCCATAATCTGCATATGAAGCCAAAATTCTACTGCATGGGATCAGTTAAAGTGGATTCCAAAAGACAGCACACCGGATGGGAAGATATCCTCCATCATCCGGTGTACTGTGTTTTTTTAACCGGATGGTAATATGAAGACCTGCTTGAACAGTCGGGTATCCCCATAAACAAGAAAATCTTCGCAGAAAATATTTTTGCCGCGCAAATATGCGATGTCCGCATCCGTAAATCTGAGGTTGTTAATGGAGTACCCAATTCTTCCGAGAGGTCATTTCGACCTGCCCATCTGTGCACAGGGCAAGGTTAAAAATATAACCGCTACTGTAAAACAGTTCATCATAGGTGCCAGAATAGATATCAATGTTTTTCTGGTGACTCCTTAAAATCCATTTACCTATTCGCCTAACAGATCCCAAATATCTCCATCATAAGGCTTGAAATCCTGTATTTTCTTTGAGCTTTCCAAGAAGGCCAGGGCATATCCGATGTGTGCCGCGACACCGGTTTTGAACTGCGATTCATCTACATCGAATTTGGCCGTATGATGACCGGATCCAGTACCCAATGTGGGATCTTTAATACCCAAATTCAAATACATACCCGGCCAAAAGCTCATTACATAGGAAAGTGTCTCTGATCCAAACTTCAATGGCCCCTGCACTACACGATCTTCTCCAAAAATCTCCGTCAATGTCTGCTTTGCAATTTCATAACAATCAGATTGATTGATAAGAGGGACTGCAATACACTCAAACTGATTATATACTGCTTCGCATTCAAAAGCATCGGCAATATTATCAATAATTCGCCGCATTGCCTTGCTGAAAGGACGGTATGCTCTTTCCAAATCAAAGTAACGAACTGTACCGGCAAAATTTAAAGTTCGTCCAATAATATTGGGCCGCTGGGACTCCGTTGACACCCTGCAAATCGAAAAGGTAATTGCATCATTTGGATCTACCGCGCGCATACGAATTTTATCCAATGCTGTTTGAATCGTCTGAAAGCAATCCACAGGATTATTGGCCCAATCCGGCCTTGAACCATGTCCGTCCTTACCCACCAATGTGATGTCAAACATCAGTCCCCCAGCCATCAACGGTCCACTTCGAATCGCAAATTTTCCTGCGGGAATATCACTGTTTAGGTGCATGCCCCAAACTCCATCAATGTCCCAATGGTTCTTTTGCAGATAATCAATGAGATACCGGAGATTGCCGCCCCCTTCTTCACCGCGTTCAAACATGAGCACAATTCGCCCAGGAAAATCCCGACGGGCTGCAAGAATCTTCCCCACAGTGACCATGGCTGCATGGCAGTCATGGCCGCACACATGGGACACGCCGGGGATCTTGCTGACACATTCTTTCTTGCGCAAAAGATTGCACGGATCCTCCTGAACAGGAAGTGCATCCACGTCCGCCCGCAAAAGCACGGTTTTGCCAGGAGCATCTCCCTCGATTACCGCTAAAACACCACCATCTTGCACTTCGATGGGAGAGAGTCCCACAGCACGTAACTCAGTACAAATACGAGCAATTGTTTGAGTTTCCTGCCCGGACAATTCAGGGGATTCATGGAAATCCCTGCGCAGAGCGATGCAAAAATCTTCCCATTTTTTTGCAGCATTCAGAATTTCTTCTTTTGTCATCATAGATCGTGATCTCCTTTTCATTTAGAAAGGCCCATAGTTCATTAACTGTGCAATAAAAAGAAGCGCCATGGCCAAGGCATTCCAAAGCAGGAATAGCTTCCAGAAGTATTTAAACCATTTTCCGTAGGAGATGCTGGTAGCACCAATAAATCCCATCAGCGGAGCAGAATGCGGAAGGATCCAGTTGGAAAAGCCATCGCCGAAATTGAAGGCCAGCACAGCGGTTTGACGAGTCAGCCCCACCAAATCCGCAACAGGGATGAACACCGGCATAACTGCGGCAGCCTGCCCGCTTCCAGAAATAATGAAAACATTGACAACCGTATTGGCAATCAGCATAGCCGGCCCCCGCAGCAACGTGGGAAGCCCGTTCAAAATCGCAGCGCAGCCGTAAATAACGGTGTCCAGAACCAGCGCCTCATCCAGAATCATGCTAATACTGCGGGAAAGCCCCAGTACCAGAGCTGCGGCCAGCATCCCCTTGGCTCCTCGCACAAAGACCCGGACTGTCTCATTGGGATTGAACTTACCAACAATCGCAAGAATCACGCTCATGCACAGATAGATCTGCATATGAACTCGATTGCCCCAGTTCAGGCGAAGGCTGCCATAGATGATCAGGCACAAGCCTAAAATAAAAATCACCAGAATAGCGATCTGTTGAGCCGAAAGATCGGTGTCATAGTGCTTTTCTACTTCTTGATTCTTCTGCACCTGCTCAAGATCGTAAACATAGCTCTTTGAGGGATCCAACCGAACTTTTTTAGCATACCGAGCAATAAAGAGGGCTGTAACAATCCACAAAACAAGCATGCAGATTATCCGGTAAGACAGGCCGGAATACAGCGGCAGTTCTGCAATTCCCTGGGCAACGCCTGTGGTAAAGGGAGTGATCGGTCCAGCAGCAGCACCCACAGCACCTCCTAGCAGCACCAGAGAGACGCCCACAAGCGCATCATAGCCCATGGCCCGGGCGATCATGACAAAAATGGGCGCAAATCCGATGAAAGACACTACACCGCCAGCAGGAGCTGCGATCACGGCAAACACCAGCGTAAAGACCAGTATAAACGCCATGTCCCGCACTTTCCATTTGGCCATTCTGGCTATGATCGCCTGAAGCACTCCGGTGTGCATTACGATTTCATAGCAGCCACCGATCGTCAGCAGGAAGAAAATCATTTCCGCTTGTGCAATCGTACCCTCTACAATAAAGTGTGGAATACGCAGGAGACTGATTTTTTCGCTTTCAATATAATGGAAAGAGTTTGGATCAACGATCTGCCGTCCGCTGGCATCTAAAATACGGTCGTATTGACCCGAAGGAATAAACCAAGTCACGATGACACACAGTATGATGACTCCAAGGACGATCAACATGCCGTCCGGAAAAGCAGGCTTTCGACGAATGGAATTTTTGGGTTGCATAGTGAATCTCCTTTCTTTTATCTCATCCGTTTACGGAACAGGAAATCGTGGAGAAACACCGTTCAGAACGGCGAAAAGATCTTCCACTACCGTAATCCCCATACGATAAAGCGCCTCCTCCGTATTGGCTCCTATATGCGGAGTGGGCAGAAAATTGGGTAAAGACATCAGCGGCATATCCACACCGGGAGGCTCGACGGCAAAAACATCACTTGCTGCCGCAGCCAGCTCATTACGGGACAGCGCTTCATAGAGCGCCACCTCATCTACAATCCCGCCACGTGCCGTATTGACCAGAATTGCAGTGGGGCGACAGACGCCCAGTTCCGCGGAGCCGATCATACCACGGGTGCTGTCATTGAGGGGCACGCTGATGTTGATCAAATCTCCCGCCCTCAGCGCTTCTTTCAAACAATCTGCTTTCTCAATGTCGAGCGTAGCCATTTTTTCCCGGGAAACATATGGGTCATATCCCACAAGGTGGCAGTGAAAACCGACTCCTAGAATCTGTGCAACCTGCTGTGCAATGTGTCCAAGGCCGATCAGGGCCACTGTCTTTCCGCTCAACTCAGTGCCCGTCAGCTCAGGGGGCGCGATCCTGGTGCACTCTCCGGAACGTATCAATTTTTGAGCGGAAACCAGCTTTCGGGCCAACGCAAGGAAAAGAGATACCGCCAGTTCAGCCACCGAGTTGACATTCGCCAAAGGAGTATAGACAACAGCAATCCCTCTCTCCTTCGCAGATGCAATGTCAATATTGTCGTACCCGATCCCGTGCTTTCCGATCACGCGCAGCTGCTTCGCTCGATTTAAAAAATCAGGTCCAATTTTTGTTGTCCGCACCAATGCCGCGCTGACAGCCGGGACATCCTCCCATTCGGAGACAACTTCAGCCCGTGACCGCAGCAGTTCCATTGCTGCCGGATGTATGGGTTCGTTGACAAAAATTTTCATTTGGATACCTCATAAATATTCACATTTCAATTCTGCCAGCTTCTCGTCCACCCAGGGGCGGATATATGTACTATGCTGCTTCATCTCACTGAGAGTGCGGGACTCGTTGGCCATGAGCTTTTCGACCTGCTCCAAAATCTCCTCCGCATCCTCCGGACGTATTACAACAATTCCGTCGCCGTCTCCTGCAAGAATATCACCAGGACGAATAACCTGTCCACCTACAACAACTGCTCCACCGATTTCACCTGGCCCGTTCTTGTAGGGGCCATTGGGCGTAACTCCCCTTGCATATATGGGGAAATTCATCGCCCGAATGGCGTCTGCGTCCCGGATACAGCCGTCCACCACAATGCCGGAAGCACCCCGTATTTTACAGTAACTTACCATCAGCTCCCCCAATATAGAGCGTTCTTCGCAGCCGAAAGCATCAATCACAAAAACGTCTCCTGGCTGAGCCATATCCATGGCCTTATGGAACATCAGATTGTCCCCCGCCGGGACTCTTACAGTAAATGCCTGCCCTAACAGCCGGCGCGGGCCATAGGGCCTGATGGCGGAGGAGAGCGCTGCTGTACGTCCCATGCAGTCGTCAAGATTCGCAACCGGGATATTGCGAAACCGTTCCACCAGACCGGGATCTGTACGTGCGGGATGCGTGTGGATTCTGCAACCAACGGATACCATGAAAATTCCCCCTTTTCTTCAAAGCAATTCACAATCGCTTTAAACAAGTATAAAGCAATTTACATGCCATATCCATATAAGAAAATCCAGCCGATTTCTACCGAAAAAAGGCAAAAATCGGCTGGAACAGTTGCATCATGCAATGGGGACTGTGCATTATGCAATCATCAAAGAGGAATTTCTGTATCAAAATCCCGTAGTTTCCGCCACAAAGTTGAGGGGTGAATACCCAGCAGCTGCGCAGCAGCTGTACGGCTGCCTCCCGTCTGATCCAATGCCTTTCGAATCAGATTGGATTCCGCTTCCTCCAGGGTAGGGAAATGGCCCTCCCTAGAAACAGGCAGCTCTTTTGTGGCCTCATTCTGCGCAAGGGCGCGGGCGTTCTCCCCCGTAATAAGCGGCGGATCAGACAAAATCATCAGGCGTTCAATAAAGTTGGACAGCTGACGAATATTCCCCGGCCATTCTAGGCTTTGGAGAACTTCCAGCGCCTCAGGAGCAAATCCCGTAACGTGTGTATTCAGGGCCTTGTTCTTGTTCTGTAAAAGGGACTGTGCCAGTAGCGGAATATCCTCTCTGCGCCAGGACAAAGGCGGAACCTTTAATTCCAGTACGCTCAGCCGGTAATAGAGGTCTGCCCGGAATGCCCCCTGCTGCACAAGAGTCCTCAGATCCCGATTGCTGGCAGCAAGGATCCGAATATCAACGGGTATCACTTTGTCATCACCGATCCGGACTACCTGACGTTCTTGGATCACCCGAAGCAGACGCGCCTGCATGTTGGGTGGGATCTCACTGATTTCATCCAAGAAAATAGTACCTCCATTTGCTGCTTCAAATAAACCGGTTTTCCCGTTGCTGCGGGCGCCTGTAAATGCACCTTTTACATAGCCGAACAGCTCACTTTCCAGCAACTGTTCCGGTAAGGCAGCACAGTTAATCGCCAGAAAAGGTTCGTTGCGGCGAGGACTCGCATTGTGGATCCCCTGGGCAAACAACTCTTTCCCGGTGCCCGTCTCTCCCAGGATCAAAACCGTGCTGTTGTACTGAGAAAAGCGGCGCGCCATTTGCCGGGCCTGAGAAATAGCCTCCGATTTGCCAATAATATTGGAAAGGCGCCATGTGGCAACATGGCCGTTCAACTCATGAATGCGTTTGGCAGAGCGTTCCAGCATCCGAATATCCGCCATGTCGTGAATGGAGAGTAATATGCCAACAGATTTTCCATCCAGTTGGATCGTGTTGCGCTGCAAAACGACCGGATGGGCCTCCGGATCAGCCAGACCACTTTCATTGGTAAGAGAATCTACAATATGACGATTCGCCAGCAGCTGGTCGGCATTCTGCCCGCAGGCTTCCTCATTTACAGTGCCAATAATGCGCTCTGCAGAGGCGTTGAGCTGTGAAATGATCCCGTCGCGGTCCGTAATAATAAGCCCTTCTTGCGTATAATTCATAACAGCGTGTATTAGCTGATCGTTTTCCGCGCGGTGTACTACAAAATCCAGCAAAGAACGCGCAGTCTGTATGGAAAACTCAACCATTTTTTCATCAACGTCAAACAAAATCCCGATTTTCCCGTTGATTCGCGCCTGCTTCACGCCAGGCGTGGACGAAATGACCACGTCAAAATCGCCTTGGTCAAGATATTCTTGAACCTGCTCTTCAAAGGGGCGGTCGAGAGACAGCACAGCCGCCTGAATAGAATGGGTTGGATTTTGAAACAACTCCAGACTGCGCTGGACAAAATAATTAACATAGGTACTGGCAACTATGAGAATCTTATCGGAAAAAGCAAGTCCCTCCTGAATGGCTCTGGCAAACTCCGTATTTGTAAAAAGCAGTTCCAGAACAGGCACAGAAAGATGCTTGCGCAAATACAGAGCCGTCAGTCCGGTGCTGACAATCACCCGGCTCCCCTGAGCGATCATCCGCTTCGCAATTTCCAAAGCTCCGGACATGGTTCCATAATATACCGGATAGTTAACATCACAACGCTGCATAACCCGTTGGACAGTTTCAATAATCCGGTCATTCGGAATAATATAAAGGACAGAAATATCCATCGCAAATGCACCTCTTTGAATAAAATATCAAGCTGTCTACCAAAAGGGAAGTTTGAATTTTACCATGGAAAGTTCAGTAATATATGGAATTGTTCATGCCATATTCCCGCATATAGATTCTGCATTTCGTATTCCCAAGAATAGATACGGTCTCCTTCTTTATCGTATTGAGGTTCAACATTATCAAAACATTTTCCTGTGTCTGCGGCAGCCTCGTCTAAAAGATATGCGATTAAGCCAACGATCTCTGTAGTGTCTTGCAGTTCTTTTCCGTAATGGCTCTGTTATTGCTTCTGGTACATATGGCGCATATTGTGAAGTATCGAGTAGTTTGCACTTAAGTAGTCTCTAAAATGGTTGAATCCCGTTTTATATTGTGCGCAAGATCAAATCTGTTTCCAATGACAAAAAGGTTGCGCATACTTTGCTCCTTTGAATTTCTCCATACATCTGTTATTAACTGATCCTTATTGCTATATAGCAAAGCAGATATCGGAAATTCTTAATTTTAACAGGTGTGGTGTATATTGCTTTTTATTATATCATCAACAATGGCCCTGCTGACAAGAACGCAAGAAAAAATTCTTTTTTAACCTGTAATTAACAAAAAAGAGCACCGCAATCGAATTGCTCTAATTCGATTGTGGTGTTCTCAATTTACCTGCTCAAAGATTTAAATTCGGCATTTTTCTATGCGGAAACACCCTGCTGCTCCGCATGGAAGTCTTCTGCTGCCCTATAAAGAAAGAGTGCCACAAACAGTTCCTCTATCCATTTTGAATCCTAATTCCTATGCTTTTGAAAATGGAGGGAAACACCGCCACAGCCTGAAAGCTTAGTTTGCAGGGCTGGGCATAGCCTTTGCAGAGCCTGTTGCAGTTGTCAGCCATCATCTATGTGTTTTCCTAACAGAGAGCGGTTTCTGGGATTTTATCGATGCAAGTTTTAGTTGATAATTTCCATGTAATTAGGTATGATGGAAAAGAACCATCCGACCTTGTGGTTTGAAGAGAAGCAACTAACCATATAAAAGTATCACAAGCAACTTACACTATACGCGTGGAATCATGCGTGATGTAGGCGGAAGTTTTTGGAGATGCACACGAATCAGTTAAAGATAACTTTGATTCTATATAAAAAATGGATTTTGCCTGTGGAGGAAACCACATCTGGGGGTAGATGTGGCTTCTTTCTTGCGGCCTTTTCACGCCCTGCGTCAGCCTGTCCAAGTGACAGGGTGTCGCGGGGCGTCTTTCTGTCTTTGGAAAGGAGTCAACGAATATGAGCCTGAAATACGCCTGCCCCGGCTGTGGGACCTCTTTGGGCTATGAGGGATTGTGCTGGAAATGTAAGTGCGAGCAGGATCGGCAAGCTGCTCTTGCCTGGACGCCGGAACAAATTGGCGAAAAGCAGAAAAATCTCATTCAGAACATCCAGAGGCTGGCGGAGATGGAGGACCCGGAGTTCACCGACTTTTGGCAGCTGCTTGGCTACCATGATGCCATCACCCCGGAGATTCAGCAGGTGGCACTGGCCGCAGAGGTGTTTTGGCCCTGTGAGATCTATTATCACGCTCCCGCCGATGTGCGAGATGGTCTGATTCATGCGCTGTTGTCCGCGGAGTATTCCAGCGCGGCCTCCAACCTGATGAGTTGCCTTGCTATGCAGGGAGATGACAAGGCAATGGAGACTCTGCTGGAGCTGGAGCGAAATCCCCGGCCCTGGCGCAAGGGCCTCTATGTGGACCCATCCAGCTATGCGCAGATCGGAGGCTGGACCTTCGACAAGGAGGGCCAGAAAATCCAACTCAACTTCGACACCTGCTATCCTATGGTCAAGGGAACCGCTGGCGAGAAATCTCCCGTCCGCATTGGCCGGGCGCGGGAGGACACCTGTCCCCACTGCGGCGGGCGTATGGTGGACATGCTGGTATTGGATGGCAGGGATGAGCGGCTCCGGTTCCTGGGGCTGGATGGTATCCTGACCGCCACCTGCTGCCCCAGCTGCGTGGGATTCCTCAAAGGCCCCGCCTTCAACCGGTTTACCCTGGATGGCGGCGTGGAGGTCTTTCCCTCTGAGCTATTTGACGGCGCGGAGAAGACGGATTGCTATGTCAGTCCCGAGGAGTACAAGGCCCTCACGGAAAATCCCTTTGTGCTGGGCGAAGCGCCTGTGTCCCTGTTTTACGGCGCGGCCTGTCAGGATGTGAACACCATCGGCGGCTTTGCCAACTGGGTGCAGGACGCGGAATATACGACCTGTCCTCACTGCGGCAAGCCCATGAAGTATCTGGCCCAAATCCAGTGGGATATGGTGTTTGACTGTGCGGAGGGCACGCTCTATGTGGAATTCTGCCCGGACTGTCATATCGTGTCCATGCAGCACCAGCAGACCTAAAAAAGTCGCACAGTATGAAAAGAGAAATACCAGCAGGTATTTGCGTGAGGAGGAAGTAGAATGAACAGCGAACAGACCACAGCATTTTTGCAAGAGCATTGGCACATTGCATCGGTGCTCATCGGAGCCGTGATTTTAATTGGAGCGATCCGCAACTGGAACTGGCTCTGCGACCCCACTGGTACGCGAGATGCCCATCGACACAGCAGAGGATACCGGCGTGTGGTTTTCTTTCTGTTGGGTGTCCTCCTGATTGTGGTGAGTATCTGGGGATTTGTGCTGAAATTGAAATAGAAGGAGAAAGACTATGATGACTGAGAAATATCCCACCTGGCTCACCGGCCATGTGAAAGAGTGGGCGGAAAAGCGTTTGCCTACCGTGACACTCTGTTCCACCGCCGGCAATGAACTGCTGGAAGTTTGGTATTACGGAGATCTGCTCACTGTGAAGGGAGAGCCCCAATCCTATATTGTAGATAGCGATGAGGCCCCCGGACTGGTGGCAGCCCGTGACCCAGAGAGCGGTGAGGAGTTCGTTATCTTTGACGGTGGACGGCATGGCTACGACCATCTGTTCTGCGATGAACACGATCCATCTGAATTGGAACACCGTCCCCTCAAGCAATATGAGATCCCTGCCTCCAAGTTGGTGCTGGAGCTGGGGTACAACATCGACTATGAGGACGAAAAAGAAGACTTCGAACCGGATGAGTCGGATACTGTGGAACTGATCAACGGCGAGCGGATGCCCTGGGAGCAAGTCAAGCGGGACGGCATCGACTATATTGCCCTTTACTATGTGAACGAGAAAGGAAAACCAGTCCAGATTTTGGACGCGGAATTGGCATAAGTTTTGTGCTGGCTCAGGAGGTGGAACTGCAATGTCAATCACTGCTTATAAAATAGAAGTCGTCGGCCATGACCGAACCGGCGAAGATTATGGCTATGTAAATATCATGTACCGCTATGGCAACAAGCAGTCCTGTCCTCGGCCAGATCAATGTGAAAAGATAGAGGTCATGTGGGCGGATGAGAGCGTCTACGGGCCGCCTGCTCCTGGCAGCAAGGTGGGCGACTTTATACAGACATGGCTGATGGGCTCCTGGGACTGCGGAGTATTTACCCACCGGGAGATTGCCCAGCGGCTCATGGATACCTTCACCGGTCTGAAGCTCAAGGAACTGGCGTGGTTTGAGAACCCCAGAGAGAAGACGCTGAAAAACGGCAAGCCCCGTGCGCGCCGGGCCAAGTGGCTGCCGGAGCGGGAGGTGGATCTGGTGTATCTCTACTCCGACTACTATATTGACGCAAGAGAACCTGCTTCTGCCCAAACCCATTTCTTCACCGTCACAAGGATGGACGCCTGGGGCGTGAGCACCTGGTTCATGTGTACCCCACAGGCCGCTGAAAAGCTGATCGCCATGGATTACGATAATCTGGCTATCCAGGAAACCACCATTGTGGGATAAAAGGAGAATGCGGCATGATTGGAACAGATGAAAACCGGGCGGCGCTTCATGTGGAGGTCATCTTCTGGAGCGGCAAACGAAAAATACCACCCAGCCTGGTCAGTGGAAAGTATTGTCCCCATTTTGTGGTTATTGGAACTACGGAATATCTGGGTGTATGCTTTCTGGACGGAACCGAGTGTACATTTGATACACCGGCCTTGGGAAATGCCCAGCCCCTCTATCCAGATACCATTGACTATGCTCCGCTGGAAAACAATGCGGAATTTTTAATCTATGAGGGAGCCAATGCCGTTGGTAAAGGCCGGGTGCTGGGCCGGACCGTTCCCTATCAAGTGAAACAACAACGAAAGTAGGTGCCTTATGTACCAAATTGCATATATTGGCCGCTGGGAGACCCTCCCGGAAACGGCTGCCGCCATCTGTGACCATGACACTCCCAAGCTGGAGGCGCTGCTTCAAGGTGGCCTGGATTTAGATGTTCCCATCCAGCTCAGCGAATACATCAAGCTGATGCCATTGGAGATCGCGGTTTTTCGGAATGATGTGCCTATGATCCACTTCCTGCTGGAGCATGGGGCTGATCCCAGTCTGGCAGAGGAACAGCCCCTGCTGCTCACCGCCGCCCGCTGTTGTGGGCCGGAGGTGGTGGCGCTCTTTGCTGGACAGGCCGCAAAGCTCAGCTCGAAGCAGAAAGAGCGGGCCTTCCAGGAAGTGCGCTGGGGCAAGCGCCCGGAGAATATCCAGGTGCTGGAGCAAGCCGGGATCACAGTGGACAAGTTTGGCGGCGAGGCATTCCGGGCCGCTGTGTCCGAGGGCAATACCAAACTTGCCCGGCTGCTTCTGGAAAAAGGGGCAGACATCAATTACCACAAGCCGGACATGGTGTTTCCGAACGCCTCCACCGCTGTCACCGAAGCTGTCCGACACAAAAATCTTCCCATGGTGCGCTGGCTCATTGAGCAAGGAGCCGACATCACCATTGCTGACAAATACGGCGACCGGCCTTACACCGTGGCGGTGCAGAACAAAAATCAAGAGCTGGCCGACTACCTGAAAGCCCTGGAGCCGGAGGAATGGCACAACGAGCAGGAAAAGATCCGGCAGCTCATGCCCTACAAGCTGCCCGCCAAGCTGGTGGAATACTTGAAGACTGGCCCCCTGCGGCTGGAGTTCCCGGATCAGGAATGGGTGAAGTGGGCGGAGCTCTACTCCTTCATGGATGTGCAGGAGATGACCTGGAAACGGAAGAAGCTGCTCTCCCTGATGGTGCAGATGGACAACTACAGCGACTATCTGCTGCTGTGGAGCCCCAGGGACAAAAAGCTGTGGTATCTGGATATCGAGCATGAGGAATTCCACCCTCTGGCCAAATGGGATGACTTCATCGCAGATCCCGGCCGGTATCTGAACGGGATGATTGAGGGCGAGTTTGAGGAGTAAAGCCATGACATCAATAGACTTTCTGAACAAGGTACATAAAAGCCTGGACTCGCAGGAATATAGCCTCTCTTATTCTCCAGCCAAGTCCAAGAATTATATGCTGTACTGCAATGGCAACTTCATCGGTGGCCTGTTCGATGAGGAGCTGTGCTTCGTCTACGCCGACAGTGTGAGTGAACTGCTGGGACAGCCGGAACCCGTCTACCGTGGCTACTCCAGTACCGCCCAGCACAGGATGCTGGTAATCCCGGAGGAACACTGGGCGAAGGCGCTGAAACTGCTCTATGCTGAGAAATTTGACTGGAGCCGTTTGGTGTACGACATCACCTACACCAGCATTGGCGCGGCTGTGGTGGAGGACTTCTATGACGAGAATGTGGTATTCCTGCGCTTCTGCTTTGAAAAGGAACTGCTGAAAAAGAACCCTCTGGACCGGCAGGGCCGTATCCTGCGGATGGTCTATCTCAATCAGGACCTGACAGAAGCGGGCAAATATCTGTTCCCCAGACTGCTGCAAAAGTTCCTTGTTTTTACAGATCGCAAAGGAAAAACCAGTCTGGAAACCATGCTGCAACGGTGGTACACCGCTCTGGAGAAGGAGTACCGCAGCCAGATAACGGGATAAGGTGGCAACAACATGACAGAAGAAAACAGAACCTATATCACCCATCTCAAGGTCACGGATGTCCCGTGGCACCGGCTCACCACCGCCTATGGCCGGGGGACGGATTTTCCCGCACACCTGACAGTGCTGGAGCAGATGCGTGATTTGGCGTCCGTCAAAGAGTCCCTCTATGAGCTCACCACCAACATGGAGCACCAGGGGACCCTTTGGCACGCCACGCCTTTCGGCATGGTGTTCCTGAGCCGGATTCTGGGCAAAGCACTCAAAGAGAGCGGCCGGAATCCTGTGGCCCATTTCCTGGCCGGGGAGCTGCTGGACTTCTTTGCCTGCATCCTCCAGTGCTTCCGCGATGGGGATGAGATGGAGCACGCCGAGCCGCTGCCGCAGTTCTCCGATCTGCTCCGGGAAGAATATCTGTGGTCGGAAGAATACGACGGGGAAGCGGATGAGATGCGCTACGAGGAGGACGAGGTTTTCCCCGCAGACGAGTTTTACAGCTTCTATTATGACTCCTGGCAGTCGGTGGAAGCCTACCGGGATATATTGGAGCAAGTCCCGGCAGAGTTTGCCAAGCCCGCCGCCGCGGTGCTGGAACTGCTGTAAAGGAGGTCACGCCGATGTTTGAAGAATTCTATGAGATGTACGAGCCCGAGGAGCAGGAAGTGGTCGCTCTGATCAATCGCTGCATTGGGGGCGGATATAACTGGAAAGGCAAGTTTTGGGAAATGACCGTTGTGACGCTGGGCATGGTGTTCTGTGACACCGGCAAGGTCAGCACCAAAGAGGAGCGGCTGGAGTGGCCAGTCACCGACGAGGAACGAAACAGTGATAAGGGCTGGGAACGCTTTCATAACGAGCAGATCTGCCGCCTGAAGATCCGCCGAATGAAGGAAGAATGGGCAAAGGATCTGGTGGCGTGGCCCTGGTGTATCTCCGAGATAGTTAATGCCCATGAGGACTGCCCGGAACTTCAGACCGTTCTGGACGAGTACCACAAGCCGGTGGTGATCCAGGACGAGGTGCTGGGTGAGCTGAAGCTGGACAAGGACTATGATACCTTCGAGGGCGAGATCCAGTGGTGCGGAAAGGATGTGAGCCTTTCTCTGGAGGTCAATGCTGAGAGCAAGCCATCCTGGACCCGCGCCCGCAGCGCCGCCAAGAAGCTGCTGGCCGACTGTGAAACTTGGGATAAGGCCATGCGGGACCTTGCAGCCAAGAACCTGACCGAGCTGGCCAACAACTGGCTCTCCCAGGATGAGGAAAACCCCCGCAATCCGGAAACAGACCCCATCACAGAGGAAGAACTTGCCCGGCGGATCAGCATGACGAGCCTGTCCGTCACCTCCGGCGGCAGCTTCACCGCCTGGTTTGACTGCGACGAGATGTTCACCGACCATGCGGTGACGGTCTACGGCTCCTTGAAAAAGGGCCTCAAAGCTGCCAACATTGAGGGGTAAGGAGGCGCCTATGAAACTGTATGAGTATTGGCTTGGGTTGTATCCCCTTGATTGGGAATTTTGCTTTATGCCAGTCCAAACCTATAAAAACTTCATCACAGAGCAGTATCATAAAAACCCCGCTTTTTACAACATATCAGCGGGTTCTATTGAGAAGGTATTGGCACACATTGACGCCATTTTATCTGCGGCCATGGAGGACTGGAATAAAACCACGAACCATGCTGCCCTGCGTTGCCCCCCAATGATCTTTCCTCTCCCAAAGGGACAGGAGAGCAATGTGGCGGAATTTGCTGTCATTCTCAAGATGGATCATGATGGAGATACAGTAGTCTATTCGCCAATTCTATTACCCCATCTGGAAAACCAATGAGGAGGCATCCCTGTGAAGCTGAACTGTAAACGCATTGATTTTACATATACACCCGGCGAGGAGATATTCAACTTTCCCGAGGAATCGGGGCTGCCCTTTCTCTTCGATGTGGAGGGAGAACTGACCGCTGATTCTGCTGCCATGGATGCGGTAGGAGAAATGCTGGATGAGGCGGAGAGATTGGCGGAAAAGGCCAAAGCTGCCATCAAAGCGGCGCTGGCGGACGAGGGCAGCCCCTACCACGATGCCGTGGTATTTTTCATGGAGTTCCACCGGGACGATGTAGGCCCGGATATTGCGGCGGAACTTTTTCCGGGAACCGACCCGGCCAAGCTGTCCTTTGCCGAGATGGCGGACTTTTTGCGGCTCAAGCGGTTCGGCAGCCTGGTGGATAGCGAGATGAATCAGCAAGTTTTCATTCTGGATCTGTCCTTCAACCCAGAGATCACCGACGAGCTGATGGTGGTCTACTTTGACTTGAACCAGGAGATTTTCTGTATCACCCACGAGAGCTGAGGAGAGAGTTACCTATGGAAAAAGCGACTGCTGTTAACACTTGCTTAGGTGTTTTGATGGGACGGGACTGTATCTATCTGGACCAGGTGAAACAGGATGCTCTGAACAATCTGACCTTTACGGGGGACATCAATGGCCATCTGATCTCCCAGCACAGGGACGAAAAAGACTGGTTTCCCTACACACTCACCTTCCGGCGGGTGCTGGCCTATTTTGCCTGCGAATTGGACACCTATGAAAATCTGGCTGGGATGGGGCATCTGGATGGCAGTTCTTTCGATTTGATTGAGGATAGCACTTGGCTGAAGTCTCTGCCGGTGCGGGAGGACTTTGATAAAGACATCTATCGGCACTACCGGCTGTTTACATACGATGATGTTTACAACATCATTGCGGTTTCTTATGAGTTTGCGGCAGAGTTGTAAATGCCTGAAATGTGGAAGACCATTGGAAGGATCTATCAAGGAAGAAGGTATGGTGATGAAACAGAATAAGCATCAGTTGGAGCATCTGCCCATACTTCTGGTTCAGCAGCTCCGCCTGCAATGGTATAAAGACTGCCGAGGCGGAAATGCGGCCGCACAGCGGAACCAGTATCCCAGAGCCATGCGGCTGCCGAAAGACTTCTTCTCGTATTATTCCTTTGGCCTGCCTACACACTTTGTATCGATCTTACAGAGGCCCAATGGATTTCAGATCGATAAGGACTGTCGCAGGCTGATCGAATGGAAGCCGAATGGCTCAATGCGAATTCATCCTTTTGAACTGATTCAGAAGGAGTCCGGACTCCATGTGCGTTACCGCAATGATTGGCACATCGGTGCAATGCCGGAGCGATATACCTACGATGAGACCGGGCAAAAACAGCCCCTCAATGAGCTGGCATTGGATTTGGCTCCCGGTGAGTATGGGAGAGCTGTCTGCAATGGGCGGTTCCGGGACTGGGATACAGGAATCTGGTATTATGTACTGGATATTTTGAATGTGATGCCGCTTACAGAACCCACTGACTCATTGACCAGTTTTACGGACAGAGAGCCTAATAAGATATATACCCGGATCGCCCGGCTGTGGTGACGAAAGACAGGAGGATAACCACATGATTTCCACAAAAGATTTATCTGGCCTTCCCAATGCGGAGCGCCTGAAAAACTTCTGCAAAGGGCTGGCAACTCTGGACATCATCATGGTGGAGGAGGAATGGAGCTTCATCCGCCACTATACATACAACCCCGCATGGCGAAAAGGCAAAGAGGCATTCTTTGCCACTGATGGCAGTGACCAGAGCATGATCGTCATGTTTGCGCCGGAAGGCTGTGTAATCAACGGTGTGGATTCCGAACTCTATGACTGGGAGGAAAAACTTCCCCGTGTCGAAGACCTGACAGATGGGATGCCCTCTGCTTTGCAAAAACTCATGGGCAGCCGAGAGGTCAAAAAGATGAAAAGCACCTTCTGCGTCTGGACGGAGGATGGCGCCACCTGGCACTGCAACCCCATAGACGGCGAGGACGCATCCAAAGATCTGCTCTCCACGATTGATGGCAATCCACAGACCTATGTGGAGTACGGAAAGTGGTTTTATCACGCCGACCTGCCTTTGGAAGCTGTGCGCCAGCTTGCTGACGGGGTGCCGGTGACAAAAGAACTGGCCGCTGCGTTGAACCCTACGCGCAGCGAGAGGGAGGAAATCAAGGCGGGCTTGGATAAGATCGGATATCCAAAGGATCTTTGATTGGCAGCAGACAGGAGATGATTCGAATGATTAAAGAACGCATCCCCATCTCCGGCGACCTCAAAAGCAAGGTCAGGCAGCTGATGGAGTACGCCGGATGGCAGGAAGGGCGAAAAGTGGACATCTCCATTGCGGAGCAGTATTACGCCGACCACGGCGTCCCGATGATGAAGACAACCCAGCGGTTTTACCGTAAATATTTCGGCCTGTGCTGTGAGTGGTACCTGGAGCAGAGAAAACTGAACTGGGCGGCTGATTTTCAATTCGCTTTGTTTCCTTACTTGGTCAACGGAATCAAAAACCATTTGGAAGAAGCCTATTTTCGGGATATGTCCGGCTGTGAACTGGCAGAGATCGAACAGGCGGCCGGTGAAAAATGTCAGCCCATCGGTCATATCGGCTACTACTACCCGGCAGAGGTTTGGATCTCCGAGTGCGGGAAACTGTACGCGAAATATGAATATCAGGATGAGATTGAGT
>ERZ827450.1809-NODE-1809-length-20163-cov-4.481500_pt1 | contig 20163 bp, 28 predicted proteins | sample MGYA00519773_ERZ827450 | MGnify/ENA primary metagenome ERZ827450 (study PRJEB31778, sample SAMEA3449306) | human gut metagenome | biome: human gut; feature: human-associated habitat; material: faeces | place: United Kingdom | collected 2010/2012 ...
GTACACAGGAAAAAACAAACTTATATTAATTTGTGCGGCATCTAGGGGAGATGTAGCTAGAGTTAAAGACATTGCTATGAGCATAGACAACAATAGTTTTATTGTTATCGCTAATGCAAGAGAAGTTTTTGGTAAAGGTTTTAAATAAAATAAAAGGATTTGGTCAATCTATTTTGAATGGTATAAAATCATTCTTTGGTATTCATTCTCCATCAACAGTATTTAAGGATCAAATAGGTACAAACCTAGCACTTGGTATAGGCGAAGGATTTACAGAAGAAATGAATAATGTATCAGATTTAATGCAGAATGCTATTCCTACTGATTTTGATGTAGGAGTAAATACTAATTACGATAATTTGAATATGGAAAATAACACATATTCGTTAGATTTATTAATAACAGCATTTAAAGAAGCATTAAATGGTATGTCTTTTAAAGTGTTTGATGAAATATTTGGAGAGTTGATAATAGATAAAATAGAAAAGGTGGTGTATTCGTAATGGCAAAAATAATATGGAAGAATATAGATAGTGAAACTATACCAGGACTAATAATTACAAATATACCAAAAATGAAAACGTCAATCACTAAGATTGATGGTAGAGATGGAGATATCATAGAAGAATTAGGCTATGAAAGTTATACCAAAAGTATAGGAATAGGTCTTACAAGAAATTATGATATTGATAGAGTTATGAAGTATTTTACAGGAGTAGGAGAACTAATAATTAGTGATGAACCTGATAAAGTTTATAAAGCACAAATAATTGAAAAAATAGATTATGAAAGACTAATTAGATTTAAAACAGCAGTAGTAAAGTTTTATACTCAGCCATACAAATATCTAAAAGATGAAAAAAGTATAATTCTTGATGTAAATAATGAAACGTCATTAAAAATAACTAATGTTGGATTAGAAAAATCAAAACCAATAATTACATTAGAGGGAACAGGAACTATTGAGATATCACTCAATGGTTTTAATTTGTTTAAATATGTGTTTCCAGAAAACGAAACAAAGGTTGTTATAGATAGTCTTGAAGAAGAGGCATATCTAGATAATGTTTTAAAAAACAGAAATATGCTTGGAACTTTTCCAATATTTGAAGTTGGCGAAAACACAATATCGTGGTCTGGAAATGTTACCAAAATTTCAATTGAACCGAAATCGAGGTGGTTGTAATGATTAAGGTGTTTGATAAAGATGAAATATTATTTAACAATAATGGTTTGAAAATATTACATCCAACTAAAGCAGAAATATATATAGAAGATAATGGAGATTATTATATCGATATAGAAACATCAATAGATGATTTAGATTATCTACAAGAAGGAATGATCGTAAGAGCAAATACAAGATGGGGAGAGCAAGGATTTAGGTTGACTAATCCCAACAGAAAAAATAGTAAAATATCTATTAAGGGATATCACTTATGGAAAGACTCATCTAAATATGTAATAGCAGATTCTTATGTAGTAAATAAAAATTGTAATGATGCTCTAGATCATTTAAATAATGCTTGTGATACTGAAACACCATTCACAATGATATCAGATATTACGTTGCAAAACTCTGCAAGAATAATTAGGAAAAGTTTAGAAGAGGCCATTTCAATAGTAGTAGAAAATTGGGGAGGTCACTTATACAGAGATAACTGGACTATTGGAGTAAAAAATGTAATAGGAACAGATAGAGGCGTAGTAATTAAGTATGGAAAAAACTCTACCAATATAGAAGCTACAGAAAATTGGGATAACGTTGTAACTAAGATGTTACCAGTTGGTTATGATGGGATAACATTGCCAGAATTATATTTAGAATCAAGTGTTAAATACGATATACCTTATACAAAAGTTATAAAGTTTGACCAAGACATAAATCAAGATGAGTATAAAGATGAAAATGGTAATTTAAAAGAGGAAGAATATAAAGAGGCACTTATAAAAGATTTAAGAAAACAAGCATTAAATTATCTTGAAGAAAATCAATATATGAAATGCAATTATAAAGTTAAAGCACATATCGATGATGTAATTGATTTAGGAGATGTAATTGTAGTAGAACATGAAAAATTAGGTATTAACTTAATGACTAATGTTATTTCATTAAAATATGATTGCATTAGGGATAAATATACAGAGATAGAGTTTGGAAATTTTAAATCAAAATTAAAGAATTTATTTGAAAAAATTAAAGTTGATACAAAAGAAGATATTATATCTGCAAATGAAGTGGTAAAAGTTACATTAAAAAAAGAATTAAATGAGGCAACTTCTAAAATATGGGGAAAACTTGGAGATAGTTATGTCATTTATGAAGGAGATAGAATCCTTGTTGTTGATGCTCTTCCTAAAGAAACAGCAACAAATGTAATGATGATAAATGCTCAAGGTATAGGTTTCTCTAATACAGGAATAAATGGAACATTTAATTCTGCATGGCTTATTGATGGAACATTAGATATGCAAAATATCAATGTAATAAATATGACAGCATCATTGGTTAAAGGTGGAACTTTTAAAGTTGGTGCAAAAGTGAATGAAGCAGGTAGAATCGAAATTTATGATATTGCAAATAGATTAATAGGAACATTTGATGAAAATGGTATTTGTATATATGGAACAGATGGTAGCAAGGTTGTAATCAATCCATCTGAATTTACTGGATATGATTTCAAAGGAAATAAAGTCTTTTGGATGAATGGAGATGAGTTCCATATGAAGAAATCAGTAGTTGAAGAAGAAATAACTTTATGTGGATTAGCCAGATGGTTAGGAATTAAAACTACAGATAATACTGGAATTGGAATTGTTCCATTAACATAGGAGGTGGAACATGGCAAGTGTACAAACAAGTTCATATAGTGGAAGATACTTAAAATTAACAGTATATGAAGAATCATATAGTATTGCTAACAATACTTCAACAATAAGATGGACTTTGGAGTCCATTGGTGGAAGTTCACAATATTATTCTATTTATAATTGTAGTGTTGTTGTAAATGGACAAACAGTATATAACTCTGGAACAACAAGTTGGAGTTCAAAAGTATTCCCAGCAGCTACTGGTTCAACTTCTGGAACGATAACAGTAGGTCATAACGCAGATGGAACTGCAGGAGATGTAGGATTTACATTACACGGAAGAGTTTATTATAGTGGAGATGAAAATAAAAGTGGTAGTATAGGGTTAACAAGAATACCAAGGTACTCAAATATATCGAGTGCCGATAATTTTAATGATGAATCAAATCCATCAATAACTTTCACTAATCCAAGTGGAGGTTATTTTTCATTGAAAGCAAAAATGGAAGCAGGAGGTAATTCACAATTAATAACAAGAACTCTTGATAGTAGAGCTACAAGTTGTACTTTTAATTTAAGCGAGAGCGAAAGAAATACACTGAGAAACTTATGCAAATCAAGTAATACATTGGCTGTTAGATTTACAATTTGTTGTATGAGTGGATCATCAGAGTTGTCGGCCTCGTATTTAGATAGAACGATGACGATAGTAAATGGTAATCCAACATTTAGTTCTAGCAATATCTCATATAAAGATAATAATTCAACAACAGTGAATGTTACAGGTAACAACCAGCAATTAGTTCAAAATTTATCAAAGTTATTAGTTACTATAACAAGTGCAACTGCAAAAAAATCTGCAACAATAAGCAAGTATGATGTGACAATAAATAACACAACAAAAAGCGTAACAAGTGCAGGAAATATAGATTTTGGAACAATCAATTCGTCAAATAATTTAACTTTATCCGTAAAAGTTACTGATAGTAGAGGTAATACAACGACAGCTACTAAAACAGTAACTTTTTTAGAATGGTCATTGCCGTCAGCAATAATATCACTTAAAAGAAAAAACAATTATGAAAATGAAACTTATTTATTGGTAGATGCATCGTATTCAAGTGTAAACAATAAAAATAAAATTTCAATAACATATGCATATAAGAAAACAACAGAAAGTTCATATTGTAGTCCAATAACAATAAATGATAATACTAAGGTTACGATGACAAAAGACAAAGAGTCAGCATGGAATTATCAAATAATAATTAAAGATAAATTTGGAACAACAACTTACAACGTTATATTACCTAAAGGAAAATTTATCTTATTTGTTGATACTAAGAAATTATCTGTTGGTATAAATTGCTTTCCAACCCAATCGGAATCATTAGAAGTAAATGGAATCGAAGTTCTTGACTATGATGTAATTCCAACTTGGTAGGAGGTTCATATGAGTAAAGCAATAAAGTTTAAAAATAAAAACAATGAGCCAATATATCTGTGCCCATATTTTCCAATAGGATATATATATTTGTCGACAGTAGAGATTGATCCAAGTATATATTTTGGTGGTAAATGGGAACAAATAAAGGATAGATTTTTATTAACTGCAGGAGATACATACAAAAATGGTGCAATAGGTGGCGAAGCAAATCATAGATTAACAATATCAGAAATGCCGAATCACTCTCATAATTATTCTTCTGGTAGATGGTATTGGGCTGAAAAGGATGGTGGTGGGGATGTGATAACTAATCAAACAGGCACATCATATATTTTTACAAGAACTACAACATCTACTGGTGGAAATAATGCTCATAATAATATGCCACCTTATTTAGTTGTTTATGCATGGAAGAGGGTGGGATAAATGAGTAAGGCAATAAAGTTTAAAAACAAAAACAATGAACCAGTTTATCCATGTTCATATTATCCAATAGGTAGTATTTATTTATCTTTAAATGACGTTAACCCGTCAACGTATTTTGGAGGAACATGGGAATTGATAAAAGATCGATTTTTAATTGGAGCAGGTAACTCTTATAAGGCTGGGACAATTGGTGGAAGCCAAAATCATAGACATGATTTTAAAATAGGTCATAGAATGAATTACTATGAAATTATGTGTGACAATTATGCTAATCAAGGAGCATGGAGTTATGAAAAAGGCAGATATTCTAAAAGTTATGGTACAGAACTAACTTCATCTGATAATTATAATTCTGGACATAATCAATCTGGTGGTGGAACATTAACAGAATCTATTAGATATTCGATAGGAGATACAGACTTAAGTAGTTCTCTACCACCATATTTAGCAGTTTATATTTGGAGGAGAATAGAATAATGAGTAAAGCAATTAAATTTAAAAATAATACTTATCTTGATAGTAGCTCTATAGTTCATAATAAACATTATTTTGCTGAAAAGTTTCAAGAAGGATTAGTTAATGTTGCTAGTAACATGATTAATGGAAAATGGATGAAATTATGTAATATACATTTTGATTCTCATGTGCAGGGAGAATTTGTTTACATGAAGATTATGATTGGAAATGGTAACAATGGACTTCCTAATCAAAATGCATATATAGACCTAATAATGCAGTTAGGGTGGACTGGTAGTGAGAGTGGAAGGCTGGGATGTAGTGCAATATTGCATTCAATTCAAACGGCGTTTACGACAACTAACACATCACTTAAAGTCATTGCAAATAGTAATATTGATTATGATATATGGTTTAGAGCTTCAGCAATTTATTGCCGACCAAATTATGTATTTGAAGGAAGCCAAAGAGTAAGAGTAATACCTAAATGGGTATTTTCTGATTCAGAACCATCAGGTACAGAATGTAAGTTGGCATATACAAATTAAAAGGAGGAAAAAGAATGAAATATGTATATAATTTTTTTACGAGTACAGTTCTGACAACTGTGCTTTATTTTTTAGGAGGTTGGGATATGGCATTGAAAACATTGCTAATAATCATTGCACTTGATTATTTAACAGGTGTCTGTGATGCAATAGCCAATAAGAAGATAAATAGTAAGATTGGTGCAAAGGGAATAATAAAGAAAGTAGGTTACTTGATTATAGTTGCTGTATCAGTTCAATTGGATCAAATAGTTGGAGATACTGGAGCAATTAGAAATCTTGTAATCTACTTTTTTGTAGCAAACGAAGGAATCTCAATTCTTGAAAACTGGGGGTCTATGGGATTGCCATTACCAGAAAAAGTAATGGAAGTATTAGAACAATTAAAGAAAGATAATGGAGGAAAATAATATGGAAAGAAAAGGAATAGATATATCATCATATCAAAGAGGAATTAACTTTGATAATATAAAAGCAAGTGCAGAATTTGTAATATTAAGAGCAGGCTTTACTGGATGGGGAACAGGAGTAAGTTACAATAAAGATTCTTGTTTTGAAGATTTTTATAATCAAGCAAAATCTAAAGGAATACCTGTTGGAGCATATTGGTATAGTTGTGCAAATACATATGATAAAGGAAAAGCAGAAGCTGAATATATGTATAAAAATTGCTTGAAAGGAAAGCAATTTGAATATCCAATTTGTATAGATGTTGAAGAAGATAGACATCAAAAAGTTGGTAAAAGTAAAATGGCAGAAGCAATTAAAGGTTTTTGCGAATATCTTGAAAATAAAGGTTACTATGTAAGTATTTATGCTAATAGTAACTATTTTAATAATTACATTGATACAGCTAGTTTATCAAGATATGATAAATGGTTGGCAGTATGGTCTAATTCTAAACCTAATTTTAATTATGGAGAATATGGTATGTGGCAAAATTCATCAAATGGAAGTATTAGTGGTATGAGAATTGATACAGACTATGCTTATAAGGATTACCCTACAATAATAAAAAATGCAGGATTAAATGGGTATGAGAAGAATAATAATGTTGAAGCACCATCAGAACCAAGTCATCCATCCACTCCACAAATATCTGAAACTACATATACTGTAGTGGCAGGAGATACATTAAGTGGTATAGCAAATAAATATGGTACAACATATCAAGAATTGGCAAGGATAAATAATATTTCTAATCCTAACTTGATTTATGTAGGACAAGTTATTAAAATAAATGGAACATCTAATACACAAAATTATCAAACCTATATAGTAAAAAAAGGAGATACATTGTCTGCTATTGCCAAGAGGTATGGAACTACATATCAGAAGATAGCAAATGATAATGGAATAGCAAATCCAAACCTTATATATCCAGGACAAAAACTTACTATAAAATAAAAAATAGCCTAGCATCAATTAAGTGCTGGGCTTTTTTCTTTTGCTAAACTAATCATTAGTTCTCCTGCAAAAGTGTGCTCTTCATATAATTTTTGATAAGCATCTTCAAGTTCATCTTCAAGTTGTTTTTTCTTATCTATCCATTTTTGATGAGCTTTTTTGAAGAATTTAGGAGGTTCTTCATCCTCTAAAATAGCTAATAATTCAGACTTATATTTTATTCTTTGTTCATAATGTTTAATAAAAAGCTTTGATTCTTCTAATGATTTATATTCCATTAGTTGAATGAATTTATGTGCAATTTCTAAATTCAAATTTTGTTTGTCCATTTTACACCTCCGTATAATATTTTGACTTTTTGTAGTAAAAATTAGCTTTAATTCATTATAACACATAAACGGAAAATTGGCACGAAAGGTCGCTTATTTTTTAGAAAATAAATGGAATAATATTTGTAGGGTGATGTTAGATGAATGAATATGAGTTCAATAAGAACATTAAATCAATAATTTGTCAAAACATCAAAAAATATCGTAATGCTAAAAAAGTTCGTTTAATGGATTTAGCAGAAGCAATTGATGTAACACCAGACCATTTAAAGCGAATAGAAGCTGAAAATGACAGAAATAATATTTCATTAATTACTTTATACAAAATATCAGTGGTTCTTGGCGTGAGAATAGACAAATTTTTTGAGGAATGAGAGATAAGTTAATCTCTCATTTTTTATAGTTTATATTCTATTTTTTCCAATTTTAAAGGCTTTTCTGAAACTATTTTAAGAGAAAATTTAGTTTGCAATATATCGGCTATTTTTTTTGAATCAAAACACTGATCACTATTGCAGTCTCCTAGGACTTCAACAGCAGTATTGAACTCTGTTTTTAGTGTGGTTTTTGAAAATACACTTCGTTCGTAACCTGAAGCAATATAAAAAGCAACAAAATCATATAATATGTATTTTAAAATATAGTCATCAACATTTTTGTTGAATGGAATTATAATTTTTTCAAATTCCTCATCTGTAATGTCTCCATTAGACTTCCTAAACATTGAAATCACCTCCAGTTTGATAGTATTAATCACTTAAAAAAATAGATAAGTCAAGTAATTAAAAAAAATAAGAGTGAAAAACTCTTACTTTAAATCATAGTTCCAAAAGCCTTGTTTTCCAGAAACGATATCATCACATTTTATTGCCTGTATGTTTGATAGTTTCCAAGCATATCCAGAACGATTTTTATTGCCATAAACTAATGGATTCTTTTTGCAAATATTTTTGTTTACATCTTCATTAAGTTCTATACAATCTTCTATAGTAACTTTGGCAACTATTTTGCTAGAAGGATATTCTAAACCTAAGCATTTTACTTTTTCCATTGCATCTTTATCAATACCTTTACCAGCATGAATGAGTATATCTCCTCTGTATTTTATTTTCCAAGAGCGAAACTCATATTCTTTATAGCCATTTGCAACTAAAGAAGCCCAAGGCTGTTTTAATGTAATTGTTTTCAAATTTTATCACCTCAATTAAAGCATATAATCTTTTAAAATTATATCATATGAAGATAAAAAATCCTATTAAAATTTGACAAATTTCTTATGTGGTCTATTAAATTTTTTTATTTAATGTTATAATAATGAACAGTATATGTTGTAAAGAAAAATAAAATATTTTTACAACATTTGTCTTGTGCTAATTATAGATAAAAATGGAGGTAGTAATGAAAAAAGTAGAAGTTAGATTAAAGGATGGAACAGTATGTCATGGAGATAAATTTGATTTAGATGATTATAGAAAATTACAAAAAATATTTAGTGACTGGCAAGATATTAACAGAGATTTAAAAAGTCTTGGAGGAAGAAATTTAAATGTACCAGATGTATTTAGTGAAGCATTATTTTGTATATTTTTTAATGCAGTGAGAACAAATGGAGAAGCACATTCTTATGATTGTGTATCTTTGGATAGTAGTGCAGGTATACAAGTTAAATCTTGTTCCATAGATAATGATTGCACTTCATTTGGTCCAACATCAACTTGGGACGAGTTGTATTTTGCTGATTTTGCACCTAATGGTTATGTTGATGGAAATGTTTGGTTCTATAAAATAGATTGTGACATTTATTCGATAGTTTTAAATGCCAAAAAAGGAGAAACTTTCAAGGATCAACAATTGCAAGGCAGAAGACCAAGGTTCTCAATTAAGAGTACAATAATAAAAGCTCAAGGATTGAAACCTGTTTTAAAAATAAATTTATTGGAAGATAAAATACCTGAAGTGGAGGATTAAAATGCAAGAAATAGAGATACATAAAGAGGATGTTCTTGAACAATTGTATTTTGTCTTATCTTTAATCCAAAATTCTAATGGTCCTATGAGAAGTAGAATAGGCAACAAGAATGATTATATGGGAGGCATTATAGATAGATATATTAATACAATTGTTGAAAGTTTAATTTTTACTAAAATATTATTTCCAAAATTAAAAACAAATAAAAAAGTTGAGTTAATAAGAGATTTTTATTTTTATGATCCAAGTATAGCTTCTGTAGCACCTGACTTATTTGGAATAATACTGGATAATAAAGCAATTCCTTTTGTTGTGTATGATGATGGATGGAAAGCTGTAAAAAACTATCCTCAGGTAGAAATTAAAACATTGAAAAAAAATCAACGAATGCTCTCATTAGTAAATCAACATTATGATGATAAATATTTAATAATTACGGAATCAGATTATAATACTGATTATTTAATGCCATTTATAGATAAAGAATTATTTAATGATAAATTATATAAAGAAATGTTGGAAAAATTTAGTTTATATGATGATAAGATTATTTTAAAAGATTCTAATGGATATATAAAAATGATGAATAAGGTTGATTTTAGTAATAACGAACTCGGTAAATTAAAATTATTTATTACAACTAAAACAAAATATTTTATGGAAGCTTGTAATATTGCAGGAAAAGGTGTGACACCAGAATGTTTAGAAACGATTGAAATGGTAAAGGAACAAAGAGGAACTCCAATACCAATGAAAAAATTTTGTGATATATGTAAAAATGGTCTTCCTGAAAGCAAGAATACAAATAAAGGATACTTTAGATTTAATGATAAATGGTATTCAATATTGAATAAAGATGGTAAAAAATATAGACCAATAGAAACAACTATAACATTGGATTTTAAATGCTCAAATATAGAAGCTATCGACTTTCTAAAAATGAATAAGAGTAATTTCTATATTCGCACTAAAAATGTAAAAGAACCAATTATATTGAATGATGAAATTTTGCAACCAGGAAAAGATTATAAGATAAATTTATTTTCTGGGTTTGATAGGTCTGGAACAAATAATGAGGAATACTTTATTGATAAAAAGCTTTATGGAAGAATAATACCATGTGAGAAGTCGTTGTTAAATGAAATTCAAGAAATAATAAATAATAATTAGAAAATCACTGGATAAATAAAAAGTAATGTAGTATTATTGCATTGCTAGAAAGGAGGAATTATGAAAAAATATAATGTTGCAAGTTTATTTGCAGGAGTTGGTGGTATATGTTTAGGATTTCAAAATGCTAAGACAGAAGACAAAGAATATAATTTGATATTTGCAAATGAAATTGATGAATACGCTTGTGAAACATATAGAACAAACTTCAAGCATTCACTAATAGAAGGAGATATAAATAAATTACTGAAACCTGAAATTTGTGAAAATGATGAAGAAAAGAAGTATTATGAGTCTCAAAGACATATACTATTTGATAATAAAATAGATGTATTAAACGGAGGTTTTCCTTGTCAGGCATTTAGTATTGCAGGAGAACAAAAAGGTTTTGCTGATGAAAGAGGAAATTTATTTTTATCAATTGTAGAACTTATCAATCAAATGGACAAATATTCCTCAAAACCAAGAATACTATTTTTAGAGAACGTTAAAAATTTACTAGCTCATGATAAAGGAAGAACATATAAGGTTATAAAAGCAAAACTTGAAGAATGTGGCTATACAATAAAGGAAAAAGTATTAAATACAATGGATTATACAAATTTGCCTCAAAATAGAGAGAGAATTTATATAATAGGATTTTTAAATAAATCAGACGCAGAAAAATTTAAATTTTATGATAATGTAGAACAAAATAAAGTAAATAAAACAGCGAAAGATAGGGAACAAGATGTCAAAAATATTTTTGATAAAAATATAACTTTTGATAATAACAAAAATTATTATTATACTAAAGAAAAATATCCTCATTATTTTAGAGAAGATGATGGAATTAATTTATCTAAAGAAATAACAGAAAAAAATCAATTTTATCAATGTAGAAGAGGGATGTATGTAAGGAAAAATAAAAGTAATGTTTGTCCAACATTGACTGCTAACATGGGAACTGGTGGTCATAATGTCCCATTAATATTAACAGATGATGGAATAAGAAAATTAACGCCAGCAGAAACATTCAAATTGCAAGGCTTTCCAGTAGGAAATGGTTATACATTACCTACAGTATATAAAGGAAAAAAATATGGAGATGCTCATTTATATAAACAAGCAGGCAATGCAGTATCAGTGGACATGATAACAATGATAGCTACTGAAATATTAAAAATACTTGATTAAAAAAGCTACGAAATTCAATTCGTAGCATTTTTTTTAAATTCTTTAAAAATATCTAAAGCTTCTTGCATTCCACAATTAGGACATATTTCTGTTTTGTTATCATTTCTAGAAATTGCAGGATGTTCAGAATAATCTCTATTACATATTGGACATACAGGATAAGGCTCAAAATTGTGTAAACTATATTCCCTGATAGTATCTAAAGCATCTTGGTATGAGTCGTAAAATGTAGCACCTTCAATTACTTCAGAGCAGACACGGACATCAAATGGTTTATTGTTCCATATAATTTGTTCTTCAACTCTTGTAAAATATGCAACAGTTCCTTTTGAAGAAGAATCATAAACTAACCCTTTTATAACGTATTTAGTTTTCATTAGATACCTCCTTAATAGAATTTAATTCATAAACTAAACCTAACATATGATTTAAATCAATGGCAAGGTATTCAATAGAGTCATAATCTCCAGGTTTAAAATTATGTGCTTGTACTTTTATGCTAAATAATCTAGAATCTTTATCAAAGAAAATAGAAGCAAGTGAATTGTTTTTCCATTTGATATTATTTCCATCAACTTGGAAACCAACAAAATTTAATAATTCGATTTGACGTTTGTTCATTTTTTAATCCTTTCTATATAAAATATTTTGCTTAGTTTGGTAGACTAATCATTAAAGTAAAATTCTTTGTTTATTTTATCAACGATTGCTTTTTCAATAAGACTCTTGTGCATTGCTAATATAGATAAATCAGAAGGATCATCTGAAGTAATACTAATGGAAATATTCTTGACAGAGAATTTTCCTTTGAGTAATTTTTTACGAGTTTTATATTCGATTTTATTTCTTGGTTTTATTACAAATTCCATTTTTCCCTCCTTTTCTAATTTTGTTATATTAATCACTTATTATCAGCTAAAAGTCAAGTTTTTGTAGAAAAAAATATCATTTGAAATATAGAAAACTAAATAAAAATATGGTATAATACTTAATGAATTAAAGAATATTAGCACCAACATTTAACCATAATTAAGATACTTTTAGATACGTTTTTAGATACTTTCTACTATAAAAGCCGAGTGTAACCAAGTGTAACCGAGTGCAAAAAAGTGCGAATTTAAAGGGAAAAATGCAACAAAGTGAAGCCAAGTGATAGCAAAATAGTATCCTTGTGGAAGTGGCAAAAAGTACAAAAACTGTTGTGGTAAGAATGCTTAAAAGTATTGAAAAATAAGCATTTGTAAAAATTAAAAAATTGTAAAAATTGTCCACATAATAAAAAAACGTGGACAAAAGAACTGAAAAACCTAGTAATATCAATAAAAAGATTCCGTGGACATATTTGTGAACATAGTTATATAAATGTCAGCATTCGAAATGCTGGCATTTTTCCGTTTCATTAAGTTTTATAATGAAGGAGAGATAACTATGGTAAGCGTAAGAAAACGTGGAAAGGTATATGAATACCGATTTGAAATTGCAACAGTTGAGGGAACAAGAAAATGGATAACAAAGTCAGGAGTACCTACACCAAATATAGAGCCATTTAATCCGGGAACATTTGTAGAGAAGCATTAAATAAAAATGGTGGCTTTGATGAAAGAGGTAATTTATATTATGGACCGATTAGTAATGTCGTTCCAAACTTTAAATATGTAGGTAATGTCAATTTAAGAGGAAAAAGCAGAAATGAAAAATTAGCCTTAATTACTCAATATGTAAATGCAGGTCATTTTGTGACAGAAGAAGTAAAAGGAGCAACACCGGGAAATCAACATTGGGTTGCAGTTACGGGAGTAAATGGTAATAATGTTAGTATGGTTGATCCAGCGTCTAATCAAACAGATATGTGGAGTGCGTATGAGTGGAGTAAATCATCTCAATTTAATTATTTTAAGGCTGAGTAAGTATGCTAATTGCACTTTTAAAATTAAGTATAGGAATACTAATTCTATATTTTAAAATAAAAAAGGTTATTTCTAAAATTATGAAATAGCCTTGATACATAATTAAATTATATTACAAAATTGTAATATTGAGTAATATTAGAATGACGACTTATATGATAAAAAATGATAATATTATTGCAATAAATTACTTTTTAGTAAAGAAGGGATTAGCATTATATGAAATTAGTTAAAAAGATTGCAATAACAATTTTATTAATATTTATTTGTATAGGAAGTTATTTTATTTGTAGTGGTTATCAAATGTATAAGAATGCCATAAATAAAATGCCATTAAAGGATAAAATTACAACAATTAGGCAAAAAGAAGATTATACAAAAATTGATGATATGCCTCAAATATATTTAAAAGCAGTTGTATCAGTTGAAGATCATAGATTTTACAAACATTTTGGGATAGATGTCATTTCTATTGGAAGAGCATTTGTAAATGATATAAAAAAAATGAAATTTGTAGAGGGAGGAAGCACAATTACCCAACAACTAGCCAAGAATATCTATTTTACACAAGATAAGAAGATAGTAAGGAAAGTTGCAGAAATTTTTATGGCATTTAGCATAGAAAGTAACTATAATAAGAATGAAATATTAGAATTATATTTGAATACTTCATATTTTGGCAATGGATTTTATTCTGTTAAGTCAGCAAGTTTAGGTTATTTTAATAAATTACCAAAAGATATGAATGATAGTGAATCAATTATGCTAGCAGGAATTCCAAATGCTCCGTCTTTATATAATCCAATTCAAAATAAAAATTTAGCAATTGAAAGACAGAGGCAAGTTATAAATAAAATGATTAAATATGGTAACCTAGATAAAGTTGAAGCAGAAAAAATTATAAAATAATTATATTTAATTTTCTGAATTATTATAATTTATAAAATTAAAGTGATATAATATGAATGATTAAAAAAGCAAATTATGAAAGGAGACAAACTATGAAAAAAATATTAATTATAGAAGATGAAAAAATCATCAGAAATGAGTTAAAATCTTTGTTAGAAAATTCAGGGTATGAAGTATTAATTATAGAAAAGTTTGATAATGTTAAAGAAAATATAAAAAATATGAAATTTGATTTAATTTTAATGGATATTAATTTACCTAATAAAAATGGTGAAATTTTATTAAAAGAAATTAGAAAAGAATCTAATGTTCCTATTATTATGGTTACGAGTAGGGTAGGAGAAGTAGATGAAGTTTTATCTATATCTTATGGTGCAGACGATTATATTACTAAGCCATATAACCCAACAATCTTATTATTGAGAATACAAAATATATTTAAACGAATGGATAATAATATGGACGATTTATTTTATGATAATATTAGTGTTAATCCACAAAAGGGAATATTGAAACAAGGTGAAAAGGTATTAGAACTAACTAAAAATGAAATGATTATCTTTACATATCTTTTAAGTAATCGTGGTAGAATAGTAACTCGTGATGATTTAATGACAGATTTATGGAACAATGATGAGTTTATCAATGACAACGCTCTAACAGTAAATATTAGTAGATTGAGAAATAAATTACAAAATTTTGGACTTGAAAATAGAATTGAAACAAGAAAAGGACAAGGGTATAAATTATTATGAGTTTTAAAAAATATTTATTAGATAAAACAGTACAGATAACTGTGTCAATTGTTGGATTCATAATTGCTATTCTTATGTTAAACGCATTTAAAGTGGAAAATGATTTGAAAATAGCATTGACAATATTATTTTTTTTAGTTGCAACATTTAATATTATTTTTGATTATTTCAGAAAATACAAATTTTACAAAAAAATATTAAATACGCTTGATAAGTTAGATAAAAAATATTTAATTTTAGAAATGTTAAAGAAGCCAAACTTTTATGATGGCGAAATTTTTTATCAAATTCTTTATGATATAAACAAGTCAATGATTGAAAATGTAAAAGAATATAATTTAAGTATTACCGATTTCAAGGAATATGTAGAAATGTGGATTCATGAAGTAAAGATTCCAGTAGCAAGTTTAACTTTATTAATTCATAACAACAAAAATATGTTTGATAAGAGATATATAGAACAAATTAGAAAGTTAGATAACTATATAGATCAAATTTTATATTTCGTTCGAAGCGAAAATGCCGAGAAAGATTATCTTATCAAAGAAATTGAATTGCAGAAGATTATCAAAGATGTTGCTTTAAAAAATAAAGATGACTTATTAGAAAACAAAGTTAATCTTGAAGTTGATATTCATAATGAAAAAGTTTTAACGGATTCAAAATGGTTAGAGTTCGTATTAAATCAGATTATAAACAATAGTATTAAATATAAAAAAAATAATAACGATCCAATAATAAAAATCAGTGTAAAAGATGAAAAAGATAAAGTATATCTAACTATTTGGGATAACGGAATAGGAATACCTAAAAACGATATAAAAAGAGTATTTGATAAATCTTTCACTGGTGAAAACGGTAGAATAATGGCAAAATCAACAGGTATGGGACTTTATATTGTCAAGAAATTATGCGATAAATTAGGACATAAGATAATTATTGAATCTGAAATACATAAATATACAAAAATTACAATTATCTTTTATAAAAATGATTTTTATAAAGTTGATTAAAGTTTATGCAGATTTGGATACTAAAAATAAATATTACAAAATTGTAATATTCTGTAATATTAGAATAACGACTAATCCTATCTTTTATATTACAATGTAATCAGAAAGGAGAAAGATTATGGAAAATATCTTAAAAATTGATAAAATTGAAAAATATTATGGCAATAAATCTAGTCTTACAAAAGCAATTGATAACCTATCATTTGATGTTGAAAAGGGAGAATTTGTTGCAATAATGGGAGCAAGTGGCTCTGGAAAGACTACTCTTTTAAATTGTATATCTACAATTGATAAAGTTACATCTGGACATATTTATGTAGCAGGTAATGATATCACAAAATTAAGAGGAAATAGTCTAAATAAGTTTAGAAGGGAAGAGTTAGGTTTTATATTTCAAGATTTTAATTTGCTTGATACTTTAACTGCTTATGAAAATATTGCTTTGGCACTTTCTATTCAAAATGTGAATTCAAGAGAAATTGATACAAGAATTAAAAAAGTTGCAAAAGAACTGGATATTGTTAATGTACTTAATAAATATCCATATCAAATGAGTGGAGGTCAAAAGCAAAGAGTCGCTAGTGCAAGAGCAATAATTACTAATCCAAAGTTAATTCTTGCAGATGAACCAACAGGTGCATTGGATTCAAAGTCAGCTAAAATGCTTTTAGAAAAATTTGATTATTTGAATAAAGAATTACAAGCAACAATTCTTATGGTGACACATGATGCGTTTACTGCAAGTTATTCTTCAAGAGTCATATTTATCAAAGATGGCAAAATTTTTAATGAAATAATTAAAGGAACAAATTCTAGAAAAGAATTTTTTGATAAAATAATAGATGTTGTAACATTACTTGGTGGTGACTTAAACGATGCTCTTTAAGTTATCATTAAAAAATATTAGTAAGAGTATAAAGGATTATGCCATCTATTTCTTTACTCTGATACTAGGTGTTGCAATTTTTTATGTGTTCAATGCAATAGATGATCAGTCAGTTATGATGAAGGTATCATCAACAACAGCAGAAATAATAAAACTTATGACCAATGTTCTTTCTGGTGTTAGCGTGTTTGTATCTATAATATTAGCGTTTTTAATTGTTTATGCAAGTAGATTCTTAATAAAAAGAAGAAATAAAGAATTTGGAGTTTATTTAACGCTTGGAATGAGCAAAAAGAAAATATCCTTAATATTATTTATTGAAACATTAATAATAGGTATAGTTTCATTGGTAGTTGGTTTAGGAATAGGTTTTTTATTATCACAATTGATGAGTATTTTGGTTGCTAATATGTTTGAAGCAGATTTAACTAGATTTCAATTCGTATTTTCAACAAATGCTTGTATTAAAACTTTGATTTATTTTAGTATTATGTATTTTGTAGTTATGATATTTAATACTATAAATATTAGTAAATGTAAATTGATAGATTTAATGCATTCTAACAAAAAATCTGAAAAAATAAAATTAAAAAATCCATTGTTTTGTACAATAGTGTTTATTATTTCTTGTATAGCATTAGGATTTGCTTATTATCAGGTTACTGGTGGTATTGAGAAAATGACTTATGCAAATAGTATTTTTGTTCCTATGGGAATAGGTGCTGTTTCAACTTTCTTTGTGTTTTGGTCTTTATCGGGATTGCTTTTAAAAATATTTATAAGTATGAAGAACACTTATTATAAAGGGTTAAATAGTTTCACCCTTAGACAGTTTTCAAGTAAAATAAATACTATGACTTTTTCGATGACAATAATATGTTTGATGTTATTTATAACGATTTGCGTGCTATCGAGTGCAATGTCTATGAAAATATCTATGACAAATAATTTGAAAAAATTGGCTCCAGCAGATGTTCAAATTGGTAAGTTTATAAATGTAACTGATTATGAGTATTATTCTGAAAAACAAATAGAAGATTCAAAAATTTCAATATATGATACACTTGAAAAATTAGGCTATGATGTAGATAACAAACTTAAAGATATAGTAAAACTTGATGTTTATAACTTTGATAATATTGACTTAAAAACCAGTATTGGCTCTTACTATGATATTGCAAAGGATAAATATCCTTTAATGCCATACAATAAGAAGGAAAGTATTGTAAAGATAAGTGATTACAACAAAATTGCAAAATTGTTTGGACTAAAAGAATATACATTAAATGATGATGAATATTTTATTGTTGCTAATTATTCAGAATATGTAGAATTCAGGAATGAGGGACTTAAGGCATATACAATACTTAATATAAATGAAAAGGAATTAAAACCAAAATATGATAGTTGTGTAGAAGGTTTTATTGCAATGAATTCAACATATTCAAATATGGGAGTTTTTGTTGTTCCTGATAATGCAGTAAATGATTCAATGAAAAAATATGAATATTTAACTGCTAATTATAATGTTACAGATATAAATGAGAAAAATCTTTCGGAAAAAGAGTTAAGTGAAATTTGCAAAGAAAATTCTAATAATACTGTTATTGATTTTGATTCTAAAATGACAATTAAAGAAAATAGTATTGGACTAGGTGCAATGGTTACCTTTATAGGATTATATTTAGGTATTATATTCTTAATTTCTTGTGCTGCAATTCTAGCACTTAAAGAATTATCGGAATCAAGTGATAATGTAGAAAAGTTTAATATGCTAAGAAAAATAGGCGTAGATGAAAAAATGATTAATAAAGCATTGTTTAGACAAATTGGTATATTTTTTATGTTTCCGTTATTAGTTGCAATTATACATTCTGTATTTGGAATTAAATTTTGTAATTTTTTGTTAAGCGCCTTTGGAGCCGCTAATTTAGTATCATCAATAATTGGTGTTGCAATATTTATTGTTGCAATTTATGGAGGATACTTCTTAGTAACTTATATTTGCAGTAAAAATATAATTAAGGAAAAATAATATATCTGATAAAACGATAAAAGAGGCTATTACAAGCCTCTTATTTTAATACTCCAATTTCTCCATATCAAATAATGGAGAGTCATAAAAATCTTTAAGTTCTATTTTTAAAGTTTTACATATTTTAAAGATAATTGTAGAACTTGGATTATCTACATCGTTTGCCAGTAATGCTCTTAATGTTGATGGCGCAATAGCAGATAATTCAGCAAGTTTATTTGGAGTGTAATTATATTTGTTACATAATTCAAGTATTCTTAAAGTAATTGCTTCTTTAAATAACATTTTAAAAACCTCCTTAACACTACAAAAATTCTAGCAGAAATCGGTTGAAATTATACGCCGATATCGGTTGACTTTTGGAGGCTATAATGCTATAATGTCAATGTAGTTAAATAAAAATATGAAATTTATAATTGATTAAGCAGTACGAAAGGATTATAAAAGTTTTTTTGTATTGCTTTTTTTATCAAAAAATGATGGAAATAAATGGATTTGGAGGAGTAGTAAGAAATGTTTGAAGAATTATTAATATCAGTACTATTTATTATTGTTTTAATTATTTTGTGCATAATTTCTAATTTGTATTCAAAAAAGAAAAAAGAAAAAGAAACAATAAAAAATAACGATACTGATTGGATGAATATATTTAAAAAGAAAGAAAAAATAAATGAACTAAATAGATTATTGATAGATGAGTTAATTGAAGATATTGTTGTTAGTGAAGATGGTAATATAAAAGTAATATTCAAATATGAAGATAAATATTTTGAGGCTCTTGACTTTATAAATAAACAAAAATATGATATAATACTTTCAAGTTAAAAACGAAAAACAAATACTTTTAAGTATTTTTTTAAATGATAGAATAGAAAGAAGTGATTAAAATGGATATGTATCAAAAAAGAGAAATGAGAAA
>ERZ827450.1816-NODE-1816-length-20100-cov-3.734597_pt1 | contig 20100 bp, 17 predicted proteins | sample MGYA00519773_ERZ827450 | MGnify/ENA primary metagenome ERZ827450 (study PRJEB31778, sample SAMEA3449306) | human gut metagenome | biome: human gut; feature: human-associated habitat; material: faeces | place: United Kingdom | collected 2010/2012 ...
CCCTCCATGATACATACTGTCGACCAGTTTGTCATGAAGGGCGGGAAAATGAAAAAGCTGCATTTCGGTTCAAAGAACCAAAATGCAGCTTTTAACATAGTCTGAATGTCATTAAAGGATCTGTGGAAATCCAGTAATATCAATGGTTTGTAAGCAGTCGGCAAAAGGCTTCATCTTAAATTGTACGCTCCCACACTTTCACTTGCGTGATTACATCACGCAGACGATCACCACCAACCATATACTCCAGAATTTCGTCGGCGGTATCACACCATTTCTCAGTACGAGTGTTTACTTCCACAGAGCCAGCCTGACAAATCACCATTTTAGGCGCTGCATCTGCCGCAGGAGAAATACAGCCAAAGCAACAGTACAGCACGCCATTCCACTCGAACTGGACTTCGCCGCCGCGCCGCATACACTGTTTGAAATCACTGATTGTTTTAAACCTATTATCTTCAAGGCTGTTTGTGCCGACCCATGTTGCCATGTTCGTGTTCCTCCCGTATAAAAAGCTCTTGGTAGTCTGTTCTTTGCCGAAGTGAAAGCCTGACTGATCCCATATGATGCTATGTTGGTGTGGAACTTCATGATACTTGGGGAAACCATGGTTTGTATGGTGAATTTCCAAATATGCTTTTCCGTCAGGACCAATCAGCGTTTCAATAAGCTCTCCTTTTGCCGTATAGGTATATTTTGTTTCGCCCGGCTCACCCCAGAATCGCTCATCCTCTGGTTTTGACGGTTTGATTTCTCCGCCGTAGGCGCTTCCTCCGCCTTTTCCAATTAGGTACGGCTCTATTGTATCACGATTATTACTGGATGTGCCGCCAATTTTAAAGGCATCCAAATCTTCACGATGGAAACTTCGTTCATAGTTCATATACCGCCAAGAACTGCGTTCGTAATCCACATGGATAATGTTGCCCTGCATTTCGGGAAACGGTGTATTATAACAGATAATTTTTTCCGGATCAATGCGCCGCAGCATCTCGTTGTATCCTGCCATGAACCATTCTTTCTGGTCGCAGCGGTTGTCATGCTCTGAGGCCATATAAGTGGAGACAGCAACAACGCTTCCTTTTTCAATCCCTTCAAAGCAGAAATCAAACGTGGATTCATCTCCCCAGTTGACAGTTGGAATGACCCGGAGCCCTTTGGATGCCCAGTAAGCGCCGCACCAGCGATTACGAAATACATTGTAAAGTTGCATAACAGGCGCCATCTCCAGGTACATACTGAAATCCGGCGACAGCACCGCGCGGTAGCGGGAGAGTTTTTCAATGTCATTGTCCGGGTTCTTCCAGACCCTCTCAAAGCGATAGTCATATAGGAAGAAGTGTACCATGCGGTCTAGGTGATTCTGGTCCTCCAAATGGGTTTTGTCAAAACCGATCAACAAAAGATCATCGAAGTCTCCGGGACTTTCTTGGAACTTAGGAATGATGGGGATTTTTAACTTTCCTTTGCCGGGAAACTGGTTGCGAAGCAGTTTCTGACTGGTTCGGTAGTTGTAATTTTCTTCGGTCATAGATAGCCCTCCTGTATGTAGTAAGGAACAAGTCCTTCTGCATACAGGTTCCCAAACAAAAAAAGTTGCACATTCCTGTGCAACAACATGAGAAAATTTACAAATTGGCAGTAAAAAATCGGAGTACCCCAAAGGATACTCCGATGGTCCGAGTGGCGGGATTTGAACCCACGGCCTCTTGGTCCCGAACTACGTCGGGTTTGTATAATCGTTCCAAATGTGTTCGATAAGTGTGATTTTGCGCTGATTTGTGAACTATTTTCTCCAATAAGTCCACCCCAGTCCAACGGGATATGGGTCAATTCGGTGCAGAAAGATGGGTCACAATCCAGGGTAATTCAAAGCACCGCCGTGACCGTATGCAGTATGGTGATTCTCTATATCATGGGACAGAGACCAGGAAAGGATGGAAAAATGAAGCAGAGGCTTTTTGAACAAAAAAATGAGATTACGATTCCGGCAGCAGATCTGGAGCAGGCGAACCTGATGGGGTTTGACCGTTTGGAACTCCATCTGTTGGATCAGGCGGCGGTAGTGATCCCCGGAGAGATGACCGCCAGGGAACTGATTGAAGTCGGTGAGTCTCTCCTAAAGTTGACTTTTTCTTTGGTGGATGTACTACTGGAGTCGTGCTCCGACTGTGACAACTGCGGCCAACAGAAACCTTGTGCATTTATGACCGACAGATGGCCCGGAGCTGATTCTAAGAGTTCTTTCAAAAAGGGGCTTGAGGACTGGATGGAATTTTCGCGGCTCTCTCCAGATATGCAGAAACTGCTTCGGGAACGGAGGATGTGCTTGCTCAATTTGGAAGAAAAATTGTTAAATGAAGACTGGGTGTACTTCAATGGATGCGGAGATGGCGAATATGCGGAGTAGATGGTGATAATCCCTTTCTGCATCCATACGTTTCTATTATTTCGCGGGAAATAAGGAGGGCATCCCTATAGGCCCCCTTTAAAGTATTTGGATTACAAAGAATTTTATACTGCTACCCTGCCATCCCACATAGTACTTTAGCCTGGTCAACCAGTATTTTACTTCGCTCATTTAGAAATGTGTCATAATCCAGGCAAAATGTTTGACTTGGACACAATGCACTTTGAAGGATATCATTTATTTTATCTGAGTTCATCATCTTACAATATTCCGCTGGGGCTTTATCTTTAATTCTTTGATTATCTGCATTATTGAGAAAACAAAAATTAGCCAAACAAAAAATTCTGTTACGCGCCAAGCCTAATCGCTGCAAGTATTTCGCCGGGAAAATATGATGGAACTCTTTCGAATTAGCCAATTTCATTGGTTCTGATAAATTTACATTCGCGCCTGAAATAAATGATTTGGGAGATGTGGACGCTAATAGGGCGACAAATGTCTTTGTATTAACAGTATTGAGGTTAAAAACGTTATCCGTAAAAAATGTGGGAGAGACTTCGCATTTGAAGGAACAAATATCATATTGTTCGTCAAAAACTAAACGTTCCATTGCTTGTAAATCTGTTTCATGTGCACTATTCACGCCGCTGGAGTAGCGTCTAGAAAAACAACTCCGCCAAAACCATTTGATAAGGCTCTGTCGTTGTAGATCAGTAAATGCCGCGCCCCCCTTTTTTGTAGTGCCAAAAAATTTAACCAAAGAAACCAGCATTGCAGGATATGGTAAGTATTTCAAACTGTTGAGTTTTAACTCGCCGCGGATAAAATCGACCGAAGACTTTATTCCATTTTTTATTTCATCAAAATTTGCCCGAATATGCTCTCCATCTAGCTGTGTGATTGCTCCTGGTGACGTACTACCAAGAATATATCCAGTGAAGCATTTTAACAACAGATCTTGATCGCTTGTTAGTCCGTCATAGCCATAATCTGCTAGATCGGATGATAGGTCGTCCAATTGTTCCTGCAAATCAAAATCAGTACTCCAACTCCACGCTTTTAATAACTGGAAAGAGTCCAACGGAACTCCGGTACGATTAATTCGCTCAAACACAATCGCAACATGAGCACGATCGTCTGTCTCCATTAGTTGGAACGGGATTTGAATCTCTTTAAATGTTTCCTGCAATTTATCAACTTCAATTTTGGTTTGATCATCTAAATGTTCTGTAGCTTTCCTATATTTTACGGAATCAAAAAGGCAATTTAATGGGAAATGTTTTTTTGCGTCAACATTGTTAGCATCTAGAGGGACAAACTGACTTTGCTGGCTCTCAACTGAACTTCCCAAAATATAATAAATATCCATCCAACTTGATACGGTTGAAACAGCAGTAAGTTCTGTCTGAAAGACAGAAAAGATAGAAGTAATTCTTTGCTGACCATCCAAAACATAATCTAAAGGATATCCTTTTGTCGGTTCTGGTAAAGAATAATTACCTAATTGCCTTTCGTTTTCTAATCGTATGTTCGTTCTCCAAAACAATAGTGAGCCGATAGGATAGCCTTTATATAAGCTGTCAATGAAAAAGGCGACCTTTTCCGGTTCCCATACAAATCCACGTTGAAATGAGGGGATTCTAATTTCGCCGGATAATGTTTTTTCAATAATTTTACGAATAGATAGTTCGGGCATAAAATGACTCCTTACATGAAACTTGATATCTATGTTTTAAAATACTACGATTTTCCTTAATTAACAAGAGCAATCATACATCACAATACCAGGACACTTTGGAATAACTACAACGGACAATTGGACGTAAATTACATAGGATAGAGGCTTACAAAGGGGGCCCCTCCCGTATGATATCTATTGGAGCATGTAAAGCGCATTATTGCCTGAGACTCTCCAAAAATACGATGGCTTCCTGTACCGTCGTAAAAGTTTTTCCGCACTGACACAGCCAGCGGTTGCGTTCATCCGTATCATCCAAGCTCGGGAGCCCATCATCCAGCAGCGCGGCCAATACCCGACCGCCGCGCTCAACAGCCTTAGGATATTCCGCAGCGATTTTACGGATCGCCGTTTCATCTCCCTTTTGGTAATTCGGAACGATTTCTATCAACTGATGGCGCATGCGTTCTTTGTCCTCCACAGTTGTCAAGGACGTCGGTATCATCATCTTGTAATGGAGCATCAGCCAGTATTCGATACAGGCCGTGGTCATTAGCAGCCGGACATGCACATTGGGCTTTTCACGAAGTCCACGCAGCGTCTCGATGATTTTCCATCGCTCATCCCACTTTCCGCAATCATCTGCCTCTACGTCAAAGAAAAACCAGATTTCGTCTGTGACCTCGGCATAATTGCGGTATTTTGGTTCCTTGTCAAAATCGTTTTTGGCTTTAGAAAAAAGTCCTGTTTTTGAGGGAATTTTGAGCACGGCGACATCTGCAAAATGTTCTTTCAGGAATTTTGCATAGGCTTGCTCGCTCTCTCCCTCACAGAAGACGTAGATCAGAGGCTTTTCTGGCTGAAACTTGCGCCCCCCTCGTTTCACCTGACGGCGTGGCATTTACTCCACCTCCTCGATCTCAAGCTCTGGAGTGGCGCCGTATTTTCCCATGAGATAGCCTTTCCGAACATTCTCGCTGGTGGGTGTGGCCAGTTCGCTGATGCTATAAAGGGAGGAAGTGCCATCCTTGCGGCTTTTATCCACAAAGTATAGCTGATCCTTCCGCAGCAGCTCCATATTCAGAAGTTCCGTATTATGGTTCGTAAAAATAAGCTGTGCATGATTGGGATTAGACTCAGGACTTTGGAATTTTGCGACGATATACTCCACGAGCATGGGGTGCATCTCTTTTTCCAATTCATCTACCAACAGCACACCGCCGCGGCTCAGGACCTGTTCCATATCTGGAGCAAGGGACATCAACCGGCGTGTACCGTCCGACTCATCGGCCAGCTCCAGCGAATAGAGACTTTCTTTACCAGCTCGATTGATTCCCTGGTGATAAGACGCAGCCCGGATCTCTCCCATCCGCAGTTTCTGCTCTGAATCCGGAGACGCGTCGGAAAGGGCCTGCATGAACTGCGCCAGGGCAGCCTTGATCCCCTCCGGCACGTTTTCAGGGAGGTCCTGCGGGCTGGGAAACTCCTGGTTTTTGATATCAAACTGCATATCCCGGATGCCCACATCGGCCGCCTTGGCATAGTCAGAGATGGCCTGGAGCATATTGGAATCTTCTGAATACTCCAACAGGTGCTTCGGAAAGTCAGCATACCCCCGGGAAAATCGGACGCATTCCCGGAACCAGCGCATGGCGCCGACACAGGCCTGCTCATTCATCGTGCAGGCCACCGCAAAGTAGAGCTGGTTGGCTGCCACCGCCTCCCCGATCAGTTCCCGTCTTCTTTTCAGGTTGTTTGTAGGGAAGTGGAACTCCTGGCCGGTGCGGGAGAACACCAGAGAACGTTGGCCTTTCGGCGCATGATAAAGGTATTCCTCCTCCACGCGCTCTTTGGTTGCGGCAAAACCGTAAATATACTTGATTCCTTGATCCACATAGGTAAATTCAAATCGCGTCGGTTCTGCGGCAGAGGTATCATCCAGCAAAAAGGGCCGTACAGGGATGGGGGCTTTTTCATGCTGCGTCCGCTGGGCATTCCGAATAAATTGAACCGCCAACCAGAATGCCCGAATCACATTGCTCTTGCCGCCGCCGTTCTTTCCATAGATCGCGGCAGCGGGAAGAAGATGGATTGGATGGTTTGTGGACTTTCCAGCAGGTCTATACTCGATCAGACTCTTTCGAAATGTCCCCAGGCCAGTTGCTTCCATAGAAAGGACCGCCTCGTCTCGGAACGACCGGTAGTTTGAAAACTTAAACTCTATCAGCATATACCCTTCCTCCTTGACTGTAGTATAACCACAGATAACAAGAAATACAAGCAAAAAAACGAAAATATTTAATTAATTTATTTTGATTTTATATATATGCTGGAAATCCGTCCGCTGTTGCATGTCTGTGTACATGACGAGAAAAAAATTACCACTTTTAATGGGTGAGAGAGTTTCATAAAAGTAAAAAATTGCCGGAGCAGCAATGCTCCGGCTTTTTCTATTTAAATTAAGGAGAGAATCTATGAGCCTGCATTACCTGAAGAAACCACCCTATGCCCCGGCCTTTCCTTGGGACTCGCCGGAGCAAGTCATCTGCTCCCGGTACCAGCGCTGCCGGGGTTGTCCGTACCCCAGCCACGGGTTCCTCTGCTGGGGGAGGGACCGCCGGATGGACCGTAAAGGAAATCCCCCTCCAGCGAGACCCGGCACCGGATGGGAATCCGCGCCCTATCCTCCAGCACCAGAACACCAGCAGACTCGTCCAGCTTCCGCGGTTTCCCGGTCGCCGTCACATAGGCGCCGCCCTCTTTAGCAGAACATGGCGAACTCTCCTGTTTCCGAATCTCAGACAAAGTTTTCTCTGAGCCTACATCACCTGGAGTAAAACTCGATGCCCTGGCTCACACGACAGCAGTCCGGCAGGGGACAGTAATTCTACAAGAGGCGGCGGCAGGCGATCTTGTCGGGTTCAGCAATGCAGACACCGTCTACATCCGACTTCACGTGCTTGGCCACGATGCCCATATCGATCAAGGATGAAGGGCAACGGTTGAGGGCCGCTTACGATAACGATCTAATTTCTGGTTATAGCAGCTCTCTTGTTTTTCTGACCAGGTACAGCGGAATATTGGTAATGGCTCCGTCCTTGCGGTACCCTCTCTTCGAAAAGCGGATGGCATATTTGGGGTGACGCTCAGCGATGTACCGCTTAAAGGACGGGGCGGATTTTTCCTCGCCGCCCTTTGCCTCGACAGGAATGATGTCCATCCCATGCTGCAGAAGGAAGTCGATCTCTCCGTTTTTGTCAGAATAGTATCGTGGTTCCACTGCAAATTGTCCTCGGAACTGCTGCAGGACGTAGTTCTCCGTGAGCGGCCCCTTGAATTGGTAATCAGCCTTCAGAAGAATTGCGCTGTTGTCAATGCCCGCCATGTGCTTGAGCAGGCCGGTATCAAACAAGAAGAGCTTGAATTGATCCAGCTTGTCAAAGGCGGAGAGGGGATGCTCCATTTTGGAGACGTTATAGATTCGGTTCAAGATTCCCGCCGAGACCAGCCACTCAATCGCCTTTTCAAAATCACGAGCTCTGCCGCCTTGCCGTACAGCACCGTATATGAACTTCTCATTGGACTTGGCAAGCTGGGAGACGATGCTGCGGAATACCATCAAGATCCGCCCGCTATTGACCTTGCCATTGTGCTTAGAGAAGTCGTTTTCATAGATTTCGATCAATTCTCTTTGAATTTGGGAAATTTTGGCCGGATCTTTTTCCTTCACCCAGGAGGCAACGCACTCCGGCATCCCGCCAATGATCAGGTAGTTGTTGTAGGCTTCCAGCAGGCGGTTGTGAAAAATTTCCTCGATCTGCTGATCCTTATGGATGCTCTCGTAATAGGCATAGAGTGCCTCGTCTGTGGCTTCCAGAAACTCATCAAAGGTCAGTGGATAGAGGTCCAGCAAGTTGACCATGCCCACCGGATAGGACTTCGGTTGAGCAAGCAGGCTTCCTGCTGCAATGACATGGTATTCATTGGCTTTCTCTTTGAAGTATTTAAGCGAATTCAACGCCTCCGGGCATTCCTGGATCTCGTCAAAAATGATCAGCGTCTCCCCGGGGAGAATTTTTTCTCCGGCAATGAGGGAAAGCAATTCAACAATGCGCTGCGGGTTCTTGTTGGTCTCAAAAATAGACTTCAATTCGTCTTCTTCATCAAAGTTGAAATAGACAAAGCCGCTGTAGCAGCTCTGCCCAAACTCCCGCATCAGCCAGGTCTTGCCCACTTGGCGTGCGCCGCGCATGACCAGCGGCTTGCGGTCCGCACTGTTTTTCCAGTTGATTAAATCAGAAATCGCATTACGCTTCATTGAAATCACCGCCACTGTAATTTACAAAAATTGTAACACGTTTTTCTGATGAATTCAACCAAGTATTATCACATTTTCTCAGAAAAAAGCAAGTGAAAAAGCACACTATTTCGAGTTTCTCCTAAACAAAGGGGAAATAGAACATAATCAGAGAGTCCTTCGACACCTAAAATATAAATCAAAAAGAGGATAAGGCCGTGATCCCGAAAGAGGGAGCGGCCTTTTTGGCGCCCCTTTTCGGAAACTGGGCCGGAAAGGACGACATGACAAAGTATTTTTTCAAGGATACCCCTCTGGCAGGATTGGAACAGCAGATGATGACACCGCCGAATTTCACGCCTCGCGGTGGCGGCCAGATGATCCTCTGCCGGTTCCGATACCGTCCAGAGGATGTGGACTGCAAAAACTGTACGGAATATCGTAAAAAACGTGACACCCTGCGGGTATGTCCCTGGCTGGAAGAACGGGCGGAAGCTGGCGTGGTCACATACGTTGTTCTGGCATCCGAATTCTATAAGCACTGGATGGACGGGCTGCTCGGAAATCGGATTCGAAAGGTGCTCTCAGGAAAAAAGGCGGTCACCTATTACAATGAGGGTCACGCTGCCCGCCTACAGGTCTATTCCACATACTTGGCCAGCCATTGGAAACGTGATGACGGAAATCGTCGTTTGGCTGCTATGTATCTGATGACTGCCACCGAGCCGCTCCGGCAGTGGGGCGCTCCAAATCTCTTTGACCTATGGCCAACGGCTTTACATGAATGGCGTGTGCTGCATGGACTCAGCGGACAGGAATATGCACTGTATCAGGCCGCACGGGGAATCAGCCAGAGACGGTGGACCATCACGATCCCCGAGTTATGCGATGAGGACCTTGTGGATAATCTCACATTGGCGTTGATTCTGGACGCCCTACTAATTGACCACTACGGATCTGTGGTCCTGCGACTGGGAGGAACTGGAGGTAAAACAAAATGCAAGCCATACTGAGCAACGCGCAGCACCCTGAGTATGGAGAGGTGACCATCCCATTCCCTATTGGAGAAAATGAATACGGCCGCTGCCTGGAACTGCTGGGGAAAATGGAGATTGGAAACCCAATCGAGCGGGACTGCTTTATCCGGGAAATCCAGCACGGCCCCTCCATCCTGCAGCAGTTGGTTGGATGTAACATGACAGTGGATGAATTGGACTATCTGGCCAAGCGGCTGGACAGCTTCGATGATCGGGAGACGGCAAAATTTCAGGGGGCGGCAGTCAGCTGCGGCTGCCATGGGATCGTAGAGCTCATCAACCTGACCTTTTCCTGTCAGCAGGTTACCATCATCACGGATTTTTCCGATTTGGAGGAAATCGGCCAGAATCACTATATGGATCTGAACGGCGGCACCGCCAGAGCGGAGGAACTGGAAAATCTGGATGGATATGAAACAGCGTTGCTTTTGATCGAGGGTGGAGGTGGAACAATCACGCCCTATGGCGTTGTGTATGACAATGGCATGAAGCTCTCACAGCTTTATGATGGCCGCCACTTTCCGGAGTATTTCTACGAGAGCTGCCTGGCCTCTGTGATACTCTCGCTCCCAGACCATCCTATGGAGCAAGAAACGCTGTATTTCCCATGCGCGGAGAGCAAAATCGCTCGGACCCTGCGGAGATTGGGTGCCGAACGGCCTGAACAGTGTGTGGCGATGCTGGACACTTCCGAAATCAGCGAGGCGGTCCGTGGTGTCTTCGAGGATGAGTATCCCTTGAATAAACACCTGGAAACACTGAACGCACTGACCCGATGCCTGCAAAAGTTCGATGGACAGGCGCTTGAGGACTTCCATACAGTCTTTGATACTGTTTGGCCGGAGACACCGGAGGAAATCCTGTATCTGGCAGAAGAACTTCGTGATTTTACTGTGGTGCCGGACATCAGCTCGGCGGAAGAGTATGGCTGGTTCCTGATTAAGGAGTCCAAGAATTTAGACGTTGATCCCAAATTGGAAGCGTACATCGACTATCAGAAATATGGCCAGTACCGCATCCAGGAGGAAGGCGGCCATTTTGGGGACCGGGGCTATGTAGCATATCTGGGGTCAAAGTCGGAAATCCGTTCGATCATGGACCGAAATCTGTCGGAGAGGCAAATGAATCAGAGTTTCTGGCAAAAGAGAAATCCCAGTATGAAGATGGGCGGCGAGTGATATTGAAAAGAAGATTGAAGATCTATGGCGAATGACGTACAATAGGAAGCAGAAATCATGAGCCGTTTTGGTGTTGGCAAGATGCCTGACTCTGCTGCAAACGAAGATCATCTTTTCGGAATACCTGTTTTGTTACTGTCAGAAGGATTTTGATATGGATGCACGGAACAATCTAAAGATCATACACACCGTGGACGGCGCAATCTTGCAGAACCGGTATGGCAAGGCTGTTATCAGAAGCCACGACATCGGCCTTATCAGTCTTCCGACAGGTGAGATCGTGATGGCAGATCCAACGCTGCGGTTTGAAATCGCCGATTTCAAGCGGAAGGCATTTCAGCAAAAGGTCTCTCCCGGCATATATCCTGTATTCGCATATTCCGCTCATGCAGGAGAGGACCGCACACTTGCGTTTGCAGAGATCCGTTTCACAGATCAGCCACCCGTTACCTTCACGGCAGCCAAGACCATATGTGACGCCGAGCAGTCCAGCCGCAGGAACTGTGGCTATGTCGTAAATGAGTCAACGACGGGATTGATGGACGGCCGGTTTTTCAGAGAGTCCTGTATGCGCTCTAATTCCTTTGAGTTGGATTACGAGACTGCCCTTGATGAACTTCTGGAGGAGAATCTGGAACGATGGGGCATCAACTGCGCAGCAGGGATCGCTCCGAATGGTGATTATTCAGCTGCCCTTTTTACGGTTCCGAGTGGCGTCTATTACTGGTACTGGGGAAAGGGCCAAAAAGGCGAGATCTGCTGCTTAACAGCGGACTTCTTTACGTACCTATAAGCTGTGCAAGTTCCCCCGCCGAAAAGAGTATATTGACAAAAGAGACCGCGGCTGTCGAAAGGCGCAGAGCGGTCTCTTTTCCTTGGACCATGTGACGAGTCCACGGATATTTCAGTAGACTTTTGAGGGGAGATGTGGTATTGCTTGTGTTCACAGAATGTGAGGTGAAAGAGATGAAGGATCGTAATAATCCGGCGGTAGAATATTCTGTTGCATTGAAACCCGCTTCCCAAGAGGAGGCGGGTTTGTTCTATTCAGACGAGAAACAGGACGAGGTCCTGGGGACAGTAGGACATCTTCGGATAGATTTCGGCTCAGGCGGCAAGAGCTTCTGGTCCACATGGTGGCCTCACAATTCAGACCAGTTTAATACCCCAGAGTTTAAGAGAGAACTCCAGCAAATCGTGGATACACTGCGGCGGAATGGACCGCTCCAGAGCCTGTCTGCGATGAGTTCCTACTGCTGGACGCACGGTGGAGAGATCTCGACGAATGACCGTGTCTACGGCTATATCGCGGAGACTGAGCACTACCGCTTCTGCCTGCGCTGTACCCCACGGCCTGGAGACTACCAAGGATATCTGTACTGTTATGACCTGAGAGAACAGCAGATGCGGCAGCGGGAGCGGCTGGTGGGCCGGGTGACCTATGCCAACGGTGAGCAACAAGAGTTCACAGATCCGCAGGAATATCTTCGAACCATTCAAGAAGAACTGCCTTACCGGAACACCACCGGCTTCCGGCATGAGACCCTGACGGATGACCCATCAGTGCGGGAGGCCGTGGATGATATTCTCTGGGACTTCGTCGGTGAAGAAAATCCGCGGCGCACCAATCGAGAAATAACATTCGGAGGTCTTGGTAAATGAATACAGAAATGAAATTCAAACGCCCGGAGCTGTGGAGCTGGCTTGATCAAGGAGGATGTGAAGTATGAAAATTGCAAAAGAGTGGCTGGACTTTCTACGGGAGCAATACCCTGCGGGCAGCCGCATTCAGCTCAGAGAGATAGGCAGCGACCCAGCCCCTATCCCACCTGGCTCCATGGGGACCCTGGATTACATTGACGATGCGGGACAGTTCCAGATTTCCTGGGACAAAGGCCGTAGTTTGGCGCTGGTCATTGGAGCGGACCGTTTCACGGTCCTGCCCCCGGAACCAGCCCTGTTGAAGCTCTATATGCCTTTAACTGCCGACTTCTACCCTCGGGACGAGTGGGGGGATTCCTCCGAAGAGGGAGAGCGGTGGGATGATCGGACACTCACGGAATACGAGGATCAGATTCTCGGTGCCCTCGTCAAAAACCGGATGCCGGAGGAACGGGAACGTGGCCTCATGCACTGGTACGGGGAGCAGGACAGTCTGAACGCCAAAGTCCGCTCCGCAGAATTCACGGTGGAAGTTCGGGATGGCTGTCTCTGGGGTGTAGCGGAATGTCAGGTAGTGGGTGAACTCACTTCTGGAGAGCTGACCAGGCTCAAGGACTTTATCAGCGGCCAGGCATCAGATGGCTGGGGCGAGGGCTTTGAACAGCGGGAGATCAAAGTGGATGGTGGAGAGCTGTATGTCCATCTCTGGAATTCAGATGACTGGAGCATCCAGACCGAACAGGAACAGTTTGTCCCCCAAATCGCCAAAGGGCTGCCGGAGCTGTGCTTCTCCACTTTGCAGACCACTGGCCAGCTCATCTGCATCAGGCGGGGCGAGTCCGGCTACTATCCCTCCGAATGGGAAACCGGCGATAAAGAGCGGAATGTAGAAGAGGCGGACAGGCTCAACGAGAGGATGGGGGTCACCCCCGCCCAGCGGATGGCCATGGAGATCGGTTCCATGGCGGGCTGGGATGTCCCGGGCGCTGATCCCAAGAACTATGAAATTCAGCGAAAAGAGCAGATAGGAGGGATGACTCTTGACTGAAAGAATCTTCGAAGTGGAGATCAGCAACAAGACCTCAAAGGGGTACGAGACAGCCACTGCGCTGGAGATGCCGGCTACCTGGGCAGAGTTTCACGACGCCCTGGAGAAAGCCCGGATCAAGGATGCCAGAGACTGTCATAATGAGCTGACCAAAATTGAATATCCCGGCATCCAGCGTGGGATGATCGGCGACAACGTCAACCTGTATGAATTGAACCTCCTGGCCCAGCGGCTGGCCATGCTGAGTGAGGACGACCGTATGGGCCTGGACGGCCTGCTCCAAATCGAGGGCGGACGGCACATCGGCCCCATCCCTCTGCCCCGCCTGATCAACCTGACCTACAATGCGGATATCTGCCTCTTGGCGCCCCATGTTTTCAACAATCAGCAACTTGGGGCGCTTTTGTACGAGAGCGGGATGCTGACGCAGGAGGCCATGACACTGTTGGATACCACCGAGGACGGCAGCGCATATCGAAAGGATCTGCTGGAGGTATTCGGGAAGCAGTATCAGGAAGATCACGGCGGGGTGTATACTCGCCGGGGCTATGTGGAGCCAGGTGGGGACTTCAAAGAAGTTTACAACCGCAAGGAGATCATGCCGTACTTTAACCGCACCGGTGCCCCTGTTGTGTTGGAAGTGCGGAAGGGATTCTTTAATGACCCTGCTTACGACAATGATCTGACTGCAACCCTGGATCTCCCCGCGGTGGATGACGCGATCTGGAATGCGGTAGAGACTGTGGATGCGGCGTCGATGAAAGAATGTGCTTTCCACTGCGTGGACTGTCGGATCCCATCCCTGCGAGGGTCCATCAATGATGCGATAGAGGATGAGGGAGGAATTGAACAGGTCAATGTATTTGCCCAGATGCTGTCTCAAAGGCAGCGTGTTTGGGATACCGCATCCTTTACTAAGTACAAAGCACTGTTGGATGCCAGTGGTAACCCGAACTTGGAGCAGGCAATCGAATTGGCAAAAGAATTGGACCAGTATGAACTCCGCCCTGAGATCGCAGAGCCTTGGGATTACACGGAAGTGATTTTGCGGGAGAAGTACCCGGACTTGCCGGAGGATCTGTTCCAGACGCCCCAGGCGGCCTGGATCGGGCAGAAATGGCTGGAGCAGGGTGACGCAGCCATTACGGACTATGGCCTGATCCGCCGGAAGGACGGTGGTCCTCTCCCCTGCTTCCGGCAGGAGCAGGCGCAGCAGACGCAGTTTCAGCGTGGCGGTATGGAGATGAGGTGATCGACATGGACAAAATCGAGGGAAAACCGTTTGGACAGCCCGCAAATGACATTGAGAAGCAGTGGCTTCTGGATCGGTTGAAGACCCTCTCTGCCCGGGAGGCATATCAGCTGGCCGCAATGATGCTGACGACCGGACGGCTGAGAGAAGTCTCTGGAAAAGAGGGAGATGAACTGCTGCTGGCAGTGCTGAAGCTGGATCGGAAAGAGACCACAGAGACCATCAACTGCCTGCTCTCCCTCTCAGACTATCAGGTACTCTGCCCCGCGGGAGGCTACGAAAAGCTGGGGGAATACTACCTGCGCTATGAAGCGGAGATGCCGGAGGCGGTGCTCCCCTATGCGAACCTGCAGCAGATCGGCTTCCGGTATGAAGAGCTGCACCCAGGCGTCTTCATCGGCGACTGCTTTGTGGTGCTCCCCGGCCGGGAACCGAAGCAGACCTACGATGGCACGAATCTGGACAAAGTGCAGGAGACGGACTGGAGCCTGCGGCTTCGTCTGGCGGCTCCCGCCGTGCCCAAGGGAGCCTGGGCCTGCCTGCCAGACCATGCCTTCGCAGAGCCAGATAGCCGACTGGGCGAGATCGCCTTAGCCTTACGGGAGCTGAAGGCAGAGACCATCCAAGAATGTGATTTGCTGGAGGTGCGCTGCTCTCTTCCGGGAATCACCATTCTTCAGGATGAGTACGACGACTTAAATGACCTCATCCGAGATGGCAACGATCTGGGCTTCCTGCTGGAAGAGCAAGGGCAAGGAATGCCGGACTTTATGGAAAAATTCACGGCTGCACTGGAGTATGAGAACTGCCACCGGCTCCAGGAGGCACTGGACATCGCTCAGAATCTGCATTGCTATGATTTCATGCGAGCGGACGATGTGGGAGCTTTCGGAAAGCGGGAGCTGGAGAAGCGAGGAGGGTTCAAGAACCCCCTCCTGCGGGACTGTATGGATACAGTTGGACTCGGAGAAGCCCTTCTGGAACAGCAGGGATACCGGCTCAATGTATCAGAGACCGCCTACATCCGGCGAAATGACCGGGAGTTCCAGCATCTGCGGATGCCCGCGCCGCCCAGGCATGATTGGGATATGACCATGTAAAATCAAATACGAAATATGGGCCGTTTTCCTGAAAGGGACAGCGGCCCCTTCTTTTTTTGCGCCCATTTTCGGGAAAGCGGATCCCGGAAGGGAGCGATCATGCGAAAAGAAGAACAACTGTTGGCATACCTGAAAGGTGCGTGTCCCGGCAGGCAGCATGCAGCACCAGGCAGGAGACTCAGAGACATCCTGGGCGTCAGCGAATCCAGGCTGCACGAGATGGTAAACCATCTGCGGCAGGAGGGGTATCCCATCGGCAGCGGCCGGGACGGATATTTCTATATCAGGACCTTCGGGGAGGCCCGGGAAACCGAAGAGCACCTGGCCCGGATGATCCGCGGCCTGGAAGCCGCCCGGCAGGGCCTGCTGGGGCACTTCGAGGAACCCGTCCCCTACACTCCCCGGCCTGTCTACGTCCGGCCGACGGCCGAGGCCGTCAAAAGCCGCTCGCTGAGCGGGTCCGCGTTCATAGACTTCCCGGTGAACAAGACCGTCATCTATCACGACTACCGCCGCAACACGGCCGAACTGGGCAGGATAGAGGCCACCATCGATTCGGTGCGGAACGACCGGGACGTGACGATCACATCGGTATGGCTCAAAGGCTACGCATCGCCCGAAAGTCCGTGGACGCACAACCGCATGCTGGCCATAGGCCGTACCGAAGCGCTGAAAAAACATATCGGACAACTCTACCGCTTCGATGAGGGGGTCATCGAAACCGATTACGAACCGGAGGACTGGGCCGGACTGCGCAGCTATGTCGAACGCTCGAACCTGACGCACCGCGCGGAGATACTCGCCCTGATCGACAGTTCGCTCGAACCCGACGCCAAGGAGGCGAAAATCAAACGCTCCTATCCCGAAGAGTACGATTTCCTGCTGAAAAACTGCTATCCCGCGCTGCGCCATACGGACTACCGGATCACGTACACCATCCGCACGTTCAGCGACGCGCAGGAGATCCGGCACATCATGCTCACGCAGCCGCAAAAACTGAGTCTCAACGAATTCTACTTGGCCGCACAAGCCTGCAGCCCCGGTTCGGACGAATTCAACGAAATATTCGAAACGGCCGTACGCATGTATCCCGAAGATACGGCGGCGAACCTCAACGCGGCGAACACAGCCATGCAGAAAGGCGATCTGAAAAACGCGGAACACTACCTGCGAAAAGCCGGGGAGTCGCCCGAAGCCCTCTATGCGCGGGGCGCATACGCCATGCTCACGGAGGAGTACGAAACGGCCGCCGGCTATCTGCAGGAAGCCGAGAAGGCCGGCATACGCGAGGCCGGAGAGGCTTTGGAACAGTTGCAAAAACGGAACAAAAAATAAAACTTCAATCACATCTCCTATGAAACTGAAAAACATCCTTTGCGGGATACTCGTTTGCGGAGCATTCTGCGCTTGTTTGGACCAAGAGCCCGAAAACAGCAACAAGCCCGGATCATTCGACGGGAAAGCCTATCTGAGAGTCAACATCACCGACGCGAACTCCACGCGCGCGACCGGAGGCGACTTGGAATACGGCGACGCGACCGAGCACGAAGTGGTCAACGCCGACTTCTTCTTCTACGATACGAACGGCATATTCATCGCCCGTGCAAACGTCTGGGACAGCGGCACGGAGAATGAGGACAACCCCGCGGGCAACATCGAATTCTTCGGAAAATCGGTCATCGTGCTGAAGGGCCTGACCGAAACCAACCACCCGAAACACTTGGTCACGGTGCTCAACACGCCGGAGGATTTCGAGCCGGCAAACACGCTGGACGAGATGAAGACACTGCTTGCAGGCAGCATCTACAACGGGTCGCACTTCACCATGAGCACCACCAGCTACGGCCGCACGTCGGCGGCGGTTCCCTACTTCGTGACAGAGGTGAGCGAATCGGACTTCAAGAAGGAGCTGGACGAGGCGCAGAACGCAACGCCCGTAGACATCTACGTGGAGCGTCTGGCGGCGAAAGTCACCCTGCGCGTGGACAACGATAAGCTCGTTCCGGTCGATGGGAAACCCGGAATCTACAAGGTCAAGGTGACTGTCGCCGGAGACCCCAACCAACAGGAGCAGGGAACGCAGACCGGAGCGGCCGACATCTACGTCCGATTCCTCGGATGGGGGCTGAACGCCACCGCCAAGGACTCCTACATCGTCAAGAACATCGAAACCGCATGGTCGGATGCGGACCTCGGATTCGTTTGGAACGATGCGGTCAGGTTCCGCAGCTACTGGGGAAAATCCTACAACTACGGCAAACAGGACGGCAAATATCCCGACGTTTCGGCAGAAGCCGCAATCGCCGAATACCTGAACTACATCAACGCCGACAACCTTACCAAACAATTCGGGCAGTCCGCCTACTGCGCCGAGAACTCCAACACGTCGGAAATCGTATCGGAGTATCTCCACTCGGCCGTGACGAGCATCCTGCTCAAAGCGCAGATCCTCGACGAGAACGAACAGCCGCTGGAGATGATACGCTACAACGGAACGCTCTACAAACGCAACGACTACCTGAACTACGTGCTCAACACGCTTCAGAAAGGCAACAAGCTGAACCTGTACTGTCTGGAAGACGAGGCGACCGGAAAATACGTGCAGATAGATCACAACTGCGTCGAGCTGGCCAACGACCGCGACGGAAAGGTATACCTGAAACTGAAACCGCTCGCCGCAGGCACCTCGCTGTACAGAAAATCGGGCGAGACGTATGCCCCGGCCACTGATACCGAGCTCGGCGAGGTCGAGAAGAACATGAAGGATTTCAACGCCTACAACGAGGCGATCGGCTACAAGGACGGCCTGATGTACTACAACATCCCGATCGAGCACCTGAACAACGCCGCGACGACCACCGACGCCGAAAACAAACGGGTGATCCCCGTCGCCAAGTACGGCATCGTCCGCAACCATCACTATGTGGTGACCGTCAACAGTCTCACGAAGATCGGCAAAGGCATCTTCGACCCCGAAGAGGAGATCGTTCCCGGAAAGAACGACGAAAAGGATACCTATTACGTAGGCGCCCGGATCAATATCCTCTCATGGAAGATCGTCAACCAGAACGTAAATCTGTAGTTTCCGGCAGCCTCTTCGCGGAAGGGGCTGCCCCGGTCCGGACCCGATGAACTAAACAGAGTGACAGAGATGGGCACATCGTCTTACATATACGCAATAGGCAAAAGGACGCTCGCGGCGATCGTCTGCGCCCTGACGCTGCTGGGCTGCGACAGCGTGATCTACGACGGCGAGGGCGACTGTTCGGTAAATTACCGGGTGAAGTTCCGCTACGACATGAACCTCAAATTCGCCGACGCATTCGCCCGCGAGGTCGAGTCGGTAACGCTCTATCTGCTCGACGGCGGCGGCAGGGTGGTCTGGCAGCGCACGGAAAGCGGCGAAGCCCTCGGCAAAGAGGGATACGCCATGGAGGTGGACGTCGCTCCGGGAACCTACGACCTGCTGGCATGGTGCGGATCGACGGACAAAGGTTCGTTCAGAATCCCGGAATCGGCATCCGGAAAGGAGCTGACCTGCACGCTGATGCGCGAATCCGGAACCGACGGGACGGGACACGTCCGCGAAGGCTCTACCACGGCTATCTGCCGAATCAGACCTTCGGCGACACGGAGGGCACCTATACCTACGTCGTACCGCTCGTGAAGAACACCAACAACGTTCGCGTCGTATTGCAGCAGACGTCGGGAGAGCGGCTCGACGAGAAGCGTTTCTCGTTCCGGATCACCGCCGAAAACGGCCGGATGGACTGGGACAACCAGCTGCTGCCGGACGAACCGGTGACCTATCATGCGTGGCACAAGCAGTCCGCGACGGCCGGAACAGCGCTTCCCGACCTCCCCGACGCCGTGACGTCGGTCAATGCCGTTATCGCAGAGCTGACCACCGCACGGCTAATGGTGCGCGACAAGAGCGCGACGGTCCGGGCGGAAACCGGAACGAATCCGCCGCAACTACAGCCGGAGGAATTGCCGGAGGAGCGCAAGATGAGGCTGACGGTGCGCGACAACGACACCGGAAAGACCGTTCTCAGCATCCCGCTGGTGGACTACGCCCTGCTGGTCAAAGGCGAATACCGCCGGGATATGGACGAGCAGGAATTCCTCGACCGCATGGACGAGTACAACATCGTATGCGTGCTGGGAGAGGGAATGCGCTGGGTCAGCATGAGCATCAACATCCATTCGTGGAAAATGGTTTGGCAGAATACGGGAATCTGACAATTTACGCACATGTCACCGAACGGAATCATACGCATTTTCATCTGTCTCGCGACGCTCGCCGGCGCGACGCTCGTGTCGTGCCGCCGGACCGGACATGAAGAGCCGGTCCCCGGAACCGGCACGGAGCGGCCGGACGACGTGCGGGTAAGCTTCCGCATCGCGCTCGGCAGCACGAACGGCACGCGGGCGGGCA
>ERZ827450.1824-NODE-1824-length-20000-cov-6.528804_pt1 | contig 20000 bp, 31 predicted proteins | sample MGYA00519773_ERZ827450 | MGnify/ENA primary metagenome ERZ827450 (study PRJEB31778, sample SAMEA3449306) | human gut metagenome | biome: human gut; feature: human-associated habitat; material: faeces | place: United Kingdom | collected 2010/2012 ...
TACCAATAATTTTCAGATGAATCGTCCGTAGACATCGGATCAGTTATCGAGTTACCTATTTTTATAAATCCTGACAATCCAAGAAGCGAGATTTGGATATAACACATTAGTCCAACAATTTCATCAACATCCTGTGCAACTACTAAAATATGATTCTGGTAGTTCCTCGGCGGATTACAATGCTCCAGCTGTTTTCGTATCACATGCACACCAGCAATTAAAGTTGCTCCAGCACCGCAACATGGATCGTTAATCGAAATATAACCATATTTCTCTATCTTCTCTAAAGCATCGGTAGCCACCACTTCAGCCATAAGCTCACACACATGATAGGGCGTGAAGAATTGACCCGTCGAACGATTTCCAAGATCCAGCCGCATAAACATTTTTCCGAGGAAATCCTGTTCCTGGTTCTGATCCAGTGCCATAGTGGTGTATGCTGCTAATTCTGGAAATATAGCCTGTTCTTCTTTGGAATACTGATGAATAATTTTCAAATATCGCTTCTCTCTTTGGTCATAGTTTTCCTTGTCCAAAACATTCGAGATGGAACATGCGTGAAGTAGAATATAATCTCTCCACACGTCCCACGCTCGATGCCTGTATGTAAGTTTCTGGAAAGATTTTAAGAATTTATCTTCCCAGTCAATTTTCGGTTCGGATTTTACAGTTACTTCTGGTGATTTCTCATCATTCTTTTTCGATTCTCCGAAAGTTGGTTTCCACTTAGGCGGTGGTTCTTTTGTTTTGAATGTTTTAGGAACCGTCGTTTTAATCTGTGGTTTTGACTTCGGTTTTTTCTTATTCCAAAACATAATTTTTCTCCTTTCATAAAGTAAGAGTGCCGGCTTTGACACCGACACCCTCAAAATATGATTTATGCGAACGGAGGCTCCTCTTCATCCGCATATTTCTCAGCAAACACATCTTCTTCAATCGTGACATACATGGTCTTCAAATATGCCTTGATGCCGGATTTTCCGTTCACTTCCCACTTTGACGGACTGATAATCAGATCAACATTTCTGATTTCAGCATAGTCAAGAGAAGATACAGATTCTTCATCCAGCTTTGTTTTAGCTCTTCTGGTAACCATATATACATTCGGCGGAATGTTATCGAATCGAACTGCTACCTGAATATAGTGAAGAGGTGCTTCATCTTCATCTCTCGGTGGAAGAATTCTTACATTCCATCCATCTTTGCCGAGTTTCTGTGCTTGGTCTACGTCTGGGATTACAACACAAAAATTACGGTTACCAGCTCTGTTGTACTTAGTTTCCTCTCCTCTGAAATTTCTGAACATAATACGAGCATTTTCGATAATCAGCTCATTTATATTTGCTCTTGCCATGATTAAATTCTCCTTTATTTTTTCTAATTTTCCGGCGGATTCATTGCGTGCTTCATCACGATATCTGAAATATCGTAATCAAGATCACAATCTATGTGGAAGTTATCGTTGTTGATATGTGGGCAGTCGAAGCATGTCCGATACTTATCCTCTCCACAAGGCATCGCCCATGGAACAACACAATCAACATCAGCGTCATTTGCGCCAAGCTCTGGAACATACGGATCGTCCGACACGAACCACTCGAAGTCGCCGTACTGTGAAATAGTTTTTACTGCCTCGTCAACCAGCTTGTCATAATAGGAACGATCAATACCGTCTTCCTTACCGAGTCCTTTTACCATCTCCGATTCCATCCAGCGATAACCTTTAGAAGCAGTTGCAGCATAGTAACGACCGTCTTTTTCTCGCATCAGAAGTCCAGCCCCATATCCATCTTTCATCGGACAGAACTGACCAACCTTTCCAATGAAGTGATAATCGTGTCCTTTCTCAATCAATTGTGTAAGCTTCTGACAAGTTGTTTCAAATGTTATGTCAGAAAGCAGGCCCTTCTTGTAATCGCTTTCCGCTTTGCTAAATTCTTTCTCGTACTGAGATACGTCCGGTAGATGCTCGTTCAAATCCAAATATAAAGAGCTGCTCACGGATTTAGTCTCGCACATATCCTCGAACACAATTTTTTCTCCGCTGAACAGCTTCTTAAATACATATGGAATCTGGAACTGAGTGCCTGTCGCAGTCCATTTTCCACCCTTTTTCTTGTTGTCGTCAGGAATGTAACCGTACAGAGCCTTACAATTATCCGCATCCTTATACTTTGCAATATAAACTGCATCATTAACCAATGTCATGCGATCATACGTAGCCTCGTGCTCAAATGTGTAGCCGTATCGTTTACCGAAATCCATAACAAACTGAATAATGTCAGGTGTGGCATCCGGAATCTTAATGGAGTCCGTCTTGATGTGTGCCACGGTAAATCCACGACTCAGCACCTCATTCTTCAAGTCAATCATGAATAACGCACCACGCTTAGCAACGATATTGTCAATGTTTCTCTTATCTCTGAACGGATTGTCGAAAGACGCAGATGTAAGCCCATATACGGAATTGATTGCGGTCTTTAACGCATTCGCCAAATCCTTTGACGTCATCTCCCCGTCCAGAACTTTCTGAATATAAGGCGTAAGCTTTCCACCTAGAATCGTATTTACAATGTCCCATGCTTCATGCTTAATATCTACACGACCCTCTACGATTTCCATGAACGCTCTTGTGAACCTTGGACCGAACAATACCTCTGCAATAATACTGTGCGGATGCATGGAAGCAATATCAAGAAGTGCAACATTACCATACATGCCTGGAAATCCCTGTGCAAATCCACCTTCGCCTACATCTTCACCGCGATATGTTGATTTCCCGTGATCAAATTTATATCCCGGAAAATATGGAAGTAAACTTGCCGATTCAAATGGCACTTCTTCTTTTCCGTCGTACTTCCATCCATAATGCGGTTCAGCCATCATCTCCGGGCAGGCTTCTTTTAAAAACTCCTCAGTTTCCTTATCAAGACTTGTAACCGGTTCAGCTAAGTTTCTATAATGGAATTCGTCCTGAGGATTTCGATTTCCGCCAAATATAATCTTGGTTGTGAGACTGTTCGTCGTGTCGTTTACAGTCATTCCAGCTAAATCTGCCAAAATCTGTCTCGCCGTCCAATCAGCCTTTAAATAATTAAAAGCCGCCTCGGTAGCGATAACATCGTTATCACAATACTCAGCAACTTTTACCCAAAGCTCCTCCGGAACAGGCTGATCCCATGGAAGTCCTAACTCCTGATGATGAATGCCCATCTCGATTTCCAATTTCTTAAGACTCTTCTTATTACCAGCCGAAGCGAAATCATACACGTCAGTATAGGATACGTTGTACGCCTCTCCAAAGAAACAGTTCGGACTTCCGCTGATAATTTTCTGTGACAGGTTATACAACTGTTCATTTGTATAACCCATCAATCTGGCATACAAAATATGATTATCGTATCTCCGGCAGTTGAAACCGACAAGTCTGAACCGCATCAGCTCCTCGATCTCACTCGGAGACGGGTTAATCATTCTTACAACAGGCTTTCCCTCACCCTCGATTTTCCAGTTTACAAGAAATAAGTTTGGAAAAACCTCAATATCATAGAATACCAGCTTTGCATCATCATTTTTAACCGCTGTGGACGGATCTGCGGATTTAAACTGCATTTTGTTGACCAACTTAATACAGTAATCTGCCTGATGAGTGCTATTCGCTGCAAAGGCTAATACTGCATTGCGCATGTCTGTGACGTCGTACTTCAAATCGCTTCCATGCGCATCTTCCAGTATTTTGTAAATAAAATCAATACTGGGCTTAGTTCCCGGATGTATCTCTTTATTAAGATTCCGTTTGATTAGTGTTCTAAGCCCTTTCTCGCTCTTAATCGCTTCAAAATTTACCATTTTTTGTTCTCCTTTCAGCGGTAAACCGGAGCTAATTGTTGCGATAGGCAAATTATTACACTTTGACAGCATACGTCGCAACGAGCTTTTGCCTGTGAACACCTTAACTTCAATATGGTCGTCATATACTCTACTAAGCTGCGTCGGGTCACCAGTATAAATATAATGAAGATGTATACCTTGTCCCGATTTACTAAGCTCAGCATAGGTCGGCGGCCACTTACTTGCTTCAGCTAAATTCTTTTCAAATGACTTGTTTCCAGATTCATCCGGAATATCAAAGTCAATTACGATATGATTCTCCGGAACTTTCACATAATGGAGTTTTCTTGTATCAATTTCAGCCAATTTTGTGTGAACAGAGTCCCATTTCTTCTGTGGCGTTTCATTTTCAGACGCATACTGTGCAGGGCATTCCGAACACACATCATCAAATACGGATTTGGTGCCATCAAATTGGATCAGTGTCGATTTGACTGCTTCCTCTTTTTCGTCAACAGTTCCTTCTTCAAATTTTTCTGTCCTGAATCCAATGTAATAGCTTCTGACACGAGTTCCATCATCAAGGTTGAAGCGTTCCTGAAAATCATGAAAATAGTTTTTGAGTTCCTCTTTAAATACCCTCTGTGAAAACGGGAATCCGACCTTGGCATCATTACAGTATGTTTTATACATCTCCCATGCAGCTTTCAGAGTTGTCCCGTCTTCTTTCTTAAATACATGGTATGAATCAATGATGAAGTTGTAAAAATCATTAGATGCACCAAGCATCGTGATCGGGATATAATCGTCATAACGACCAGGATTACCCAAATATACTTCCTGGCAATGATAAGCGATAGCTCCCAACTCAAATTCCACCTGCTTCACAATCGTTTTGTACTCTTTGGGGTTCAGCTTATTTCCAGACGGCGACACATCAATCAATCTTCGAATCAGACCAGACTTCGCATCCGTAATCTTGACCGGCTTATTCGTTCCCATAAACAGGAAACATTTAAACCGGTTTGCGTATGTAGACTTGAATTTTTCATTCACAGTCATCAGCTCATGAGATACCAAACTGTTTAATCTGGTGTTATCTTCAATTCTCGATAAATCGCCATCATGCTGAATAGCAACCAGAGGGTTTGTTTTAAATGCTTCCAATGCAAATGAATTGCTGGAAGATCCAAGTGCTTTTGCATCAAATACAGAATAATATCCGTCGAAAAGCTGCTGAATAATGTTAAGAACCGTGGATTTACCTGTTCCAGCAGCTCCGTATAAAACCATAAATTTTTGCAGTTTTTTGGATTCTCCAGATACGATTGACCCTATAGCCCACTCAATTTTTGTCCGCTCTTCTTCTGAATATAACGTGGACATCAATTTCTCATAGGCAGACAAATCGCCAGCTTCAAGCGGATAATTCAACTTTTTGCTGGCGTAGTCTTTTTTATTAGTTTCTGTATTGGAAAATATAAGTTTGTCGTCCAACGTATGAAAGCTGTCTCTCATCTGTTTCTGACAATACTTATGCCATGAGTCGATCATACCTGACTCGGCATCCCACATATGCAGGACTTTAATATCGGAGTTAAAACGCTGGCGGTTCTCCTCAGCATATCTATCCAGTTCGCGGTCAATGAGCTGCAAGGCATCTTGCTCGTCCGTAGACCATAAACCACGTTCCTCAATCCAGATAGCATAGAAATCACCACCTCGAATCATTAGATCGGTGCTTTTTTTAATAATGAACTTTGGATAGATTTCTATTACTCCACGTTTCGTTGAACGTGTTGAAATCACCATAAAGTCGATCATCGCATTTTTTACTCTCCTTCCGGACGCTTAAGTTCCTCGATTTCCTTTTCCAGTTTTCTGATACGCAGTGCCTGATCCTTCTGTTCGATCTTCATAACAACCAAGTTTGCAGTTGTCATAACAGCAAAGATTGTAAGCTGCTTGTTAAAGCTCCTCTGTTTACGGACCGCTCTTGTGACAACATCCAGTCTTTTCTCTGATGACTGTAAACTACTGAAAATATAAGTAAGCATTTCGCCCATTATTTCTTACCTCCTCTTAATCCATTCATGAAGCTTTCGACAGTCTCAAACCGCCAATTTCCTTCATTGTTGAATGTAAATATAAATTCCTGATGGTTCTTCTGACGGATGCGAATACTGTTCTTTCCGTTCTGGAACCAGGTTTCTACCTTATCCCCAGCGTACTGAGGAAAATATAACTCGAACCACTTGTATACCTCGCTATGGCTCATAACGTCCTCCTATCTGACATTGTCGAGATACCAGTTAGCCTGATACCAAATCTCAATATCTCTCATGTCATATCTGCAATGCTCGATTGTGAATAAACCACCCTTGCCATCCCGTTCGTAGTCACGATTCAGGAATCGCCGAATAACATCGATGGCATACGCCTTGTCAAATTTGGAATCAGACATAGAACCTAAGCCAAGACTCACGATCATATCCCAAAACCACTGACCGGTTCGGTTACCGATGTCCGGATCATCCATGATGTGCTCTTCTAAGCGTATAGCAAGGGCAATAATCATTTCTAAAACACTGCACGGACGATTATCCAAATAACTCGCAATCATATTATCCCGGTATCCTTGCTCGTTTCCGAATCTATATCGAAGATCGATTCCATCGTCATAGCGGTTGCCATCAAGAGCAATCGTATACGTGAAATCTGTATCGTGAAGCAAAGATAACAACTTACGATACGACAAACCTCGCGAATATTCATCGTCACATACGAGCTGGTACATCCAGTCAAAATATGCATTGTTCAGCTCATCCCGTGTCATCATACCTCCATCTGATGTGGCATATCTTCAACCACTTCAGAATAGGTCCTCTGATCAAGGAGAATTTCATAATCGCACTTTCTTGCGTCATTACGAACAAAGACAGAATCGTCCTCATACTCTCCAAAATGATTCAAAGAATCAATTCCAACAGCATCTTCCACATCTTCAATTACTTCATCATTTTCATCAGCTAGCACACCATCTGCATAGTATGTAAGGCTGATCTGCTCATGCTCTTCATCATCACCAAACTGCTCCGGCGGAATCACATACGGACCGGCTTCGGAAACAGGCTTTTCTTCCTTATCTGATCCGAAATCAGAATATCTGGTGTATCCTTCTTTTTCTAATCGCCTTGCATACTCTTTAAGATCTGGTTTTTCTTTGTCCGCATCTTTAATGCCTTCGGCAACAGTCTTTTTTACAGACTGATCTTTCAATTCCTGCTCACGTCTTAAGAAAACCTCTTTTACAGAGTCAATTTCTTCCTGCGCAAGAGCTTCGTATTTATCTTTAAGCAAATACCACGTCGCTACCGAACCAGTTACAGTGCCGATGATAAATGCTAAAGAAAACAGAGATTTATTACTCATCCTCATCCTCCTCGTTCTGAATTGTCATAACAGTGAGAGCAAGCCCACCAAAAAGTAAAGATGCACTCAATAGAATGCCCCCTGTAATATGTCTTTTTCTCTTAGTATCCAGTATGTAATCCATCATGGATATAAAATTTCCAATGCCATCCATCAGTGATGCTCCTTTCCGCCCATAAGAACGGCTAGACCACTAACAAAGCAAATGCCAGCAAATGCTGAAAATGTTAATCCCATGAAACCTGTCATAGTTTTAGGACTCCTTTCTATTCATAACTTGAAAAATAATGATTACCTACTTGAAACATTGGTGTTCCGTATTTTCCATATCCACCAGCCGTGAAGAATATCGTATCCACATTGGTTCTGGATTGCAGTTCCTCTTCAACTAACTGGCAAATATCATCGTCCACAAAACACTTATTAACTCTCCCATTCCACATGGATGAAAACTGATTTGCCTGATATATAACGCCATGCACTGTATCCGGGAAATATACAGAATCTACACGATTTAAGATGGTGTCGATCACTAATCGCTTTCCTTCCTCGCATTCGCCCTCAGCTTCTGCCATAGTTACAAGAGCGATTAGCTCAATATCTTCCTGCGGCAATAGCGTATCCTCCACATACTCTTCGATTTCAACTGCCGACACCGTTTCCTCTAAGGGTTGCTCAGAAATAATTACAATAGGATCAATAGGTTCAGCTTTTAAAGTCGGCTGCATTTCGATATACTCGTACTGATTTACCCGTTCTGCTGAGCAGACAAAACCTGTGCAAATAATCGCAAATACGCAAAGAGTAGGAAGGATTACCATACGAATACAATTTCGCATATGTATCCTCCTCACAAAATTAGATCAGATCGAGAATCGGTCCGTCTACATTGAACTCCATAAGAATAGCTTTCTCGTAACCGCCATCTTCAGTTTCACGGTTGGTTTCCAGAATACCGAAATCAACGAAGTTGTCGCCGTTTTCATTTCCCTCCGGTTTATAAATCCAACCAACAGTCTGGCTCATCTTAGTACGCTTAATACCGAGCTGATCGTATACATCGCTAAGGAATAAATATCCATTAGCCTTGAGCTTGTCGTTTGCCAGATTCTGCTGAGAACGCAGATACATAAGGTTGTAATCCATATTGGATTCGTACGCCTCACAAGTATCGTCAAAGAAACGGGCATAATCGTTCGTAGAAGGTGCTGCTACATCTACGGTAGACTTCACCTTTTTCTCTTTACCACTGTCTGGATCAGTTACAGTTTCCTCAAATTTCTTTGCTTTGATGTTGTAGCGAAGTTCTTTATCAACCTCCGCGCCAAATCGCTCAACCACCCGATTTCTGTACTCCTTGAAAGTTTTATCCACAGTTGCATAAGCGGCTGCCAGTGCTACATTTCTCTTCTTGAGAATATTGTGAGATGCAACAATACTTGCGATAGATAATGTTCCAAGAGCAACAGCAGGAGCATAGAGCTTAGCGACTTTTACACCAGCCTGTACATAAACGATAGTCAAATCTTTCTTTGCGTCGTCCTTAGAATACTCCGCCGCCAGTTCCTCATTTTCAGCACATTTATGAATGGTATCAATATCTTTCTTAGACTTCTCCAATACGCTGTCCAACTTAGTAGTTGCATGGCAAGCCATAACAGCACTTGCAACAGTGCCAACAACACCAGCCACTACCAGAATCTCAGGGCTATGCTTCTTAAGTTTCACACTTACTTTGCTGAAGGTCGTGGAAACGTTTTTCATGATTTCTTCTTTCTTCATATCAGTTATTCTCCTCTTCAATTTTTTCTTTCTTCTCTAAATGATCGATCAAGTGCTGCGTGTACCACATGATCTTTTTCAAATCCTGAATGCCGTTTTTATTTTTCCAGCGGCACGCATACTTGATAATGTTACCAGTATCGGTCGCTTCGATACCTTTTAAATCGAAAGTGAATGCCTCAATAACATCGATCACTTCCAAACCTGTTTCTGACTGATAATGGCTCGGATGAGACACCATTTTATCATCTGATTCGTACATAAATATCCCTCCTAGTTCAACGGTAATGCCTTCGGAAGTTTAATCATGTATCCGTCTCTCACATGAATTACAGATGCATTCCGAATATCGGTCCAACCGTATTTATTGTCTGTATAGTTGCCAGAAACGCCAACCAGATCATAGAAGTCAGCAACACTAACTACCTGGTATGTAGCAATAAGCTCGTCCATTCTTTCCAGGACATCTTCTGCTTCGCCACGAGATTCCAGAATGATATCATCGTAATCGTATCCAGTTCGTGTTCTTGATACGTTTCCCGAATCTCGTCGATCCCGATCGTCATAATACTTACGGTAAGAAATTTTGGATGACGTTGACGATCTCCTGTCCCTTGAGTTTCCGCTAACACCAAGGAATGCTCTGACAGCATCCAAGATAATATCTTTTACGGCCGGAACCACGATGTCTTCAAAAATATAGCTTTTTACATCGTCTACATCTTCCGGAACAAATACGTTTGTAATCTTCTGAAGACCATTCTTTTTCTTCGATTTGACAGAACCACTGACAACCTTTTCAACTCTTTTCTCCGGAATATCATCATTCTGGTTCTGTCGTGATTTATGGGAATTGGATTTGTATTCCTCCATCTCTAAATCTCCTTTCAATTAGTTACTGGATGACTTATATCCGAATGTGGGAATTAACGCTAATCCCATTAGACACCATGGGGATTTGGTCACCTTACAAGCTACAGCAACAGCTACTGATCCAGCTACAATGCTAAGAGCATTCAATTTCATAATTTCATTCATTTCCATTTTCTCCTTTCAATTTCCACTCATGGCTTTGGCGATTGAGCTGTATATAGTCTGAACGTTCATGAGGTTTGTGTTATATGACTCGAGGATATCGTCCATCTGGGATGATAACTTTTGTTGAACTAATTCAGCTGCATCAGCTTTTACTTCTTCCTTTAAGCTTGAAACATCAATATTACGCAACTCCTTTTGAATCTGATCTTTCGCTTCTCTTTTCATACCCTCATACGTAGCATTTACGGCTTTCACAGCTGCATCAGAAACCTTGACGTACATCTCAGTCTTGACATTACGAATCACCTCGTCACATGCTTCATCAACTTTGAATCTGGCTCGATCTCGTACGATGTCCATCGTTTTAGTACAGATAACATCCTCGATTATCTCGTTTGAAATATCAACTTTTCCGTCAGCAATAATCGAATCTACAGATTTATTAACGATATTACTAACAATTTTCAATTTGTCGTTTGCGCCTATCGCGTATCCAACTCCGAGAATTCCAATAACAAAACCGATATGCGCAATCAATTTTTTAGTATTCATAATTTCTCATCTCCCTTAAAAAGCAAAAAGGGAAAGCACCCTGTTATAGGTACTCTCCCTCTGTCAGAATCATCGATTCAATTCTTATAAAGAATCATCCTCGGTTTCCTCATCGTCTTCTTCGAACTCTTCGTCGATTATATCGTCCTGCTGCTGATTTACAACCGTTTTACGATTCTCACGCCAGTTTTTGAATTTTGCTGCTGCCGGAACAACTACAAATTTGTAGGTTAATGCACCTGCAATCATAGCTAATCCGATAGTTGTCGCTTTCTTCATACCGCCATTAGAAGCCGCCTTCACGATCTCCTCAGTAGTTGTTTCGATAACCTCTTCGTTGTTGTTCATGATTTCGTTGTTCTCCATAATATGTTCTCCTTTCAGATTTGAAATATGTGGTTCTTCCATAATAGTGTTTGTAAATTCTGCGAACTGCTACATTAAATTACGGAAATCGTATCTGGGTCCGTATCCGTAATCGATCACAAGACATGGCGTATCATCCGTAGCAAGCTGGGAACTGAATCTCAGATCGATATAGCCATTGTCGATATTCCATCCAAGATCATCGCCAAGTTTAATCGGCTCCAGTCCAATTTCATAATAAAAATCATTAAGGGAAATATACATCTCATCCATCATCTGCCGATTTAATTTATTCTCGGCTTTTTTCAGCTTGTCAATATCGGATTTGAAATATCTCCCGGACACAGCGTCGAAACATAAAGTATCACCTTTTGCTGTGACGATAACTTCTTTATTCTCAACAGGTTCTCTTTTCAGACGTTCTTTAGCAACCTCATCTCTAATCGTCTGTTCCTTTTTCTCACCGATTGTCTCTAATACCTTTTTCTGATAATCTCTCAATGTTGATTCGGAAATGGTATACGCTGCGGTCAGTGCCGCATTTCTTCTGGCATTAACGGAACTTGCTCCAATAAGGCAAGCTACTGATACTGTTCCAGTAACCGCCGCAGGAATATAACATTTCCAAGCCACTTTAACAACATCAATCGGCTCCAGTTTATCTGCTTTCTGACGATGCTTTTCATCCTCTAATAGTCTGATTGCCTTAGGGGTAGCTCGTACTGCCATTATGGTAGTCGTAACCATTCCAGCAATTCCAATTCCTGTGAGAATTTCAGGACTATGCTTTACTGTAGCTGTTTTTACACTTCTACAGATCTTAGTCAAATTAGGTTTCCGCATTTCAGTCTATCCTCCATAAAATATAAACGGGGCACAAGGTCTCGATTTATCTAACCAACCAGAACTCCGGACGAACTCCATAAGAGGCCGAAGCGCCGTAGTAGGCCACATAGCCACCGTCGTTCACACCGGCAAAGGCAACCGAAGAAAACTCCTTTTCGGTAGCATTGCGGAGCCAGCCCCACGCACAATCGTTCTTGTAATAAGCAACTCGGTTTCGTCTCTGTTTCATAAGAGGGAGCTGTTCGTCTCCATCTGCTTCGATGTGGTCTCGATCCCACTCATCACCCCAGCCGCAAATCTCTCCCAGAGTCGGGATTGATAAACCGGTCATTCTCTGCTTAAGAACCGCAGGAAACATATTGTACAGCTCGGTATCAATCCACTTTTTCAGATCAGACATATCATATCCACCAACATTGCCACCGTCTTCGTTCATCGGGCGCTTAGCAACATAATCATCAAAAATGAACAATACTTTATCGTTCGTAACTTTCTGAACCGTTGCTGTAAAGTTTCCGAGTTTTCCAAGCGGAATTTCAATCTGATCGCCCGTGGAAATATCATCTGGAAGAAACGGATTGCTTCCAAAAATAGCATTGAAAATCTGCACTAAAGCCTCAACATCAGCCTTACAGTATTCTGCACATGCCTGAGTTGCTTCTTTATTCGCACTGAGATTGATATACTTTCTATACATTCTCTCTACAGTCGGAATATCAACACCTTTCCCGGCTAAGCTGATAATTTCCTCTCCTAAAGTCATTTCTCTTACACACATATTGATGTTCTCCTTTCAAAATATAAAAAATTATTTTGGTACCTATGAAATCAGCAGGTCGATAATCCATTCCGCCATATCTTTTGCACAAGAAAAAACATAACTTGTCCTAGGATTCACACATGAATATGAATCACATTCGTCTCGAAACGATTCAATCACGATCAGTGGTGGTATCTCTGGATGTTTGCAGAGTCGTATTAACACTTCTCTTCCAGCCCATCTCATATAACTTGCCTGCTCAAAGTTATATCCACGCTGAGTTACAGGCATTGTTTCAATAGCATAACGGACAGTATAAATGGCTCTTTCAGTCGGTGATTCCATTTGTCTCCTCCAAAAGAAAAAGCGAAAGAGTCTTGTTAGGACTCCTCCGCTTCATCATTGTCTCTTCTGGCAAGTGCTTCGCTGACCTTTTCTTCAATTTTCTCGTCCATTTTCTGTTCATTTACCCAATCGGTGATAAGATTTACACCTACACCGATTACGGTTGCTGCCACTCCAATAGCCTTAATCCATTTGCTTTTATTGTTCATGATGACACTCTCCTTTCATAATACAGCTTGTGATTTATGCGAATGACCAAGCTTACTCAGCATCCCATCCGACATCCGGAACCCAATCCATATCTATAACCAGCACTTCAAGCCCGTCATCCAACGTTACTTTTGAATGATTAAAATCGATCCAATATACCCCGTCATCAATACTCCATCCAGCAGAATTTCCACTCTCCAATGGCGCAAGACCAAGAAACTCGTAGAAATGATTCACAGGCAAATAACCACTTATAACAAAATCACGGTTCAAATGATATTCTGCCTGAATAACCCTATTGATGGAGCTTTCAAAATATCGCTTCGAAAACACATCATAAAATAATCGTTCATCGTTCGGATCATGCTCATCAAAATCGAGTGAACTATTTCTTAATAATCCTGTCGATGTGATGTAAACATCCTTAGCCTTTTCTGCTGCAATAGCATCAATAATTTTCTGATGAGCCTCTTCACCGTACAATTCCTTTAATTTATCCTTATAATTATTATAGGAATCATTCAGTAATGCATAAGCACTTGTGAGCGCCGCCTGTTGATGTTTGCTCAGCACATTCGCTCCAAATATACAGAATATCGTTGCTGTTCCGCTGATTGCTGCCGGAATATAACAGACCCATGCTGATCTAACCGCTTCGAGCTTGCTATAAGCATTCGGATCTCCGTCGTGCTTAACACAACTATCATTGCGAATTCTACGAATAGCTTTCGGCGTTGCTTTGACTGCTAATATAGATGTTGCAATAACACCAGCCGCACCAAATCCAGACAATATTGTCGGTGATGCTTTTCTCAGATAGATTTTTGACCTATGAGCGAGTCTTTGAAGATTTAGTTTCTTCATCATGTTCTCCTTTCGTTTTTATTTCATAGCATGTAATAAATCCAGGACATCTGTGGATATGTCCACTGCTACTGAAAACATAAAATTGTTATCCGGGTTGATTTTTGAAAACCGATTCATCATTCGCCGGAAGTCGCCAACAAATATGATGAAATCCTCAACCGATCCAGATTTCTTTGGATAAAGTCTACCGACGATGTATCTTTTCAACTCGTCAATAGCCCATACCGAATAGCTCGATTTTTCAAGCTCTCTCTTCCATTTCCAACTGAATGGAAACCACGCATCCATCTGATACGTATCGCATAGCAATAAGTCAAGTTGTTCGATAGACATCCGTCCGCTCCTTTCTGCAAAAATAAAAGAGAAACAGGATGGACTCGAACCATCGACTTCGGGACTTTAATCGTCTCGCGCTCTCCCAACTGAGCTACTGTCTATCTCTCATAATATGCCTTGTAAATTTTGCGAAGTAAAAGGAAAGAGGCGTTGTGTTCGCCCCTCTCGGTTAATTTAAACCAATACTCTTTAAGATGCTCATCAGCTCGTCTTTATCGAGTTCTGCATCTACATCCAGATGAAGATGAGTCTTTCCGTCACTTATAGTGGTAATAGCCTCGTTCAACTGAATATCAATGTTGTATCCAGTTTTCTTGCGTATTACCATCTTTATTGCTTTAGAAATAATCCCCCTCGTGAATTTCGATACTATTCTCATTTCGTCCATGCTCCTTTTACTCCTTTCAAAGCTTCGGTTCTTCATAAAAGGAACTGTTATTTTGGCGAAAAAGAAGAGACGTTGTTAGCGTCTCCGTCTCTTTTGGATATGTAACTCATAAATCCCCAAAGTCAACGCAATAGTTGCTGCTATTATACCTAAGATGGCAACGATCATACCGACCGCACTCAAAAATATCCACGCCGTCAAAGCTCCGATAATACTAATCAGTAAAATCGAACTTGCTGTAGCGAAATACTTAAGAACACCAATCGCATAATCAGTTACTTTTCCGATAGATACATAAGTTTCAATCATTTTTCATTCTCCTTTATGTGAAATTATTTAGTTCCTTTTCCATAAAAGTCTTTGTAAAAAGTGCGTTCAAATCTCACGTCTATCGAAACATGTTTCCCATCGTTGACGCTGTATTGGCTTCATTTTTAATGCCCACATTATTTGTCTTATAGTGACCGTCGGATATAGTCCGTCCGTACACTCCCCGGAGCGGCTATCAAAATATTCCTTGAATTTTGGATGTAAATATAAAGAGTCAGTCAACCACGAATCAACCTCTGTCCAATATGTACTTTTTGTATCGGCACTAAATCGCTGCTGAATCACTGCGAGACCTTTATTCCCTATCGTAAATAGAGTGCAACGATCATACACAGGATGATTGCAAATATAAAGTTCACCGTACATCGACAAATAGATGTCTGGCTTTTGATAATGGTACCGCATATTTACTCCCCTTGCCCCAAAAAAAGAAAAGAGCCTTAGATTTCTCTAAGACCCTTCTCGTATTTAGCCAATATTTTTACTTATTTTCCGGACAATCATCCTCTTTGGCAATTTCCAGAACTTCCTCTCTGGTTGGATATACGTTTTCGTACTTATTATCTCCTTCACAGCCGTAATCATCCAAATCTACGCTGTGTCCGCAGTGAGGGCATACTAATGTGTCCTCCCACTTGTCTTCAAATTCCATTACTTTTCCACACTCAGAGCAGATATATGTTCCGCTCTCCATTGCCTTGATCTGTTTTTCGTTAAAAATACTCATGCTAAAATCTCCTTTCAAATTTGTCTGCTCGCTATACTGGTATTATTAGTATAACGACCATAGTTAATCTGTTCAAGAGATAAAGCTTTATTCTCTCATAAAGAGCCATGTATTTTTCACGTAAAAAGAAAAGGAGATGTAATATTGATCACATCTCCTGAAATACGGTTACCACTCGACTGTAATAATCCTGTTCCCCTTACAGAAGAATACTATAATTGTCACGTCAGCTTTCAATCCTGCTTGATCGATGTGGTATTCAAACTCTGTTTTACGATCGTTCTCGTTCTTAACAACTTGACTCTGAATTGCTGGTTCTTCGCCTTCTTCACAGTTGTTGTCCAATACGGTTACAATCCGTTTCTGCAAATACTCGCATTCTTCAAACATTACTGTAAACTGCCATAAGTAATCGTCCTCCTTCCCGCAAGGTACACTTACCGTGGTCATATTTGTGGTTTTTGGTACTTCAATGTAGATTTTACTCATATAAAGTCACTCCTTTCCATAAAAACACTTGTAAAATACGCGAAGCAAAAACGAAAGGGACATGTATTACGCACGTCCCCAACGTTTGGAATTCTCCGTTTTATTTCTTAGTAGGTCTAAAACGGTTGATCAAACTTTTGAATGTTGACGATGTAAATGTTCCAGTTTCTTCAAACTTAAATCCTTTATTCATCCAGATGCCATAACACATCAATGGGATCAATAATTCTGCTGCTGCAATACCGATTCTGAAATATCGATCCTTAACCTGCTCTGCGATCTGCCGCTCTTTGAAATCACAATCTTTTGCATTGGACTCGTCATCCATAACACGTCGATTGTATTTCTCGTCGGCATCCCATACGCTCTTGTTCTCCTCGATTCTCAGCTTGTAAATCTTCGTCAGATCATCGATCGCCATCGATTTTTCTTTGCTTCCGGAGTCCATTTCAGATAAAGCTTGAATCTGTGCTGCGATCTCCCAACTCAATAATTCTTTAATGTCTTGTTCTTCCATTTCGGTTCTCCTTTCAAATAATTATTAGGTTCATTCCATAATAGAAAGTGTTATTTATGCGAAATATAATTTTTCAGCTCAACCCGTAAGCAGACATAGCGTTTCTTATATATCGCATCTGCCCCGGAACGATCTAATTCGAGAAATAAATAAGGTCCACTGTCTGGATCTGATTCGTCGACCCTCAGCGAACCTACCGGTTTCTCTCTGAATATAAATCTCGATACGAGCATTCCGATAACAACACCGATCAGTAATACGATTATTAAACTCATAGTCTCCCTCCTTTCAAAAAGTTTTCTAAAAATCACCATCCGGCAATTTTTCAAATATCAAATTAGCATGTTTTCCGGTAACCTCCGTCCTGTTTTCTAATCTAGGATAAAAAGAAAGAGCCCTTGTTAGGACTCAATCTTCGAACTGATAAGTTTACCAATCATTTCACCAATAGCAAACGCACCAGCGCCCGCAACTATACCGATTGATACACCGCAACACTTACCAATTTTAAACCAATAACGGGAATTACTATCCTCCCAAGAATCCGCTTCTAATTTCATTTTACAAATTTCATCATAAATAAATCGCTTAGATTCTATTGAAATATCGTCCCTCATAAGTTCTTTAGTAAGACTTTTCAGCACATCTCCAGTAGCAAGTCTAACTGATGCTTCACCATCGAATAATTTTTTAATTGATAACATAATATCACTCCTTTCATAAAGAGACATGTATTTAATGCGAAGAAAAAGAAAGAGCCCTTGTTGGGACTCAATCTGTTTTTATTGATATCACGTTTACCGCTCTAAAAGTAACCTCACTCCAATCCGTATAATAATCATCGAAATGAAAGTTTGGTTCGCCATTAACTGTAGAAATCCAAATTACATCATCACAAATATATGTAACTCTGCATAGGATTCCTTTGTTTTTTCGGCACATACCATTTGTGACTACTAAATCTCCGACTTTTAATTTCTTGAATTCTGTTCTTTTCATACATTACGCGCTCCTTTCATAAAGGACAATGCAAAACTCGCGAATCACTTCCGTTCCCGGTTCAACAACCAGAAAAACCGTCTGTACAATTCGTAGTAAGTATCTTTGCAACACGGGATTCCTAATCTAACTTTCAAAATATCATAGGACCAACCTTCTGTGACGGCTTTCAGAATATACGGAGCAAGTTGCTGATCTGTTTGCTCAGCCACTCTCTCAATCATGTCGGTGCGTTCTGAATAATATGCTCTTGCTATTCCCACTTTCGCAGTAGGATCACCCAACGTGTTTGTCGCTATAAACATAGCCCAGTCAGCAGGTTTGCTGTTGAAACCGTCCAAAGAAGCATAAGCCTTTCTCCAAATTGGATACTGTAGACAAAAATGCTTCAGTTCGTAGTAGCGATGTTTCTCAATCCAATAAGGATTTTTCTCGGATAATTCCGGTCTGATTGTAGTTGCCATAATGTATTTCCTCCTTGCGAAATCTATTCTAGATTAAAAATAAGCAATGGTAAAAACAACCTCAGTGGAATGACCACAAAAAGAAAGAGCCGCTGCTAGCGACTCATTCTCGTATTCCTAGATCGAATTTTTTGTAATTGAATACGCATATCAGATATTTCTTTTCTAATAGTTTCAACTTTCTGGTATTCATATCCCTTACATCTGAACATCATGTCCTCGAAATAATGGATTTTGCTCTCCAGTCTTTGTTCTTCACTACTCATACTGCACCTCCATAAAATGTGTATTCATTTCATAAAGGACGGTGTAAATTTTGCGCTTTCCAGCGGAGCATTGTCATTTCACAAGGATAGTTTTCAAATCCAATCGTATCGCAGGTAATGATATTTTCTATTACCCCGATAATGACATCCGCCTCATATTGTTTGTATGGGAAAATATGATCCGGTAAATTTCTATGGATACTTCTGCATCTAGGACACTTAAATCTTTGGACTGGAACATGTGTTGTCATACGCCCTTTCGTTCTTACAATTCTTGAAACCGTATCATAGTATTTCAAAGGAACGCCACAAGTTTCGCATACTGTTTTCATATACAATCATCTCCTAACTCCAAAATCGATTATACATGAAAACAGTTAAGCATCGTGCTGGTAATATATTCCAGTTTCGATAACTTATAAACAATATAAAAAAAGAGTACCGTAATGGAATCCCACTGCGGTACCCTAAGTATTCATTCTAAGCACTGTAATTAGTATATAATTAGTAAAACGGCTTTTAAGCCAATCTTCGATGCTCATAGAGCCTTATTTTATGCGCTTTTTAAAAATATGATAGGCATCATAGTCGATAATTGCAATCATTTGGTTCCTCATTATTTATTAGAAATACTATTTTTCTTCCAGCAACAGCGTAACCGGATGCATCGGTACACTATATCCGCGCTCCTTAATCTCTTCCGTCATCTGATACAAATGGGAATGAACCCGGTACAGACAGGATTTTTGATTAAAATATGCAACCTTTTCAAACGGAAAACGGATCAGCTGCGGCAGCTCCATCCCAACGCCCAGCTCCAGAATCACCAAATTTCTGTTTAATGTCCCCTGCAGCCATTTGGTGTAAGTTTCCCAGCTGTCTGTCGGATACACTCCACTATCCGTTTCTTCCTCTCCCTCTTTGGCTGGCGTCAGAATTCGATTTTCTTTCAGTCCTGCCTGTTCCAACAAACCGTCCTTGCATAGAGAAATCACAAAATAATTTTTATCCTTCAAAAGATCTGCCAGAACTTCATATGCCTTCTGAACCTGTTCTTTTTCACAGCCGCCCGCTTTCTTTTGGCTTTTATGAAATGCGAGCAGCGCTGCCGCAGCGGGATCTGTCTGGGCGGTCTTGGCAAGCTCTGTAAAAAAAGGATCTTCCTGCGCTTCCTCTTTTACTGCAAACTCCGTTCCAATCCCGACAAGCACCATCTGCGCCTGTTCAATGGACTGTCTAATTTGTTCCAACATATCGTATCAACCTTTCTTAACTTCCTTTCGCCTGCAAATGCAGCCTGCAGACCGGAATCCAGAAACATTATATCAGACTTTAGTGTAGTAAACAACTACATTTCTTATGGGATATATTCGCCTGCGTCGGGTCGCGAAAGCGACATCCTTCCATTCCGACGCAGTGCGATCCTTACGGAGCGTTTTTGCATTCGCCGTCCGT